>JRYF01004597.1_pt1 | contig 10235 bp, 5 predicted proteins | sample 235331 | NCBI WGS metagenome assembly JRYF01 (sample SAMN03074217, study PRJNA261475) | activated sludge metagenome | biome: Wastewater Treatment Plant; feature: Wastewater; material: Activated sludge; isolation source: activated biomass of a wastewater treatment plant treating hydrocarbon... ... | reverse complement strand
ACTTTTTGCCTGTCCATGTTCCAATCGTTGGAACATGGACAGGCAAAAAGTATGGTATATATTTGGGTCAGTTATCATGGTGAAACAATGAAACTCAGGCCCAACAGGGAGGACTACCAATTATTGAAAGGCAAGGATTCCACCACCTTGGTCATAAGCAAAAGTGTGTTGGGCTTTGAATACACTTGTAAAATGCTCGCTGAATAATTGAGTCTACTCCGAAAAGTCAGCACAACGGAAAAAAACAAACAGAGAGAGAATTTTATTTGGAAGAAAATTTTTCAAAAAAAATTTTCTTCCAAATAAAATCTCGCTCTAAATATTCTTCTGTATGTGCTATATACTACAACTTGAAATGACTTTTCGAGTGGACTCATAATTTGAAAAGGGTACAATGAGCCATCCACGGGTTGTCGCTCCTCGGCCAAATGACCGCCCACCCCTCACCGAACCGGAAGCGACACCGGCCCATCCTCCATAAGCGTTTAGCCCTAAGGCCCACAGCAGCCACCGTCAGATCAATTTCTCGACTTGCTCCAGCAGCCATTTCCTTTCCATGAGCGGCTCGGCTTTTTCGATTTCCGCTTTCAGCTTTTTTACTTGTTCCGTGTTGCCGGGATTGATGCGGGCGAGTTTTTTTGTGTAAAGGATCAGGTTTTTGTAGATGGTGCGGTGATAGCCCATCACTTTTTTCCGCTGGATGTAGGCCCCCATGCTCTCGATCAGGGAGTCCAGCACATCGAATTCGTCCAGTTCGTAGTACATTTTGAGCAGCATGGTCTTGGCGGCGAGGTTCATCAGCAGGTCGTCGTAGTCGGACTGCACGATGCGCTTCATGGCCTGACCGTAGTTTTTTTGCTCGTAATAGAGACGGGCCATGTAAAACCCCACGTAGTTGTCGCGATGTTTGTCGTCGAGGAAGCGGCTGTATTCCTGGATGAAATTTTCTACCCAGTCAAACTCCCTGAGGTTCAGCCCTGCGATGATGGCATTGCTGAAGGTAAAGCGCGACAACACCCCGCCCTCCAGGAACAGTTGTTTTTCCATGCCGTCTTTGAACAACTCGAAAGTTTCCCGGTAAAACGATGCGTCGCCGGCATTGATGCGCCCGATGCAGTAGTTGATGGCCAGCAGGTAAATCACCCGCATTTCCTGGTGAGGGAACAGTTCTCCGTGCGCTGTGATCTGTTCCTTCATTTTGATAAAAAAAGAAATATCGTCCGGGCTGTTGATCGCCCTGTAACTATAGTAGTACATGGCAACGGCCGGCGTGAGGAGGGCTTCCTCGTTTTGTTCGACGTGCCGCAGGCACGCTTCCAGCAGACCGATGTTGTAGCTCGTTTTATAGACCGCCTGGTGGGAGTGCATGATGCAACTGAGCTGAAATTTGTTCACGAGGAAGGCCACGTCGTTGGCATCCGACACGGCCTGCAAGTTGAGGGGCACGTTGCGGCCCTGGGTGCTGAGGTAGGAATATTGCTCGAACTGGAGGAGGTATTCGTTTTCATAATAGTGGTGGTTGCGAAAGGGCTGTTGTTGCTGGATTTTTTTGCCGTCTTCCATCGCTTTGAGGAACAGCTTGGGCAACTGCCGCTCGCGATACACCCTGGCGAGCATTGCCTGGGTACGGGCACCGTCTTTCAGCAGTTCCCGGTACATCAGGAAATCCTCCACGACTTTGAAGAGCAAGTGCATGACCTGCCGCATTTCGGCATCGTTGAACGTTTTACCGGGAAAGACCGCTTCGAAGACCCGCTCTTTTGCCAGCAGTTTTTCTGAAAAAAGGTGGCTGCCGGCCGTCAGGTATCCAAAAAGCTGGAGCACGTCCTCCCGCTGATTGTGGGCAGGCGACTGTACCCACTTGCGCAGTTCCCGAAGCTCTTTTTTGTCCAACACCTGCAATACGCTGACGAGATTGCTTTTTTCCATAACAAAATGCTCGGTGATGATTAATTTTTTTCAACAAATCAAAAAAATGGGTAACGGTATAAAATCCTTGAAAGGAAAGGATTTTCACGGATTTTTTAAAAAAATAAACGCCTTTCTTGTGTTTATTTTTTTCAACAAACGCCATTTTTTGTCTTTGATTGCAGGAAAAGAAGTTTTCACTTTTGTACCGTATTCAAGTATCCGCAAGAAACATCTGCCCATGAGTAAGTTGAAAATAACCTTCCCGCAATTCGTCAGGCCCGGTGGTCAGGCAAAAGCCTTGCTATTGTTGCTTGCGGTTTTGGGGTGCTTTTTTCAGCTTGGTGCGCAGGGTTGGGAAATCTACTTCGGTGGCCCCAACGAAGACTTTGGCCACGCCGTCATCCAGACCAGGGACCTCGGTTATGTGGTGGCCGGTTTCAGCGAAAGTTTCGGCCCGGACGGCGACATGGACGTATATGTGATCCGCACCGACGTGGACGGCACCGAAATATGGTCGGAGGTCTATGACGACGGCTTCATCGAACACGGCTACGGGATCGTGGAAACGCCGGACGATGGGTTCCTGATAGTGGGCGATATATGGCCCACGCAGTTGTCGAACCCCAACGTCTATCTGCTGAAAATTGACAGCAGGGGCAAGAAACTTTGGAGCAAGCAATTCGGTGGCGGCGGCAACGACGTGGGCTACCGCATCATCCCGACATCCAATGGCGGGGGGTATCTCATCGTGGGCACGACCAACAGTTTCGGCAACGGCCTGAACGATGTTTTTTTGATTAAAATTGACGAACAGGGCAACCAGATATGGGCACAGACCTACGGCACCACAGGCAATGACACTGGGCGGGGCGCAATCGAAATGCCGGACGGCTATCTCGTCACCGGCACTGCATTTAACCCCAACAACGGTACGCCCGACCTCTACCTCCTGAAAACCGATTTTGCAGGCAACGAGGTCTGGAGCAAATTCTTCGGTTCGCCCACCGACATAGACGAAGGCTACGGCCTCGTGAGGATGGACGATGGCAACATCGCCCTCACCGGCTACACCAACTCGCTCTCCGACATCCTGCTGATGAAAGTGACCCCCGACGGGGAAGAAATCTGGACAAAAACCCTCGGCGGCGATTTCGGCGACCAGGCCTTCGACATCATCAAAACCACGAACGGCAATCTGGTGGTCACCGGCATCTCGGAAATCGACCCCACCAACTCCGATGCGGTACTGGCCCGCTTCGACCCCAACGGCAACCTTATCTGGTTCGAGCGGGTGGGCAGGGGCAGCCACGTGGACTTGGGCCAATCCGTTGCACAGACCCACGACGGCGGCTTTATCATCACGGGCTACAATTCCCTCTTCGGCTCGTTCATCAACGATGTGACCCTCATAAAAACCGGCGAAAATGGCACCGTTTACACGAACCACGTTACCGGGAGGGTTTTCATGGACGGGGGCGACTGCGTCCTGCAACCCGGCGAAATGGGCCTTGGCGGCTGGATCATCCGGGCTGCCTCCGCCAACAATACGTTCTTTGGCACAACGGATGCCGATGGGCACTACGACATAACCGTTGCCAACGGCACCTACACGGTGAGCGTGCTGGTGAAAAACAGTTACTGGGAGGCGTGCATTGCCGCCTACAACGTGACTTTCAACAGCCAGTACGACACCCTCATCAGGAATTTCCCGATACTGCCCGTAGCGGCCTGCCCTTTGTTGGAGGTGGATGTTTCTACCGCCGTGGCACAAGGCTGCTCCAACATGGAGTACATCGTGAGTTTCTGCAACAGCGGGCCGGTGGAAGCTGGCACGCCAAGTGTCCACCTGATACTGGGAAATGGACTTTCATATATCAGTTCCAGCATCGCTCCGACCAGCATCGTGGACAGCCTGGCAATATTCGATCTCGGCCCGCTCGGCACGGGCGACTGCGGTACGTTCAGCCTGATAGCGGCGGCGGACTGCACCGGGCAACCGGGGCAGGCTTACGTCGTGAGCGCCCACATCTTCCCGGATTCGATTTGCCTGCCGGTATCGCCGGGCTGGGACATGGCCAGCATCAAGGTTAATGGCTACTGCGACACGGATTCTGTTCGCTTTTTGATAAGGAACGACGGGACGGGCAACATGGCCCAACCCTCGAATTTTATCGTCATAGAAGACCAGATTTTGGGGCTACAAGGTGATTTCATTCTGAACACCGGACAAACTAAAACACTCGCCCTGTCGGCAGAAGCCGGCAAAACCTACCGCATCATCGCCGAACAGTCGGCAGGTCACCCCGGCAACAGCTACCCGACCGTGGCCGTGGAAGGTTGCTCGCAATCAGGATCATTCTCTACCGGCTACGTGGCCGAACTGCAAGAAGACGAAAACGACCCGTTTGTTTCAATAGACGTACAGGAAGGTATCAGTTCCACTACCGATTACATTTTTCTCAGAGGCTATCCCAAGGGCTATTTTATCAATGGTGAAAACTTGATCCCGGCCAACACCGGCATCGAGTACCACATTTATTTCCAGAACGCAGGAATTGATACCATTGACCGTCTGGTGATCAGGGACACCCTGCCCGGCCACCTCGACATTGGCAGTGTGGTGGCGGGCGCGAGCAGCCACCCCTACGATTTTGAGGTCTATGGCGGCGGCATCCTGAAATTCACCTTCGACGGCATCCTGTTGCCACCTGGCGGTGGCGCTGCTTCGCAGGGTTTTGTCAAATTCAAGGTTGCCCAAAAACCGAACAACCCTGCCGGAACGAAAATCCAGAACAGCGCCACCGTCTTTTTGGGGTTCGACGCACCGTTCCAGACCGATACCTATACCCATGTGGTGGGAGGTCAATCGGTGCTTGATTTCCTCGTCATTACCGACGTGAAGGAGCAGCCGGAGGCTCCCGGCGTAAGTATAAGCGCATACCCGAACCCGTTCGCATCGGCCATTGAGTTCGAGGTGAGGGGAAGGGATTACAACAGTTTGACAGTCAGTCTATTTGACATGAGCGGCCAGCTTGTTCGCCGGGAGATGTCCTCCGGCAACTTCCTCCGGCTACAGCGCAACGGCTTGCCTTCGGGCACCTACGCCTACCGGCTGGAAGCAGACGGACTGCTGGTCGGCACCGGCAAGATCATCGTGCGATAAAATGCCCAGATACCGATTTTTATTTTTCGAGAACCGATTACACTTTTTTCAAACAGCTTTATTCAAAACCGATTTTCCCAAAACCGATTTTTTTTTTCAAACCGATTTCCCAAACCGATTTTCCCAAAACCGAAAACCAAAAACCGATTCCCATCCGATTACGCGAGTTTTGCATCGCACGAAACTATCCTGAAGACCTTTCAACGTTCCCCCGGCATGGCCGGGGGAACATTTTTCGGCTTTTGCTCATTGATTGAAACAGCGTGGCCAGATGAGCCGAAAATTTCACTTGAACTCGTTTTTTTTTCATGAGATTATAATTTGTGGCCGTACCGGACAGGTACGGCCTTTTTTTTGCACTTCCGCAAAGGATTCGATTCAACCCTACCATGAAGAAGTCGTACCTTCGCCGGGCAGTTTTTTGGAATACTGCCGGGCCACTGAACACCCACCTTGTTTTTCCTATTGTGATACGGGCTGTAAAACAAACCTTGCCAGGTATGAGTTAATCAGTGGCATCATCCAACTGCAAAGAACTTAGGAACATGGCATCGAGATATTGGCCATTCTCCATGCTTTCATAAAATCTGCTCATTACAATATGGACCACAATTCATCAAAAATGAAATTTTTATCATCCCGTATTTTCAAACTCCTCGCCATTGCCACCATCCTCATTGCGGGCTTGGCTACCACCGTCGTCACTACCGAGACGGGCAACTACTTTGAAATTGCCAAAAACATCGAAATTTTCGCCAATCTTTACAAGGAGGTGAACACCTACTATGTGGACGAAATAGACCCCGCCAAACTGATGCGCACCGGCGTAGATGCCATGTTGGAATCTCTCGACCCCTATACCAACTACATCTCCGAGAGCCAAATCGAAGGATTCCGCTACATCACCGAAGGCCGGTACAATGGCATCGGGGCCGACATTCGCATCATCGCCGACCTGCCCACCATCGTGTCGCCCTACGAAGGAGCGCCTGCCCAGCAAGCCGGCCTCAAAGCCGGAGACCAGATACTCGAAATTGACGGCAGGGACACCAAAGGCAAAACCAACGACGAGGTGAGCGCCATCCTGAAAGGCTATCCCGGAACGGAAGTAAAAATGACCATACAGCGCCCCGGCGAGAGCAAAAAACTCAAAATCACCCTCGTGCGCGACGAAGTCAGCATACCCAATGTGCCCTTCTCGGACATGATCACCCCGGAAGTGGGCTATATCGCCCTGACGACCTTTACCCGCGACGCTGGCAGCAACGTAGGCAAGGCACTCGAAAAACTCAAGGTAGAGCAACCCAACCTCAAAGGCATTATCCTCGACCTGCGCGGCAATGGGGGCGGCCTCCTGGCCGAAGCGGTGAACGTGGCCAATGTGTTCATCCCCAAGAACGAACTGGTCGTTTCTACAAAAGGAAAGGTGAAGGACTGGGACAGGAGTTTCAAGACCCTCAATGCGCCGCTCGACGAAAAAGTACCCCTCATCGTACTTATTGACAAAGGCTCTGCCTCTGCTTCCGAAATCGTTTCCGGCGTGATTCAAGACCTCGACCGGGGCGTGATCATCGGACAGAGCAGCTTTGGAAAGGGCCTCGTGCAAAACACGCGGGACATCGGCTACAACGCCAAAGTGAAAATGACCACTGCCAAATACTACATTCCAAGCGGGCGCTGCATCCAGTCCATCGAATACAAACAAGGCGCACCTGCCGAAATCTCCGACGACAAGCGCACGCCTTTCAAGACCCGCAACGGGCGCCCTGTCCTCGACGGCGGCGGCGTGAGGCCCGATGTCCTGCTCGACCACGATGCAAGCGGTATCCTGCAAACACTCGACGAGAAGAATTTCGTCTTCAACTATGTCACGCAGTGGATGCTGAAAAATCCCAATGCACAGCCCATGGCAGACGATTTCCATTTCGACCAATGGGACGATTTCGTTCAGTTTTTGGAAAAACAGCAGTTTGACTACGACACGGAAGCCGAACAACTGCTCAAAGACCTAAAGGAAAAATCGAAAAACGATGGCTACATCTCCGAAGCCGACATTAAAGCATTGGAGGCCAAAATCATCGAAGCCAAAAAGCGGGACCTCAACAAACACAAGGCCCTTGTGACCAACATGATAGAAAAAGAAATCCTGAGCCGTTTCCTCTATGAAAAGGGCCGCATCAAGGTTGGCTTGCGCAATGACCTGGAAATCAAGGAAGCGGTGAAGTTGTTTGATGACAAAGCGAAGTATGACGCTTTGTTGAAGGGATGATTGGCCTGAGAAGCTGTTTAAATTCTCTTTGCCGGGCTATAAAAGGCCCTTTTCCGCCCTGCGGCAAAGAATGGCTATCTTCTAGCTCCTGCAAGAAAATTTAAACAGCTTCTGAAAAATGGAACCGGCAAAACGCCCCCTCCTGATGTATCTGGAGGGGGCGTTTTGTTTATTCGTTACCCCGGTATCACCCCTCCAAATTGCCTTAAAAACCGCACGTCGTTTTCAAAAAACAGGCGGATGTCGGGTATGTCGTACAGGCGGAGTGCCTGACGCTCTATGCCCATGCCGAAAGCGAAGCCGCTGTAACGTTGGCTGTCAATGCCGCACATTTCCAGCACATCGGGGTCCACCATGCCACAGCCGAGTATTTCCAGCCAGCCGGTACCTTTGGAGAGCCGGTAGTTTTTTTCGTTGTCCATGCCGATCCACACGTCCATCTCGGCGCTCGGTTCCGTGAAGGGGAAGTAGCTGGGCCGCAGGCGGATTTTCGGCGTGCCGAACATCTCTTGGGCGAAGTACATCAGCGTCTGTTTCATGTCGGCGAAGCTCACGCCCTCGTCCACGTAGAGGCCCTCCACCTGATGGAATTGCGCATGGGAGCGGGCGCTGATGGTCTCGTTGCGATAGACCCTGCCCGGCGCGATGATGCGGATGGGGGGTTTTTGGGTGGTCATCACCCTTGCCTGCACAGGTGAGGTATGTGTGCGCAGAAGCATCTCTTTGCTGCCAAGCAGGTAAAACGTGTCCTGCATGTCGCGGGCAGGGTGATCCTCCGGGGTGTTCATGGCGGTGAAATTGTGCCAGTCGTCCTCGATGTCGGGGCCTTCGGCAATGGAGAAACCCATGCGCTGGAAGATGCCCGTGATGCGGTTGAGGGTGGTAGCGATGGGGTGCCGGCTGCCGGGGGCGATGGGATCGCCGGGGCGGGAGAGGTCGAACAGGACGGCATCCTCGCCGGCTGCCGATGTGGAAAGGGCTTCTTCCAGTTCGGCATACTTGCGTTCGGCAGTTTCTTTGGCCTGATTGACCAATTGGCCGTATTCTTTTTTCTGTTCGTTGGGAACGTTTTTAATTTCGCCGAACAATGGCTTGATCAGGTTCTTCGAGCCGAGGTACCGGATGCGGAACTGTTCAAGTTCGTCCTTCGTGGCCGGGCTGGCTGCTTCGATTTCCTGTATGAGCTGTTGTACTTTTTCAAACATGTATCGTGTCGTTGAGGATATGACCGCCACACGTCGTCGTTAGGACGCATGGCTGAAAAAGAAGGCGCAAAGGTAATTATTGGTTCCCAACGGACAACGCATCATCAAAAACGCAGCTATTCGGCAGGGTTTGTTTTTGTGAAAAATTGGAAATTTTTCACAAAAACATACTGCCCTTTGAGGTCTGGGAAGGAAAAATTCATTTTTTCTTCCCCCGCATTCCATGCCGAATGGTTTAACAACGAACAAGGAATTGCATGCAATCCCTCCTCCAATCCTATAAGGCGCAAAGTATCATCCTCCTGTTCATCTGGCTGGTGAGCATGGTGTTGTCGGCAGAGTTTGTACTGTCCGTTTCGATGATTGGCCTGCTATTACTGGCCTTCTTTGAACTGCGCATCGAAGGCCCAAAAGTAAGCCTGCACTTGCGCGGCACCCTCCTTCAAAATTTCAGAAAATACTGGCACTACAAAGCATGGCTGGCCGTGTCGGCACCATTCCTGCTGGTGCTGGTATCCTGGCTGTGGTCATCCGATCTGACCTATACCCTGGAGCGGCTGCGCATCAAGTTGCCCTTTCTCGTGCTGCCCTTTGCCTTTGCCTCCATGCCGGCGTTGCGCAAGCGGGAAATATACACCATCCTCTACTTCCTGCTGATCGTGATGTCGGTCATCAGCCTGTATGTGCTGCTCCAGTTTGCTGCCAATTTTGAAACCGTCATGGACGAACTGGGGCGGGGCGGGCACCTGCCCACGCCTTCCAACCACATCCGGTTCAGCCTTGTGCTGGCTTTGTCCATCATCGGCGGGCTGGCATTGTTCCTGGAAGGTTTTCACTTTGCCCGCCCGTCGGAGCGTTGGCTCACGGGCAGCCTCACGCTGTTCCTGTTCGTGTTCATTCACGTGCTGTCCGTGCGCAGTGGCATTGCATCGCTTTACGCCGCCCTGCTCGTCATGGGTGTTTTTTTTGTTTTTGTGAAAAAACGATATGCACTCGGCCTGCTGGGCATAACATCCGTTGTGCTGCTGCCGGTGCTGGCCTACCACCTGCTTCCGAGTTTCAAACTAAAAGTGGATTATGCCCGCTGGGACTATCTCCAGTTCGAGCAGGGCATCGGTGAAAACTATCCCGATTCGGAGCGCCTCAACTCCATGCGGGTCGGGCTGGAAATCGCCAAGACCCGTCCGCTGTTCGGTGTGGGCGCAGGGGATTTGCGCAGCGAAGTCAAGAAGATGTACGAGGAGGGCCGTGCCGGGGGCTACGATTTCAAAATGCCGCACAATCAATTTGTCTCCGTGTTGGCGGGCACGGGGGCCGTTGGCCTGGCCCTTTTTCTCGCCGGTTTTTTCTTTCCGCTTTTTTATCGGAAAAACTACCTGAACCCACTTTTACTGGCCCTTCACGCCGTGGTGTTCATGTCTTTTTTTGTGGAAAACACGATTGAAAACAATTTCGGCGTGTCGCTTTTCCTGTTCTTTTTGCTGATTGGACTAAACTATCAGGCCAGTGCAGGCTGGGACGAAAGCGAAGATGTGAAGGTGCGTGTTCCCTTTTTGAGGAGATAAAGCATTGAGCCACTCCGAAAAGTCAGTACAAGAGAAAAAATAAACAGGGAGAGAATTTTATTCAAAGGAAAATTTTTTCTAAGGGACGAGGCATCAATAAAGTGTACAAGATTGGGTGAGCT
>JRYF01015047.1_pt1 | contig 10243 bp, 12 predicted proteins | sample 235331 | NCBI WGS metagenome assembly JRYF01 (sample SAMN03074217, study PRJNA261475) | activated sludge metagenome | biome: Wastewater Treatment Plant; feature: Wastewater; material: Activated sludge; isolation source: activated biomass of a wastewater treatment plant treating hydrocarbon... ... | reverse complement strand
ACTTTTCAAACGTACCACTAGGCCCAGCAAGAACGACAAGACTCCTGAAGTGTTTCCGATGGAGATGGTGTCGGCCCATTTGCTCGATGACGATGAGGATGAAGAGGAGGATGCTTAGCGCACGGAGAGGGGAACCCTTCGATTCGTGAAATAAAATCAAGATTGCGCTTCCGCCAGAGGTGCAATCTTTGACACCACTGGAGCAGCAATGCCGCTGTTGGGACAACAACCATATCCCATTACCCCTGAAATAGAGACCCTGTTCGTAAAGGTTTTGTTGTACTTTACCATTGGCGTTTTTACGCTTTGGGCCTGTGTTCGCCTATACATTCACATTACTTTGCCTCGTTTTTTCGGTGACAGAGATATGGCAAACCGTATAGCGAAGTTTGTCCAAAGTCGAAATTATGATGCACGAGCTTTGCTCGTGGCACAAATGGAAAAGTTAGCATTTCGGGATAACCTAACCCGAAGGTATCTCAGTGCATATAGGGGTAAGGTTAAATATCCTTTCTTCCTGTTTCTTGCATGCGAAGATCGCGATAAAGTCTTGTTGATAGGGCGTATTCTTGCTGGTGACACGGTTCGGGGTGACCGCAAGGCTCTCGAAGCGTACGCGCGAGACAGGATGGTGTCATAAAGATTGAAGTGGTCAAGAATCTACGTGTAAAGATCCTGCAGCTCATGGATGGCTCTGATGTACATCCTTCTCAGATCGTTTTGTGACGAGAAGAATGTGACATCTTCGTAGAAGACGTGAAGTCCACCGATCACGCGTTTCTGCTTGGGGGCTTCCTGTTGTGGCAGGCAATGTGGACCGCATTACGCTGATGTAGGGACGTTGTTATTACGATAAAGTGCGTCTTAATTACAGAAAAGTAAATTCTCATTATTGACCCAATTTATGGAGTATAGTAGCGCTCCGGCGCGTTTCGAGGATGCTTTTCCATGTTGGGTTGTGCCTGTTTGGTTTGCGAGAATCAGACGAGAGCTTATTCGAGAACTGCTGGAACGGGTTCCGCCTGAAAAAAATTTAGCAGCGTTCAAAGGTTTGTAAACAGAAATTTGCCCTGACGTTGTGAAAAACGGCGAAACGGCAAATTTCTGTTTTTAGTCGACTTGCTGAACAGTGGAAAAAAACCAGAATGGCAGACAAGGGCAGACAAGGCGGCACCAAAAGGAATAACATATTTTTGTACAGGAGATCCAGCGTGTCTGCAGACACGCTGGAATGCACAACGGACAATGAGACACCAATGGATGGATACCTGGTTAAAGCGAAAGATAGGTGCGCAGTTCAAGAAGAACCTGGGGGGGAAAATCTTTGCTTTTCGTTTTCCCTATGCAGCAAAACGAGTATTCCATACTATGTGGTGTCCGCCTCTCAGGATCGTCGCTGTTGACACGGACAACGGAGATGTTTTGCTGGACAAGGTTGTGTCTCCGTGGCGCTTTGTTTCACTGCCTGCCAGCAGATTGGTTCTGGAAATGGACCCGGATGATGGTTACAGCAATGATCTGCCTTTTCTTTTGGAAGAAGTGAGGAACAGTCCAGTGATCACGAGGGACTTGCCAGTAGGCGGGGTCAATTCCAATATCTCAGTCAATCACATGCTTTTTGCCATGTTCTCAGATGCCCTTGTGGACCTGCGCAGCGTAAAAGAAACCTGCCTGAATGAGCGGGGCATTCTTGACCCAAAGAAACTCGTGGAGAGATATACTCCCTGGGAGCGTGGTCAAATACTTGCATCGGCGGGGTTCGTTGTTGATTATTCCCCTGAGACCGACTGGACTCTTCCAAGGGGAGTCATTCCACTGTCATCGGATGTGTTGAAGTACGAAAGAGAACATGCAGATGAATTGCTGGCAGCTTCGCACGGAGCTTATCCCTCGTGGAAATCAAACCTGCCGGCAGTCTGTATATCGTGTGGAACAACTGCTTCGTGGAGACCTGTCATTCAAATGGGCGACGAGATACAGGCTGAAATTTCCTGGCGGTTGCTTCGCCCTGAAAATAGCATTCCGTTTTGTCGCGCTTGCGACAGGCGTTACAAACTATCCAAAAGAGAAAGCCTCCGTGTTGAAACGGCACAGGCTTTTTGGGGAGATCGGTTCGATGCGCTTGAAAGGTGGCATAAGGCAATTGTCTCGAATGACCAGGACGCACTTGGCAATTGGGATAAAGGTGCCTATCCCTTGTGGCCGAGATCGTTCGGAGGTCCCACATGGGAAACTGGATCTGGAGCAGTGAAGCATGTGACACCTGCCTGGCCCCGACACGTTCACCGAAACAAGTACGAACTTTCATACTTGCGGAATATGGGGGTATACGAAAATATCATGAAATACCAAGTTGCCGAATAGACATTGCGCACAGAGGGGGGGACCCCCTGCACTCCTATGCTAGACTGCCGATCAGACTAGTTATAAGGAGTTCGTATGGGATTCTTTACCTTTATAGCCGCCTTGTGCGCGGCTGTCATAGCCTTTGAAATAGCAAGTGTGATCCAGAACTTGTTTTTCGGGCAGCGGCGAAGCGTTCTTGATGGTCATATCCAGGACCGCGAAGACTTAAGCGATCTTCCTCTCCAGCGTCGCCGCACCAGCCTGGAAGCCATTCTGATTGCTGTATTTCCCAAGCGTTTCAGTGAACGATCAGCGGAGAATGTTACCGATGTTGTGGCTCTTTTGCGCAGATCGGGATATTACTACCCAACACCTGGTCATTTTTATGCCGCGGCGATCAGGGATTTCTCGCAATATTTGACGGTGGGGGCAATTTTGGCTGTCGGACTGGTGATATTGGATATGCCGGTTGCGGCAGTCCCAATTCTCGCCATCTATATTGTCCTTGGACTTCGACGCCCATATTCTCGATTGCGGAACATCGCAAAGAGGCGGGAAGTGGCGATGAAAAACAACATGCTTATGGGTTTGTCTGTGCTTCAATCGCTCTTGACCGTCAGCACTGGCTCTCAGCAGGCGTTCACCGAGGTTTCCAAGATAGGCGGGCCTTTCTGCAATCTGCTTGGTCTGCTGTCTGTTCAGATGGAAAAGAAGGACCCGGAAGCAGCGATTGAAGTCGTCAAGGCTCATTTACCCAGTCCCAATGATCTCGAGGCAAATTTATTCTTCAAGGATGTTCTCGCTTATTTCCAGAAGATGCGCCCTATCCTTGCAAGCGTTACAGCGCTGCGAGATTCTGTACATCGCCTTGTACTGGACAACACCGAGGAGCGCGCCGCTTTGGTCCGTCAGCGCGCAAACCTATTTGGCATCATTTCGATCATGGGTCTGCTTTTCTCTCTCATTCTCCCGTACATGGGAGTCGGTTTTTAGGCTTTGCGCGCGGAGGGGGGGACCCCCCCAAATCGGGGTTTATGATTTTTAGTATGGCGCGCATTGCATCCACGGGTATTCCAAACCCCTACAAGTATTTTGGCACGTTTGCCAGGCTCCCGTTCTGGGGAGGCGGTTTAACGCTCCTGTCCTCGGCTCCAGGCGTCGGGAAGACAAGCTGGATGCTTCGTATGCTGTTGGAGGCCGCGGCAAAACGTGTGCCGTCAGCCATAGCCTGCTACGAGCACACAGAAGACGAGTTGAAATTCCGCCTCAGCAAACAGGCTGAGGCGGTAGCGGGCGGCGCACATGACAACGTGGATGTTCGTGAGGTTGAGTCGGTTTTGGCTCGCAGTGCGGAGGGGGTCCTGATGGCTACAGACGACAAATCTGACACGGTTCGAGCGTTGGAGGAAATGCTGTTGAAGATCTACAACTTTCCCGATCATGGTGACGCGCTTGTATTAGTCGATTACCTGAACCGCATTCCTGTGGTTGGGATCTCCGGTGTTCAGCCCGTGGAGACTCGAAGCGGAGATGCGGCCATAGAGCTTCGAGAAATGGCTAAAAGACACGGTTGGGCGGTTTTGGCGGCGGCAGCATTGGATGCTTCAGCTTTCAACGCCACGACATTTGATCTTGCCGACCTCTTTGGTGATGATCGTGTTCCGTATACGGCTGATCGTGTTTACATCATGTCCAGGCCTGATGCGCCGCTTGAATGCGGTTGTGTTGGGTTGCATATCTATACACTAAAGGATCGTACCGGTCCTGTGCGGACATGGAACATGCAGTTCTGGGGAAGCAGATTCTATCCAGCGCTTGAAGAGGAGGTTCACTCCAGCACGGACGCCAAAGAAATGGCGGTGGCAGTATGACAGAGGCAGGGATTATCGTAAAGAACATAATGAGTCAAGCATGGGTCACGATCATGGCGTTGATCGTTCTGATTGCCTTCTTGGGCATGTTGGCTCAAGTTTTCAAGGGGGCAAGCGGGGCACTGTTAGGAACGAACCTTTGGGTGGCGGAAGCTGTTGCTGGCGTGCTTGGCATCCTGGCGGTGGTTCTCTTTGGGTTTATGGGTCTTCCTGCAATTGTCAGAGCGGCTTCGGTGGGCGCGGTCGGAGGAAGTTGTGGCCCCATTAGTGAAATCGGTCAGTTCGCTGGGAGTCTTATCGGTGCAATTGGCGGGCTCCGCATGGCTATTGCGGTTTTTCAGGCAGTTGCCAGTGCTGCTGTTGGAGGAAGTGGCAGGATGTCCACTGCTTTGGCTGAANNGTTAATTACTGTTGCGGCCCCGGTTGCAGCAGCGTTTTTTGGTGTTTGTTAGCCGATATAAATTACACACTGAAAGGAACTGGAGAAATGGGTATTTTTCAAACTGTGTACGACAAGATTCAATTGCTCGCCAGTGATGCGTGGGGCTTCATGATCGGCATATTGATTATTGTAGCGTTGCTTGGAGGAGCCTACTATGCCCTGCAGGGCGCTGCGGGTATGGCTTTTGGCGGAAGCAAGATGGCGGCCATGTCAATCATCGGCATTGTCAGTATCGTCATTCTTGTGTTGTCGGCTTTCCTTTTGCTGCCCGCGTTGGGCGATATGCTGAAAAGCAGTGCTCCTGTAGCTCCTCCGTGGCAATAACGATTCTGTATAAGCAGACTGACTGGATTGTCAGCCTGCATTTGAGGTTACGAAGAATGTTCAATGATAGAGATTTGACAATACTCGGCGCTGGTGCGCTTGGTGCAATACTGTGCCTGATGCTCCCGTGGACGTTTGCCGCGAAGGTCGTCGTGGCTGTCCTGGTCCTTATCGTGGCAATGGCGTTGGCTTTTGCCCGTTTTGGGCTGGACCGGCTCACTCTCGAGCAATACCTGAAGCGCCAGCTTGTTTTTGCTTTCCAGCCTCGCAGATACAGTTATTTCGACAAATCCAAGCCTGTTGTTTTGAATAAAACTGTAGCTCAACCTGTTACCAGTATCTCTGCTCCTCAAGTCCGCCCGCTGTCCTTCAACCTTGATGATAAAGGAATGTATTGGCTCATGTTGGTATGGATGATCGTGATCGGGGCATATGTTCTTTATTGGGCATACTCCACGGACGGGCTAAAGGACGCTGCGTTCTGGGTACAGCACTTCATGAAATAGGAGACGTGTGGAATGACATTCATTTTTTCGTTGATAGCTGCGCTATCTTTAAGTTCAATTCCGCTGATCATTGGGTGGAGACAGACTGCTGGTGAAGCGGACCTCGCCAAGCAGTTGGGAATCAGTGAAAAAGGAAAGAAGTTTGATCCTGACAAGTTTGCCAAGCAGACCGGCACAGGTCTGACTTTCGATCAAATATTGATCGGCTTTCTGGCATGGATAGGGGGCAGTTTTTTTGCTGGTCTTTCGATGGGATTTGTGGCCGCGATACTTTTTGCCCTCGCTGGCGGCTTGCTTTACTCCGGCACTTTATCAGATCGACGTCAGGAGTTCTCCATGCTTCAAGCGAAGTCCATTTTGCGGGCACTTGGCATGATCGAGACGCTTCTGATGCAAGGTAAGCCTTTACAGGAAGCCTTGGACGAAGCCACCAAGGGTGTTGATGTGTCGGGGCAGATCGTTCTTCTCGATCTGGTTGTAAGCCTGCGGTCGTGCGACTCTGGCACTGAGAGTAAAGTCGTTCGAGCGTGGGCGACGACATGGGACAACCCCGCCGTGCATATTGTCGCGACGGTCTTGTACAGTTACTACACATTGAATGTACAGATCACTCCGTTGATCGGAAGTTTGCGCGTTACCCTGACATCAGTCGTTGAAATCCTCTCTCGAGCGAGGGCGGCGGCAAAAGGTATCGAGTGGCAGGCGAAGTTCCTCGCAGTCTTTCCTCCCTTTGTCCTTGTGTTTGTCGGTATTACCACACCGGAGGCGGGGCAGTTGTACGCGCGTAATCCGCTGTATCTATTTCCTGTTTTGTTGGGTTCTGCTCTTTCCTATTGGCTCTCGATGCGCATGGTGCGTAACGGTCTTTCGATGGAGGCTTCGATGGGCATGGGCGGTGAAGGAGAAATATCTGCCGAACAAATGGGAGCCGTTTAGCATCCGACGTGTCGAAGGGTTTCTTCTCTTTTGCTGGCTGCATATTCCTTGGCCTGTGTGTGGGTTCTCTTGCTTTCATTGGTGCGTACGTGGTGATCGTTGGCATGACGGTGCCGCAGCTTCCAGGTTGGGCACAGGATGATGTGAAAGACTGGATGCTGGATATTCCCCAGGACTCTGAATATATCGAAGACGACTCCTATATAAACAATGCCCCCGGAGGAGATGATCACAGTAATGGCGGAGGAGGCAGCGAAGGCAGTGGCGATGGGGGCACAATGCCAGCGCTGGTGGGACCTGTACCCTGGACAGGCTATATTGGCCCCAATGGAATTCCTGATGGGTTTCCTCTTTGGGGTCCCGTTACTCATTCCTGGGGTGGGGAATTCCCTTCGGCTTTAATTGGGTGTAAGTTCCACGATGGCAACTACTCCAATCATTCCGGTTTTGATTCACCTGTCATAACAGGTACACCACTTCACTCTACGATGGGTGGGGAGGTGGTGTGGGCGGGATACACAAAAGGTGGTTGGGGAAGGTTGGTGGTTATTGAGAACGGCGATTATCAGATCTGGATGGCCCATCTTTCGGAGATCGATGTAGAAATAGGGCAGATCGTTGAGCCTGGCGATATCCTTGGTTTAAGTGGAGGAGACAGAGAGCAGGACCCCCAAGCAGGTAATAGCAGCGGCGCCCATTTGCATTACGGCATAAAGAAAAAGACAGGCCCTGACACATACGTTTGGGTAGACCCGACCGAATACTTCGATGTAAGTCAACTGACTAGGTGGGGTTGTAGCAAGTAAAGGAGAAAAATATGGCTGTGCGAGTTGGAAAAGGTATTTATGATGATCATGTTTCGCTGGAGTTGTCGCCTGGCAATTGGACAGACACCTTTATTCTCAAGATTGCTCATGACAGGATGTTGCCTCCCTGGGATTATGCAGAAGCAATAAAGACTGCGATTCGACCTCTCGTAACAGGCAGGAGAGGAGCGTCATTATGGCTCCCCATCGAGTCTCCAGGAAGGTGGTTTCGCCAGGAATTTGAGTACGCCCTGGGTGACCTGGGATTTCCTGTCGCTGTCACGGATGGGATGGATAAACAACCTATTTTCCGTGATTTTTTGTCGCCGCCTGTTACATACCGAACAAAATGTCATGGGGGTGTTCCGGATGAGCATCCGGTGGCTTCTAAATTAACGGATCATGCTGCAAGAGCCCTGCTGACTATGACTCGGCTTGTTGTGGCGTATACAGGTGAGGTCGCAAGTGCTTGTTTGACGTCAGAGCCAACTTCCCGGGAATCGTTGTGGGAGCTGGAGAAGCTAGGGTATGTAGAATATTACTCAGATAACATGCAAATTGATGATCATCTTGCCAAGGTCAGGCGAAGATCGGATCGGTTCAATCCGCGTCCTAATGACTCCCCTCGCCCTTATTGGAAGATCAGGCGGTCTGGCGTGTCGGCTGCTTTGCGGTTGTGGGGAGTCCCTCCTTTGGAAAAATTTACCTATCGTAACGAGCGTAACCGTCTGGCAGATGGGGACCATCGCCGGAAATCCAGACAATGGCCGATCTGGGTAAAGAAAGCCTTGCCCCATGCTGATATATATGCTGGATGGAGCGAGGTTGGTATTCCAAGGATACGTGCATATCCGGATGGTTTGGCATGGGGGAAGATAAACGGCGTTGAAACGTTGTTTTGGATGGAAGTCGAGACGGGCAAAACATCAAGGGAGTATCTTGTGGACAAGCTGTCTCTGCGGTGGCGTAAAGCCATCAGGTACGCCAGTAGGATAGCAAAGGTGAGGCTGGTGTTCACTTTCCTTGGTATGCCCTGGGTTCGAGAATCAGCGCGCATGGTTTTTTGTGACATACCCAAGGATTCTGCTGTGATCGTATCGGATTGGCGCGACTTTGGACAATTGCCTTATCCTAAATGGGGTGAGTTGGTGTTTTAGGAGATTGCGTGTAGTCACTCTGTCACAACAAAAATACTACTCAAATGTAGTGAAGTCACCTTTATAAGTGGCGTTCATATTGTATCTATCGTTCTCCGGTGACTTCACTACATTTCTTTTTCTATTCCATGTCCTTCACCTTCAGAAATGGTTCCCTCGGTTGAGCGAGGGGGCGGCTAGGTGACGAGCATTGTCTTGTGATAGCTTGTTAGTGGGGTGGGGGTTATTCCTCAGCTATTTGCGGCCAGCCATATTTATGGCGATCTGCAAATGGGCGATCATTGGGCAGGTCCCTTTTCTTCAAACGTCCCAAGTATTGCCTCCAATGCTCGTATAAGTGCGCGAGTATCGTGCGAGTGATCAGTGCCCTGGCTTTTTGTGGCACGTTGTCGCTTGACTTCAACGCCTCTTCGTAGGCAGAAGCATATGCGGCATTCGGTTCGGTTAGCTGTGTAGTTAGCAGTATGCAGAGTTCACGTGCTTCAGTGTTGAACGTACCAGGCCGTATGCCATAGCCACAATATTGCCAGATTCCCGACACACTTGAGGCTTTTTCTATTTTGAGTAAGAGGATGAGCCTGATGGCGGGTTCAAAGTCAATTCCTTCAAGGGATAGAAAATCCCTGATAATCGGATATTGCTCAGCGATCTTCCTAATCGCTTTCTCGGTGCTGGACAACAACTCTTGTATTTCCCGGATGTCGAGATAGTCAGGTTGCGCGTTGATTGCGCCCTTAATGGAGTCATGGGCAGATAGAAGGTGTTGTAATTGTTTAGCTGCGTCGTCACTTGGTGCGATGTTCACGAACAATTACCTTTGTGTTAGATCTTTGGGGAGAGGTGTGAAGGGTGTACCGTCCGCGTTGAATGTCGGTCGTCCCTTCACCGCATGTTTCTTATGGACTTCTGCGCAGTATGCCACGTCTGCTTCGTTAAAAAGGATGAGATTGCCCTGCTGTTTGGTCTTCAGCAGAATGGGTCCTATAAGGTATTTCCACTGAAACAGTGTCGATCTTGGAACTTTGTATTTCTTGGCGGCCTTGGATGCGCTAATCCATTCGTCTTTGAGGTTAGCGTGCTTTTGATAGATGGGCAGCTTTTCTTTTGGCGTCAATCCATCGTCATCTACTGGCATGTATTGATTGTACTAAGAAGTATGCCATTTTAGGAGTCCCAAGGGGTACATTCACCTTCCTTTGGGCACGCGCGCAGATCGGTTTCCACCGACCACCCTGCAAGCTGTGCGTCATCTGAGAATATCGACCACCAAATCACCCCTTCTGCACATTCTGGACCATTCAGCACCATGACGATTGATGCCGGCGAGGCGCGCCCAATAACAACTTCGCCGTTTGGTTCATCACGGATAACTAAGAGAGCATCAGGGTTGACTTGTGCTTCGATGCTGGCCGTGAGTTTGTCGGATTTGCACTGATTGGTACTACTGTTATTATTGCGGGACTCTGGCTGAGTTGGCACAACATCCGATGATGGTTTGTAGTTGCATTTTTGGTTTTTGTCAGGACACGGCGTAACCCATTGAATATGGTTGTGCCCTCCTGCGGTCCAGCCGCGTGGATTGCCCTCTGATTCCACAAACATCCACACGAAACCATCTTTGCAGATAATGGGGTACTCAACAACTCTTACCCAATTACCTACGTCAACATAACCCACGATGGGGTAGTCTTTTCCTGCACCAGAGCGAATGAGGTTTTCGTAAGGCGGGAGTAGTGAGATGTAGGCGTATGTCCCCGCTGTAATGTTCGACTGTGAGGTATAGGGAGAACAATCGCCGGCAATTACAGAAGCTCCTTGAGTCGCCATGTTAGGGCTGGTTGGAGATGCTACTGGT
>JRYF01005437.1_pt1 | contig 10247 bp, 9 predicted proteins | sample 235331 | NCBI WGS metagenome assembly JRYF01 (sample SAMN03074217, study PRJNA261475) | activated sludge metagenome | biome: Wastewater Treatment Plant; feature: Wastewater; material: Activated sludge; isolation source: activated biomass of a wastewater treatment plant treating hydrocarbon... ... | reverse complement strand
TTCTTCTGCCTGTGCTATGTGCTACAACTTGAAATGACTTTTCGGAGTGGAATCATAGATCAAGGCAAAGATACGATGTCGGGTCAAGGTACAAATCAGGTGTTGTCGTAAACCTGCGACATTTTTGGCGATCTGGTGTTTTGGAAAGTTTCCAAAAACATCCAGGGGTTGTGTAAAAAGCCCCGTAGAGGGTGCATCTATGGTGAGTTGACGAATTAAATTTCGTTTGCCGTTCCATAGAAACGATATCTTCAACAATCAGATGCCGTTCCGATGGAACGGACAAAACAATCTTCGGTGTTTCTGCAAAGATGTAGTCCCTCTGGGACTTTTTTACACAACCACAAGGAAGTGAAAGCTCGTACAACATCATAGCTGGAACGAAAGGGAAGCGAGCCTGCAACAACAACTATTTTTTCTTCTGAAAGATCGTTTTTTCGGGTGCATAGCAGTTTACAAACAAGAAAAAAAGGGCGTTACAACGGGAGTAAGAGCGTTTTTACACCGATTTGATGCTCCTTCACTCCAACTCTATTATCTACTTTCGCCCCTTCAATCGGACACGAACTCAACCCTGCAACATGGCCATCAACATCCTCGACGGTGTTCACCTGGAAGAACTTTCCACCTCAAAAGAGGCAAAAGACCTCAGCGAAATCGTGCGGGATCCTACCCGCTCGCTGATGGACCGCATCGGTTCCTTTGAAGACATCATCAGCATCGAAGTCGGTGACACGACCCTGTCCCGTGCCCGCAACATCGAACGGGATTCAGGGCTTCGGCAGCTTTACCTCAAATTTGAGGGCGGCAACCCCACCGGCACACAAAAAGACCGCATCGCCTTTGCCCAGGCCCATGATGCCCTTCGACGTGGATACCAGACAATCACGGTGGCCACCTGCGGCAACTATGGCGTGGCTGTTGCGCTTGCGGCTAATCTGGCAGGATTGGTGTGCATCGTTTTCATTCCAGAATCCTACCACACGGACAGGATAAAGGAAATGGAGCAGGCAGGAGCAGTTGTGCGCCGTTATGCCGGTTCCTACGAAGATACCGTGACCTATTCGAGCCGGGAAGCACTTCGAAACGAATGGTACGATGCCAATCCGGGTGGCCAGAACACACCGCTGCAAATCATGGCTTATGCCGAAATCGCCCACGAAATTTACGATCAACTGCGCGATGCACCAAAGGCCGTAGCTGTTCCGGTTTCCAACGGTACCTTGCTGGCAGGCATTTACAGGGGGTTCGTCAGCCTTCACAAAAGGGGCCGCACATCGAGGATTCCAAGAATGATCGCAGCGTCCTCTTCCCACAAAAACCCCATTATCACTTCTTTCAAAAAGGGGCTGGACTATTGCGAAGATTTGCGGCCCGAAAAAATAAGAGAGACGCGCATCAACGAACCCCTCATCAACTGGCACAGCTTCGACGGGGGGGAGGCACTCTGGGCCATTCGGGATTCCGGTGGCTCCGCTTTTCACGTCAGCGATCACAAAATGATGAAATACGCCAAGCTGCTGGTCGAAAAAGAGGGACTGAAAGTGTTGCCCGCCTCTACCGCTGGCCTCGTTGCCCTTTTGGAGATGCACCAGCAAGATCCCTTTGAGCCAGACCGTTTTGTGGCGGTATTGACGGGGAGGGATTAACCGCAAGGCCTCCCCCCGGCCCCCNNCCACCTGCACAACATGAAAAAAATTGACGGCAAAGCCATCGTTTACTGCCCGGGCGCATTCAACACGCCCAACGGAAAGACCGCCCACGGACTTGTCCGCTTTACCGAGCGCTACGAAGTCCTTTGTGTGATTGATGAAAAACACGCTGGCCAGGATGCCGGCGAAGTGCTCGATGGCAAGCAGAAAAACATCCCCGTTGTCGCTTCGCTTGAAGAAGCATTGGCCGGGGCTGGCAAAGAAGCGGAGGCCCTCGTCATCGGTATTGCCCCCGATGGCGGAAGGCTTTCCGATGCTGCACGGCAGGACGTGAAAAAGGCATTGATGCACGGCTTGAACGTTGACAGCGGCCTCCATGATTTCCTTTCCGACGACCCGGAGATTGCAGCCCTGGCGCTAAATCACGGCTGCCGCATACGGGACGTGCGCAAGACACCGGGCCGCTCACAACTGCACTTTTTCACCGGAAAAATAGAGGAAGTGGACTGCCTCAAACTGGCCATACTCGGAACCGATTCGGCCATTGGGAAACGCACGACGGCCTGGATTGTCGTCCATGCCCTTCGGGCCGCCGGCCTAAAAGCCGAACTTATCGGCACCGGACAAACCGCATGGATGCAGGGGGCCAAATACGGCCTCATACTCGATTCGCTCATCAACGATTTTGTTTCGGGTGAAATAGAGCACGCCGTCCATGAGGCCTGGACGAACGAACACCCTGATGTCATTGTGATAGAAGGACAGGGAAGCCTGATGAATCCGGCCTATCCCGGTGGGTTTGAAATATTGGCGGCAGGCCGCCCAGATTACGTCATCCTGCAACACGCCCCCCGACGGCTGGAGTACGATGGTTTTCCCGGCTACCCTCTTCACCCCTTGCCGGTTCAGGTGCAGGCTATTGAATTGATTTCGGGAAAGGAGGTTGCAGCCGTTACCCTTAATCACGAGGGCATGGAGCCCGGTGAAATCGCCGGCGAATGTGACAAAATAAAAGTGGAAACCGGACTGCCCACGTTCGATGTGCTGGCAGAAGGAGCAGAGGGCCTGGTCAATGTGCTGATGCCTTTGTTCAAAAGGAGATTATATAGCCGACAGCGATAACTGCTCCCTAATGGATTGTTTTTGCAGTTGTTAAAAAAATGGCGGCACATTTTTTTGTCCAATGTGAGTTGATGTTTATTTTTGGTGAAATTTTAAAACAGCGAATGACGGCAATTGTCATCAAAAAGGCCGCCCGCCCTGCGGGGCGGCCTTTTTGCTAATCCCCCTCTCTTTTTATGAAAATAACCCATCTCGATTGTTGGCCCGTCGAAATGCCGCTGGCCGAGCCATACACCATTGCCTACGAGACGATTGATCACTGCGTGAACATTATTTTGAAAATCACGACCGATACGGGCATCTGCGGATGGGGCTGCGCTTCACCCAGCCTGCCCGTGACCGGAGAAACACCTCAAAGCGTACTGCATGATTTTACCCAAACAATCGAACCCTGGCTGAAGGGCATGAACCCTTTCCGTTATGCCCTGATCAACAGTGAACTGCAGCAATTCCTGCCCAAAAGCCCATCCGCACGGGCCATGGCCGATATGGCCATTTACGATATGATGGCAAAACGGGCACAAGTGCCGCTCTACCAATTGCTCGGCGGATACAGGGAATGTATTGCCACCAGCATCACCATTGGTATCCTTTCGGTGGAAGATACGCTGGCCAAAGCGGGCGAGTTTTTGAAAAAAGGCTTTTTCATCCTCAAAATAAAGGGCGGTGCAAATGTGGACGAAGACATTGAGAAGATGATAAAACTCCGGGAAGCCTTTGGCCGTGCCATCGAACTCCGCTTCGATGCCAACCAGGGTTACACTGTTGCGCAATCCATCCGTTTCATCAAAGAAACAATGGATGTCGGCATTGAACTGCTCGAACAGCCCACGGCAAGCGCTGCCAAAGAAATGCTGGGAGAGGTTACTTCCAAGGTGCCCGTACCCGTCATGGCCGACGAGAGCCTGCTCAGCCTGCAAGACGTGTTCCACCTAGCCAGCAATAACTGGACAGACCTGATAAATATCAAATTGATGAAGACCGGCGGCATTACCGAAGCCATGCACATCAACTCGGTGGCAAAGGCCGCCGGGGTAAAGGCGATGGTCGGCTGCATGGACGAGTCGGCGATTGCCATCGCTGCAGGGCTGCATTTTGCCCTCAGCCGTCACAATGTACATTACGCCGACCTCGACGGCCACCTCGATCTGCTCGATGACCCCTTCGCCGGAACCGTCATATTGAAGGATGGCGTACTCTGGCCGGCAGAAGGTCATGGGCTGGGCTATTAGTACCTAATCGGCCTTACTGAAAAAGGTTGAGATGGTTGAGGGGGCACGGCTCAACCATCTCAACCATCTCAACCATCCAATCATTGGTTCTGCCTCGTTTAGGGTTTGTCCACGATGGCTACCGTGAGCCTGCTTACGCAAATAGCCCGCTGCTGCTCGTCACTGATTTCAATGTGCCAGACATGCACGGTGCGGCCTACGCGGATGGGCGTTACCTTGCCGAAAACAAATCCTTTCCTTGCGGGGCGCAGGTGGTTGGCGTTCACTTCCAGCCCAACGGCCATTTTTTTGCTCAAGTCTTCGATGCAAAGCGTTGAGGCCACGCTGCCGAGTGTTTCGGCCAGGGCAACGGACACTCCGCCGTGCAGCAGGCGGTAGGGCTGCACCGTTCGCCGGTCAACGGGCATGCGCGCCGTGAGGTAGTCGTCTCCAGCCTCCGTAAATTCGATGCCGAGGTTTTCACCCATCGTATCATTGTTCAGGGAGTTGAGGTATGTTATGTCGGGGGATTGTTTCCAGATCATTTTTGTAGAAATTAAGATGCAAGAACGCTAAATACGATGAAATAAGCAGGGCTTTTCGGAAAACCAACCTATTCAAATTGCAACTTAGGCTCCGATGTTGTAAATTGGTTTCCAATTCGTTAATCAAAAAAAATTGGGCACCATGAAAAAAATCGCACTAAAGTACGGAACGTTGATGTTTGCCGGTTTTGCCATCCTGTTCCTCTTCGTCCACTTGTTGGGATGGAGCCAGCACTACTACCTGCGCGTCTTGAACGGGTTCATCCACCTCGGATTCATTTACCTTGCGATACGGGACTACCGTCGGGCCTTTCCTTCCACCAGGGATAACTACCTGTTGGGTGTGTCGGCAGGTTTTTACACCTCCATCATAGGCGTTACGCTGTTCACGGTTGCGATATGCCTGTTCCTTGCTCTCGACCGCCCGTTTTTTGAACTCCTGAAAACACGGGCACCTTATCGGGAATATTTCACGCCGGTCACCGCTTCGCTGTTCATTTTCGTGGAAGGCATCGTGGTTAGCCTCATCGGGTCTTATCTCGTCACGAGGGTGATTGATGCAAGGCTTGAACAGGTAAAAAGTTAAAAAGACCTTTGGATTATTTGCGGGATGTACCGAACAAATTCAAAGGGCTTGGGTTTTACACTACGATTCCAGAAAGCAATTCCCACTTCTCCGAAAGACCAGCTTCAAACAACCGGATTGCCCAGAGAACGTACTCCACAAAATCTTCCCCGGCAGCATAAGTGTCCGCCGGGGCTTCTTTTTTCAGGGCATGGACAAAGCAGGGTTCCCAAACATACCGTTGTTCGTTTGGGGCAGTTTTGTTCTGAAATGTGAACCTTGCCGTGTTTTCACCCATTGAACCCGCCCTTGTTTTTGTGGAAAGGGCATAAGGCAACCCTCTTTTTTGCAAAGCATTTCACAATGCAATGTGGACAAACAAATCCAAAAGAGGGGCGGGGAGCGCAAAACAATCCTCCGTTTTGCGCAGCCCTGATTCCCCATCCTTTTTCTATCTTCGCTGTGTCCATATTTTTTTCCTGCGCAAACCAATGGCTTGTTTCCAATAAAATCTCAATCCATAAACAAATGAGTCCACTCCGAAAAGTCATTTCGAGTTGTAGTACACAGCACAGTCAGAAGAATATTTAGAGAGAGAGAGAATTTTATTTGNNACTTTTCGGAGTGGACTCACTAATGCATTTTGTTATGAAAAAATGGCTCCTTTTATCTTTAGTTGTTTTGTTCAGCTTCAAAGCATTCTCACAAGACAACATCTGCGAATCCAGCTATATGCCCTTCAAAACGGGCATGAACTTCGAGCTGACCACCTACGACAAAAAGAACAAGGAATCCTCCATTGCGAAGCACAAAGTCACCGAACTTGACAACACCGGCAGTGGGTTCAAGGCCACCGTCGAAATGGAAATTACCGACCCAAAAGGCAAAAACATCAGCAAGGGCAGCTATGGCATTGAATGTTCGGAAGGGGTCATAAAAATGGACATGACCTCCATGCTAGACCCACGCACCCTGGAGAGTTTTTCCAGCATGGAAATGGAATTAAGCGGCGATGCCCTGGAAATCCCCAACCGCCTCTCGCCCGGTCAAACCTTGCCCGATGGCACGATGACCATGAAAGCCAGCACCGGCGGTTTCGGGCTGATGACCTTCACCCTTTCCATCACCAACCGTCAGGTGGAGGCAAAAGAATCCATCACCACACCCGCCGGCACGTTCGATTGCGTGAAGATCACGCAGGATTCGGAACTCAAATCCATCGTCAGGAAAAAATTCCAAAGTGCCACCTGGTACGCCAAAGGAATTGGCATGGTCAAATCTGAGAACTACGACAGCAAAGGCAATGTCGAGAGTACGACATTGCTCACAAAGCTGGCCGAATAGGCAAGACATGAAAGCGAAAGAGGCCAGGAGGGACGCATCCCCCTGGCCTCTTTTCGTTGAGTGCTATCCTAACCTGGCCAAAGTTGATAAACACAATAGGCACANNTTTCTTTCAAATAAAATTCTACCCCTGTTTTTTTCCTCTTTCTTTGCAAAAAAAGCAAAGAAGTGAGCGAAACTACCCTCCAATGGTTCGTGGCGTTGGTCATCGCACTGCTCGTGACCGGGCTGGTGCGGGATATTTGGCGGCCGTCCATGCTGTTTTTCCTGGCGGTATTGGTGCTCACGAGCGTGGGAGCCATTACGCCAGAGGAGATGATCAGCGGTTTTTCCAATACCCAAATCGCCACGGTTGTCTTGCTGCTCATCATCGGGAACGTCATCAACCAGACGACCATCATCCCTGCGATTTTCGACCGGGTTTTCAGGTACGCCCGCAGCTATCGCAATTTCATGGGGCAAATGATGATAACGGTGGGCGGGGCCTCCGCATTCATGAACAACACACCGCTCGTGGCCATGCTCATCCCCTATGTGTATAACTGGGGGAAAAAAAACAACATCTCTCCCTCCAAACTCCTCATTCCGCTTTCCTTTGCTACCGTAGCCGGCGGGATGATCACCCTCATCGGTACATCTACCAACCTGATAATCAACGGGCTTTTGCAAACCGATGGCCTGAAGCCTTTCAGTTTGTTTGCTTTTGCGCCCATCGGCGTCGCCTGCCTTTTGTTGGTATGCCTGTACATGCTCTTTATCGGGCACCGCATTTTGCCCAATAAAAAAGACCCCTTGCAAGTGGTGAAAGAGGTCAGCAAATCCTTTTTCGCCGAAGCTGAACTGGACAACAACTCCCCGCTCGCCGGCTCCAGTTTGGCAGACAATGTGGCCCATTTCCAAAAAGTATTCATTACTACCGTTCAGCGGGACGGCAAGCTGTTCAGTCCCATCAAGCCGGATTTCCTATTTGAAGCAGGCGACAGGTTGATACTCAAAGGTTCCAAAAACGAAATCAATGCCTTGTTGTCAAAAAACATCGGCCTGAAAAGCCCGCATGTCAAGTCTTCCGACGAAGACCTCGATCTGGTGGAAATCGTGGTCTCCTACAACTCCTCCCTGGCACACAAAACCCTGGCGGAGAGCCGTTTCAGGAGCATTTACGACGGCTCCATCATAGCCATCCACCGTAAGGATGAAAACATCCTGACCGGAGTGGGAGATGTGGTTATTGCGCCCGGCGACGTGCTGATGGTGATGGTAGGCCCTGATTCGTTGAAGAAATTCAAGGAGACCCCCGATTTTTACGTCATTTCAAAAGAGTCGCCGGAGCGGCGCATCGGGGGGTGGAAGTCCTTGGCGGTCGGTGGCAGTTTCCTGATCATTCTCGGCCTGAATACTTTTGGCCTGGCAAATCTTTTCACGTTGTGCCTTTGGCTCGCCGGTTTTTATTACCTCCTGCGGGTGACCAACTTCCGCTCTGTCCAACGTTCGCTCGACGTGGACTTGGTGCTAGTGCTGGCTTTTTCCATCGGCTTGGGCAGGGCCATTCGGAAAACGGGCCTCGCCGACGTAGTAGCCCTTACCATGAACGAGTGGTTCGGGCAATTCGGTGTTGTGGGGGCCTTGGTAGGGGTCTATTTATTGGCCAATGTGCTGACCCAACTCATCTCCAACGCGGCCTCAGCCACTATCGCTTATCCTATCGCCGTCGCTACGGCCCAGGTGTTTGATGCCGATGTCGGTGCCTTTGTCATGACGGTGGCGTTTGCTGCAAGCCTCGATTTCTCCACGCCCATCGGCTACCAGACCAACCTGATGGTATATGGCCCCGGCGGTTACAAATTTACCGATTACATGCGGGTAGGCATCCCGCTCAACCTTAGCCTGCTCGTGCTGGTTATCAGCATGATATGTTGGCTCTACGGCATTCATCCTTAAAATCCATTACCATGTACAAATACACTTACGGCGGAAAAGAGGGCACCACTTACCAACTTGTGGAGGCGAAAGACCTCGTGGTAGTAAGGACCAAAGAAGACCTGCCCATCGAGGAAATCGAAATGTCGGCCAGGTCGAGGGATTTGGTGCCGAGCATGTTGCCGGTGGCTTCGTTCCCGGAGGCCAACGTGACCGTGTATAAATGTGTGCCCACTGGCAAACGCTCGCCCACTTCGTTGCGGAACGCCGTGCGAAAAGCCCTGCCCCAGGAAGCAGGCATCCGCTTTGCAGGCCGTGCGTTGAAAGACCCCGCAACGGGGTCCATCGTCGTTTACACGGAAAATATGTACCTCCAGTTCAAGGCGGATGTCAGCAAGGAGCGGTGCGAGGAGATCATGTCCCAATATGGCCTGAAATTAAAAGAAGACCTCGGCATAACGCCCAATTCCTATTTCGTGCAGGCACCGCCCGACATCGGGCTGAGAGTATTTGCCATGTCGGAAGAACTGCTTGCCATGCCCGAAATCGAGGCTTGCCACCCCGAACTGGTGCGCGAGCGTTCCTTCAAATTTGTCCACCCCATGCAGTGGCACATCAAGGAAACGGTGATCAACGGACTGACCATCAACCAACACGCCAACGTGGAATCGGCATGGGAACTTGCCACCGGCAAAGGTGTCGTCATCGCCGTGCTCGACGACGGGGTGGATGTTGAACACGAGGAATTCAGCGGCGAGGGCAAAATCACGGCTCCCCGCGACACCGTCGCCAACTCCGACGATCCCCGTCCGAAAAATGCCTCCGAGCGGCACGGTACACCCTGCGCCGGGGTAGCCTGTGCCAATGGACAACACAAAGCATGGGGAACCGCCCCCGCCGCCACGCTCATGCCCATCCGTCTTGGCAGCATCGGCTCCATTTCCGAGGCCAAAGCGTTCAAATGGGCTGCCGACAACGGAGCTGCCGTGATCTCCTGCAGTTGGGGGCCGGAGGACGGCCCCTGGTGGAATCCCAGCGACCCCCGCCATTTCAACCAGGCCCGCTTGCCCGACAGTGCCCGCAATGCCATTGATTATGCTATCGAAAAAGGCCGGAACGGCAAGGGCTGCGTCATCGTCTGGGCCGCCGGCAACGGCAACGAAGACGTGAAGTACGACGAATATGCCAGCAACCCCAAAGTCATTGCGGTGGCAGCTTGCAACGACACCGGCACGCGCAGCATTTACAGCGACTACGGCGATGCGGTCTGGTGCTGTTTTCCGAGCAACGATTTCAACTATCCCAAAATGAACCACCCCCGGCCCCTTACGCCCGGCATCTGGACGACCGACCGGCGGGGCAAATTCGGTTACAACGCCGGTGGCATCAATGCCGAAAACCTCGTCGGCGATCTGGAAGGGCACTACACGGCCACTTTTGGTGGCACATCGAGCGCTTGCCCCGGCGTTGCGGGCGTTGCGGCGCTCATGCTTGAAGCCAACCCCAGCCTCACCTGGGATCAGGTCAGGCAGATCATCAAAAACTCCTGCGACCGGATAGATGCCGAAATGGGCAACTACGATGCGGAAGGCCACAGCCCCTTCTATGGCTATGGCCGCCTGAACGCCGTGAACGCCGTGAAAAATGCCCTGGCCGCCCGGCAGGATGCACGCCCGTCCATTACCTACAAGGTGACCGGTCTCGTGCATTTCAACAACATCGAAAACCTGCCGCTCACAGAAAACGGAACGCTGGGCGACGGTTCCGACACGCTGCGCCTGCTCGGCCTGCAACTCCAAATCGAGCCGTTCAATCCCGGCCTGAGCATACACTACAAGCTCATGGTACGCAACGTCGGTACGCCCGACGTCCCCGCCCAGCAGGGCGAACG
>JRYF01015520.1_pt1 | contig 10252 bp, 7 predicted proteins | sample 235331 | NCBI WGS metagenome assembly JRYF01 (sample SAMN03074217, study PRJNA261475) | activated sludge metagenome | biome: Wastewater Treatment Plant; feature: Wastewater; material: Activated sludge; isolation source: activated biomass of a wastewater treatment plant treating hydrocarbon... ... | reverse complement strand
GAGAGCGTGTCCCGGATGACGATGTTAAAAGCGGTGTCAGTGCCCGTGTTTTGAAAACGGATGGTGTATTCCAGCCGCTCGTCGAACAGGGTCAGATTGGTGCCGAACAGCGGGTTTTCACTTCGCCGGGGATAGACCTGTTTGTCGTTGGGGTCGTAGGCACAGTTGATGACGGACAGGTACTGGTAGCTGGCGGTGGTCTGCCACGCACCTTGCCCGTTGCCGCTCTGCACGAGCAGCGGCATCCCGATGGTTTCACCTAAAAACTGCACGCCTGCGATTTCGAATTCCATTTTCACCTGCCGGTTTTCGCCGGGCAGCAGGCCGTCGAAATTCCAGAACAGCGTGTCGCCCGAAGTTGAAGTCGGGGCCATGTCAGCCGAGAGGAACGTTGCCAGCGGGTGCTGCACCAGCGCTGCCCTGCCGTTGGCGGCGTTGCAGCCGTCGTTGCTGAAGTTTAACCAAAAAGGCACAGTAAAGCCGCAGCGGGTGGCGGAGGAGGTCATGCTGATGGCGCCGCTCGTCAGGGCGTTGTTCGTTTTTACCCCAAAATCAAAACCGCTCTGGGCATCCATGCCGTTGAAGTCCACCACGTGGGCGGCAGGCTGCGTGGTCAGTTCCCAACAATCGCCCAAATCCGGGGTGATGGTATAGGTGCCAGCCCCGGCGTAGATGTTGAACACCCCGTTTTCATCGGTAAAAACGGCCAGCGCCGAAGGCGTCACTTTGACGGGAAAGCGCCCGGCAAACGACTCGCCGGCGTCCAGCGTGCCGTTTTCATTTTCATCAAAAAACACCCGTCCGCTCATGCTCTCGTTGTTGGCGAGGTTCCAGGAGAGGGTTAGCGCATCGGTCGGGAGGTTGGCATAAAAGCCCGACCGGAGAGCGAAGAGGTCGAGGTCGCCGTCCTTGTCGAGGTCTGGCAATTGAACACTGAAAGCGCCGATTGTCGAATTCGGGAGGAGTTGTGGCGCCGCAAAGTTGCCGCCGCCCAGCCCCTGAAACCACTGCACGCCGGTGTTCATGGCGCCCACGACGAGGTCGGGGATGCCGTCGAGGTTGATGTCGCCCAGGGCGGGGTCGTTCCACTCCGTATTGCTGATGTCGAGGTTTTGCTGCGGCCCGAAAAAACCGTTGCCGAGGTTTATCCACAGGGACAGTTTGAATACCGGAGCCGTCCAATCCACGGCAACGAGGTCGTCCAACCCGTCCTGATTGACATCGAGGGCTTCGGCCCAGAGACCGAAAGAAAAACCATTAAAATTGCCTGAAGTGAACTGGCCATTGCCGAGGTACTCGAACCGCAGGATGGCGCCGGGGCCTTTTTTAAACAAAAAAATAACAGGTGGATTGAGTTCATCGTATTGGATGGCCACCACTTCCTGTGGCAATATCAGGTTGGATGCAATGGCCTTGCTGGGGGCCAACACGCCATTGCCGAGGTTTTCAATCCAGTTCAGCGAGCCGTCGGGGTTTTGGTTGAAGCTGCGGTTCACCCAGAGGATGTCCAAATCGCCGTCGTTGTCCACATCCGCCATTTTCAGGTCTTTGATTTCCAAACTGTTGGCTATGACGGACGGTTGCGGTGTAAAAGAGCCATCGCCGTTGTTGGCATACCACCCAATGTAAGTGGCGCTGGTTGGTGAAATCGTTGATTGCGCCAAGATGTCGGGAAATCCGTCGCCGTTCATATCCGCAACGGCAACCTTGGTAGGGTTTAAGTTGTATTTCCAGGCCAACAATTTCGGCGGAGCAAAGTGACCGTTTTCATAGCGGTACCAGACGATGGCATCGGCGCCATACGATGGTAGGGCAATATCGTCGAAGCCGTCCTGGTCGAAATCGGCGATGGCGAAGGAGTAGGAGTCACGGATGCCAATCGCCAGAAAATCCGGGCCGGCCAGGTTGCCGCCACCTTGCGAAGCCCGCCAGAAAAGCGTCCCCTTGGCGTAAGTGAAAGGCCAGTACATCGGGTCGGGCAGACCGTCGCCGTCGAGGTCGTCCGTTTGCACGTAGTTGGAGTGTACGATGCCTTCGGCAAACTCATTGACATTGCCAAACTGGCCATTCCCCAGGTTTTCAAACCAGCCAATCTGGTCCAGTCCGTAACACCCAACGACATCCAAATCGCCATCGCCGTCCATGTCCGCCAGGGTGACGAAGGAATGAAAACCCAGCTTGGCGAGCGTATCCGGCGGGGAAAAATTGCCGTTGCCGAGGTTGCGGCACCAGAGCAGTTCGCTGGTGGCAGTAGAGCCGTTGTTGGCCAGCAAGTCGGGGAGGCCGTCGCCGTCGAGGTCGCCGGAGGCCACCGTGCGGCAGTCTTCAAAAACCGGTGCCACCAGTTGCTGCGGGCCAAACTGGCCGCCGCCAAGGTTTTCGTACCAGGCCAGCTTGTCGTCGCTTTGCGAAGCCGCCAGCACATCCAGGTCGCCATCGCCGTCCAGGTCTTCGGTATGCACGTCAAACAAATTCACATGGTCCGTTGAAATGCTCTGGGCCGGGCCAAAATTGCCGCTGCCGTCGTTGGCAAACCAAAGCGCCTGATTTTGCACTGCACCCAGCAAATCGAGGTCGCCGTCGCCATCGAGGTCGGCGAGGGTCAGGTCCCAGGCAGCCACAGGAGCATCGTAAATCTGCACCCTCGGGGCGAACTGTCCGCCGCCCGTGTTGCGGTACAAGCCGAATATGCCGTTGCCATCGCAGTAGAGCAGGTCTTGGTCGCCGTCGCCGTCCACATCCGCTGCGGCCAGCCGCCTGAAATCTATGTTCACTTCTTCGATTAAAACGGGCCAGCCGAACACACCGGGACTGGTCTGGGGCACCCAAAACAGGCGGCTCTTGCTGGCGCAAACCACGTCCGGGTCGCCGTCGCCGTCCACGTCAGCGGCGAAGGCGTAGCGGAGGTCGCCGACGGGGTAAAAAAGGTCGTTGGGTGGGGTGAATTGCCCGAAAGCGAGAAAAGTGAGAAGGAGTTGGGGGAGAAGGAGTAGCGTTTTTTTCATTGAAATGGATGGTTAATTGAATGCCAACGAATACCAGGTGCCTTTACCGACGCCATTTTGTTGCAAACGTCTGTTTTGGACGAGGTTTTCAAGGTTTTTTCGCAAAGTGTTCCGATTTGCATTGGTCAGGCGTTCCAGTTCGCCTATGGTTATTCGTCCTCTCGACTGCACTATTTCAAGGATTTGTTGTGCTAATTCAGGCATTTGCGTCAGCAGGATATGTTCCCTGCTCACTTTAATTTCGAGGTTGTCTTTCTGCCTTTTGAGGGATTTCAGAAAGAAAAGCAGCCAGGGAAGCCAATTCGTTTGCGCAAGGTTAAGCGTCGTTTGGGTTTGCCGCAAAGACAAATAATAGGCTTGCTTTTCCTGTTCGATGATGGCCTCTAAAGAACTGAATGGCACATAGCGATACCCGGCTTTCAAGAGTAAGTAAGTCGTCAAAGCCCGTGACAAACGGCCGTTGCCGTCTTGAAACGGATGAATTGCCAGGAAGCAAAGGATAAAAATGCCGATGACCAGAAGCGGGTGCAGGCGTCCTTCGGCAAGGGCTTGCTGCGTCCAGTCCACCAACTCCCGCATTTTTTCAGGCGTTTCAAGCGGACTGGCAGTTTCAAAGACAACTCCGATTTGTTTCCCGTCGGCATCTGTAGCCACCACGTGGTTGGGCAGTTGTTTGTAAGTGCCTTTGTGCCATTGGTCTTTATCACTGTATTTCATCAAAAGCCCGTGCAGTTGCAGGAGAAAGTTTTCAGAAAGGGGAATATCGCTGTAATGCTGAAAAATGGTATTCATCAACTCGGCATAACCCGCCACCTCCTGTTCGTCACGGGTGTCGAATTTTTGTACTTTCAGGTTCAGCAGCAGTTGCTCGACCTGCCTGTCCGACAATTTGCTTCCCTCGATGCGTGTGCTCGATGCAATGCTCTCGATGGTTGCAACTTTTTGCAGGCGAAGCAGTGCTTCCGGGGCCAAATTTCCCAGCGCCCGCCAGGCCCCTTTGAATTCGTCAATTTCGGCGATGAGGTTGAGTATTTCAGGGGTGATTTCCAAAGATTGAACAGACTGCATAGCGCATATTTTTACGCAAAAGTACGCATAAAACCTTTTTTTGACAAAAATTTACTCATAAGTACGCATAATGCAATCATATTGGAGTTGAGATGGCGTAAATTGTTTTTCATGAAAATGATTTGGTTCAAAAGCTATTCGTTTTATTGAAAACTGCTTCTCCCCTTGTCATTGCCGCAGGCAATCCCGATAAACCGGGGTATACTCAGCAATGTCACGAGGGCTGTAACAACTGCACTCCATAGCCGCCGAGGTCAATTGTGGCAACACCGTTTATTCCGAAGGAAACATCAGGAATGAGGGGCTGGGAAAACGCCTGCATGCAAGGCAAAACAAGCACGAGGGAGAAAAAGACGTGTTTTCGCATGAATATTATGTGTTGATTTGGGGGGCGAAGATAGCCACCGCCATGTTGTTAACAGTATCTTTGGGGGTGTACTTATCACCAGGTTTTCAAAAATAAAAAATCCATCCAATGAAATACTTAACCCTGTTGTTGCTACTTTGTTTGGGGTTGGCTGCTGCCGGCCAAACTCGTTCCATCAAAAAATCCCCGCCACTTGCGGAGGCCCCGCCGGAGAGCGTCGGCATGTCGTCGGAGCGGCTGGGGCGCATCACGGCCATGTTGGAAAGCGCTGTGGCCAACGACGAAATCCCCGGTGCGGTGGCACTCGTGGTGCGTAACGGCAAGATTGTCTATTGGAACACATTCGGGTCGGCTGACCATGCGACGGGGCGCAAAATGAAACGGGACGATATTTTCCGCATCGCTTCGCAAACCAAAGCCATCACCGCCACTGCCGTCATGATGCTCTGGGAGCAGGGCCTGTTTCAATTGGACGACCCTATTTCCAAATTCATCCCGGCGTTCAAAAACCCGCAGGTGCTGAAAAATTTCCGCTATGCGGACACCACCTGGACGTCTGTGCCGGCCCAATCTGAAATCACGGTCCGGCAGTTGCTCACGCACACCTCCGGCATTGGCTACGGTGTCATTGACGGCGACGAGCGTATGAAAATGATATACGGCAAGGCGGGCATCACCGACCTTTATACCACCGAAAACATAACCATCGAGGAGAGCGTGAAAAAATTGGCCGCTCTGCCCCTGCACCACCATCCCGGCGAGAAATACACCTATTCAGAGGGTTTGGATGTGTTGGGTTATTTCATCGAAATCGTTTCGGGCGAGCCGCTCGACGTGTTTTTCAAAAAACACATCTTCGACCCGCTCGGCATGACCGACACTTATTTTTATCTCCCTTCGGAAAAAGCGCCCCGCCTCGTGAGCCTCCAAAAGCCGGAGGCTGGCAAATGGTCGAGGTTCCCCGTCACTTTCTACGACCCCGACTATCCGGTGAAAGGGGCCAAGCGGTTCTTTTCCGGCGGTGCGGGCCTGAGCAGCACGGCCAGGGACTATGCGACTTTCCTGCAAATGTACCTGAACGGCGGGGAACTCAACGGCGTGCGCATCCTGAGCCGCACCACCGTCCAAACCATCATGGCCAACCAAACGGGCGACCTGTTCTCCTGGGGCGGCGGTGAACGCTACTACGGGCTGGCTTACGGTGTGGTCACGTCACAAGGCGTGGCAAAAGGCGGCAGGGGCGGCATCGGCACCTTCGATTGGGGTGGCTACTTCAATACCCAATACTTCGCCGACCCCGAGGAAAAGATTATCGGCATTTTGATGAAACAAACACAGTGGCTGCCAAAAGACGACACCGGATGGAAGTTCCGGCAACTGGTATTTCAGGCGGTGGATGATTAGTTGAGTCCACTCCGAAAAGTCATTTTAAGTATTCTTTTATGACACATGGAGAAGAATATTTAGAGAGGGAATTTTATTTGAAAGAAAATTCCCTCTCTGTTAGCTTTTTTCGGTTGTGCCGGCTTTTCGGAGTGGACTCTTAGTTACTTTGCCGGACTCGTCCAGGCCGAATCCTTCACCCGAAAGCGCCAGTCCCATAGGGCACATTCTCCGGCGTATGCCACACCGACGCGAGGACTGGCAAGTATGTTTTCTTTTGCAACCACGATGCCCCGGTCTTCCAGCCAGATAGGGGAGTTTGCGTCGGTCAGACAAAGTCCTGTGTGGGCAGTGCGGATGCCCAGTGCTTGGGAGAGTGCGCCCGGGCCGGCCGTCAGCCGGGGGGTTGGTCGGGTCAAATTTCGCCTGCTGAGCATGACTTCCACGTTGTCGGCAGGCTCAACGGCCCGGACAAGCACGGCATGGGGCATGTCCTCCTTTCCTGTTACGATATTGAACAAATGGTGAATGCCATAACAGAGGTAAACGTAGGTGCGCCCACCCTCGGCGAACATGATGCCGGTGCGCGCAGTTCGGCGGTTCATCCATGCATGGCAGGCTTTGTCGTCGGGGCCGCGATAGGCTTCCGTCTCGACGATTTTCCCGGAGGTGAGCACCCCCTCAAAGCAGGTGACGAGGTATTTGCCAAGCAGCTCCTTTGCGATTTGCAAGACATCGTCGCGGGTGTAGAATGTCGGTGGTAGTTTTTCGGACAAGCTCAAAACGGTTGGATTTACTGCAAACAAGGCTGCAAAATCCCTCGATATTTCCGAATTTTCAAGCAATATGGAAATCTGAAAAGTGCAAATGCACCTGTCCCGGCATGGGAGAGGTGCATTGCAACTCAATAAGAAGCCATTCAGCCAATCACTGAATTGTCTTTGGAAAGGAAGCGTGCATATAACCATGCCGCTCCGGCCAAAGACAAGTCTTTCAATATGTTGGAAGTAGCTGCCCCTGATGTCATTGGGTCATCGCTGCCCATGCCTTTGGCGTGTACGAGTAAAATAAAAAGGATGAGCATGACCCCGAGCAGGGTGCTTGCCAATTTGTCGTACTTACCGATCAATATGCTGACCGATGCCGCCAAAAGTGCTAAGCCGGTGATGTAGATAATGATGGCTCCACCAAAAGGTGCCATGCCCGCCATAGCATCTGCCGAGATGAAATGGATGATGCCGAATACAGCAAAAGGAATTGCGAAGAGGTACTTGCCAGTGCCGAGGACTTGATTCATGATGCAAATGTTTAAGTTGGTTAATAAAATTTGAAATGATGTCCCTACAAGAGGTTCGGGCGAAGGTATAAATTTTATTCTACTACTAAAAACGATTGCGAAATAATAACTTGACAGTTGTGAATTTTGTCCGGTTTTAATTTTGGATCAAACACTGGGGAAGCAAACTACTCCAGCACCCCTCCCCGTTTTTTCTTGATATAATGCACCCCTGCACCAAATACCCACCCCTCTTTTCCTTTCTGGGTTTTGATTTTGACATAGGGTTCCTGGGCTGTTTCCTTGCCCAAGTTCACCTCGTACAGCGAGTCCGTCACTTCATCGAGGTAATAGACTGCTTCAAAGAGTTTTAACTCGGCTATCACTTCGCCTTGCAGACCAGGCGATTTGCGGAGTTTGAGCTTGTCTATGGTGACGTAAAGCCGGGAGGCCGAAGGGCCGGCGAGCGATTGGGTTGTTGTGGGTGGCGCCTGTTGCGCAGTATCGCCTGCCGGGTTTACGGGGGCAGGCGCTTTGTCCTTTGCGGGTTTTGTGTCGGCTCCTGCCTCGTTTGCCTCGACGGCTTTTTCTTCCTGGGCTTGTTCTTTGAGGGAAGTGCATTTGGAATATGCCCAAGCGAGGAACAGGAAGGCGAAAATCCCAATGACCAGGTACTCAACCTTTGATAACAGTCCTTTCTTCATGTTAAGGGAATTGATGAGGAGACACGATAAGGGACGAGGCATCAATTAAGTGAACAAAATTGGGTGAGCTATTTNNAGAGCCAGCCAGGATGTACACTTTATTGGTGCCTCGTCCCTAACATGTTTTAGCTCAAACTTGTGGCCAAAAATAAACACGTTGCACGACATGCAATAACGGCATAGGAAGTAGCTTTGCCTGTGAGAACAACATTAGAACAGCAACCGACCATCCCCGTCCAATGGACACCATCACTGGCCATATAGAACGCATTACTTTCCAGAACGCCGAAAATGGTTGGACGGTCGCACGGCTCCAAGAGCCTAAGAAGTACGACCTGACCACCATCGTCGGCACGATGACCTCCGTGCAAGTGGGCGAAACGTTGCGCTGCCGGGGGCAATGGAAAAACGATGCGAAGTATGGTTTTCAGTTCGTAGTGCAGGACTATGAGGTGACACAGCCCGCCACCACCAAAGGCATCCAGAAATACCTCGCCAGTGGCATGATCAAAGGCATTGGCGACCATTTTGCCGAGCAGATCGTCCTTCGTTACGGCGAGCAGACCCTCGACGTGATTGACCAAACCCCCGACCTGCTGATGGAGATTGACGGCATCGGCCCCAAGCGTTTGGCAAAAATTAAGGCAGGCTGGAACGAACAAAAAGCCATCCGGGAGGTGATGACTTTCCTGATGAGCTATGGCATCAGTCCGACGTATGCACAAAAAGTATTCAAAACCTACGGCGACGACAGCATCCGGATCATTCAGGAAAATCCCTATCAGCTTGCCCGCGACATCTGGGGCATTGGCTTCAAGACCGCCGATGCCACAGCGCAAAAGCTTGGCATTTCCAAAGACAGCGAGCAGCGCATTGACGCAGGCATCGAGTACTCCCTGAACGAATTGAGCAACGACGGCCATACCTGTTATCCGGTGGACAAGTTCCTCGAAGAGGCACAAAAGCTGCTGGAGTCGGATGCCAACCTCATCGCTGCCCGCCTGGCCATCATCGAACAGGAAGAACGCATCGTCACAGCGCCACTAGCCCTCGACGGCTCACCGACGGCCTGTGTCTGGCTCAAGGTTTTCCACGTATGCGAGCAGGGTATCGGCACCGAACTGCGGCGTTTGATGCAAGGCACAACCGTTATGCGGCAGGTGAAAATCCAAAATGCCATTGATTGGGCCGAAAAAAAACTGAACATCCGGCTCGCCGAAAACCAGCGGCTCGCCGTCGGAAAAAGCCTGTCCGAAAAAGTCCACATCATCACCGGAGGCCCCGGCACGGGCAAAAGCACCATCACGAAGGTCATCCTTGCCGTTACCAAGGAACTGACACCCAAAATACTGCTCGCCGCACCGACCGGCCGTGCCGCCAAACGCATGGCCGAAATCACGGGCATGAAGGCCGCCACCATTCACTCCCTGCTCGAATTCGACTTCAACATCGGCGGCTTCAAACGCAACCGGGAAAACCCACTCGACTGCGACCTGCTCATCGCCGACGAAGCCAGCATGATTGATACGGTGCTGATGTTCAACCTGTTGAAAGCCATACCATCCCATGCACGGGTCGTCTTTGTCGGCGATGTGGACCAGTTGCCCAGCGTAGGGGCGGGCAATGTTCTTTCGGATTTGATTGCCTCCGGCAAAATTCCCGTGACACGGCTCACCGAAATCTTCCGCCAAGCGGCATCGAGCAAGATAATCGTCAACGCACACCGGGTGAACGCCGGCGAGTTTCCCGACCTCTCCAACGATAAAAAGGGCGACTTTTTTTTCATCGAGGAAGAAGACCCCGACAAACTCACCGACCTCATCGTGAACCTCGTGGACAGCCGCCTGCCCAAAGCTTACGGCTTCGACCCCTTCGACGACATACAGGTGCTTGCCCCCATGAACCGGGGAACCATCGGCAACCGCAACCTCAACGATGTTTTACAAAAAAAACTCAACCCCAGCTATGAACCACTGGTGAAAATGGGAAGGTCCTTTCACGAAGACGACAAGGTGATGCAGGTCAAAAACAACTACGACAAGGATGTGTACAACGGCGACGTGGGCAGGATTCGGAAAATTGACCGCACCGAACAGGAGGTTATAGTCACCTTCGATGGTAGGGAAGTAACCTATGATTTCACCGATCTCGACCAACTCTCGCTTGCTTATGCAGTGAGCATACACAAGTACCAGGGCAGCGAATGTCCCTGTGTGGTGATGCCGCTGGTCATGGGGCATTACATGATGCTTTACCGCAACCTGATTTATACGGGCATCACGCGGGGCAAAAAAATGGTAGTGCTCGTCGGTTCCAAAAAGGCAATATCACTGGCAGTGAAAAACGACAAAGCCGTGCAACGATTTACGGGCTTGAAGGAAGTGATGGCTTCACATCTTAAGGGATGACACTCCGAAAAGCCGGTACAAGAAAAAAACAAACAGAGAGA
>JRYF01005305.1_pt1 | contig 10252 bp, 9 predicted proteins | sample 235331 | NCBI WGS metagenome assembly JRYF01 (sample SAMN03074217, study PRJNA261475) | activated sludge metagenome | biome: Wastewater Treatment Plant; feature: Wastewater; material: Activated sludge; isolation source: activated biomass of a wastewater treatment plant treating hydrocarbon... ... | reverse complement strand
GTGTGGTGCCTCTGGCACCACTATCTCACCGCTACGCGGTGCCATGAGACGGTTATACCGCCTCTACCTTGTTCCCACAACCTGGACCCTCTTCTCGTCAGTCTGAGACGTAGTCTCGCTAGAAATCTCCTTTATTCTTGAAAATTAGCAAGCGCCAGCGCGGCGATTCCCATGCCGAATTATCACACCAACCTTACGGACAGCAGCACGATGCCAAGCCCATGCAATCGGCGGATCAGCCCGACCAAGCCAGCCTGATCCATGACGACGTTGGAGAAGGTGGTCGCCTGCGTGTCGTCGTCCAGAGATTCGACCTTGACCTGCGCGTCGCCGAACCACTCACGCCAGGAGTCGTCGGGTTGACCGTGGATGCGAATCTCGTAGGTGTTTTGTGAATTCAAACTGATGGATGGCGGCATGTTCGTTCCTTGTGTCACGCCAAGCCAAGCACGAGTCCCAAAATCAAAACCAGGAAGAACACGCTTTGCCCTGAATGGATGATGATGGGGAACCAGTTACTGCGGAAGCGTTTGCCCGAAAATGCAAAGAGCAGATCTGCTGGAAGCGTCGCCAGAATGCCCCAGGGTTGGTGCAGGTGATAAAAGGAAAACATCACGCCGTTGGCAACCCAATCCCATTTGCCGAAAACGCCTTCCATCTTCGGCAACAGCACGCCGCGGAATAGGAATTCCTCGCCCAGAAACGTGTTGAACAACGCGCTAACGAAGAACAACGCGAGCATTCCCCATGCGCCGACCAACTGCCCGCGCATCTCGGGAGTGAGCATGACGGTGAAATCGTACCCCTCGGGCTCGGCAAAGAAGGGAAAGAGTCCCGTCCACACATCCACGAGCGTGGAGCGCAGACTGATTTCCAGCGCGGCGGCGAGCAGGAAGAGCGGGATGAGCCACCACCACAGGGATTTCTTCGTCTCTCCGCTTCGCGCGTCCTTTGGGTGGTTCAGCCAAAACCGTCGGCTGATCGTTCCCAGACGGATGTCCCCTTCTTCGCGGTAGAGAATGATCATGGACAGAACGAATTGCCAGACCATCCCGACGGTCAGCAACTTCATCCGCAGCAGACCCGCGTCCAGCGGCGCGAGTCCTGCGCTGAGGGCGGGATACGCCACCCAGCCGAGAATCCACATCGGCGCGCCTGCGGCGAACCAGATTCCGAGAATCTGCGGGAGGGTGTATTGATTTTTTTCGTTCATTTTAAAAATTCTCCTTCTTTAATAAACGCTATGCCAACCCGAGAACAAGTCCTAAATAAAAGCAGGTAAGTTTTTCGGAAAGGGCATAGAATCCAATGCAACCAGGAAGCAGGTGTCTATGCCAGAAGCGAGATATGTTCGAAGTTTATCGCCGACAGAGGAAAAAGCATTGCGTGAGTTATATCGGCAAACACAAAATGCAGATTTTCGTACACGTTGCCAGATGATATTGCTGTCTGCCNNTATTGGTTGGATCGGTATGAAAGTCAAGGCTTATCCGGCTTGGAGGATCGCCCTCGTTCTGGGCGTCCTCCCAAAAGTAACTGGCCGATGTGAAACCGAATTGCAGAAGCTGGTGGAGCAGGAGCCACGGGAGGCAGGCTATTCTTTCTCAACATGGACATGTGCGGATCTACTGCGGGAGCTGATCCGGAAAGGCTTTGCAACAGTCAGCAGTGAGACCATCCGGACACATTTACATACTCTGGGCTACCATGTACGGCGACCTGTGTTGAGTATTGCCAGTCCAGATCCTGAGTACAAGCAGAAGGCGAAAAAGCTGAAAAAGTATCAGAAACAAGCGAAAAACGGTGAAATCCTGTTGTACTACCAAGATGAGATTGACTTGAACCTCCTGCCTAGCATTATGCGTTGCTGGACCCTGGAAGGGGTACAACGCAAAGTGCCAACACCCGGACAGAACCAAAAACAGTATGGCTTTGGTGCCGTCAATTATGTTTCCGGACAAACGATCCATCGCATTGAAGAACGCAAGAACAGTGTTGGCTTTTGTGCTTTCATCGAGCAGTTTATGCAAACCGTGACACAAGCACCCGATTATCATGGCCAGAAGATTGTTGTAGTGGTCGACAACTTCATCATTCATCGCAGCCGCAAGACCCGGGATTTTCTGGAGCGCTATAAAGACCAACTGGTTCTTTTCATGCTGCCAACCTATTCACCCTGGCTCAATCTGATCGAGCATCTTTGGAAGCACCTGCGTCGCAAAGTTACTCACAATCATTTGTTCGCCAGTCTCGCTGAACTGGTCAAGGCGGTTTGCTCATTTTTGGAGGCTCTCAATGCTACTCCACAGCTTACCCTTTCCGTCATCGGTGCTACCGAATGACTTTTCTGTTTTTATTTAGGATCAGGAAGCCGAAATAAAATGCCTGTCCGTTATGGAGGATGATGGGGAACCAGTTGCTGCGGTATCGTTTGGCGACGAACGCCATCAGCCAACCGAACACGATATTGCCAGGGAGACCCCACGGCATGTGGAGGTGATACATCCCAAAAATAAAGCCGTTGGCAACCCAATCCCATTTCCCAAAGACACCTTTCATCTTGGGCAGCAGCACGCCGCGGAACAGGAATTCTTCGCTCAGGAAGTTGTTGAACAACGATGTAATCACAAAGAGCGCAAAGAAATTCCACGCGCCAACCCAACGGGCATGCATTTCAGGGGCGAACAATACGTCCAGGCTGCGGCTTGGGGGTTCCACGAGAAAGGGAAAGAACGTTGTCCAAATTTCATTGAGAAAAGGCGCAAGCCCGAGTTCCAACGCGGCGGTAAGAAGCAATAGTGGGATGAGCAGCCACCACAAGCGGNNTCCCCTTCTTCCCGATAGAGGATGAGCATCGAGAACACAAATTGCCAGACCAGCCCGAGGAGATCCAATTTCATCCATAAAAGACCTCTATCCACAGCAGGGAGTCCTTGACTCAAAGCAGGGAAGATCAGCCAGCCGAAAATCCACAGCGGCGCGCCCGCCGCAAACCAGATTCCCAGAATCTGCGTGAGGGTGTATTGATGGGTTGCAGTAGCGGATACGGTTTGCGCGTTGTTTGTTGAGGTGAGTTCTTGCGTTGTCATTTGATTGCTCCTGTTTTATCGGAAACTCAATACCGCCAGCCGAGCAGATTCCAGTAGTTCAGGAACCAGACAAAGCCGACCGCGGCGACCGTCGCCAGCGTGTAAAAGACGCGATAGGCAATACCCCAGTAGCGATCCTTCCACGCCAGCGCCGTGCAGACCAGCGCGGCGACCGTCAGCAGGGCGGAGAGGACGCCGAGTCCCAGCACGATTTTGTAGATCAATCTGAGGGGGTGCACTAAGGTTATCGGCTCTATCCACAGCGCCGTGCCAACCAGGAACAGCAGGTTCAGAATGCAGATTCCCAAGATGATCCTGTTGGCAGGGCGGGCGGGACGCGGCGCAGGTTTCCGGTCACCGCTCAGGCGGCGCTCCTGAATCGCGCGGATCAGCCCAACGGGGAGCATGGACAGGAATACCAGGATACAGCCCAGAACCAATGCCATCTGGAAACCGATTGTTTCGTACCAGTCCAGTCTTTCAAAAGCAAACTGGGGCATGCTGTCGGTATACATGTAGGTGATCCGTCCCTGGTCATCCTCGCGAAAGGCGAGTCCGTACGTACCGTCCACCTGGCGGAAGTACAGCGGCTCCACTTCCACGAATCGCCATTCGAGGTCGTCCATCGTGAAGAGCAAGGTCCCATCGCCCGGAGCGCTGATCTGTGCTGTGCCAAAGAGCCCTAATATCTTGATGAGAGTGGTTTTAGATCCCATCGTCCATCTGTATGCGCCCACAAACCGTTCGGCTCGTTCCACGAAGTCTGCCGGAGGTTGGATCGGCTTGACCGCGGCAGCCGGATAATAGTGGTCGAAAAATGCCCGCTGGAAACCAAGGTGCTGATTGGTCAGATTGACGCCGCCCGCGCTGTTGTAGGCGACATATATACCCAGGTTCTGGTCGGGTAAAAGCAGCAGCAGGCTATGCTTGGTGGGCGGTGTTTCACCGCTATGTCCGAGAGTTCGCTGCCCGTTGTCGCTGAAATCGAACAAGCCGTACGTTGTGCCGTTGAGCCTGGGGTGGGGAGTGTACAGCGTGCTGTGCATTTGCCGCGCCGTGCTCTCTTCCAGGATGCGCACCTCGGTGTCGGCGTCGCCATAGAACCCGTTCTGCAGGTACGCGATCATAAAACGCGCCATGTCCGTAACGCTTGCCTGGTGAAAGCCCGATGCCAGAACCGGAGGTTGAACCAGATAATCAGGGAACGGCTGGAACGCGCCATCCACATACGTGTAACTCTTGGAGACAAACGGGAGCAGTTCCGCAGGCATTTGCGGCTGGACAGTCGAATGGGTCATGCCCAGCGGGTCAAAGATGTGATTCTGGATGTACTCCTCATACGGCTCGCCCGAAACGCGTGCCACAATGTAGCCTGCCAGCATGGCGTTGAAGTTCGAGTAGCCCGCCGCCTCTCCGGGTGGACGCACGCGCGCGTGCATATGGGAGACCAGCCACTCGCTCGCGGGAACGATGTCTTTGATATCCGTCACCGCGCTATCGAGAAGCCGGTTTTCGAGCCCTGAGGTATGGGTCATCAGGTGTTTCAGGGTGATCGGCTGTGGATAGGTATCGGGAATACGAAAGTCGAGATAGGTATTGATATCCGCGTCGAGGTCCAATTTGCCCTGCTCGGCAAGTTGCATCACCGCCGTCCATGTGAGCACTTTGCCAACGGAACCCGTGGCAAAGATTGTCTGATAGGCGTCAACGGGGATCTTGTTTTCCACGTCCGCATAGCCGTAGCCCTTGGCGAAGAATAACTGCCCATCTTTGACGACTGCGACTGCCGCGCCCGCGATGTGATACTCTTTCATGTGACTGGCGAACAAGTCGTCCATGAACGCTTCCATCTCCGCCGCATCGGTCGAACCCTGTGCCTGATTCAGCAAAACAGGCATTCCCTCCCCCGCAGCGACTCCGCCCGCCGCGGCAGGCGCGGCGACGGACAACAGGAATGCCGCCAGCAGGGTTACGATGGTCAAAAGGTGTTTGGTTTTCATAGTCGCATTCTCCTTTTCACATAAAAAATAATTGGTTCGCAATTTCAACGTATCGCGGAGTCGTTACTCCCCGACTTCCAGATAGATCTGTCCGATACCGGCATCCACCTTCATCTGCAGTGTCACGTCCGACACGCCGTAGGCGGTGTTGGTGTAGACGTTCCCGTCCTTTGTCATGGCCGGGGCAATGATCATGGTGGGACCGGCGTCAACTTCAACGCGGACGCCAACCGCCCCGGGCAGAATCACGATCATGTCAGCCGCGCCGGTATCCAGGGTGATATCGAAACTGCGCGCCCAGCCGCCGCCCAGGTCGAGCGTGCAAGCGGCTCCGCCCAGGGTGACGTTAAGTCCCGTCAAAGATAGCCCAGCCAGTTGCAGGTTGCATCTCCCGCCGCCCAGGCTCACGCTTAGATTCATCGGTACGTCATTGTGCAGGCGCAGATCCCACTCATTGCGGAACTCTGAGATGTTTCTCCAGTCCGCGATGCCATTGCCGTCGAGCTGCCGAAGGACGAGAGCGCCATCCGTGTACTTGACTTCCGGCTTCAGAGCGGCGACGTTATAGGTGAAATCCGCATCCAGAAGTTGCTCCGCGCCGCCAGCCACATCCAGGTCCCCCGCGCCAAAGCTGATTTTGACGGAAACCGCCTCGGCGCCTCCCAACCCCACCGATTGGGACTCAGTCTGCAAGGCGCCTACCCTGGCTTTGGAACCGCAGCTGGCAAGTAGGAGCGCGCCAAGGAGCACGAGGGTGGTCAAAAGATGGTTTGTTTTCATGATTTGTGTCTCCTTCTTTGAGCGAATGAATTACCCGCATTCTAGGACTCAAGGCAAAAAAAAGAACCACATAAACATGTGGTTCAGATGGGTGGGAAATATGTGGCTTGTGAACGGGGTCAGATCAACTTCATCTCGCGCGCTTTTTCGATTGCTTGAGTCCGCTTGTTGACCAGCAACTTGCGATAGATACTCTTGACGTGGAACTGGACCGTGTTGAGGCTGAGAAAGAGGTGCTGTCCCACCTCCTTATAACTCTCCCCGTCCGCCAGGAGGCGCAGGACTTCGATTTCCCGCTCGCTAAGTCCGGCGGACGTAAGAGAACGTCCGCTATGCGGAATGTCGTCGGGCAGCGCCTCCAGCAAGCGTTGGACGTAGGCAGACAGGTCGTGGTCTTTCAAAGTCCGAAGGGTAGACTCTAGCAGGGGACGTAGGAGATCGCCTTCGTCAAGAAAGAGGCGGAAATATCCCCTTGGGGCGGCCGCCTCCAGCGCGGATTCGATCATGCGGCGCGCGTCCTCCGCTTTTCCTTCCACCTGATACATCAGCGCCTTTGCAATCCAAATCTCGATCAGCCAACCCGTCAGTTCATAGGCTTCGGCGAACTTTTCCTGTCGTGAAAGGTAGGCGTGCGCGTCCGCCAATGGGTATGCCTGCGGGTCGCGCGCCGCCAATCGGGTAAGGATGTGAGCCGCGCTCAGGGACACCCGAAAACAGATTTCGCTCAAGGGGTCAACGCCGCTGACATCGGGCAGGTTTTCGAATTGGGCGGTTTCAGTCATCGCCCAGCGGCGCGCCTCTTCGAGAGCGGTATTGCTCGCGTGCAAATCGCTCAACGACCGCCGATGCAGCAAAGCCTGCGCATAAGGGATACATTCCGCGCGGGTCTCTTCGAGAAGTTTCAGGCTTTCCTCCATCCCCGCTTTATCGCCTTGAATGAAACGCAGACGCACCAATGTCGAATAACCCTTCAGGTGAGTCCGAAATTCGCCTGTCCAGCGCACGAGACTTAATCCCTGCGTCAGTTCCTGTTCTGCTTCCACCAGTTTATTTTCTTCCAGCAGGATGCAACCCTTCAGGATGTGGAGCGCACCGATGGGCGGGAATCTCCGCCCGGCTAATAATTGGTTGAAGCGGGCGATGTTTGTCTCGCACAACTGCATGGCATTGCTCAACTGTCCTTTGATGATGGCAATCAGGATCAAGTTGATCGGTCCGTAAACGGCGGCATAAAAATTGCCGCCAGCCACCCCGTCTTCAAGTGTTTGTTTAAATGCCTTCTCCGCCGCCGCAAGATCGCCAAGTATGGCGTAGCCGTTGCCGATGTTCATGGCATTGACACTGTGAATGGCTCTTTCATTTTCGGGCAGGAGGCCCTGCGCCCTTTCCGCAAGTTCGATCAATTTGTGCGGCTCGAAGAACGGCCACCCCATGAGGAACGCTCGAATGCTCGCGATATGCCCTGCGATCAGGGGCCTAGACGCGTCATCCACCTCCATTCGATTCAACGCTTCATCCGCCGCCCGTAATGCCTCTTCGACCTCTTTCGTACGGGGCGCCTGCCTCTGCATTAACGCCAGCGACCACGCCCTGGCGACGCACATCATGGGGGAAGATTGCGCGGACGACTCGGGCAGTCCGGCGAACCATCCCTGCACGGTCGAAACTTCGCCGCGGTAGATCATGGGCAGGGCATGTTTCTCGATCAGTTGGGAAACTTTATTGCTGCTCGAGCTTTGAAAGGCATGTTCGACCGCTTTCCGGATGAAACCATTTTTCTCATACCAGTCTGCGGCGCGTTCATGCAAATCATTCACGCGTTCCGGTTCGACCTGCAACAATTGATTTTTCAACAGATCCGCAAACAAGGCATGGTAGCGATACCAGGTTCGTTCTTCATCCAGAGATACCAGGAACAGATTGTTAGCCTCCAAATCCAGGAGATGTTTTCGGCTGTCCTTCTGTCCCGTAACGGCTTCGCACAGCGCGGGCGAGAGTTGATCCAGAATGGATGTGCGGCGCAGGAATTCGCGGATCTCCTCCGTCTGGCTGTTGAGGACTTCATCGATCAAATAATCCAGGACATGGCGGTGCGTGCCGTGGAACGCCTCTACGAGTTTTGTCCGATTCCCGCTCTCCTTCAACGACAACGCCGCCAGCTGAAGACCCGCCGCCCAGCCTTCCGTCCTGTTCTGAAGAATTTCGGTCTCTTTTTCAGAAAGGTTGACTCCCATCACGTCCGCGAAAAATTCACCCGCCTCTTCGAGTGAGAAACTCAAATCCGCTGCGCGAATCTCCGTCAGTTGATTCCTTACCCGCAGGCGCGTCAATGGCAGATTGGGGTCCTCGCGGGTTGCAATGACCAGGTGCAGGTTGGTCACAGCCTGATGTAGCAACGCTTCAAGGAATTGATCTATCTTCTCGTTTTCGATCAGGTGGTATTCCTCCAACACCAGGATGATCGGCTGATCCAGGTTATGCAGATCGTTGACCAGCAGCCCAAGCATGTGTTGAAGATCAATCCTCCGGGCATTTTCAACCATTTCCAGCGATAAATGACAGAAGTCATCCCCTGCCTGATTCAGGGCGGTCAGAACGTATGTGAGAAATTGTTTGAGATCGTTATCCGATTTTTCCAACGTGACCCACGCAACAGGATGCCCCGCCTCCTCCACCCACATGCGAATAGTGGTTGTTTTTCCATACCCCGCTGGCGCGGAGACCAGGGTGAGCAAATGTCCTTCCCGAAACCCATCGTTCAATTGCCTGAGAACCTTGTTGCGTGGAATCAGGCTGTGCCGCAATAGCGGCAGGTTGACTTTGGTGATCAGCAAGGAATCGGTCACGTTGCAATTTTACAATAAAATGCCATGAGAATTTTTCCAATCTCACGGCGTTGAATTGGCGACGATTCCATACACCGCCGCCGTTGACTCGGACGTCGGCAGGAGGCGAGGCAACTCGCCCTGGGTTTCTTTACGTCACATCCAGCCAGGAGATGAGGAAACGGTCGGTACCGATGCCGAAGAGTCGGCGCGCATCTTCGGCGGTCACTTCGGGGATGAGCGGCTTGACCATGAAAGACGCCCAGTTCGGGTGTGTCACCTGCCAGCGGGCGCGTTTCAAACTGGCGATATGCGAGGGGCGGCTCATGCCGACCTGCACGTAGGGCGCTTTCAATTTCGAAGCAATCACCGCGATGGCTTCCACAATATCAGTGTCAGGGTGCAGCAAATGGATATGGGTCTCCAGCAACAGACCCTCTTTGCGGGCATAAATGTATCCAACAGGCATGTTGTTCTCTCGCACGATCCAGATATCATCGAGACTCATCTTGTCGCGCAGGCGGATGAATGGCTTGTGTCTCCACGCGAAACCGAGATAATGCTTCGAGATTTCTTCGAATATCTTGTCTACAGAATCGTATCCATCCTGCCCCTTCGACTCGCTCAGGATGGCGCTTGCTGGTTGGGTGCGCAGACGCGTAGGCTGGTGCGCAACTTCCCAGCGTGCCAATGCCTTTGCCCATACATTCATCTCGACATACCCATGCTGGTGATAAAGTTTATATGCTTTAAGATGGCGCTCCGTCAGGAGCATGGAGAAGCGCAAGCCCGNNCTCGCGCCCAAACGTTCATATCCACATAACCGTGTTTTTGATAGAGCCGATAAGCCACACCAGAACGGCTAGTGCCCAGCGTGGAAAACCGCAGGTCGGCAGCGCGCATGCGGTTGTGAGCCTCCTCCAGTAAAGCGGAGGCAACTCCGCGTCCCGCGTGATGCGGATGGGTGGACACCGCCCAGACTCCGCCCACATCCTCCCGTCCCTCCGTGGAGATCATTGGCAGGCGGAGGATTCCCACCACTCCCACCACCTCATCGTTTTCCACCGCATTCAGCGTCAAACATGGGAACAAACGCGGGTCGGTGCGGCGGATGTGCGCGGCATATTCGGGCGTGAGCGGAAAGTCCAGCGCGAGCAGGGTGAGGTTCAAGACCTGTAAGGAGTCAACTTCGTTGTATTCCAAGATTTTCATGGTTCAATTCTTCGGTGAGTATTCACGTTCGCTCTGCGGATCATTTCAACCGCAGGTCGCGAAGCCACTTCACCATTCCATCGAAATAACCATCCGCAAACTTATCGCCGACGCGGATGGCATGGCTTGCGTTGGGAAAGATTTCAACCGTCAGCGATCCGTTGCCCGCCTGGCGAAGATATTGCTTGTACAGCGCCACACTCTTTTCCACAGGAATGGACGTATCCTTCTCCCCGAAGATCGCCAGCACGGGACAGCGGACTTTGGTCAGAAAGTCGGCGGGGTTGACATCCATCACCGCCCGCATTTGCGCCTTTGCCATCTCCCACGCCTGCGGGGGTAGGCT
>JRYF01008655.1_pt1 | contig 10258 bp, 7 predicted proteins | sample 235331 | NCBI WGS metagenome assembly JRYF01 (sample SAMN03074217, study PRJNA261475) | activated sludge metagenome | biome: Wastewater Treatment Plant; feature: Wastewater; material: Activated sludge; isolation source: activated biomass of a wastewater treatment plant treating hydrocarbon... ... | reverse complement strand
CTGGCCGACACCATCGCCGCGCACATGACGCTCAAACTGGACGAAAAACAGCGTATTCTGGAAATCCAAAGCCTGCACCAGCGTCTCGAACACCTGCTGGCCCTGGTGGAAGGCGAGATCGATATTCTCCAAGTCGAAAAGCGCATTCGCAGTCGCGTCAAGCAGCAGATGGAGAAAAGCCAGCGCGAGTACTATCTGAACGAGCAGATGAAGGCCATTCAAAAGGAACTCGGCGATCTGGAAGATGTACCCAATGAAATTGAGGAACTGGCCCAGCGTATCGAAAAAGCCGGCATGCCCAAAGAGGCCAAGGCTAAGGCCCAGGCGGAGCTGAATAAGCTCCGGATGATGTCGCCGATGTCGGCCGAGGCGACCGTGGTGCGCAATTATATCGACTGGCTGGTCAGCGTACCCTGGAGAAAGCGCACTAAGGTTCACCACGACTTGACTACGGCCGAGGAGATTCTGGAAGCCGACCACTACGGCCTGGAGAAGGTCAAGGAGCGGATTCTCGAATATCTGGCCGTGCAGCAGCGGGCGCGCAAGCTCAAGGGTCCGATCTTGTGCCTGGTCGGTCCGCCGGGCGTGGGTAAGACTTCACTGGGACGTTCCATCGCCCGCGCCACCAATCGCAAGTTCGCGCGGATGTCTCTGGGCGGCGTGCGCGACGAGGCGGAGATCCGCGGTCATCGTCGAACCTATATCGGCTCGCTGCCGGGCAAGGTCGTCCAGAATCTGGCCAAGGTGGGGGTGCGCAATCCCCTGTTCCTGTTCGATGAGATCGACAAGATGTCGATGGATTTTCGCGGCGATCCCTCGTCGGCGCTGCTGGAGGTGCTCGATCCCGAGCAGAACAACACTTTCAGCGATCACTACCTGGAGGTGGACTTCGACCTATCGGATGTGATGTTTGTGGCGACCGCCAATTCGCTCAACATTCCCCCGCCATTGCTGGATCGCATGGAAGTGATCCGGATTCCCGGTTATACCGAGGATGAGAAGCTCAACATCGCCGCGCGTTATCTGGTGCCGAAGCAAATTGCCAACAACGGCTTGCGCAAGGACGAACTCGAAATCCCCGAGGATACGCTTCGAGACGTCATCCGCTTCTACACTCGCGAGGCTGGCGTGCGCAATCTGGAACGGGAGATCGCCAAGATTTGCCGCAAGGTGGTCAAGGAAGTGACCCTGCATCCGGTCGCGCAAGAACTGGCCGTTACCCCCGATATGTTAGAGAAGTATCTAGGGGTACGACGCTTCCGCTATGGTTTGGCCGAGGAGCAGGACCAGGTCGGGCAGGTCACCGGGCTGGCCTGGACCGAGGTGGGGGGTGAGCTACTCAGCATCGAAGCGGCCTTGGTACCGGGCAAGGGCAAGCTGATCCATACCGGCCAGTTGGGCGAGGTGATGCAGGAATCCATTCAGGCAGCGATGACCGTGGTCCGTAGTCGCGCCGAAGCTCTCGGTATCGATCCAGAGTTTCACCAGAAGTGCGATGTCCACATTCACGTACCCGAAGGCGCGACGCCCAAGGATGGCCCCAGCGCCGGCATCGGCATGTGTACGGCGTTGGTCTCCGCCCTGACCCATATCCCGGCGCGAGCCAGCGTTGCCATGACCGGCGAGATTACGCTACGCGGCGAAGTGTTGCCGATCGGCGGGCTCAAGGAAAAGCTGCTGGCGGCGCACCGGGGCGGCCTGTCGACCGTGGTGATTCCGGAAGAGAATCGCAAGGACCTGACCGAAATCCCGGAGAATATTCTGGCCAAGCTTGAAGTGCGGCCGGTGCGCTGGATCGACCAAGTCTTTGATATCGCTTTGCAGGCGTTGCCATCCCCTAAATCCCGGGATGGCGTGGAAGCCAATGAAGCGGCGACCGCGCCGGAATCCGCCGCCAAAACGAGTAACGCCCTGGAAGGCGTGCGAGCACATTAGAATTGCCTGCCTTGGAGTCCGTTGACACTGCTTTAAACGCCCTGTTATAAGGGAAAAGCAACTATCTTTATTCCAGGGCGGGATCAGCGCACGCCACGCCGGGCAGCGTCCAAGCCCAACAACTTAAAACTTGCATAGGAAGGGGCTCATGAACAAAACCGAACTCGTCGACGCCGTTGCGCAGGCAACCGATCTTTCTAAAGTAGCCGCCGGTAAAGCCGTGACCGCAGTTCTGGATGCCGTTCAAAGCGCGCTTGGGAGAGGCGAAACGGTGGTTTTAACTGGTTTCGGGACTTTTGCGGTACGCGAACGTCCCGCCCGGACGGGCCATAATCCCAAGACCGGTGAATCCATGGAAATCAAGGCCAGCAAGTCACCCGTCTTCAAAGCTGGCAAAACTCTCAAGGACGCGATAAAATAATAGATCATTTTCAGGGTGCTTAGCTCAGTTGGGAGAGCATCGCCCTTACAAGGCGAGGGTCGCGGGTTCGAATCCCTCAGCACCCACCACGGTTCGGATACCGGAGCGGTAGTTCAGATGGTTAGAATACCGGCCTGTCACGCCGGGGGTCGCGGGTTCGAGCCCCGTCCGCTCCGCCAGTCTCCAGGGGTGTCGTTAAGACACCCTATTTTTTTGGGGCCGTTGACTGGTTATACCGACCTGCTGCTGGGTATTCTGACCTGAAATCGGGTACTTGCCATGCTACAGTTTATTCGTGATCGCGCCCGAGGCTGGCTGGCCTACGTTATCGTTGGACTGCTGATCGTTCCCTTCGCCCTCTGGGGCATCCACTCTTACTTCGAGGGCGGCGCGCCCAGCGATGTCGCCGTGGTGGGCGATGGCAAGATTTCCTTACAAGAATTCCAGCGCGCCTACCAGAGCCAGCGCCAGCGCCTGCAGGCGATGATGGGTGACAATCTGGATCCAGCGCTCCTGGAAGGAGCCCGCCTGAAACAGGATGTGCTGCGGCAACTGATCGACGAACGCGTGTTGAATAGCGCGGCTCGCAAGCAGGGTTTCCGGATCGGCGACCGGCAGTTGTACGAGGCCGTGCAGGCGTTGCCGGTTTTCCAGCAGAGCGGTGGATTCGATCATGCATTGTACGAACGGCTCTTGCGTAGCCAGGGAATGTCGCCGGTCCAGTTCGAGGAGGGGCTGCGGCAGTCGCTGGCGACCGAACAACTGCGCACCGGCGTGGTGGTCTCGGCGTTGTTTACCTCGGCGGAACAGGATCGATTGATCGCCTTGCTCCGGCAGCAACGGGAACTGCACTACACGGTGTTACCCCTGGAAAAATATCGGGCCAGCGCCCAGGTGGACGACGCGGCGATCCAGGATTATTTCGAGAAAAATCGGGAGCGCTTTCTCAGTCCCGAGCGAGTTCGAGTGCAATTCATCGAGCTGAAGCTGGCGCGGATCGCCGAAGAGATCGCGATCGACGAGGAGGAGTTGAAGGCCGCCTACCAGGAACAAACGGCTCGGTATGGTCGGCCCGAGGAGCGTTCGGCGTCGCACATTCTGATTCAACTACCGCCGAACGCGAGTGAAACTCAGGTGGGAACAGCACGCGCCCGGGCACAAAAGATTTCTGATCGCATCCGCTCCGGCGAGCAGACCTTCGAACAAGCCCTCCAGGAAGCACGAGCCGACCCTGCGGGGGACGTGGAGGGCGGTGAACTGGGGGTGATCGGTAAGGGTCTGTTCGACAGCCCAGCGTTCGAAATGGCCTTGTATGCCCTGCCAGAGCCAGGCGCGGTGAGCGAGCCGGTGCGGATGCCGTCGGGATTTCACATTATTCGGCTGGATCAGATCACGCCCGCGCAGGTTCAGTCCTTTGAGGAGGTGCGCGAAACTGTAGCCGCGGAGCTACGCCAGCAGCAGGCTGAAAACCGCTTCTACGACATCATTCAGACCCTCGCCAATCTCAGTTTCGAACACCCGGACAGTCTGGAGCCGGCCGCGCAGGCCCTGAACGTGACGATCCAGGACAGCGACTGGTTCGACCGCACCGGCGGCGAAGGACTCTTCGCCGATTCCAAGGTCCTCGCTAGCGTCTTCGGCGAAGAGGTCTTGAAACGCGGTCTCAATAGCGATCCGCTCGAGTTGGAGCCAGGCCACGTGGTCGTGCTCCGGGTACGAGAGCAACAATCCGCCACGCCCCGCACGTTGGATGAATCCCGCGAGGAGATCGTCCAAATCCTGCGCGAACGGCAAGCTCGCGAAGCTCTGGCGCGGGATATCGAAGCGTTGCGGACGCGAGTCGCCCAGGGCGAGCACCTGCAAACTCTGGCAACCGAGTTTGGCGGAGAATTCAGGGACGCCGGCCTGGTGAATCGGGACGCGCCGGCGGTGGACCGCGCCGTGTTGGATGCCGCGTTTCGTCTGCCGCAACCGGAAGCTGGGCAGTTGGCGCTCGGTGCGGCGACCCTGGCAAACGGCGACCAGGCCGTTCTGGGCGTCACTCAGGTCGTTCCCGGTCAGCCGGACGCCTTTTCCGTGGAAGAGCGCCAAACTCTGGCGCAGCAATTGGCCAGGCAGGTGGGCATGGAGCAGTTCGACGGGCTGTTGGCCAGTTTGCGACTCGATACCAAGATCGTCACGTACCCGGACCGACTGTGAATGCTCCCAGGCGGAGCGGGCCGGCTCGCGAAGAGCACGGCCGGATTCGCTCCGCCGCCGTTATTCCATCGCTCCCGGCGCGACGGTGTTGAAGCCGCCGTCGACGTAGAGAATCTCGCCGGTGATCCCGGCGGCCAGATCGGAGCACAGGAACGCCGCGGCGTTCCCCACGTCCTCGATGGTGACGCAGCGCCGCAGAGGGGCGACATGCTCGAAGGTGTCCAGCATTTTGCGGAAGTTCTTGATGCCGGACGCCGCCAGGGTGCGGATCGGCCCGGCGGAAATGGCGTTGACCCGAATTCCCTCAGGACCTAGCGTCTGCGCCAGATAGCGGACATTCGCATCCAGACTGGCCTTGGCCAAGCCCATGACGTTGTAATTGGGCACCGCCCGCGCGCCTCCCAGATAGGTCATGGTGATCAGCGCGCCCCGGCGGCCTTTCATTAAGGGTCGGGCGGCCTTGGCCAAAGCGGCGAAGCTGTAGGAACTGATGTCGTGAGCGATGCGGAAATTCTCGCGACTGATGCCTTCCAGAAAATCACCCTCCAACGCCTCGCGCGGCGCGTAGGCCACCGAGTGAACCAGGATGTCCAAGCCGTCCCAGGAAGCTTGCAGTGCCTCGAATACGGCGGTGATTTCCGCGTCGCTTTCCACTTCGCAAGGCAGGACGATGGAACTGCCCAGTTCGGCCGCCATCTTTTCGGCGCGGGGCCGCAGTTTGTCATTCTGATAGGTGAAGGCGAGTTTGGCGCCTTCCCGGTGCATGGCTTGGGCGATGCCCCAAGCGATGGAACGGTTGCTAGCGACTCCCACGATCAGGGCGCGTTTGCCGGCGAGAAAGCCCATAATGAACTCCTGTGGTGTCCGGGTATCGTTTTAGCTGAGGTCAGTGAATTCACGAACTGTAAAGGATAGTGCATGAGGTATGCAAAAGACCGTTTTCCGCGCGGGCTGGCTGTGGGACTGTGGATGCTAGTCGGCATTCTGGTGACGTCTGTCGCCACCGCCGGGGTGCCGGTGCATGGCATCGCCCTGCACGGTCAGCCGAAATATGGGCCGGATTTCCGGCATTTTGATTATGTTAACCCCAATGCGCCCAAGGGTGGCGAGGCGCGGCTGGCCGCCATCGGCAGTTTCGATACCTTCAATCCCTTTAACATCCAGGGCCAGGCCGCCGCCGGGATCGGCCAGTTGTTCNNGCCGTTCAGCGAATATGGATTGATCGCTGAAAGCGTGGAGATCGCCGAGGATCGCGGTTCGGTGATTTTCAATCTGCGGCCGGAGGCGAAGTTCCACGACAGCAGCCCCATCACCGCCGATGATGTGCTGTTTTCCTTCGAGACGCTGAAAACCAAGGGCAGTCCTTTCTTCCGGTTTTACTACGCCAATGTTGCCGGAGTCGAGAAGCTGGGCGAGCGGCGGGTCAAGTTCACCTTCAGCGCGGACGACAATCGGGAATTGCCGCTGATCATGGGCCAGATGCCGGTGCTTTCCCAAAGGTACTGGCAAGACCGCGACTTTGGCGTGACGACCCTGGAACCGCCGGTCGGCAGCGGTCCGTACCGGATCGAGCGGTTCGAGCCAGGGCGCTTCATCGTGTACCAGCGCGATCCGGACTACTGGGGCAAGGATCTGCCAGTCAATCGCGGTTTGTATAATTTTGGCCGAATCCGTTACGACTACTATCGCGACGTCACTGTAGCGCTGGAGGCGTTCAAGGCCGGCGCCTACGATCTGCGGGCGGAGAACGTCGCCAAACAGTGGGCGACGGGCTACGACTTTCCAGCGCTGAGCCGGGGATTGGTGAAAAAGGAGACGTTTCCCAACCAGTTGCCCTCCGGGATGCAGGGGTTCGTCTACAACCTGCGTCGGCCACTGTTCCAGGATCCCCGGGTGCGTCGGGCGCTGGCCTACGCCTTCGATTTCGAGTGGAGCAACCGGAATCTATTTCACGATCAGTACATCCGCACGCGCAGTTATTTCGACAACTCCGAACTGGCGGCGCGCGGTCTGCCGTCACCGGAGGAACTGGCGATTCTGGAGCCGCTGCGGGAGCAGTTGCCGCCCGAGGTTTTTACCACGGCCTACGAGCCGCCGACCGCCGCCGACAGCGGGCAGTTGCGCGCCAATATGAAAAAAGCCCTGGAATTGTTGCAGGAGGCCGGGTGGGTGTTTCGGGATCGCAAATTGGTGAACGCCGAGACTGGGGCGCCGTTTCGCTTCGAGTTGCTGATCAACGAACCGACCTGGGAACGGATCGGATTGCCGTTCGCCCGCAACCTGGAACGGCTGGGCATCGAGATGACCGTGCGCACGGTGGATTCGGCCCAGTACGAGAACCGGGTGCGCGATTTTGATTTCGACATGGTGGTGCATGTCTGGGGCCAGTCGCTGTCGCCCGGCAACGAACAGCGGGATTTCTGGAGCAGTGCCGCCGCCGATCAGCCGGGCAGCCGCAATGTCGCTGGTCTGAAAAATCCCGCTATCGATCAATTGGTGGAGCAAGTGATCGCCGCGCCCGACCGCGCCAGCCTGGTGACTCGGGTGCGGGCGCTGGACCGGGTGCTGCAATGGCATTTTGTGGTCATCCCCCACTGGCATATCCCTTACGCCCGGATCGCTTATTGGGACAAGTTTGCCTATCCGCCGGTGACGCCGCTGCAAGGCGTTCAATTGAACGCCTGGTGGATCGATCCGGACAAGGACGCGGCGCTGGTCCGGCGCGGTCGGACCAGCGGTCAGCCCTAATCGTTTCCGTTGGAGGTCGGCCCTCATGCGCTTTTTCAATACCGCTGGCCCGATCAAGCCGGACTTGCACTATTGTCTGCCGCCGCTGACTCGCTTCGATCTGGACGAAGTGCTTCGATTGATCGAGCAGCAGAAATATTTCGTGTTGCACGCGCCTCGCCAGACGGGAAAAACCTCCTGCCTGCTGGCGTTGATGGATTATCTCAACGCCTCCGGCCAATATCGCTGTATCTATGTCAACGTGGAAATCGCTCAGGCGGCGCGGGAAGACGTGGCGGGCGCGATGCAGGCGATTCTCAGCGAATTGGGCTCGTGGGCGCGCATCGTTCTGAACGATGATTTTCCCAACACGGTTCGTAACGGTATTTTGGCCGACAGTGGTCCCTTCACGGCGTTGAGCGAGTTGTTGAAACGGTGGGCGGCGCAGGATCGTCGCCCGCTGGTGGTGATGATCGACGAAATCGATGCGCTGGTCGGCGATACGCTCATTTCGGTGCTGCGGCAACTGCGGTCCGGCTACCCTCAACGGCCGGGCCATTTTCCGCAAAGCATCATTCTGTGCGGCGTGCGCGACGTGCGGGATTATCGCATTCACTCCAGCCGGGAAAAAGCCGTCATCACCGGCGGTAGTGCGTTCAACATCAAGGCCAAGTCGTTGCGACTGGGTAATTTCACTCGCGAAGAGGCCGAACTTCTTTATGGTCGGCACACGGAGGAAACCGGTCAAATCTTTACCCCCGAAGCGCTGGATAGGTTGTGGGATTTGAGTGGAGGCCAACCTTGGCTAGTGAATGCGCTGGGTTATGAAGTGTGTTTCGAAATGGAAGTGGGTTTTGATAGACAACGATCCATCACGGCGGACTTGGTCGATGAAGCCAAGGAAAATCTGATCCTGCGCCGGGACACTCATCTCGACCAACTGGCCGACAAGCTACAAGAGGAGCGGGTGCGGCGAGTCATTGAACCGCTGTTGGCAGGTAACGATCTGGCCGTCGAATTTCGTTCCGACGATGTCGCTTATGCCCAGGATTTGGGGTTGGTTCGGCAGCATGTGAACGGTCGGATTCAAATAGCCAATCAAATTTATCAAGAGGTGATCCCTCGCGAGTTGAGTTGGAACATTCAATCGGGAATGAGCCAACAAACGCAGTGGTACATCGCCCCGGACGGCCGATTGGATATAACCAAGCTGCTGGCGGCTTTTCAGGAATTTTTCCGCGAACATTCCGAACACTGGATCGAGCGGTTTCAGTACAAGGAAGCTGGCCCGCAGTTGTTGCTGCAAGCCTTTCTGCAACGAATCGTCAACGGTGGTGGGCGGATCGAGCGGGAATACGGTCCGGGGCGGATGCGGACGGATTTGCTGGTGATCTGGCCGTTACCCCTTTCGCCCTCCGGGAGAGAGATTGGGGGTGAGGGCGAAGTTCAAAAAATTGTCATCGAACTCAAACTGCTGCATAAAAGCCTGGAGCAAACGCTTGCGGTCGGATTGGAGCAGACTTGGGAATATCTCGACCGCTGCGGCGCGGAGGAGGGGCATTTGGTGATCTTCGACCGCACTCCCGGTAAGGCTTGGGAGGACAAGCTGTTTCAGCGGCGGGAAATCGTGCGGGGCCGGCAGTTGACCGTTTGGGGGATGTAGCCGGTGCCGACGGAGTTACCCAAATGAACGCCATCCAGGAAGCTCATCAACTTTTATCCAATCTGAATCGGGCCGAGAAAGCCCAGCTCTTGCAATGGGTCGTTCGCGATTTGGGCGATGCGTTTCCGGGAATCGAGAGTATCTCCGGCGTCTGCGGCGGCGACCCTTGTATTGTCCGCACCCGGATTCCAGTCTGGGTATTAGTGTAAGCCCGGCGACTCGGTAGCAACGAAGCGGATTTACTGCGCGCCTATCCCATGTTGCGCGCCGAAGATTTGGTCAACGCCTGGGCTTACTTCCGCACGCATCGCGACGAAATCGAGCAGCAAATCCGCGAGCACGAGGCCGATTGAGCGATGGCCCGGCTGCTGGCCGACGAGAATTTTCCGCTGCCGATGGACCACTAGTCTTTCAATCTAAGCCAGAAGGTCGTTGTCTTCGGAACAGAGCGGCAAAAAATCCGAACCAACCCCAACAATGATCGCCCGGCGTTGCGTTTCATCCGGCTGGGGCAGTTCCGTCGCCGCGAACAACCCGCCCGCCAACACGGTTTGCAGCGCCGTCGCCAGCGCGGGTTGCAGGTCGATGGTGTGATCCAGCACCCACAGCAATTCGAGCAGTTCCCCGTCGAATTCCCAGCGTTCCGGGCGGATGTCGTCCAGTGGCGAGGATTTCTTGCCGGAGCGGTCGCGCATCCGGTAGGCCAGCCACGATTTCACCACCTCGAAGCCGGAGATGCTGAAGTTCCAGACTTCCCGGCGCACCGGCGCGAACAAGCCCTTGCCGATGCGGAGTTTCTGAGTTGCCGGATCGTAGTCGAAGCGGTCGGGATAGTGCGCCGGATCGGCGGGCGTACCGATCTGGCAGCGCGCGACGCCGGGCGGAACGCGCCCCGGTGTCGCGCCGGGCGGGACGCACCGCTCGCCGTAGGTGTGCAGCCAGATCAAGCNNCAAGCGCCGGCCCAGCGCGGCGCATTCGGCGAACGATTCTGAATCTTGCGTGAGCGGCAGACGCGGACCGGGCAGCGCCAGTTCGTCCCAGAAGGTCTGGACACAATCCGGTGTCGCCAGCAGGGCGTAGGCGTAAGCGAACAAGTCTTCGGGACCGACCGGTTGGCCGTAGCGTTCGCGCAAAAATTCCAGCAGCCCATCGGTGATGTTGGCTTGCGTGGCGGCGGCGTCGCGCCAGAGCGGGATGACATCCTTCGCGCCGCGATTGCAGAAATGGTGCAAGTCGGGGATGAACGCCGAGGCAACAGCGGCGGGACCTTGACCCAGGACAGCGGTCAACAGGCTGGTCAGGAAAATCTGCC
>JRYF01008556.1_pt1 | contig 10270 bp, 10 predicted proteins | sample 235331 | NCBI WGS metagenome assembly JRYF01 (sample SAMN03074217, study PRJNA261475) | activated sludge metagenome | biome: Wastewater Treatment Plant; feature: Wastewater; material: Activated sludge; isolation source: activated biomass of a wastewater treatment plant treating hydrocarbon... ... | reverse complement strand
TCGCGCTGCGGCGCGCGGTCGGGCTGTGCCTGCTCGCCACCGGGCTGTGGATCGCCGTGGGCCTTTGGGCCAGCGGCTGACGCGCGGCCGCCACGCCGCGCCCGCTGAATCGAACCAGGAGACACGATGAACGCCGACCGCCTGCCCGAGACCCTGCGCGCCCCGCGCCTGTTGCTGGCGCCGTCGCAGCTGCGGCTGGACGACGGCATCGTCGCCGACCATGCGGTGCTGGTCGACGCCGGCCGCTTCGCCGACGTCGGCCCGCTGGCCGCGCTGCGCGCGCGCCACCCCGGCATCGAGACCATCGAGCTGCGCCACACGCTGCTGATGCCTGGCTTCGTCGATGGCCATCACCACCTGACGCAGTCCTTCGGCAAGGCGCTGGCCTTCGGCGAGCCGTCGGAGATCTTCCGCCGCATCTGGGTGCCGCTGGAGCAGCACCTCGATCCACGCGCGCTCTACCTGTCGGCCAAGCTCGCCGCCTGGGAGGCGCTGCGCGGCGGCTTCACGACGGTGTGCGACGCCGGCACACGTGCCGAGGGCGGCATCGACGCGATCGCCGCCGCAACCGCCGAGACCGGCATCCGCTGCGTGCTCGCGCTGACCTGCAACGACGCCGGGCGCGAGGACGATTGGCCGGCGCTGCGCCGCGCCGCCGAGCAGCACCTGGCGCGCAGCTGGCGCGGCGCAGCGGTGCATGCGTCGCTCGCGATCTCGGTACCCGAGGCGGCGAGCGACCGTGCGCTGCGCGAGACCGCAGCGCTCGCCGCCGACGCCGGCGCCGTGTTCCAGGTCCACGTCAACGAGCACCTGGCCTCGGTCGAGCGCTCGCTGGTCGCGCGCGGGCTGCGGCCGCTGGAGCATCTGGACGCGGTCGGTGCGCTCGGCCCGCAGGCGCTGCTCGCGCACTGCACGCTGCTGACGCCGCACGAGATCACGCGATTGCGCGACAGCGGCGCCGCGGTCGCCTACAGCCCGGTGGCCAGCGCGTGGAAGGGCAACGCGGTGGCGCCCGCGCTGCTGCTGCACGAGCTCGGCGTGCGGCTGGCGCTCGGCACCGACGGCACGCGCAGCGACGGCTTCCGGCTGCTCGATGCCGCCGAGACCGCCCAGCGCCTGCACCACGGGCTGGCGAATGGCGATTCGTCCTGCGGCGCCGGCTGGACCTGGCTCGACCTCGCCAGCGCCGGCGGCGCCGACGCCGCCGGACTGGGCAGCGTCACCGGCCGCATCGCGCCAGGGCTGGCGGCGGACTTCCTGCTCGTCGACCTGCGCGTGCCCGAGCTGACGCCGTCGTGGGACCCGAGCTGGGAGCTGGTGCGGCTGGCCGCGCGCGACCAGATCCGCGCCGTGTTCGTCGACGGCCGGCTGCGGCTGTGGCGTGGCCAGCCGCTGGACTGGGATGGTGAGGCGCTGCTCGACGAGGTCGACGCGGTGGCCCGGCGGGCGGTCGAGCTGGCGCCGATCCGGCGTGTGCATCCAACCGCCGATCGGCACCGGGCGTCGGTACGCGCCGGCGTACGGCCTTCGGTTCGGGGCGGCCGCTGATCCGGAGTCCGGCGGCTGTCCAATCCAAGAATGTCCAGAGAGCAGACGGGGTCAGAGAGCAGACGGGGTCAGGTCTTGCCTATTGCCTATGTTCCCTCGCGCTCGCTCGACCGTCGCGATCAGCCGGCTGACGCGCGACACGGCAGAAGGGGTCGGCAGAAAGGGTCAGGTCTTGCCTATTGCCTTTTTCCCTCGCGCTCGACCATCGCAATCAGCCGGCTGACGCGCGACACGGACAACCCGACCTCCCGCGCCAGCCGCGTCATCGTGTAGCCGTGGCGGGTGTAGGCCGCGTGCAGGGCCTGCTCGCGCGATGGGCCTGACTGCAGCAAGGCCTCCAGGGTGACCGGTGCGCTGCGCTGCTGGCGCGGCACCTCCACCTCGCGGCGGCTGGACTCGGGCGCGGCCGCCAGCATGCGCTGCACGAAGTGCTCGTCGCCGAGGAAGACCTGCTGGCGCAAGGCGCGCGACCACAGGTCGGCGTCGGCCTGCTGAATCACCAGCTCGGCGTACCGCGCCGCGGCCTTCGTGCGCTCCGCCGGCCGGCGCGGCGGGTGGCCGAGCAGGTGGCCGTGCAGGCCGTCGGTATCGAGCCAGGGCGGCGACGGCTCCAGCCCCAGATGCGCCCGGCAGCTCGACCACGGCCAGTCCGCCGGGCTGGCCACCAGCCGCGCAGCCACCGGGTTGCGCTCGACGTATCGGCACAGCGCCACGAGGTAGGCATCGCGGTCCACCAGGATCGCCTTGAAGCGCCCCTGCAGCAGATGGCCCACCAGCCCGTGCCGGCGGTTGAAGCGCTGCGTGTACACGCCGTTGAGGTGGCGCATCAGCCGCGACAGGTTGGGCTGCCGCGTGTGCAGCACGAGGTGGTAGTGGTTGCCCATCAGGCAATAGGACAGCGCCTGGGCGTCGAAGCGGTCCAGCGCCTGAGCGAGCACCTCCAGGTGCTCGCGCCGATCGTCGTCATCCCGGTAGATCGGCTCGCGCCGGTCGCCGCGCGAGGTGACGTGATACAGGGCGCCGGGGAACTCGATGCGCAGGGGCCGGGCCATGGCGGGCAATGTGCCACGGGCCAAGAGGTGAGACAAGAGGCAAGACCTGACCCCTTCCTTCTCGATCGGATCCGGCCTGGCCGTGCGCGACCCTGCGGCCTCAGGCCAGCGGCTGCCGCACCAGGTTCATGATCTGCGTCGCATCGAGCGTGCGCGCGCGCTGCTCGATCTGCGGCACGTATTGCTGCTGGAGCTGGCGCGCCGGCCCGAGCAGCCCGGCGAAGGTCTCCTTCAGCAGCGCGCTGCTCATCTGGCGGCCGCCGCCGTAGTACCGCCTGGCGAGCTGGCCGAGCGCGTAGGTGGTCGCGAAGCTGAACGCCACGCCGGTGGCCGCACGCCCGACGCCGCGGCCGAGGCCGCCGGCGACCTTGCCGAGCAGGCCGCCGACCAGCTTGCGGCCGAACTGCTCCAGGTATTGCGAGGTCAGCCCGACGCCGGCGGTGGCGAGGAACTCCTTCACATGCCCCTGGTCGAGCGCGACGCCGTAGCGCCGCCCGATGCCGTAGACCAGCTTCATCTGCAGCGGGATGATGGCCATCGTCGCCCAGCTCTGCGGCAGCAGTTCGAGCGCGCCGCACAGGATCGCGTGGTTGAGGATGGACTTGTCGAGCGCCGCCGACTCGGCGTCACCTAGCAGGACGGTGGGCGCTGCTGCCGCGCCGGCACGCGGCGCTGAAGCGGGAGGCGGCATCGAACCACCGCCCTGCGGCTGCTCGATCATCTCGGCCAGCGCGTCCGGCTGCGCCTGCAGCGCCGCCGCACCGCTGTCGGCCAGGCCGAGCGCGCGCGCGAGCTCGCCGAGAAAGGCCGCTTCCGCCGCGCTCTTGCGGCCGTCGGCGTCGACCACGCAGACCGCGACCTCGTAGGCGAGCTGGCGGTGCTCCGGGGTCTGCAGGTCGGCCGCCGCCTGCGCCAGCGTCAGCCGCTTAAGCAGCACGTCCTGCACCAGCGCGCCGACATGCAGCCCGGCCGCCTGGGCGCCGAGCGAGTCGGCCAGACGCTTGATCTCCTCGCGCTCGGCATCGGCCTTGGCGCCGTCGGCGAACGCGGCCAGCAGCGCGACGCCGAGCAGCGCGCGTTGTTCAAGGGGGTCCATCGCGGGGTCCTTTCGGTGGCAGATCGGGCACGCGTGGCGCCGCAGGACACGATTCTGATCAATCCGCCCGACCCGCCCGCGACCGTGGGCCTGCGCCGCATTCGTCCGCCGCCGAAAACCCCGAGGAGGAGCCCGGACTGGCTGGGACCAGGTCTCGCGTCGGCTGTTGCGCCGCGTGCGGCGAAGCGGCGGCATCGACGAGGGCGCCGAGCCGCCTGGCCGGCGCGGCGGCAGGGCCAGGCGTCAGGGGCTGGCGGCGACGAGTTGCCGCACCAGCGGGTGCTGCACCTTGCGCTCGGTGCCGATGGCGAAGAACTGTTCCTCGACGCCGTCGCAGAGTGCGACGCGCTGCACGCCGTAGCGCGCCACCAGCGCCGGCTCGCCGATCACCGGCCCCGCGAACAGCCCCATGCCGCCGGCGGCGAAGGTCTTCAGCAGCGCGCTGTCGGCGAACTCGCCCGCGATGCGCGGCCGCAAGCCGTGGCGTTCGAACCAACGATCCAGCATCGTGCGCACAGCCGACTGCGGTGTCGGCAGCAGCACCGGCAGCGCGGCCAGCGCCGCGGGAAAGCCGCCATGCCCGGCCTGTGCCGCCCGCACCGCGTCGGCCATGGCCGCCGGCGCGTACCAGGCCAGGGCACTGCGGCCCAGCGCGTGGCTGTACAGGCGCAGGTTGCGGTTGGCCGGCGCCGGCCGGTCGGCGATCACGAGGTCCAGCCGGTGCAGGGCCAGCTCGGCCAGAAGGCGGTCGAAGGTACCCTCCTCGCAGCGCAGCCGCAGGCCCGGGGTGGCGGTCACCGGCGCCAGCAGCCGGTGGACGACGATCTTGGCCAGCGAGTCCGACACGCCGACCACCAGGCGCGGCCCAGCCGCGGTGGCGGCCTCGCACACGAGCTGTGGCAGCGCCGCCCCGAGGGCGAAGATCTGGTCCGCCTGCCGCAGCGCCGCCTCGCCGGCTTCGGTCAGCGCCACGCTGCGGCCGGCGGGCCGCAGCAGCGCCCGGCCCAGCGCGGCCTCCAGCGCGCGAAGCTGGGCGCTGACGGTCTGAACCGCGAGCCCGAGCCGCGCCGCGCCGCGTGCCACGCCGCCTTCGTGGGCAACGACCCAGAAGTAGTACAGATGGTGGTAGCTGAAGCCTGGATCCATCAGGTTGAGGCGAAGTGACCGAACGGTACGCTCTGCTTCTTTCTGCGCTCAGAGACGACTACGCTGCGGCGGTTCCCTGTCGGTTCGATAACCGAGGAGTGACGCCATGAACGTGATCTTCGATGCCGGCGCGCCCGACGCCGCCGAGCTGCGACCGCTGGTGCAGAAGCGGGCCAGCTTCGTGATGCGCCGGCTGCGCTGGCTGGTGCCGCAGGCGCGTGTGTGCCTGGTCGACCTCAACGGCCCGCGGGGCGGTGCCGACAAGCACTGCCGCGTCGAGTTGCACACCGACGGCGCCGGGCGTGTCGTCGTCAGCGGGCTGGGCCACCACTGGCACGAGGCGATCGACCGCGCGCTGGACTGCGCCGTGCGCCAGCTCATGCGCAGCTTGCGCCGCAGCCGGCCGCAGCGCCGCGGCCCTTTCGTCTCCCCGGCCGGCCAGGCCGCCGCCGCTGGCTGAACGCGGCCCCGATCCTGCCCCACCCCTGCCACGGAGAACCGCCATGCTTCGCTCCTACCCCGCCGACAGCCCGCAGGCCGCAGGCCGCATCCTCGCCCTGGCCCTCGTGTCCGACGGCAACGTCTCCCGCGCCGAGATCGACCGCCTCGACCAGCTCGACGCCGTCGGCCGCCTCGGGCTGGGCGCCGAGCAATGGCGCACCGTGCTGCGCGAGCTCTGCGAGGACCTGATGACCGGCAGCGGACTGGCCTGGAACGGCGGCGCCCAGGTCGACCCGGCGACCCTGCTGAGCCTGCTGGCCGAGGTGCGCGACCCGGCGCTGCGCGAGACCGTGATCGACCTGTGCGTCGCCGCGGTCGAGGCCGACGAGCAGGTCAGCGACGGCGAGGAGGCCTTGCTCGTCGCCGTGGTCGAACATTGGGGCATGCAGCCGCGCATGCTGGAACGCATGGTGGCGTGAGAGCCACCGCCGCCGGGTGGCGCGCGCCGGCGCGCGGGGCGCCGAACTACCCGTGCGGGTAGTACCGGTCGGGGAGCAGCTTGGTATTCTGCCGGTCCCGCTCCCTGACCCCCGACCGGAGAAGACCATGGACAAGCATCGTCGGTCGTTCCTGACACACACCGTCGGCGCCGGCGCCGTGCTGACGCTGGCGGATGCACCGCGCGCGTTCGCGCAGGCGCCGGCACCCGCGCCTGCGCCGGCACCGCCACCCGGCACGGTGCCGAACGAGCAGGTTCTGGCCGGCAAGGACATGGCCGTCTTCAAGGTGCACTCGGAGCGTCCGCTGACCGGCAGCATCGCGGCCGAGCACCACGACTTCGACGTCACGCCGACCGACCGGATGTTCGTCCGCAACAACCTGTTCACGCCCGACATCGACGCCGCGCGGCATCGCCTGACGGTCAAGGGCCTGGTCGAGCGTGAACTGTCGCTGTCGGTCGACGAGTTGAAGCAGCGGTTCAGGCCGGTGACGCTGCAGGGGATGCTGGAGTGTGCCGGCTCCGGCCGCACCGCGTTCCAGCCGACGCCGCGCGGCACGCCGTGGCTGCCGACCAGCGGCATGGGCTGCCCGCGCTGGACCGGCGTGCGCCTGGCCGACCTGCTGCAGGCGGCCGGGGTACGCGCCGGCGCGGTCCACGTTGCCGGCCAGGGCGGCGACTTCGGCGCCGTCGCCACGGTGGCGCCGGTGATCCGCTCGATCCCGATGGCCAAGGCGCTGGACCCGAACACGCTCGTCGCCTGGGACATGAACGGCGCCCCGCTGCCGAAGGTGCACGGTTACCCGCTGCGGCTGGTCGCACCGGGCTGGGCGGGGTCGGCGTCGACCAAGTGGCTGCACACGCTGACGGTGCTCGACGCGCCGTTCAAGGGCACCTACATGGACGACAGCTACCGCATGCCGCGCCACCCGGTGGCTCCTGGCGAGCGCATGCCGGCCGACACCGTGTCGACCGAGGGCTTCCCGGTCAAGTCCATCATCACCTTGCCGGCACCGAACGCGAGGTACCGCGTCGGCCAGGCCATCGTGGTGCGCGGCAAGGCGTGGGTGGGCGACGGCGTGATCGAACGCGTCGAAGTCTCGCTGGACGAAGGCGTGACCTGGCAGCGCGCCCAGCTCGACCCGGCGGGCGACCGCTACGCCTGGCGCGGCTTCGGCTACCTGTTCCGGCCCGCGCGGCCGGGCTACCAGACCTTCCTGGCGCGGGCCTGGGACAGCAAGGGCCACGCGCAGCCGCTGGTCTCGCCATGGAACCCGCTCGGCTACTTCTGGAACGGCGTGCACCGTGTCGGGGTGGTGGTTGAGGGCTGAGGGCTGGCTCGCCGCGGCGCTGGCCGCAGGCGCCGTGGCAACGGCCGCCGCGCAACCGCAGCCGCTGACCTCCGGGCCCGGCGTCGGCCTGACCAGCGCGCGCTGCGTGATCTGCCACGACACCGAGCACATCGTCCGCTCACGCCTTTCGCGCGGCGAGTGGGAGGACGTGATCGACTCCATGACCAAGCGCGGCATGCCGCCGCTGGCGGCCGACGAACAGCGGGTGATCGTCGACTACCTGGCGGCCTACTACGGCCGTGACCCGGCTCCGCCACCGGCGCCGGACACGCTCGCTGCAGGTGACCCGGTCACCGCGTTGCTGAACCGGCACGCCTGCAGCGGCTGCCACGCGGTGGACCGCAAGCTGGTCGGGCCGGCGTTCCGCGAGGTCGCCGCGCGCTACGCCGGCGATGCCGACGCCGGCGGCCGGCTGACGGCGAAGATCCTCGCCGGCGGGGTCGGCAGCTGGGGCGAGGTGCCGATGCCGCCGACCGCAGGTCTTTCCGAGGCCGATGCGGGTACGCTCGCACGCTGGGTGCTGAACCAACGGTAGCCCTTCGCCGACAACCCGGGTTACCCTGCGGCCACGACGGCTGATTGGCGGTGCGCGAACATGCGCCCGAGCGTCCGATAGGCTACCCTCGCCACAGCGCACCCGTCGGTGCGCCAAGGAGGCTGCCGATGTCGCGCCCCCCGCTGCGCCTGCACGTGCCCGAGCCGACCGGCCGGCCGGGGCAGGCGACCGACTTCACCTACCTGCGCCTGTCGCCCGCCGGTGCCGCGCGCCGGCCGCCGGTGGAGACCTCGCCCGCCGACACCGCCGACCTGGCCGGCATGCTGATCCGCGTGCTCGACGCCGACGGCACCGCGATCGGCCCCTGGGCGCCGCCGGACGACCCGGCGCTGCTGGTGCGCGGGCTGCGCGCGATGCTCAGGACGCGCGCCTTCGACGCCCGCATGCTGATCGCGCAGCGGCAGAAGAAGATCTCGTTCTACATGCAGTGCCTGGGCGAGGAGGCGATCGCGACCGCGCACGCGCTGGCGCTCGACCCGGGCGACATGTGCTTCCCGACCTACCGCCAGCAGGGCCTGCTGCTGGTGCGCGACGACATCGACGTCGTCGAGCTGATGTGCCAGCTCGCGAGCAACGCGCGCGACCCGCTCAGAGGCCGCCAGCTGCCGGTGATGTACTCGTACAAGCGGGCCGGCTTCTTCTCGATCAGCGGCAACCTCGCCACGCAGTACATCCAGGCCGTCGGCTGGGGCATGGCGTCGGCGATCAAGGGCGACACCCGCATCGCGTCGGGCTGGATCGGCGACGGCTCGACCGCCGAGGCCGACTTCCACCACGCGCTGACCTTCGCCCATGTCTACCGCGCGCCGGTGATCCTCAACGTGGTCAACAACCAGTGGGCGATCTCGACCTTCCAGGCGATCGCCGGCGGCGAGGCGACGACCTTCGCGCAGCGCGGCGTGGGCTGCGGCATCGCGTCGCTGCGGGTCGACGGCAACGACTTCCTGGCGGTGCTCGCGACGTCGCGCTGGGCCGCCGAGCGCGCGCGCGCCAACCTCGGGCCGACGCTGATCGAATGGGTGACCTACCGCGCCGGCGCGCATTCGACCTCGGACGACCCCGCGCGCTACCGCCCGGCCGACGACTGGCAGCGCTTCCCGCTCGGCGACCCCATCGAGCGGCTGAAGCGCCACCTGGTCCACCGCGGTGCCTGGTCCGACGCCGAGCACGACGAAGCGGTCAAGGCCTACGAAGCCGAGATGGCGGCCGCGCTGAAGCAGGCCGAACGTTCGGGCGGGGTGCTGATCGACGGCCATGTGCCGCCCATCGAGTCGATGTTCGAGGACGTCTACGCGCAGATGCCGCGCCACCTGCAGGACCAGCTGCGCGACGCGCGCGCCGAGTGGACGCGCCAGCGCGCCGATGGGAGCTGAAGCGATGGCGCAGATGACGATGATCCAGGCGCTGCGCTCGGCGATGGACGTGCTGCTCGAGCGCGACCCGGACGTGGTCGTTTACGGGCAGGATGTCGGCTACTTCGGCGGCGTGTTCCGCTGCACCGAGGGCCTGCAATCGAAATACGGCCGGTCGCGCGTGTTCGACGCGCCGATCAGCGAAGGCGGCATCGTCGGCTCGGCGATCGGCATGGCGGCCTACGGCCTGCGGCCGATCGTCGAAGTGCAGTTCGCCGACTACTTCTACCCGGCCTCGGACCAGATCGTCTCCGAGGCGGCGCGGCTGCGCTACCGGTCGGCGGGCGACTTCGCCGCCCCGATCACGATCCGCATGCCCTGCGGCGGCGGCATCTACGGCGGCCAGACGCACAGCCAGAGCCCGGAGGCGCTGTTCACCCATGTCTGCGGCATCCGCACCGTGATGCCGAGCAACCCGTATGACGCCAAGGGGCTGCTGATCGCGTCGGTCGAATGCGACGACCCGGTCATCTTCCTCGAGCCCAAGCGCCTCTACAACGGACCATTCGACGGCCACCACGAGCGGCCCGTCGTCGCCTGGGGCCAGCACCCGCTGGCCGAGGTGCCCGAAGGCCATTTCACGGTGCCGCTCGAGACCGCGCGCGTGTTCCGCCCGGGGCGCGACGCCACGGTGCTGGCCTACGGCACGATGGTCTTCGTCAGCGAGGCGGCGGCGGCCGAGACCGGGGTCGACGCCGAGATCATCGACCTGCGCAGCCTGTGGCCGCTGGACCTGGACACGATCGTGGCGTCGGTGAAGAAGACCGGGCGCTGCGTCGTCGTACACGAAGCCACGCGCACCAGCGGCTTCGGCGCCGAGCTGGTCGCACTGGTGCAGGAGCACTGCTTCTACCACCTGGAGGCGCCGATCGAGCGCGTCACCGGCTGGGACACGCCCTACCCCCACGCGCTCGAATGGGCCTACTTCCCCGGCCCGGCGCGCGTCGGCGCGGCGCTGCGGCGCGTGATGGAGGCCTGACGATGGCCGAGCACGTGATCAAGGTTCCCGACGTCGGCGAAGGCATCGCCGAGGTCGAGCTCGTCGAGTGGCACGTGAAGGTCGGCGACCCGGTGGCCGAGGACCAGGTGCTGGCCGCGGTGATGACCGACAAGGCCTCGGTCGAGGTCCCGTCGCCGGTCGCCGGGACGGTCGTCGCGCTCGGCGGCG
>JRYF01000873.1_pt1 | contig 10286 bp, 3 predicted proteins | sample 235331 | NCBI WGS metagenome assembly JRYF01 (sample SAMN03074217, study PRJNA261475) | activated sludge metagenome | biome: Wastewater Treatment Plant; feature: Wastewater; material: Activated sludge; isolation source: activated biomass of a wastewater treatment plant treating hydrocarbon... ... | reverse complement strand
ACGACGTTTTCATTGCCAATGGAAACCCATTGTGGCTTGCTGCCTGTGTGGTTCAGGGAATAGGCAAATTCATAGAGCAATGGGGAATGATAATCGAGCAGCGCAAACTTGATTTCGAGGTTGTTTTGCTGAGGCCCCAGCACGAGCGTGGTGTTTTTCCATCGGTTTTCGGGGAGCATCTGCATCCCTTTCGTACTTTCCGCATCGTAAACCGATACCCTCGCCAACTTTAATATCGAAGGCTGTGGCTTTTTTACGGCCTTCGGGTCGAAAGTGCCCAGGTCGTTGCGGATGCCGAAATAGACCATGCCGCTCTGGGGATGAACGGCGATGGAGGGGGTAAACCTCGTAAGGCCTGTGACCTGCGGGTAGTTGACGACCTTGCCGCTCGCTGGGTCGAACGAAGTGACGGTCTGTTGGAGGTTGACCCAAATTTTGCCCGAAGCCTCTATGAACATTCTATAATATACCCCAAGCGGCAAACCGTCTTCTAAACCATAAGTCCTGACTTGCCCGGTGGCAAGCGAAAAACGCTCCAGGAAGGATCGGCTGTTGGCCATCCAAATGTCCCCTGTGCGGTCAATTCTCAGCGCATAGGTTTGGTTGGTCCTGATGCTGTTCAGGTTGCCCTGCTCGTGCTTATAGCGTTTGACCGTGCGGGCTGATTTATCCACGCAGTTCAACCCAATTTCCACGCCGCTGACCCAAATCTTGTTTTGAGCATCCACGGCTACCTGTTGCACTAAGTTGGAGGCTATGCTGTTCGGGTCGGCGGGGTTGTTTTCCCAGATTTCGGCACGGGCAGCCACACCGCTGCGGGCATCCAAGGCACCTTTTGGGATATGCACCAGCCCGGTGCGCCAGGCCGTGTACCAGAGGTCGCCGTCGTGGTCGAACACCGAGCAGATGGCGAAAGGTATTTGCCTGTTGGGGGCATCGGCAAATTTGAGCGGCCAATGCCTGCCCGTGTTTTTCTCCAAAAAGGTCAGGCCACGGTCTTCGGATACCAGCAGCAAGTCGTCACCGAAGAAATTGAGGTGGTAGCAGTTTTCGCTCTCGTAAACATAGCGGGCCTCGCCGGTAGCCGGATTGAACCAGATGACGCCCAGCTCCGTAGCGAGCCACATTTGCCCATCCTTGTCGGTCAGTATATGCACCACCATGGCATACTTTCCTTTGGCTGCGGGCAACCGAAACACTTTAGTGGATTCCTGTTGAGGGTCGTAGAGCAAGGGGCCTGTGGCTTGGGCACTCCTGAACCACATCAAACCATCGCGGTCTTGAAAAATGGTGGAAAAATCTGTTTGCCGTTCCAGGCTGACTGCCGAAACCGCTTCGATACGTTCCAATTTTTTGCGGTCCGCCGAGATGCGCCAGAGGTCATTGGAGGCTATCCAAATTTGGCCGGAGCGGTCTTCCATCATGGCTTTGGGGAACGGAACGCGGCTGCCATCGGCACAGCGCAGGTCGAATGCGGTCAGAAGCCCCGTTTTTGGGTCAAATGCCCGAAGCCCCTCTCTGCCATTTACGCCCATCCAAAGCAGCCCGTTTTTGTCTAAGCAAAGGCTTTGTGGAGGCGTGAAATATATATTTATGTTGGAAGTAACCGTATCCCCTTTTTCGTCGAGAATCGGCAAAAAATGCCAGCGCCGCTCCCGCTGGTCATAATACTCAAATCCGACAGCCGTGCAGACATAGACCCGCCCCTTCGTTGTGACGATTGGCGACAAAGGGTTGCCTTGCAATTGCCCGGCCACGCCCGGTTGGGGTAGCATACGGATGTTCTTGCCGGTCCTGGGGTCGAAGCAGTTCATGCCCAAATTGCTGGTAATCCACAATTTGCCGTTTTCGTCTTTTTGTAAACAATAAAGCACATCTGAAGAAAGGCTCTGTGGGTCGTCGGCCCGGTGCCGGAAATGCGCATATTTTCCGGTGCCGGGATTGTACGAGTTCAGGCCGCCATCACGGGTTGTCACCCAGAAAACACCTGTTTCGTCTTGTAATACCTGCGTGATACGGTTTGAAGAAAGCGAGTTCAGGTTGACAGGGTCGGACACTATCGGCATCAACTCGTGCCCGTCGTAGCGGAACATGCCGCCTCCTGTCAAAATCCAGATGAAGCCATCGTTGTCCTGCAGGAATGCGTCGCCGGCCAGGTCGGGCTTCATGCCCCGCACACCCGGAGGCATTTCGTTCATGTACAAAAGGGTAGATTGCCCCCGGATGCAAAGCGAGCCGACAAAGAAATAAAACAGGAATATAGCGATAGTTTTTTTCATTCACACCAGCATAGGTAAACTCGCCGCAAGTTAGCTGTTCTGGTCGGATTAGAAGCGAACGTATTGTTTGCGGTGTTCACCCCCTCACCGCCGTCGGCCTTTCCCCAAATTCTTCCATAAAAGCATCGGAGAAACTGTTCAATGCAGGATACCTCACTTGGCAAGCAATTTCGGAAACGGAAAGCGTGGTCGTGTGCGACAGTCACCAACTATGGTAATGACATGGACAGGAAGGCTTCAGCCCATTTTTTCATTTTAAAAAATGCAAAGTATATCATTTTTTCATTTCAAAAAATGTATTCAATCACGTTTTTTCAAATGAAAAAATGTATTTTTGAGTTTAAAATCGCACAAACCATGAAGAGAACTCTTTATGATTCATTGCTGAATTGGAAAAACACCCCCAGCCGAAAGCCCCTTATCCTGCAAGGGGCCAGGCAGGTTGGTAAAACTTGGCTGATGAAAGCGTTCGGCAACAACGAATTTGAGCAAGTGGCCTATCTCAATTTTGAGAGCAGCGAGCGGCTTAAATCATTATTTGCCGTTGATTTTGATATAAAGCGCATCCTTTCGATTATTGAAATCGAAACCAACCTGAAAATACAGCCCGACAAAACACTGCTCATTTTTGACGAAATACAGGAGGCAGAAAAAGGGCTTACCGCACTGAAATATTTCTGCGAACAAGCCCCTCAATATTATATCATCGCCGCTGGCTCCCTGCTGGGCGTTTCGATACAGAAAAACACTTCATTCCCCGTCGGGAAGGTGGATTTCCTGCGTATGTACCCGTTGAGTTTTTATGAGTTTTTGGAAAACATGGGGCAGCCCTTGCTAAAAGAACACCTGGAGGCTGAAAACTGGCCAGTCATAGGCGCTTTTCACGAAAAATTGGTGGAATTGCTGAGGCTGTACTACTTTATTGGCGGCATGCCCGAAGCGGTGTACAGTTATATCCAGCGAGGTGATTTGAGAGATGTCCGGGCTATCCAGGAAAACATTTTGATAGGCTACGAAAACGATTTTGCGAAATATGCGCCCATCGAAACCGTGCCCAAAATCAGGTTAGTCTGGCATACCTTGATAAGCCAATTGGCGAAGGAAAACCGAAAATTTATGTACGGGCAAATCAAAAAAGGTGGGCGGGCAAAAGAATTTGAAGCAGCCATCAATTGGCTCGCCGACGCTGGCATGGTGCTGAAAGTGAGCCTGGTGGAAAAACCAATTATTCCTTTAAATGCTTATGCGGATATGGATGTGTTCAAATTGTTCCTGCTGGATATTGGGCTATTAAATGCACTCGCTAAAATTGACCAAAAAATCCTGCTGGAAAAGAACAAAATACTGATAGAATTTAAAGGCGCTCTCACGGAACAATATGTTGCACAGCAATTGAAAATCGGGTATGAACTCTATTATTGGAGCGCTCCCAGCGCCACTGCCGAAATTGATTTTTTAATTCAAGCCCAAAATGGCATCATACCGGTTGAAGTAAAAGCGGAAGAAAACCTGAAGTCGAAGAGCTTGAAGGTTTTTGTGGAAAAATACGGCCCCGGCAAGGCAATCCGCACCTCTATGAGTCCTTTCCGGGAGCAAGACTGGATGACAAACGTGCCATTGTATGCTGTTGCGATACTGTCAACATCTTAACCCCTCACCGCAGTAGGCCTTTCCCCAAATTCTTCCTGGAACGCATCGGAGAAATTATTCAGTGCAGAATAGCCCACCTGATAGGCAATTTCCGAAACGGTGAGCGTGGTGGTTTGCAGCAAATGCCTGCCGTGGTACAGGCGGATAGAACGGATGAACAAGCTCGGCGACTTGCCCGTGAGTGCTTTCACCTTGCGGAAAATCTGGCTGCGGCTCATCGCCAGTGCCCGCTCCAACTGCGGCATCTCGAAGTCCGTGTCGGAGAGGTTCGCTTCCACGATGGAGCGGAATTTTTGGAGGAAAACGTCTTCCAAGTCTGGATATTGAGATATTGGGGTATTGGGATATTGTGCGTTATTGGCAGGTGTTTTATCAATATCCGAATATCCCAATATCCCAATATCCATTTTCAAATACCGGGCTTGCAGCTTCCTCCGCAGTTCCAGCAAATTTCCCACCGTCACCAGCAGTTCTTCCTGGTTGAAAGGCTTGGAGAGGTAGGCATCCGCCCCCCGCCGCAGGCCTTTGATGCGGCTCTCCACATCGGCTTTAGCGGTAAGCAAAATGATGGGGATATGGCTCGTGCGCTCGTCGTTTTTCAGCGCTTCCACCACCTCGAAGCCGTCCTTTTCGGGCATCATCACGTCGGAGATGATGAGGTCGGGGATGGTTTCCAGCGCCTTTTCGATGCCTGCCCTGCCGTTGTAGGCGAAGTCGAGCAGGTAGGGCGATTCTCCAGAACCGCCCCCACCCAAACAGGCGACGAGGTATTCCACCACGTCCGGGTTGTCTTCAATGAGAAGGATGTGAGGATTTGAGGATTCGAGGATTTGAGGGTTGCCCTCGTGGCTTAGACCCCTGACCCCTAAAGGGGAACCAAATCCGGGAAGTTCGCTAATAACTTTTCCTTTCAAAAATTCAGCAGGATTGATTGTGTAAGGTTCCCCTTTAGGGGTCAGGGGCGAAAGTGTCACGGGCAGTTTCACCAAAAACGTGCTGCCCTTGCCAACGGTACTTTCCACCGAAATCTCCCCGCCCATCGCCTGCACCAGTTCCTTCGTCAAAGCCAGCCCGATGCCCGTGCCGCCTGCTTTGGCCTTTGCTAAGTTATTGGCCTGGTAAAAGCGGTCGAAGATGTTCGGCAGGTCCTCCGGTGGGATGCCGGCACCGTTGTCGGTGACAGAAATTCGGATATTGGGATATTTAGATATTGGGATATTTGAAGCCTTGGTTCCAACATCAGAATATCCCAATATCCCAATATCCAATATCACCCTTCCCCCGCTCGGCGTAAACTTGATGGCATTCGACAACAGGTTGTAAACGATTTGCAGCAGCCGCTCCGGGTCGTAGTCCATCTCGATTTCCGGCTGGTTACTTTCCACCCGCAACATCACGTTTTGGGCATTGGCGAGGGAGTGGAGGCTCTCGCTGATATAGCGCAGGTAGGGCAGCACGTCGCCATGCACGTAGTTGATTTTCAGGGACTTGGACTCCAGTTTCGCCAAGTCGAGGATTTGGTTGATGAGGCGGAGCAGCGACTCGCCATTGCGTTTTATCAAACCTAATTTACCCTTTGCGTCGCTCTCCGTCAACCGTCCACCGTCAGCCGTCAGCCGTTCTGTCATGCCCAAAATCACTGTCAGCGGCGTTCGGAACTCATGGGTGATATTGGTGAAAAATCGCCCCTTGAACTCGTCCATTTCCCGAAGGCGCAGGGCTTCCTGGTGCTCGATTTTTTGGCGAAGCCGATTGCGGTAAAACAGCCAGACCCCCGCTCCGAAAATTACCAAATAGAGTAAATATGCCCACCACGAAGCCCACCACGGCGGGCGGATGGTGAAGCGAAGCTCGGCGGGCTGTTCGCTCCAGGCGCCGTCGTTGTTGCTGCCATCTACCCTGAAAGTGTAGTCGCCGGGAGCGAGATTGGCGAATTGTAAGTTGTTTTTGTTGCCCAATGCCACCCAGTCCTTGTCCACGGGGACGAGCTGGTAGCGGTACTGGTTTTGGGCGGGATTGGTGAATTCAAGCGCTGCAAAGTCGAAGGTGATTAGGTTCTGGTCGTGGGATAATGTGATATTGGGATATTGGGATATTGTGATATTGGCGCCGTTCTGTTTAATATCCGAATATCCGAATATCCCAATATCCATTTTCCGGTTATTGACTTGCAAGCCGACAATATGGACCTGCGGTAAATTTTTGTTGAATTGCAGGCTGTCAGGATGAAACACGTTGATGCCGTTTACCCCGCCAAAAATAAGGTAGCCGTCTTTGGTTTTCAGGTAACTGGCACTGTTGAACTCGTTGTCCTGCAAGCCATCGGCAGCCGTGAAGTTTTTGGTCGTTTCGTCCAGGACATGGAAGCGGCACAGCCCTTTGTTGGTACTCAACCAGATGTAGGGGGCTTTGTTTTCTGCCAAAATGCCGTACACCACATTGTCAGGCAGCCCGTCACTTGTTTTAAACTGTTTGAACTGCCCCGTTTTTTTATCCAGGCGGTTCAGGCCGCCACTTTTGGCGCCTACCCAGAGGTAGCGGGAGGGTTCGAGCGGGTCGTCGGCGACGCTCAGGACAAAATCGGAGGAAAGCGAAGCACGGTCCTTGGGGTTGTTTTTGAAATATTCGAAGCGGTATTCCCCGGCGCTTGGTACAGCTTTGGTCAAACCCTCATACCCGAAAATCCAAATGGACCCGTCAACGTCCTCTAACAAAAAATGGGAGAAAGTGGCGGTCGCTTTCTGCGGTTTATCAAACAGATACTCCGTAGCAGTTTCCGTTTTGGGGTCAAACTTCAATAAACCTTTTTCGTTGACGCTAAACAAAGCCCCAGAGCGGCTCACAATCAAGCCATGCCCATGCTGCCATGGAAACGATTTCACGGATTTTGTCTGTGCTTCAGTACGATAGAGTTTATCCAAATCATTGTCGCTCGACCAACCATTGCCTGCTGCATCGAAACAGGCATGGAAAGTCCCCCAATCATTGGTAGTGTAAGTTGGAAAGCGGTTGACGAAATCGTTGTGGGCTATCGTAGCCCGGAAGGATTTTGAAGGGTATTTTTCACCGAACCTGAACAAGCTATAAATTCCGCCATCCGGGGCTTCCAGGAGCTGACGTTGCGAAAATTTGGGCAAATAGCTTTTGAAATGCTTTGCCTTCTCATTGATTTTGAACAGGCCATATCCATCTGAGCCCACCCACATCACGCCACTTTTGTCGAACATGATTTTGGTGCAGCCTCCTACGTTCCCAAAAATTGAATCTGCCTTTACCTCAATTTCTGGCAAGCCTTGGTTAAAAAAGGCAGATAGTTTCCATTTTTGGAGACGCCCCTTCCTGTAAGCCCACAAAAACCCATCCCGGCTAAATTTAAAATTGCTGTCCCAAACAGACCACTGTTCTGTCAAGTTTTGAGTTCCATTGGCGTTGATTAATGTCCATTTAATTTGAAAAGAAGTGTCATACCCCAGCGCCAATATGTTGCCTTCGTTATCTGCTGAAAGTACTTCATAATTCCATCCGCTTGTTGACGGCTCAGGTGAAAATTTCTCTGTCGCCAGGTCAAACCAATACAACCCATCAGTTGTTGCTATCAGCAACCTGTTCTTTGCGTACAAAAGTTGGGATTCCCCCTTTGCCTCCCATTGCTTGACGGGCGGCTTGGGAATCATTTTGCAGGACAGTTCAATCGCAGCATCCTCTTTTTTTCCCGCCTTTGCCAACAAATCGTTCGGCGCACTGATTTTCCAAATCCCGACATCGCCCCAGAGCCATAAAGCCCCGTCCGGCATCTGTTCCATGGATGGTATCCAGTTAGCCTGCCCATTGCCAAAATTTTTATCCCCCCCGTGCAAAACATGGTAAAAACGTCCGCTTGACGGGTCGAAAATGTCCAATTCTGACTGAAATGCCACCCAAATCCAGCCCCGGCTGTCCTCAAAAATGGAGTGCACTTCGCTGTTCGCAATGGCGAACGGATTGAACGGGTCGGGCGAAAAGACCTCGAAGCGGGAGCCATCGTAGCGGTTCAGGCCGTCCTTGGTGGCAATCCAGATAAAGCCGTCCCTGCTTTGCAAGAGGTCGAATATCATGCCCTGCGAGAGGCCGTCGTTCACGGTGAGCATGGTAGCTGTGGCCATTGTTTGCGAGGCAAGGCGGCAGACGAAGGTGATGAACAGCAGGACAATAAGGTTTTCTATTCGCATCCGGCGAGGGCTTAGTGTTAATGCCCGAATGCAAAGGAAGGGAAAAATGGCAAGCGCATATACGACCGGTTGGCGGTTTCCCGCAAAAGGCGCTTATTTTTCTACCACAATGCCCGCCCCGGCGAGGGCGGCGGTGATTTTGCCGAGTTGGGATTTGTAGTCTTGAAGTTCAGATTTTAGTGCGGCATTTTCAATTTCCAATTTCTTCAATTTCTCAATTTCCTGCTGCTGCTCCTGCACCGCCTTCACCAGCAACGGCACAAAACTCCCATACGCCAACCCGTAATTATCCACCTCGCTCTCCGGCACGTGCAAGCCGCTGAACTCGTAGTCTAATTTTTTGCAAACCTCCTCCACCTCCTGCGCTAAGAAGCCCGTCTGCACGATAGCGGTGCTTTTCGAATAATCCTGCCCGGCGAGGCGCTGCCGTTGAATGCTATCCGGCATATTCTGCATCACATGCTCGTCGAACTTGCGGGTGTCGAACTGGTAAGTGACCGGGCGCAGTTTTTCGATAAAAGCCAAGCCCGGCACGTCGTCGTCATGCACGTTGAACTTGAAACGGGCGTCGGAGGGGAATGTCCAGTCCACCTGCCCTTCGATGACGGTGACGGAGCCGTTGCCGATACGGACTTTGTTACTGGCGTTGACGGTGGCGTTGTAGCCGATCACGGTGGCATTGGAAAGCCCGCCTGAACTCACGTTGGCTGACGAACCAAGCGCCGTGTTGTTGTTGCCGGTGGTGTTTGAGGTACCAGCATTGTAACCGACCAAAACATTGTCGTTGGCAGTTGTACTGCTGGCGCCGGCGTTGGTGCCAAGTAAGGTATTCCTGGTACCGGTCGTATTGTTTGTGCCGCTGCTAGTCCCGAAAAAAGCGTTGTTGTGGGCGGTCGTATTGGACGACCCGGCGAAGCTGCCAAAAAAGACATTGCCCGCTCCGGTCGTATTGTTGCCGCCACTGACGAAACCGAAAAAGGAATTGTTGCTGGCAGTGGTGGAGGAAAGGCCTGAACTTGCCCCGAAGAAAGCATTTTGTGCACCCGTTGTGTTTGTACCACCGCTTGCGCTGCCATAAAATGAGTTGGAATTGCCGGTGGTATTGCCTAGTCCCGCACCACTGCCGAAAAAAGAATTGGCAGCACCGGTGGAATTAGTCCCACCTGAATTGTGACCAAAGAAGGAGTTGTTTGATCCTGTTGTGTTGGAGTCGCCACTAGTTGCCCCAAAAAATGAATTGCTGGTACCTATCGTATTGGAGGTACCGGCCCAGGAGCCGAAAAAGGCATTTTGACTGGAGGTCGTACTGCTGCCGCAAAGGTACCCGAAAAAGGAATTGTCAGTGGCGGTGGTGATGGACAAGCCAGCATTTGCGCCAAAGATGGAATTTCGGCTACCGGTCGTATTCGCAGTTCCTGTCCCTTGCCCGAAAAAGGCGTTGGACGATCCGGTGGTATTGGCCTGACCGGATGCGTTGCCCACAAAAGTATTTATCAATGCGGTGTTGACTGACCCCGCATTATTTCCCAGGAAGACATTGTTGCCATTGTTCGGAAATTCCATCAAGACGTTGCCGTGCGCATTTCGCCGGAGCACAAGGTGTTCCGTGCCAGCCAGGTCTATGCGCACGATGTTTTCGTTGAGGATCTTTTCTACCTGGATTTTGGTGTCGCCATCCGTATCGGCCAGCACGGTTTGCGGGGAGATATTGACCCAGGCAGTGATGTTGTAATACCAGAATGATTTGGTATCGGTGTCATACACCAGCAGGCCTATGGCAGGCGAAGCAATCGCCGTGCGCTGTGCCGTCGTCATGCGGGGCACGAGCATGCCCTTGTCCGTGGCGCTCACGTCGAGCGCTGCACTGGAGTGGGCAGCAGCGCCCGTGCTGTTCACGCTGAGGCTTTGCTGGATGTTGGATTGGGAGAGGAGGTTGGCGGTAAAATGGAGGGAAAAAAGGAACGGAAGGAAATAGGTCATTTTCATGGTACACCGATTTAAGTGAAAGAATGTCCAAAGCTAACTTTTTCACCCTGATTTTCAGCGATAGGGAAGAGTTTTGTCATGTCACCACTCGAAGTATTGACAGGAGTTGGGTGGGTTAATTCACCACTCAAAAGGAGTACTTCGGTTCCAAAATGCCAGCCCC
>JRYF01003938.1_pt1 | contig 10292 bp, 8 predicted proteins | sample 235331 | NCBI WGS metagenome assembly JRYF01 (sample SAMN03074217, study PRJNA261475) | activated sludge metagenome | biome: Wastewater Treatment Plant; feature: Wastewater; material: Activated sludge; isolation source: activated biomass of a wastewater treatment plant treating hydrocarbon... ... | reverse complement strand
GCCTTACATTCCAAACCGTCTGAAAGAATGCAGATAGCGTTGTAAGTAAATAAACTCGGAATAATAGCTTTGTAGGTTTGTATTTGCTGATAAGCACTTTTGATGTCTGCGTTTTCACTGGCAGCATTTTTCAGTTCAATTACTACCAAAGGCAAACCATTTACAAATAGCAAAACATCAGGTCGCTTGTTCTGATTATTTTCAATGATAGTGTATTGATTCACTACCAAAAATTGATTGTTGGCAGGATGGTCAAAGTCAATCAATGCAACTTCATGACTTCTTTCGTAACCGTTTTCCTGATAGGGTATTTTTACTTTCTCAACCAACAAACGGTGAAATTCTTCGTTGTTGTGCAGCAAGTCAGGCGAAGCAATCCGCAACACTTTTTGAACGGCTGCTTCCTGTGCATCTAAAGGAATGGTGGGATTAATCTTGGCAATGGCAGTTCTTAACCGATTCAACAAAACAATCTGACTGAAATTTTCTCTTTCACAAAAAAGCCCTTCGGGTGAAATTTCTTTGCCGTTGGCATATTCCCATCCCTGCGATTGTAAAATTTCAATCGCTGACTGCTCAATGATATTTTCGGTGATGGGACGGCTCATTTTTTCTTCTTGGGTGGTGTTATCTTTTTAACCTCTTTGTCATAGTCGCTTTCAAAATTTCTGTCTTGAACAACACGGTATTTTTCATATTCTTTTTCTGCCAGTTTCTTAGCCACTTCATGGCTTACTTTTCCCGCATCTTTCAAAATCTTGTATTCATTGAATTGCAAGAACGCATCAATTTTCTGCACCCAGTCAGCCATTTTCATCGGTATTTGCCTTGCTGCCTGATTTTCGGCATAGTCCAAATACATGGTTACTACTCTTTCCAATTCCTTGATTTCTTTCTCAATCAGGTAGTTTTTCGCAATGCTCACATCGGTTTTCAAAATCTTGCCCTTGGGTGCATTTTTCCAAGTTTGCAATCCCATGTTCGGCTCTGATGCTTTGGCTCTTTCGGCAATAATTTGAGCAGCCGTTTTTCCTGTAATTGCCCAATGCAATTTGTTTTGAACGGTTTTGAAAAAGGTTTGGGTAATGTCTGCTTCTTTATTGTAGTCAATGCTGCATTGCTCGTAGATGTCGGTGATTTTTTGATAAAAACGCCTTTCGCTTGCCCGTATCTCACGGATGCGTTCTAAGAGTTCATCAAAATAGTCCTTGCCAAATCGTTTTCCCTGTTTCAGGCGTTCATCGTCCAGCACAAAACCTTTGATGATGAACTCCCGAAGGGTTTTAGTCGCCCATATACGGAATTGGGTTGCTTGACGGCTGTTTACCCTGTAACCCACGGCAATAATGGCGTCCAGATTGTAAAACTCCATTTTTCGGGTTACGTTTCGGCTTCCTTCCTGTTGAACTATTTCCAAAATGGAAACAGTTGCCTCCTGAACCAATTCGCATGATTCAAAGATGTTTGCAAGGTGTTTGCTCACGGCTGGCACTTCCACACCAAAAAGTTCTGCCATCCGTTTTTGGGTAAGCCAAAAAGTCTCTCCCGAATAAATGACTTCTACCTTGATGTTTCCTTCGGGGGAACTGTAAAGGATGATGTCGGATGAATTATTTTTATTTTCTGTCATAGTACTATTTTAATCCCGGTAATAGCTTTTGTAACCATTCCAGTTGTTTCAGTTCATTTGCTTGATTCCAGTAATCACCCTTATATTTTTGAATGTAATCCAATGCTTGTCTAACACCTGCACGGTCGCCAGCCAAATCATTCATCACACTTAAAAACTTGTCGTATAGATTGTCTCCGCTATAAAAGTATCTGCCAACAATCCATTTTTCCATTTCGTAAGAATCAAAAACACGACCTGCACTTGAATTCCAATGCTTACAAAGTCGGATTACGTTTCTTACAATATTGTTGTCGTATGCTTGATTTTTCCTTGAAAGTTCTTCATTAATGTCATTGGGAACGGTAGTTCTCCAACTGTCATTGGCATTCGGAATGTAGTAAGTCTTACTGCTCCAAAATTCTTCGGTATAGCAAGGAACTACATCAAACATTATGTGATTGAGTTCAAGTTTAACCGTGGGAAAATCCTTTTTTACAACCGAAAGCGGATAAGATTTAGCCAATGCATCAACAATGTTTTTGCGATAAGTTCCAGGGGTTTTCTTCCCGTTGGCAGTATTGAAAATTACAAGCAAATCAACGTCTGAATTGGAATCGTAACTTCTTGGAAGGATTGTGTTTCGAGTGTAGGAACCAAAAACCTTTACTTCTTTGGCTTCATTATAGAGTTTGTCATTTAAAACCTTTTGAAGTTGAGTAAGTGACCCAGTAATACGTTCTCTTTCAGTGCTGGTATAACCTAAAACAAGTTGCTGTTGGGCAAAAGTGATTAGTTTGTTATTGATACTTATTGATGCCATGTATTAACTTTTTAAAAACCAGTTGTCCGTTTCGGGGTCTTTGCTCTCAATTACTTTTTTTGCCCACTTTCTTGCGTAGCTTGGAATTTCAGGCTTTTCGCTTTGGTCAAACTGGCTTACTGTTTTACTTAATTGTTCTACCTGTGATTTTTCGCAATCGTTTAAATAGTAGCAGGTTCTTATTTCTTTGTGCAATGCCAAATACTTTTCGGCTGCTTCCTTGTGCTTGGCTCTGTAATTCTTGCCTTCGCCTTCGTTCCAAAGTAATAATGCAATTGTGCCGAACAAACCAATTAATGCAAGTGCCTTGTCAATTGATGGGCTTATTCCCCAAACGCCAAGAATGTTAAGAGCTACACAACCCCAAATAGTGTAGGTAACTAACTGCCTTCTAAGGTCACAAGCTTTGAAATGACCTTTGGCAGAATAGATGGTTTCTTCACCAAGTTTTCGGAGTAGTTCTTTTTCTTGCATATTAATTCATCAATTCAGCTTCACCATTTATTAGTTTTGGCAAAATTGTATTACGTAATTTTGTTAGAGTTCTTATTTGATTATGATTCACAAAAGTCTTTTGAACTAGTTCATAAGCTTTTTCCGTGAATAAATTTAATTTATCACTATTCGGCTTCGGAAAGGTATATGATGGTATCGCTGTTTTGCTTAAATGTAAAACAGTAGTTCCATTTGAGCACCCTAAGCAGTGGAATTTAAACTCAGGTCTTTTCATTAAATAATACAAAAAGGGAATACTGTAATTTCCATTTTTAGGAACAACTTTTACACAGTCCATTGTCATAACCAATGTTTTGTATCTTGGGTCTTCAATCACTAAAACTGGATTTCCAATCACTTCTGCCTCTTGTGTAATATCAGTGTGTGCAACAATTAAATCTCCTTGTTTAACTATCTGTCTTTGATTTACTTTTCCTGTAAATTCTTTAAAACCATCTAAACGAAAACTACCATCTCTGTTGAATGATTTAAGTGTAACAAGTGCATTTTCAGAAGGATTCAGTTCTGAACTTTTGTAAGAATACCCATTAATCGTTTCAACAATATCCCCTAAACAAATCTCTTGTGTTGAATTGGATTCTTCGATAAACCACTGTCTGAAAATCGTTTCGGCTAATTGGTCTAAGGTATTGTTTTGACGGTGGAGCAAGTCAATTTTATCATCTAAGCCGCTTAGTATTTCCGCAATTATTTTCTGTTCTTTTAATGGCGGTAAAACAATTTCAACTTCTGAAAGTATTGTTGTATTTATGGAAGGCATTGTTGCCCCAACTGCAATCATTCTGATATATTCCTTAAAACTTTCTTGATTGAAATAGAATGAAAGAAATCGGGAATCAACTTTATCATTAGTTCTTACTCTTAAACAACGACCAGAAAACATCCAATCATCTTCTTTTGCAGATACATAAGCACAACGGTCAACAGAACCCACACGACTAAAAACTATATCACCTTCTTTCAGTGTATATTTTTTAAGTCTGTTTTTATCTTCATCGCCAACCAATGGTAGATTTTTATGAATGATTCTGTTTTCGCCTAAATGTTCTACTGTAATTATTGGTGTTCCTTCTTTTTTATAATCACTCATGTGTAACTGGCTTCCGAAAGGGCCAGTTTGCACTTCTGCAATTTCTTCAAGTTTATATGTAGTGAACTTAGACATTTGCTTCGGCTGTAATTACAATTTTTGAAAGGTTTTTGGCAATGCGTTTATTCAGTTCATCTTCTTCACTTATTTGTTTTTCTAGTTCTGCTTTTAGTGAAGTGAAGCGTTCAGCAAAATTAAAATCATCTTCATCGTCAGGTAAACCAATGTATCTACCGGGAGTTAAAGCATAATTCAAGTTTCTTATTTCTTCAATTGTTGCACACTTACAAAATCCTTGAACTTCTTGATAATCTGCATCGCTTGTTCTCCAATTGTGATAAGTAGCAGCAATCAATGTAATGTCATCATTGCTTAACTCTCTGTTTTTTCTTGATTTTAAAAAACCTAAATTCCTTGCATCAATAAACAGTGTTTTTCCTTTTTGTTTTTTCTTGTTTTTGCTTAGAAACCAAAGACAAGCAGGAATTTGAGTATTCAGAAATAGTTTGGTTGGAAGATTAACTATACAATCAATCAAATCATTTTCTACCAGTGCTTTCCTGATTTCTCCTTCATTGTTTGCATTACTTGTTAATGAGCCTTTAGAAAGAACAAAACCTGCTTGCCCGTTTTCAGCCAAATGGAAAATGAAATGTTGAATCCAAGCATAGTTTGCATTTGAAGTTGTTGGAGTCCCATAAACCCATCTTGCATCTTTCTGTAACAGTTCACCACTCCAGTCGCTATCGTTAAACGGTGGGTTGGCAATAATAAAATCGGCTTTCAGGTCTTTGTGGGCATCATTTAAAAAACTGCCTTCGTTGTTCCATTTTACATTGCTGCTGTCAATACCTCTAATGGCAAGGTTCATTTTCGCCAGTCGCCAAGTCGTTTGGTTGCTTTCCTGTCCGTAAATCGAAATATGGTCGGCAGGGTTTAAGGATAGTTTTTTGCCGTTGTTCTTTTTGTAATAGTCTTGGTGGTGCTTAATAAATTTCTCACTCTGCACAAACATACCACCGCTTCCGCAACAAGGGTCAAACACTCTGCCCTCATAAGGTTCAAGCATTTCAACCAATAGTTTCACCACACTTTCAGGCGTATAGAACTGTCCGCCTTTCTTTCCCTCTGCTAAGGCAAATTCGCCTAAGAAATATTCAAACACTCTACCCAATAAGTCTTTGCTTTGGGCTTCTTTTGTTCCTAAAGTGGCGGTGCTAACCAAGTCCACCAGTCCGCCTAAACTGCCTTTGTCTAATTTTTCCTGTGCATACACTTTTGGCAATACGCCTTTCAGAGAAGGGTTGTCCTTTTCAATAGCGTCCATTGCTTCATCAATGTCTTTGCCAATGGTCGGTAATTTGGCTCTGCCTTGCAGCCATGTCCAACGGGCAGAAGGCGGCACATAAAACACTTTTTCGGCTACATATTCATTTTTGTCTTCGGGGTCTGCACCTTCATAGTCGCCTTTGCCTTCTTTCAGTTTGTTGTAAAGTTCTTCAAAAGCATCCGAGATGTATTTCAGGAAAATCAGTCCTAAAACAACATGCTTGTATTCGGCTGCATCCATGTTTTTACGGAGCTTGTCAGCCGCTTTCCAGAGCTTTTTCTCTAACGGTTCTTCAATATTTTCTTTCGCTTTTTTCGCCATTTCTCGGTCTTAATATGTAAAGTTTTTATAGTCTGCTAAGTTAAGTTTTATAGTTGCATTGTTGTCATAAGTGCGTGGGCAAAAAATGGCTCTTTGGATTTTGCCTGTGTGTCGGCTTGTGAGGTTGGAGCAAAAGCCAATGTGCCATTTGTGCGGTGGCAATAAAATGTAATTAAAAAAAATGTGCGGTGGGGAAAATAAAAAATACAGAAGCGTAGGCAATGAGTGTCGGCTTACTCGCTGTCCGTTTGAAATATGGTCTGTATGTTGGTCACCTGTCAAAATGGTTTACTTTTTTCTCTTTTAAGTTCGTGTCTGTCTGTTGTGTCGTTGTCTTTTTACGCTTGCTGGTAACGACCCGTGGACTCACGAAGTCATCCCGGGGGGGGGAGGAACGACCCCTTTCCCGGGTGATTTCGTGAGTCCGCAGATGTACGATGGTGGCTCGCCCTTGTGGCGAGACGCCGCTCGTGCATCTGTGGACGGAGTCCACGGGTCGATGTTCAAGATGTCTCGCTCCGCGAGACATCTTGAACATCTCGTTTATATGCGCAACAAAGTTGCGCGTATACAACCATAAGTAGCTTTATAAGCGCAACTTTATTGCGGAATATTTTTTACAAGGTGAATATAACTATTAATCATAAATCATCCAATGGACTCCTTGTCTTTTGCAAGCTATTCACACTCATATTGTTTAGTTCAAATATCTCTGCATCCCTTCAACGCATGGCTATAATATTAATGTCAAAATCTGCAAAAAGTAACCGGTTTTTGAACATTTTATTTGCTGAGGGACTTTTATAATACTTGTTTCATGCTTCCGTTTGAATATGAATTTTGAAGTTTTTTGTTCAACAAATACCTGAGTACAGCCCGGCATTCCTTTCAATAATTTATAGAAATGAATCGCTTCAAATAGAGGCTATTTATTATCAACTGAATATAAGCCCAATATTTAATACAACTTTAGAATTATTCGTACTAAATCGGTGGTGCTCTGACGGTATCCATTGGTAAACTATTTCCGGTTTCTATGGATTTCCATTTTTAAGCCATTGATTACCCCGAAAGGCAATCTACTTTCCTCAAAGGTGTGCCGCTCAATACCAGGTTATCCAAAAAATACCTCTGAAAACTATGGATATCCTTATGAGTAAAAGCTTTGAAGTTATCCCAAATTCAGTTTTTTTAGGTTTTATTTCAACTACCCGGATTTATGATGGTGGTATGTGCTTATTTTTTTTTTCCAAATTTGTATCCAAATGCAAGGGTATATGCCTGAAAGCTCCCATTAGATTTAATGTCATAATTTGTTACAGTATCATTAGAATTAATATTGTCGTATTGAATATTTATATTTCGATTTAACCCAAAGAATGACCGTATATTAATTCCTACCGAAAAGTTATTGAAAATTTCATATTCTATCCCTGCACCTAATTCAACTAATCCAAATGTTCTGTTCGGCTCATTTCCAATAGATTTATTTTCATTACCTGATGAGAATAAGAAGCCGCTTTCAGAATGGTTTATAAAGATGGAGCTGCCTGTAAATAACAAAATATTTAATCTGTCTGACTTGAAATTCTTCTTGTAAATCAAACGGATTGGCAATTGAATTTTATTCAACCCTGGAATTAGATTGGCGGTGTCTGGAAAATAAGAATAAAAATCAGCACCGTAATATTTACTATATATGCCTGTTTCTAGGTGGAAGTTATGCTTTAATTCATAAGATACCGTTATGCCATAGAAAGCATGGTTGTTGTTTAAAATTTGAATATTTTTCTGAGGATTTATTAACTCATAATCCGTATAAGCTATTCCAATTTCATACTTTATTTGCAATCTTTTCTGAGCCATCGCTTCAGCAAATATCCAAAATGTAAATATTGCTGATATTAAAAGTATTCGGTACATATTTTTGGTATTTCCACCAACTTGTTAAAAACATTACCTCTTATATACAAAAACTCTGATTATCCACCTGACTTTTATAACTGTACCTTGCATGTTTTCATTTTAAAAGTCAGTGTGATTATCCAAATTAAATCAATGATCTGAGTTGTTCAAATCAGCTAAAAAACTTATTAACCAATAGGAAGTATATCGAATGGGTTGAAATGGAAAGTTTAAAATGAAGAAAATTCCCAAGAAAATTTGGTTGACCCACTAGGACTCGAACCTAGAATAACAGAACCAAAATCTGCTGTGTTGCCAATTACACCATGGGTCAGTACCCTTATTCAAAAGCGATGCAAATTTACAATAATTTTCAAAATAAGGTATAGGTTGATTTATAAGTTCTTTAATTTTTTATTCCATTTATAGGGCTGTCTTAGGAGAGTACCTCTATGTAAAACAACCTGATGTTGAATTCAATCCTATTGAGAGAAAAGCTCAAACCTATAGGTCATTCGCACCTTTTACGGGTTTTACCTGATATCCTTCTTTTTGCAATAGCCGTATTACGCCATTTTCACCGGCTAAATGGCCTGCACCCACAGCAAAAAATGTAGTATGTTCTTTCATCATTTTAGCCATCACCGGAATCCAGTTGCGGTTCCTTTGATCCACCAACAGGTCTTCATACCCCTTCATTCCCCCTTCATCATCACTGATCATCTTTATCATGGCGTTGACATTTTGCGCTTTATACATATCGATCATGGTTCTGAACTGATCGGATCCCGTGTCAGAGGACCGGATGGCTTCTACCAGCATTTCTGCCTGTGCGGAGTAAGGAATAGAATCAAACATGCTCAATTGATATTCAATGGTTTCTAATCCGGTAACAGGCTTTTTGGCACTCTCCGCCATGTCAAAAAATTCCATTTCATAGGATTTCATTGTTCCCGTCTGAATGCCTCCAATGTCAATTTCAGTAGATGCAAATACGGAGAGAAACATCGGTTTCATCCTTTCCAGCATAAATAACGGCATTCCTAACTTTGAAAAATGATCGCTGACCAATACATATTCTTCATCACTTAGCAAGTCTTTCAAAGTAAGATTGTCTTTCATAAAGATGTCTTTCAACAGTGCCATTTGGGAAGAAATGTCCGCCATCAGACCCATATCGATTTCAAAAACGACTTTTTTTGCACGGTCAAAAGCCCCTAACGTTCCTTCAGGAAGGAAGTAATCTTCTCCCGGAATGATATGGATGGTGCCAAAGAGATAGGACGGTTGGTCCAGATCTTTGCCGTTGATTTTCCAAAGCAACGCATTCTCAAGGGAAGGCGATTCCTGTTCGACCCCCTGAGCCTGTGTAATGGATTTCTCTGTAGTTTTACAACCCGGCAGATTAACCAAAACGACCAGGGGAAGAATGACGGCTATCCATCTGTAAAAGCCTGTATGTTTTAACATTTGCATGAGATTTACATTCAATTTAATAGTGATCCTTCGATTGCCCTGTTTCCAATAGCAAAGTGTATGATCTTAGTAAAAACAAAAGCTAAAATTGTAGTAAAAAGTTTATCATCCTAACGAAAATAAACCATGAAGGTCAAAAGTAACTGTAAAGGTTTTCTTATTCCTATAGTTAATGTTTAATTATTTATTCCCTCCATTTTTATTTCTCCTTACGGAAAAATCTTAGCATCATCGCGGGATAACTTTTTAATCTCAATAAATCGCAAAGGCAAGCTTAAAGAACTCAAAGAGCCAATTTATTTAAAAATTTCACCAAGGTTTCGACATGGAATAAATCCTCCATTCCAATTCCAATTTGATGTTATTCTCCGGTCATTTGATGATATAATTCATAGAGGATTATTCCGGCAGCTACCGAAACATTCAGTGAATCCATCGTCTTGTCATGCTCAATTCTGACCTTAGTATCGGCAATTTTCAATGCTTCTTTGCTTACTCCTTTACCTTCGGCCCCAATAATAATGGCAACCGGAGCTTCGGCTTTGGTCTGTCGGATCGATTGCCGGGCATTTCCATCCGCTGCCCAAACGGTGTATCCCATTTGCTGAAGTTTTTCAATAGCGATCAAAGTGTTTTTTTCCCGGCATACCGGTACTTTTAACAATGCACCGGAAGAGCTTTTGATGGCATCTTCATGGATGGATACAGAACCTCCCGTACCCAATATCAAACCTTTAACACCAAAAGCGAGGGCAGACCTCGCGATCGCACCCACATTTCTTACATCAGTGATGCCGTCCAGGATCAAAGCAATGGCGCCCTGTGTATCATCCTGTGAGAATATATCTTCGATGTTTTTATATACAATGGGCGAAAGCAACGCTACCACTCCCTGATGGTTTTTGTTGCGGGTCAGATGATCCAGTTTTACCGCCGGTACTTTTGAAATAGGAATATTCTGATCGCGACAGTATTGTCGCACAAGAACTTCAAACTCTCCCGTAAGCTCCCGGAGTACAAATACCTTTTCAAAAGCCTTTCCCTCTTCTATAGCAGTTTTTACCGGATTCCGCCCATATATCATCATTTCCATTACAATGTTTTTTGAAATTAGCATTCAAAGATATCAATTACCTGTTTACGTTTCCCCTCAAATGAATATTAGCAACCCCCCATTGTAGTGTGTATGACAAATTGTACTATTACCTTTTGTCACCATTTT
>JRYF01007801.1_pt1 | contig 10301 bp, 6 predicted proteins | sample 235331 | NCBI WGS metagenome assembly JRYF01 (sample SAMN03074217, study PRJNA261475) | activated sludge metagenome | biome: Wastewater Treatment Plant; feature: Wastewater; material: Activated sludge; isolation source: activated biomass of a wastewater treatment plant treating hydrocarbon... ... | reverse complement strand
CTGGAGAACCTGCGCGCCAAGCGCGGCCCGCAGTTCCTGCACGTCGTGACCCGCAAGGGCTATGGCTACAAGCTGGCCGAGGCCGACCCGATCAAGTACCACGGCCCGACGCCGTTCGACCCCGCCAAGGGCGTCGTCAAGCCCGCGAGCCCGCCCAAGCTCAGCTTCACCCAGGTCTTCGGCCAGTGGCTGTGCGACATGGCCGACGCCGACCCGCGCCTGGTCGCCATCACGCCGGCGATGCGCGAGGGCTCGGGCATGGTCGAGTTCCACCAGCGCTTCCCCAAGCGCTACCACGACGTCGGCATCGCCGAGCAGCACGCGGTCACCTTCGCCGCCGGGCTGGCCTGCGAGGGCCTGAAGCCGGTGGTGGCGATCTACTCGACCTTCCTGCAGCGCGGCTACGACCAGCTGGTGCACGACGTCGCGCTGCAGAAGCTGCCGGTGGTGTTCGCGCTCGACCGCGCCGGCATCGTCGGCGCCGACGGCGCCACCCACGCCGGCGCCTACGACATCGCCTACACGCGCTGCATCCCGAACATGAGCGTGCTGGTGCCCGCCGACGAGAACGAGTGCCGCCAGGCGCTGACCACCGCCTTCCGCCAGGACCACCCGGTCGCCGTGCGCTACCCGCGTGGCAGCGGGGCCGGCGTCGCGCCCGAGCCCGCGCTGGTCGAGTGGCCCTGGGGCAAGGGCGAGGTGCGCCGGCGCGGCGCGCGGGTGGCGATCCTCGCCTTCGGCACCCTGCTGTACCCGGCACTGGCAGCGGCCGAGGCGCTGGACGCGACGGTGGCCAACATGCGCTTCGTCAAGCCGCTGGACGCCGACCTGGTGCTGGAGCTGGCGCGCACGCACGAGGCCCTGGTGACGGTCGAGGAAGGCTGCGTGATGGGTGGCGCCGGCAGCGCGGTGCTGGAATGCGTGGCCGCGGCCGGGCTGGCGCTGCCGGTGCTGCAGCTCGGCCTGCCGGACCGGTTCGTCGAGCATGGCGATCCGGCCCGGCTGCTGGCGATGTGCGGGCTGGACACGGCTGGCATCGAGGCCGCGGTGCGCGAGCGATTCGGCAGCCGGCCGGTGCGCGTGCGGCCGGCGGCCAACAGCTGACGCCCGCGGGTGCCGTGGGCGGCAGCGGCCGGCGGCGTCACCCTTCGGCGGATTCGAACGGCGTCGTGACACCCATGCGACCCCGGGGCCGGCCGATCGGTGTCATGCTTCGCCTCTGATCATGACCAACCTCACCGACGCCCTGCACATCCCGGACACCCAGGCCGGCCGCGACGACCGCCGGCTGCCGATCCAGCGTGTCGGCGTCCGGGGCCTGCGCTACCCGCTGCTGCTGCAGGTGGCCGGTGCGGTGCAGTCCACGAGCGCCGAATGGACGCTGGACGTCGCCCTGCCGGCCGACCAGAAGGGCACCCACATGTCGCGCTTCGTCGCCTGGCTGGACGCGCTGGCGGCCGATGGCGTTTCGCTCGACGCGCCGACGCTGCGCGAGCGCCACGCCCGGATGCTGGACCGGCTGGGCGCCGACGAGGGGCGGCTCGAGGCGGCGTTCGCCTTCTTCCTGCGCAAGCGGGCCCCGGTCTCGGGGCTGGCCAGCCTGCTCGACTACCGGGGCCGCTGGATCGCCGAGACGCACGCCGGCGCGGCCACGGTCTGGGCCGAGGTGGCGGTGCCGGTCAAGAGCCTGTGCCCGTGCTCGAAGGAGATCGCCGACTACGGCGCGCACAACCAGCGCTCCCAGGTGACGCTGCGCACCGAGCTGCTGGCGCCGGTCGAGTGGCACGAACTGGTGCGCTTCGCCGAGGACGAGGCCAGCAGCGAGATCTGGCCGATGCTCAAGCGGGCCGACGAGAAGTGGGTCACCGAGCGTGCCTACGATAACCCGAAGTTCGTCGAGGACATGGTGCGCGACGTCGCACTGCGCCTGAACCGCGAACCGCGCGTCGGGCGCTACGTGGTCGAGGTGGAGAACTTCGAGTCGATTCACAACCACAGCGCCTACGCGCGCATCGAGCGCGCGTAGGTCCGCGCTGCGCGCGGCGGGCGCGCAGCGCCCGGCGACCTAGAATCGCGGGTTTTCCGCAGCCCGCGAAAGCCTTCCGATGAGCCTCAAGTGCGGCATCGTCGGCCTGCCCAACGTCGGCAAGTCGACCCTCTTCAACGCGCTGACCAAGTCCGGCATCGCGGCCGAGAACTACCCGTTCTGCACCATCGAGCCCAACGTCGGCATCGTCGAGTTGCCGGACCCGCGGCTGGCGCAGCTGGCGTCGATCGCCAGGCCCGAGCGCATCGTGCCGGCGGTGGTCGAGTTCGTCGACATCGCCGGCCTGGTCGCCGGCGCGAGCCACGGCGAGGGCCTGGGCAACCAGTTCCTCAGCCACATCCGCGAGACCGACGCCATCGTCAACGTCGTGCGCTGCTTCGAGGACGACAACGTCGTCCACGTGGCCGGCCGCGTCGACCCGGTGGCCGACATCGAGGTCATCCAGACCGAGCTCTGCCTGGCCGACCTGGCGACGGTCGAGAAGTCGATTGCACGCTACGGCAAGCTTGCCAAGGCCGGCCAGGACAAGGAGGCGCAGCGCCTGATGGACGTGCTGAAGAAGTGCCAGGCCGCGCTCGACGAGGCCAGGCCGGTGCGCAGCATCGCCTTCAGCAAGGAGGAGCTCACCGTCCTGAAGCCGCTGTGCCTGATCACCGCCAAGCCGGCGATGTTCGTCGGCAACGTGGCCGAGGACGGGTTCGAGGCCAACCCGCTGCTCGACCGGCTGAACGACTACGCCGCCGCCCAGGGCGCGCCGGTGGTCGCGATCTGCGCCAAGACCGAGGCCGAGCTGGCCGACATGGACGACGCCGACAAGGCGATGTTCCTGGCCGAGATGGGGCAGGCCGAGCCGGGCCTGAGCCGACTGATCCGCGCCGCGTTCGCGCTGCTGGGCCTGCAGACCTACTTCACGGTCGGGCCGAAGGAGGTGCGCGCGTGGACCATCCACGTCGGCGACACCGCACCGCAGGCGGCCGGGGTCATCCACACCGACTTCGAGCGTGGCTTCATCCGCGCCCAGACCATCGCCTTCGACGACTACATCGCCTGCGGCGGCGAGCAGGGCGCGAAGGACGCCGGCCGGATGCGCGCCGAAGGCAAGGAGTACGTGGTGCGCGACGGCGACGTGATGAACTTCCTGTTCAACGTCTGACCCGCGCCGCCGGCCCGCAGCGGCCGGCGCGGTGATGGGCGGGCGCCACTCGGGCGCCCGCGCTTCTCGAGAGTCGTCGCTGGGCCGCCCCAAGACGGCTCGACCCCGCGCTGGAGGCGGGCCGGGCGATGCCCGGCCCCGGGGGCGGTCATTCGATCGAGATGCCGCCCACCAGCACCAGCGTCGTCGGGTAGACGCCGGCGCCGTTGGCCACGCTCAGGTTGGCGCCGCTGGTCAGGTTGCCGTCCGACAGCGCGATGCCGCCGCCGACGCCCTGGAACGCGATCTGCGACACCGGTGATGCCGCCAGCGCCTGCGCGACGCTGGACACCACCCCGCCGCAGTCCTGCACCAGCGCGAACGAGCTCAGCGCGATCGTGTACTCGCTGGCCGCCGCCGCCGTCGGCGTGACGACGCGCCGCAGCTGCAGCCGGCAGGCGTTGCCGCCGACCACGTAGCGCTTGCCGAGGTCCATCACGATCATGAAGTTGTTCGTTCCGCTGCCGAACCACTCGTCGTTCTGCCCGAGCTTGAACTTCAGCGCCGTCTGCGACGTCACCTGCACGCCCGGCGTGTCGGCCGTCGGGCTGAAACCCCCGGTCACCCCGGGCGCCTGCACGTAGATGCCCATGTACAGGTCGGCCGCCGGGGTCGGCGTCTGGTAGTAGTAGAAGAAGTAGCTGTCGGCGGCCGCCAGCGCCGGCACGAACTCGCCGCCGCTGCCGCAGCTGGCCGGGTCGCCGCTGCAGTTGTAGCCGTCGAGGTTGCTGCCGCTGAAGCCGCCGAACTCGCCGCCCTCGACCGTGCGGTTGCTGCCCGCGAAGCCGGTCGAGAAGTTCAGCGTGTCGCCGCTCGGCGGCGGCGGCGGCGGGGGCGTGACCACGGTCGTGTCGAAGGCCTTCTGCGCGCTGGCGGCCTCGTTGGACGTGCCCGCGGCATCCGTCACCGCGCCGGCCGGCACCGTGACCTGCACCAGGCCGGCGCTGTTGGCCGGCGGCATCACGACCAGCGTGGCCGCGGTGCCGCTCAGGCGGGTGAAGGCGCCCGCGGTGCCGCCGGAGACCTGCACGTCGTCGGCGGTGAAGCTGGTGCCGACGTCGACGTTGAACGAGAAGGTGAAGGTGATGTCGCCGGTGGCGGTCTCGGCGACCACGTTGTTGGTGATCGTGACGACCGGGACGACCGGCACCACGACCGTGGTCGTGTCGTCCGGCGGCGGATTGCCGTTGCCGCCACCGCAGCCGGCGAGGGCGAACGTCAGCGCGGTGGCGACGGCGGCGGCAAGCGACAGGAACGGGCTGCGGGTCTTCATGGTCGGTGTCCTGGTCGTCGGGGCGGGTCGTCCGCCCGGATGGGGAGTCGGTGTCGTCGGTTTCTTCGGTACGTCGGTGTGCCGGCTCAGGGGGCGTGTGCCCGCGCCAGCACCCCGGGTGCCACGCTCAGGCGCTGGCCGTCGCTGAAGCGCACCTCGATCGGGGCGGTGCCGGCGTTGTAGGCGAGGTAGGTCCGGCGGCCGTCCGGGCGCCTGAAGACCTGGTACAGCGCGGTATCGGCGCTGATCGAGGTGTCGGGTGCGCCCATCTCGGCCAGGCTGAGCAGGAAGTGCAGCGTGTGGGTGCGGCTGTCTCCCAGCTCGACGGCGCCCCAGCGGTTCCAGGCCGCCAGCGCGGCCTGTGGATCGGCCAGCGCCAGGTACTTGGCGAAGATGTCCTGCCAGATGTCGGGCGGGTCGACCCGCTTGCCGCGCGCGGCCCAGATCTTCTGCTCTTCCTCCAGCGCGGCCAGGTTGCGCTTGATGTACTCCGGGTGGCTGGCGAAGTAGGTCGAGACGGTCGTCATCGGCAGCAGGTTGATGCCGGTGATCTGGCGCGGGTCGTCGATCCACCAGGTGTTGTGCGCGTACTTGCCGCCGAACACCATGCTGACGTCGACGTTCTTGTATTCGGGCGAGAACACCAGCCCGTGCAGGTCGAACCAGTAGTGCCGCACCGCCTCGGTCTCGGTCGCCAGCAGCCAGATGCCGAGGTCGCGCAGCGCGGCGTCGCCGTTGACCTCGCCCCACAGGATCAGCCCGGTCCAGGCGTTCAGCGCCTCGCTGGAGGACTCCTGGTTGTTGCCCCACTCACCCAGTCCGATGCCCGAGGCCCAGGAGTGGCCCTCGTAGGGGTCGAAGTTGCGCAGGAACGGGAAGTCGGCGCTGCCGCGCTCGGTGTGGGCGATGTCCTTGACCAGCAGGTCGACCATGTCGCCCCAGCGCCCGCGCGCGGCCCAGGCGCGGTCGCGCAGCGCGATTTCGGCCACGGCGCGGATCCAGTAGCCGTAATGGAAGTGGTGGTCGTTCATCTGGACCACCGCGAAGTACTCCTCCGGGTAGGAGACGACGGTGCCCATCGCCTGGTCCCAGTGGAAGTAGCGGCGGCGGTCCTGACCCGAGAACCACTGCTCGACGCGGTCCTTCACCAGGCCGAGGATGCGCTCGGCACCATCGCGGTCGCCCTGCTGCTCGAAGACGTCGAGCATCTTGACCAGCCGCTGCAGGCCCTTGCCCTGCCAGTACGGGCCCTGCCCTTCCTCCAGCAGCATGCGGCGCGCGTTGCGCAGGTCGCTGCGCATGACGCTGCGCAGCTCGTCCATGCGCGGCGCGTCGGTCAGTCCCGGCCAGAACGGCACGAAGCCGGTGTAGCGCTTGATGGTCTCGAAGCTGGACGCCGCGAGCAGCTTGATCGGGCCGCGCACGCTGTCGTAGGCCGGGCCGAGCCGGCCGTCGACGCTCGGGTTGGCGTGCCAGTGGTGCGGGTACAGGCCGAACAGCGTGCTGACCGGCTCGCCCTCGAGCATTTCGACCGTCGCCGTGAAGGTCGTCCGGACGGCCCCGTTGCTGCGGTCGACCTGCCAGGCCACACGCGTGTCCTTGAGGGCCGCATAGGCGTGCCGCAGCAGCAGCGTCTGCGTCGCCGGTGTTTCGTCAGGCAGCGCACTGGCCACCAGGTAGCCGCGCCCGGCCGGCAGGCGCGCGATCCACTCGGTGGCCGACACCGCCTCCCACTGCACGCCGGTCGGCCCGTACAGCGCGTAGGGCGTGCCGTTCACGCGCAGCTGCAGCACGCGCGGGTCGGCGTGGGCGATGCGCTCGCCCGCCGCAGGCAGGCGCACCCGCGCATCGCCGCGGCTGAAGCGCAGCCATGCGTAGGGGCTGCCGTGGGCGATGGTGGCGTCGAAGCGGTCGCCGCCCTGCCCCATCGCGATGTCGATCGCCCAGTCGCTGTGGCCGGCCAGCAGCGCGCGGCCGGGCGCGAACGCGGTCGGCGAGACGACGATCGCCCCGCCGTGCGGGTAATGGATCTCGACGTCGCGCCGCTCGGTCGGCACCACCACCTTGCGCGGCAGCGCGACCTCGAAGCCGGCCGGCGTGGTGCGGAAGGTCAGCGGCAGCGCGTACAGCGGCTCCGGCGTCTCGGCGAAGATCAGCGTCGAGTACCACTGGTTGGTCGGCGCGGCCCGCTTCAGCATGGCCTCGGTGCGGAACGGGGCACGCGGCACGGCGGCGTCGTTGCCGCGCGGCTTCAGGCTCACGGCGCCGGCGCCGACGGACAGCATCTCGGGCTGTGCCGCAACCGGCACCATGGCCGCGCCGGACAACGCCAGTCCGAGGCACAGTGCCGTCAGGATTCGTCGACAGGGGTTCATGGCAACCTCGACCTGGGCGCAGGATGGCGCCGATGTCATCGTACGTGAAAGCGCTTTCACGTCGATCTGGCGTTTTCCCGGGGGTTGGCCGAGGGGGCGTGCCGGGCCGAGGGAAAACACGAAGCCGCTGCGCGTTGACGGGGTCGGTGCGGGGCGCTATCGTGTGAAAGCGCTTTCATAGGGCCCGTCATGCAACCACCCGCCTCGCCCCTCTCGTCGCGCCGGTTCGCCACGCGGCACCCGTCGCGTACCACGCGCCGCTCGCCTCGCGGCGCCGTCGCCACGCTGGCCGCCGCCGCCGCACTGGCCACCGCGCCGGCCGCGCAGGCGCTCGACTTCGGCCCCGTCAGCCTGACCGGCTTCGCCAAGGTCGAGCTCCAGCGCACCACCAACGTCTGCAAGGACTGCCAGCGCGAACTGGGCGAGAACCGCCACCGCATCTGGGCCGACGACATCGCGTTCGGCAAGCGCTTCGGCACCCGCGATTCGCACGTCACGCTGTTCCAGCCCTACCTCGGGTTCAAGCATCGGCTGGGCGGCGGTTTCGAGGCCTTCGGCCTGCTGAGCCAGCGCTGGCGCGACGGCAAGGCCGACCTCGAGGGCTGGCTCTACGAGCGCAACCTGGGCCTGGCGCACGAGGACTACGGGCGGCTGACGGTCGGCGCGATGACGACCCGCGGCTGGAGCGCGGCCGACTTCCCGGGCAGCTTCCAGGCCATCCAGTCGGACTTCTGGGGCGGCGGCAGCGGGTCGAACTCGACCTGGAGCGACAGCGGCGCCGCCTACGGCCTGCTGAGCCGGGCCGTGCGCTACATGTTCCGGCCGGTCGAGCTCGGCCCCGGCGACGTGCTGCTGGAAGCGACCTACGACTTCGGCAAGCCCGGCTGGAAGCGCAACAAGCCGCAGTTCATCGAGCTGTACGCCAAGTACATCCAGACCGACCTGCTGGTCGACGTCATCGTGCAGTCGACCAAGAACGGCGAGCCGGTGGCCTGGGGCAAGGCGCCGTTCGGCGGCCTGACGCCCTTCCGCGCCGACGACCCGCTGCTCGGCGGCTCGAGCCAGGGCATGGCGATGCTGATGGTGCGCCACGTCATCGACGACCGCATCGAGGTCTCCGGCGGCATCCGCCACAACCGCTGGAGCGGCGCCTACGCGGTGCAGACCACCCCCGGCCCGCTGGGCCGCTGGAACAGCATGTTCAACGTCGATTGGGGCGGCTTCGATGCCAACGGCGTGCCCAACCCCGGCTACAAGGCCCGCTCGACCGACCTGATGCTGGGCCTGCGCTACCGCATCAACGACAAGACCACCGCTTCGGCAGGGCTGGTCTACCTCGGCAAGGCCAGCACCCGCAACCCGAGCGAACGCGGCCAAAGCAACACGCTGACCGAGGGCTCGCTCGGGATCGGCTACAACGTCGGCCACGGCCTGCAGCTCTACGCCTCGGCCAGCGCGGTGGCCTTCGGGCGCAAGGGCCTGGCCCCGCTGTCGATCCCCGCCCACGACGCGTTCACGGGCATCGACCCGCGCGTGGCCAGGCGCGGCAACTCGATCACCGTCGGCGCCGACTTCACCTTCTGAGCGAGGCCGTCACGATGAGCAAAGCCCACACCCCGCGCCCGCGCTCCGTCCGCCGGGCGCTCCATCTGCTGGCCGCCCCGGTGCTGGCGGTCGCCTTGCTGGCCGGCCTCGTGGCCTGCGGCGGCGGCGGCGGCTACACCGAGCTCGCCGTCTCGCAGACCGAGCGCCGCGCGCTGTCCAACGAGCTGCTGACGCGCGCCGCCGTCAACTACTCGCCCTACCGCAGCTCGCGCAGCGAGGCCGACCTGCCCTTCGAGACGATCACCCCGGCCAACGTGCTGCAGGACCTGCGCCTGGTGCAGGCCACCGGCATCGGCAGCATCCGCCTGTTCAGCTGCCGCGCCTTCGCGCGCACCGTGCTCGAGGTCATCCGCGACAACGGGCTGGACCTGGTGATGCAGCTCGGCGGCTATCCCAACCCGATCAACAGCCCCGCCGACGAGGCCGACAACATCGCCGAGCTCGACAAGTGCATCGAGCTGGCCAACGAGTTCCCGGCCATCGTGCACGCGGTCAGCATCGGCAACGAGACCATGGTCGAGTGGTCCACCCACAAGGTGCCGGTGGCCGACATGGCGCGCTACATCACCTACGTGCGCGACGCGATCGAACAGCCGGTGACGACCAACGACAACTGGCTGTTCTGGGCCTCGCGCGAGGCGACGCAGATCGCGGCCGTGGTCGACTACGCCGCGGTGCACGTCTACCCCTTCCTCGACACCTTCTACAACCCGACCGCCTACGACTGGCGCCAGAAGGACGTGCCCGAGGACCAGCGGGCACGGGCGATGATCGACGCCACCGTGGCCGAGGCCCGCTCGCAGTTCGAGCGCGCACGCGAGGGGCTGCGCAGGCTGAACCTGGGCTCGATGCCGATGACGATCGGCGAGACCGGCTGGGCCGCGGTCGACACCCCCGGCGGCCCGAATCTGGCCTTCCGCGCCCACCCGGTGAACCAGAAGCTTTACTTCGACGCCCTGCAGCTGTGGGCGCAGGAGGGGCGGCTGGACCCGCAGGGGCCGAAGGCGATCTTCTACTTCCAGGCCTTCGACGAGCCGTGGAAGCAGGGCGACGACGGCTGGGGCCTGTTCAACGCCAACCGCCAGGCGCGCTACGTGGTCCAGCCGCTGGGCACCTGCGGCGTGACCTGGGCCTGCGAACCGGGCAGCTACACCGACGACGACGCCGTCAAGTGGGTGCCGCCGACCATCGCCTCCGAGGTCACCGCCGCGCGCTACACGCTGTTCGCCGACACGCCGGTGGCCGGCGAGCAGCGCGCCAGCGGCCTGCGCTGGGACCCGTTCGCGCTCACCGCCTGGCGCGACAGCAATACCGGCGTGCCCAGCGCCGACGGCGGCGTGCACCTCGAGGTCACGCCCAACCCGGTCGACTTCGGCTGGGGCCTGTTCCTGCACTCGGGCACCGGGGCGACCGAGAACCTGGCCGCGTTCGCCGGCGGCAGCCTGAACTTCAGCGTGCGCAGCGACGGCTACCCGGGGCGGATCGAGGTCGGCATCAGCACCGACACCGACGACCGCGACGTGCAGGAGGCCTTCCTGCAGATCGCGCCCGGCGACTACGGCTACTGCAACACCAACCAGTGGTGCCGGGTCTCGATCCCGATCGCGGACTTCCTGGCCGTCAACCCGAACCTGGACCTGCGGCTGGTGAGCTTCCGCTTCATCATCGCCGACCGCTTCGGCTTCACCGGCAAGCCGCTCGGCCTGACCGGGCTGCCGCTGCTGCGCATCGACGACATCCACTGGTCGCGGTGATGGCGCTGGCCTGGGTGCGGTCGTCGCGCGACGGCGGCGAGCGGCTGGCCGGGCA
>JRYF01004387.1_pt1 | contig 10311 bp, 5 predicted proteins | sample 235331 | NCBI WGS metagenome assembly JRYF01 (sample SAMN03074217, study PRJNA261475) | activated sludge metagenome | biome: Wastewater Treatment Plant; feature: Wastewater; material: Activated sludge; isolation source: activated biomass of a wastewater treatment plant treating hydrocarbon... ... | reverse complement strand
TCAGACAATAGGCTGCACGCATGGGCCACCCGAAATTCGTTGAGAAACTCTATGAAAGTCTTGTGGTTGTGCTTTTTGAAAAAACGGCAAAAAGCAGGCACGGTCATGTTGATGACACCGGCAGCTTCTTCCAGGGTCATTTGCTGATGAAAATTTTTTTCCACGAAATCATACACTGCCTGCATCCTGAGATGGTCCTGCGGTTTCACCTCGATGGAGCGGTAGTTGACGTTGAGCGGCCACACATCTTGCGACACGGCCATGATCTGGAGCGCCCGCAGCAGCTCGACCATCCGCCAGAATTTGTCCAATTCGGTCATTTTTTGGAGTATCTGGCCCACTTCCCATCGCGTGTGACCATGAAACGACAGCCCCGAACGTGCCCGTTGGAACAATTGCCGGATGTCGGCCATTTCAGGTATTTCAAAAAAACCGCTGCCGAGGAAGTCCTCTTTCATCTGCACGACAACCTGGACGTGCGGCTCCTTGAGATCGTGCGCAAAGCCGAGGTGCGGGAGGTCAGGCCCCAACAGTACCAGATCGCCCTCAAAGTAATGGCTCACATGGTCGGCGATGTGGCGCTTGCCCCTGCCGTTGGAAATAAACACTATCTCAAACTCCGGGTGGCAGTGCCAAAGAGGCGGTTCCGTGGCGTCCGCTTCCGTGAATCGCCGCAGGGTGAATGAATTTCCGAACGCAGGCCGGATATTTTCAAAAAGTGGTTTCTCTGCTATTTTTTCGGTTTGTTCCATGATGCAAAAACGTGTATTGCGGCCAAAATTAACCATTGCGCACCGATTTGAACTAAATTTGGTTAAAATAACACCAAAACAGGTCAAAATCAGCGTAGTAACATGGTTTTTACTGCTTGTAAATTTGCATCGAATTTAAGTTTCATGTATTACCATTTAGTTTTAGACCAAGCGTGACATCCCAAAGGGGGTGTCACCTTTTTCAACCTTAGCCTGTAAAACTCTTCTTGTTTGAATCGCTTGACAAGTTTGATGCGCCTCGAGCCATCAACCCATCAAACCATCAACCCATCAAACCATCAATCCATCAACCCACCAAACCATCAAACCACCAAACCACCAACCCATCAACCCATCAACCCATCAAACCATCAAATTTTAGTTTCTTACTTTTTTATTTGACTTATATCCTGTCCAATTTGGGGCCTTCATTCACAGGAATGAGGGCTTTTTTTTTGTGCAGCAGAACTCCGATTCGACGGAGCGTTTCACCTTTGCTGAATAGTAGGGCGGCGATACGATTCCCCACCGTTTTGAGGGATACTTTTTACTTTTGGCCGCGCATTACCTGTGATGGCTACCGGGTCATCAGGTAATGAAACCAGAATTTCTTCTGTCCAAATTTAAATGAAACCAGAATTTCTTCTGTCCAAATTTAATCGCATTTTAAAAGGATGGAGGGAACACTCCCCATCGGGGGGCGTTAGTACATTGTGAAACAATGCAATCATACCGGGCCTTTCCGGCCCGTTTTACTTTTTCAACCATTTTAAAATTACTCAAACATGAAACTAACGATCCAGCTTTTCATTTTCCTCGCTGCGGGGTTCATGCTCACCTCCTGTGTGAGCAAAAAGCAGTTTGCCACCCTGCAAATGGAATTAGATGCCGCCAACAAAGACCTCGGCAGGTGCGGCGAAACCCTCAACGAGTACATGGCCCGCCTTTCTGAATGTGACCGTGACAAAGAAAGGCTCCGTGCCGAAATCCTCAACCTGCAAAGCTCCCTTCAATTGCGCCAGGAACAAATGCAAGACCTGCGCGACCAATTGACAGATTGCAGGGATCAACGTGACCGGCAACTGACCCAGGTGGGCGATCTCACCGTACTCTCAAAATCCGCTACCGACAACATCCGGGAAACGCTCTCCCAACTGGAAAAAAAGGACAAATACATCCGCCTGTTGCAGGAGGCCAAGTCCAAGGCGGATTCTATCAACCTTGCACTTTCCGTCAACCTCAAAAGTGTGCTGAAAGATGGCATTGAAGACAAAGACGTGGAGGTGAAAGTGGACAAAACAGTCGTGTTCATCAACCTCTCCGACAAGATGCTCTACGAGAGCGGCAGCGCAAAGATTACGTCGAGGGCCAATGAAGTGTTGGGCAAGATTGCCCAGATCGTCCAGTCCCGCCCCGAGCTTGAGGTCATGGTGGAAGGTTACACCGACAACGTGCCCATCAAAACCGCCTGCTTCGACGACAACTGGGACCTCAGTGTGAAAAGGGCCACTTCGGTCGTGCGGGCGCTTCAGGTGACGCACAAAATAGACCCGAACCGCCTCATTGCTGCCGGTCGCGGCGAGTACAACGCGCTTGCCCCCAACGACACTCCGGCAGGCCGCGCTACCAACCGCCGTACCCGCATCATCATCCTTCCCAAACTCGACCAGTTCTACGACCTGCTCAACCCGAACCTCGTGCCGGAGTAAGTTCGGGCCTATCGGAGCAACAACGAAGTTTTTGATGGCGAAAGACCTGTTGGCACCTTGAGTGTCAACAGGTCTTTCCCATTCCAAAACAGTCAAAAAATTCGTTCATGACCCGCCAAACCATGCTGTGAGAACGTTCCGACGTTTCTAAAAAAACAAAACGGCCGCTATGCGAAAACGAAAAGAATCCGAAGCCATAGATTTCGATACCCGCTGGAAAGCACTCATAGACAAGCCACTTTCAGCATCAAAAAAAAAAAAAACAGGGCCGGAACATGTTCCGGCCCTGTTTTTTTTTTGATGCTCCGCAAGGAATGGTGAAAAAATAAACCTTCTTTTTGAACCTCTAAAGCAGCATAAATTAAGGGTCTGCTTCCGCCTCTTGCGGATAAAATGAAATTTTATTTTTTCGTGTTCCCAGTGCGATTTGCTGCGGAATTTTTCTTGAAAAGAAGATTGAACGGAAAATAGCCGCCAACCCAATCTTTTCAAAACAAGAGCATCATCTTCAATTCTCGCTGGGTGATGGCATGTGGTGGTGTGATTCGCCAATGATTTTTTTCGCCAGTTCGAGAATCCTGGTGTCTTCAATGTGGACGATACCGCCATCCGGCCCCGGCTGTACTTGAATGCCCGCAATTTGCCCGTCCTCGTATTTGTTTGCGCCGAAATAGTTCCGCACGGTCTGTTCTTCGATGTTCAATTCGTGGGCAATGCGGGCCACGCTGCCGGTGGGCAGGCTGTGCTTGATGTCTCTCAACTCTTTGAAGGTAATGTACATAACGGTAAGATTTTTAGTCAGGACCTCCGACTGTCGGGCCGGAGCACCGATACCCGGACGGTCACGAAGATTTTAAGTTATCAGTAAGAAAAGAACTTTCGTTTGATAGGGGGAAAGGTAGGACTTTTTGAAATAAGTGCAAACCAAAGGTTAAGTTTTTTTTAATCCAATCTGAAAAAATGCAGCCTGTTCGATTGTTTTTTGTCATCAAAACGCCTTTAGATGCTGTAATTCCTGCTTTTTCATACTCACCCTATAGAAAGTGATTGGCCCGCCCATTCTTCATCAAGAAAAGCTCGCTCCATGTTTGCCCGGAAGACTTCATCCAGTTTTTCGATGAAAAAAGCGACCATGCCGCCGGAGGGTAGTTCGCGGGAAATGTCCAGTTTCAAGTCGGACACAAACTTGCCCTTAACAGTGCGGCGGGGCTTGTTTTTGACATAATACGATTGGCGGTGGATGTCGTCGGGGGTCGCAAAGGGATTTGGGTTGATATGGACGCTGTAGGGAGTGAACACGTTTTTCCCGGAAGAATCCCAATGCTGAAAGCCTTTTTCTTCTTTAAGGTAAAGCCAGATGCCGGGCGCGCTCAGCTCCAGTTCGATGCCGCAGAGCAGGTCGTTCTTTTTCGGTGGCGGAAAGGCCATATAATCCAGTGCATTGCGATCAATGGCTTCCCGGAAGTAGTGGGTTGGTGGAGTGGCTGCTTGTGGGGTGGGGGTGTTCTGGTTTTCCGGGGCGGGTTGGGTAGCGGCTGTTTTTTGTGCTTTTCCCGATGGGTTTTCCCGAAACCATACGGCGTAGGCTTTTTTTATCATGAATTTTTTTGCATCGAACAAAGACAGGTAAAACCTGAGCGGGGCTTCCAGGCCAAAGCCATAAAGGCCAAAATAGCAGTTTCCCAGTGCTGGGTATATCAGGCTGTGCATGGTAGTCAACAGGTCGAACAGGTCACTGTCCCACTTTTCCAGGCGTTCGGAAATATCTGCCCGGTGAGGTCCCTGTTCCATGCTCGCAAGGGCAGCCTCCACTTCCAGGGATTCGATTTCTGCATGGAGATTCCCATACCTTTCATAAGCCGACAGGTAGTTGACATATTTTGCGGCACGGCTCACATTGAGCCAAAATTCGGGGCCGTAGTGTGCCTTGTCTTGTTCAAGCATATCCATTTCGCTATTGAAATTAAGCATGGTAGGCCCTTGGCCGATGCGTTTGACATGCCGCCGGAGGCTGGATACTTGTTCCGCCAACGTGAGCTTGTCCCATCTTTCCATGAGCAGGTCGAACCCAAGTGGGTTGGATTTGGCTTCGATTCGCAGTTCTCCTGCTTCGAGTTGGATGGTGGCGGAGAGGTGGTCGTCAAACGGGAATTTGTTGAGTTCACGGGCGATGGGCGTGAACAGGCGTTCCCGCAGGGTGCGTTGGAGGTAGCGTGCGCCATATCGGGGATCATAGCCGATCTCGGCCAGGTAATCTGCCAACTCCGGTGCGATTTGCAGTTCGAGGTGGCGGAAGCGGATGCCATCCCTCATTTTGAAAAGCGCAATTTCCCGCTCCACAACCTGGCGCATCGTTGCTGGGGACAAGGGCCGGAAAGCCACGATGGAGTCAATGCGGTTGAACAATTCTGGCCGGAAGTGGTCTTCGACGGCTTTGGTGAAATGCCAGGTGATTTCCTCCGGGTCGAACTGATTGCCCCAGCCGATGCGACGGCGTTGCATCTTCTCGGCTCCGATATTGGAAGTCATGATGATGATGGTGCTGCAGAAATTGACCAACCGTCCCCGGCTATCGGAAAGCCGCCCCTCTCCAAGCATTTGCAGCAACAGGTCGAGGAAAGTGGGGTCTGCTTTTTCTATTTCATCAAAAAGCAGCACACAAAACGGCTCCCGCCGAACGGCGGAAGTGAGCAGGCCGTCGGAGTTGAACCCCTGCCCCGTGAGGCGGGCAACAAGCCACGGCTGGCTAAACTCGCTCATATCGAAGCGGATCATGCGCTCCCGGTTGCCGAACATGAACCCGGCCAGTACTTTGGCCAGCTCAGTCTTGCCGACCCCCGTCGGCCCTACGAACAAGAAGGAAGCAATGGGCTTGCCCGTACGCGTGAGGGCAGTTTTCACCGCAGCAAGCATATCCACCACGGCGTTCACGGCATGTTCCTGGCCAAACACCTCCGAGTTGAACAGTTGGCGCACGTTGGCGGGGTCCATGGGCAGCGTGGGGTCCACCATGAAGGGAGGCATGCCCGACTCTTGGCAGAAGTGGTCGAAAATCTCCTTTTTTCGGATGGCAGGTGCTTTTTTTCTGGGTGCAGGGGGCTTGGGGGTGCCGAGCAGGATACTCTCCAAAAAACGGATGGGTTTGCCCGGCATACCGGAATAGGGAAAAAAGCGGCGGTGGAGGCGAATCAGCTCGCTGACGGCCTCCGGGTCAATCCCGATGCCCGTCCGTTTGGCCACGTCATTGATTTTTGACAAAATGATGTGCTCGGCTTCTGCCTTTGGTTCCTTGAGTTCCAGTATTTGAAAAAATGCCAAATAGCCGGGGCTGCGCACTTCGATGCGGGCACGCTCTTCGGGGGTACATTCGCTGAAGAGGGTGATTTCGCTTCGCCCCAGAAAAGGCCGCAGGTATTCGGCCATGCTCATGTCATTGCCCTCATATTGGCCCACTTCAAACAGTTCGGCGAGGTTTCTGACAAAAAGGATGTCGCCCTTTTGCATCAGGTCTTTCGCCAAGAGGCTGAGGTTGTCCTGCCAGCCGGTCTGCTTTGTCATTTCCTTGATGAGGATGGAAGCAGTGGTTTCCCAAATCTGCGCTTTGATGCCGTACTGTGCCCGGCGGCGTGCGAACTCCCACACGAGGGCGGTCTTGCCGGCACCAGAAGGTCCCACGATGAGAATGCTGCGGTTAAAACGGCTGTTTACCATGCGCTCCATGGTCGCAAGTTCCTTTTCGCGCCCGTAGGCCGAGGGTGCCCGTATTTGCAGTTGGGTGGCCACGTCGGGCAATTGCGATTGCTGTTCCTGTTTCTTGAGGGCTTCCAGTTCGGCGAGGGAGGGGATTTTGACTTGTATTTCCCTCCGTTCGATTTCGGCATCCTCAAACAAATGGGTATCCACGATTCGCTGCACGTATTTGAGCCGGTTCTCGGAAGCAAACTCAAGCATAGCAGCTTCGCTGAGGCGTTGTTCCAGCGTTGCTTCGTCGTTGGCCAAGGCCTCCACTCCGAGCGCGGGCAGGGTACCCCAGAAACCCGAAGGGAGATTCAATGCAAAATAGGCGAACTCCAACTCAAAGTCCGGGTAACTGATGCCGTCATTGGATGCCGGAAACTGGAGCGTCAGATGCTTTTTTGTGAAAACCCCGTCCTGCAATTCGCTGAGGAGACGGGTATATTGGCCATGATCAAGTATTTTTTTTTGAAACAATCCGGCGTATTGCTCTGCCAATTCTGCCGGTGATGTACTCAGCCGGAACGCATTGATGTCAGATAGCGGATAAATGACTTCTTCGCCTGTTGTCAGGCGGAGTTTGACGACATGGAAAGGCAGGGTTATGTTTAGGGCCATGACATGTTTGTTGCTGCAGGTATTGTCAGGGGCCGAATATCCGCACAATCTGCCAGAGTGCGAAATTTGGAACTTGTTTTTGATAAAAACAGCCGCCCAATAGAAGTGAAGGATTAATTTTGCCGCCCGTTCAAGGGAATTTACCCTTTTGAAATTGGTTCAAAGTTGAATTTGAAATAGGGGTGTAGAAGTTTGACGATCAGGCCATTGAGGAAATTTTCAACAATGCCCCTTCATTCCCCAAACCCGAAGCCCATGCGAAGCAGGATTCTTCAGTTTTTCATCAAAATAATAGACGCGATCGCTGCGCACCCCCTGGTGGCAGCCGTGTCGGATTGGATGAAAAACCACTCGCTGCCCGGCTTTTTCGGGGTGCCTATCTATGATGTGGGCATGTTTCTCCTGCGGGAGTCCCAGCGCGTGACCATCATTGCAAGGGCCAACGCCATGGCATTCAGTTTTTTCCTTTCCCTTTTCCCGGCCATCATTTTCCTGTTCACCGTGGCGACCTTGTTCCCGATCTACGACACCTTCGAGCATGAAATCAACAGCTACATTGACTACATCATGCCCTCCAATGCCGGCAGGGAACTGCAATCCACCATCAAGGAATTGGTGAAACCCAATTCCCGTTTTCTGTCCATTGGTTTCATCCTGGCCATCTATTTTGCCTCGAACGGCATGATGATGATGATGGAGGGCTTCGAGAAAACGCATCTCAAAGTATTCCGCAAGCGGGGTGGTATCCGCAAGCGCCTCATCGCTATCGGCCTGACGCTGGAGCTTGGCCTGCTGCTCGCTGCTTCCACCCTGCTCATCGTATTGGGAAACCTGCTCATCCGCTGGGTTGCCGATTTCCTGGACCTTGCCCGCTGGGCCGAGCAGGCCATCAAGCTGTTCCGCTGGGTGGTGATCATACTCTTGTTCTATTTTGGAATCGCCCTCATTTACCGCTATGGGGCGGCCCTGCGCCGCAAGTTTAAATGGATAACACCGGGGGCCACGCTCGCCACCATCCTCTCCCTTATCTCGTCGCTGGCATTCTCCTTTTACGTGGAAGCCTTCGACACCTATAATAAGATATATGGCTCCATCGGCACCATCATCGTGCTGATGCTTTGGATTCAGATAAATTGTTTCATCCTGCAAGCAGGCTTTGAACTGAACGCCAGCATTGCCGTAAACAGGGACCTGAAAAACCAGATGATGGAAGAGTAGGGTGGGGGAGAAAACATTCTACCCTTGCCCTTGTTTCCACCAAAGTTTTCATTTTTACCGCTCAAAATTCAGCCATCATTTTTCATGAAAAAAGTAAAAACACTTGGCGAGTTGAAGGCCAGTGGTTATCGGCCCCGCTCTATCAAGGAGGAACTTCGCCAGAACCTCATCCAAAAACTGAAGAAAAAGGAAAACGTGTTCGAAGGCATTTTCGGTTTCGAGGACACGGTGCTGCCCGACATCGAGCGGGCCGTGCTGTCGCGCCACAACATGGTACTGCTCGGCCTGAGGGGGCAAGCCAAAACCCGCATCGCCCGCATGTTGGTGCAACTCCTCGACGAATACGTGCCGGTGGTGGAAGGCAGTGAACTGAACGACGACCCTTTGTTGCCAATTTCCCGTTTTGCCCTCGACCGCATCGCCGAAATGGGCGACCAGACCCCTGTCGCATGGATGCACCGCAACGACCGCTATGTCGAGAAACTCGCCACCCCCGACGTGAGCATCGCCGATCTGGTGGGCGATGCCGACCCCATCAAGGCGGCGACCCTGAAACTCCCTTATTCCGACGAACGTGTGATACACTTCGGGCTGGTGCCCCGTTCCCACAGGAGCATTTTCGTCATCAATGAACTGCCCGACTTGCAGGCGCGCATACAAGTGGCGCTTTTCAACATCCTCCAGGAGGGGGATATGCAGATTCGTGGTTTCAAGCTGCGCCTGCCGCTCGACATCCAGTTCGTGTTCACGGCCAACCCGGAGGACTATACCAATCGGGGCAGCATCATCACCCCGCTGAAAGACCGCATCGAAAGCCAGATTCTCACCCACTATCCCCGCACCATCGAGGTGGCACTGCGCATTACCCAGCAGGAAGCCGACCTTGCACCGGAGCAGCAGCAGCAAATCCGTGTGCCCGATGTGTTGAAAACCATGCTCGAACAAATCTCCTTCTGTGCCCGCGAGAGCGAGTATGTGGACGAAAAGAGCGGGGTATCCGCCCGCCTGAGCATTTCCGGGTATGAAAATCTCGTCAGCACCGCCGAGCGGCGCATGTTGCTGAACAATGAAAAAAGCGCCACCGCCCGCCTGACCGATTTCTGGGGCGTTATCCCTGCCATCACCGGCAAGGTGGAGCTGGTCTATGAAGGCGAACAGGAAGGCCCCTATTACGTGGCCTTGCATCTGATCGGGCAAGCCATCAAAGATGTTTTCCTCGCCATGTTCCCCAACCCCGACAAACCGGCACGGGGGCAGGACAGAGACCCTTACGGTATTGTGAAAGCCTGGTTTGCAGGCGGCAACTCCGTGGATATCCTCAATGAAGCCTCGGAAGCAGATTACCGAAAAGAACTTGACAAAGTAGCCGGCCTGCGCCGGCTCATGGATGCTTTCAACATTCCCAAAAGCGAGCAATACACTTTCATGGAATTGGTGCTGCACGGCTTGGCCGAGTTCAACGTCATCAACAAAAATTTTGTGGATTCAACGCTCACTTTCAACGACTCGCTCGCAGGTATGCTGGATGAGGAGGATGAGGATGAGGAGGGGATGGGGTTTTGATTGCAGATTTCCGAAGTCTCCAAGAATGCGGTAATCTATTGTGTGCAGCTTGCAGAATCTATGAGCAACACCTGGTTTCCCCGAAAACATTTTGCCACCTGCTACCGTTCACTCAAGCACATCTGTTACTGCAAACCCTCTCGAACGATGATGCCAGTAAAACTTATCCTGCTTCTGTTCCTGTGTACCAGTACCCTTTGGGGCCAAACCGACAGTACCGGTTTTGCTGCCGAAATCGAGCGGCACAGGGAGCAGTACAAGCAGGCATTTTTGGAAAACGACCGTTCGCCCTTGCAAGCGGAAGACCTGCCGTTGCTCCGCTTTTTTGAACCCGATGAAAACTACCGGGTGACCTGCTCGTTCGAGCGCACGCCGGACGAAAAGCCCTTCGACCTGCCCACTTACAGCGGCATCACAAGGCCTTACGTGAAATACGGTGTGCTGACTTTTGAACTCAATGGCCAAACGCACCGGTTGGCCCTTTACCAGAACCTGACCATGAAACGCCTGCCTCCCGCTGCGCAATACCTGTTCCTGCCTTTCAGGGATTGGACCAACGGTGAAACAACGTATGGCGGGGGCCGTTACATGGACTTGAAGATGCACGAGGTGGAAAACGATACGGTCGTACTCGATTTCAACAAATGCTACAATCCCTGGTGCCACTACTCCGAAGGCTACAATTGCCCGATACCGCCAAAGGAAAACCACCTCGA
>JRYF01001425.1_pt1 | contig 10315 bp, 8 predicted proteins | sample 235331 | NCBI WGS metagenome assembly JRYF01 (sample SAMN03074217, study PRJNA261475) | activated sludge metagenome | biome: Wastewater Treatment Plant; feature: Wastewater; material: Activated sludge; isolation source: activated biomass of a wastewater treatment plant treating hydrocarbon... ... | reverse complement strand
GCGGCGACGTCGGGGTAGACGGTCACCCCGTCGAGCTCGCTGCGCCTGGGGTTGACCGGCCACAGCGGGCCGCGGAAGCCACCGCCGCGCAGGTTGCGCCAGACGGTGGCGCCGACGCTGGCGGGGCGGTCGGAGGCGCCGAAGACCGCGACCGAGGCGGGGTCGAACAGCGAGTCGAGGTTGCGGATGCTCATGCGGCGATGATGCCTGCGTGATCGGGCGCCACCGTGACGGACGGCGCCCGAGCTTGACACCTGTCAAGATGCGCCCGATGCCAGCGGCGATGATGATGCCCGGAGGTCCCGATGAAGATCCTGCTGCCCGTCGACGGTTCGCCTGCTTCGCTGCACGCGGTGCGGCACGCCCTGCGGCTGGTCCACGAAGGCCTGCGTGCCAGTTTCGTGCTGGTCAACGCCCAGCCCTCGGCCACGCTGTACGAGGTCGTCACCGCGCACGACCCGGATGTCATCCGTGAGGTGCGCGGCGCTGCCGGCGCCGACCTCGTGGCCGCGGCCGAGGCGCTGCTCGAGGGCGCCGGGGTCGAGTTCGAGACCGAGGTGATCGGCGGCGACCCCGAGCACGTGATCGTCGAGGCGGTCGAGCGCTACGGCTGCGATGCCATCGTGATGGGCGCGCACGGCGCCGGCGGCTGGCGGGCGGCGCTGCTGGGTTCGGTCTCGCAGTCGGTGCTGCAACACAGCCCGGTGCCGGTGACGGTGGTCAGCCTGGCCGACGACGAGGCCGACGCGGCGCCGGCAGGCGACGAGGGCGCGCCCGAAGACGAAGCCGACGAAGGCTGATCCGGCGTCGGGCGGCGGGCCGGCCGCCCGGCCAGCCAGCCGGACGGCGGCAGGGCATGATCCCACGGTGCGCCGCTTCGCCCAGCTCTACCAGGCCCTGGACGCCAGCACCGGTACCAGCGACAAGGTGGCCGCGCTAGCGGCCTACCTGCGCGCCGCCGACGACGCCGACGCGGCCTGGGCGGTCTACGTCCTGGCCGGCGGCAAGCCGCGCCAGGTGGTGCCGATGGCGCTCGTGCGCCAGGTGGCCTGCGAGCGGGCCGGCATCGACGACTGGCTGTTCGACGCCTGCTACCAGGCGGTCGGTGACCTGGCCGAGACCATCGCCCATGTGATGCCGCCGCCGCAGGCCGCCAGCGACGCCGGCCTGGCGTGGTGGCTCGAGGAGCGCGTGCTGCCCTTGCGCGGCGAGCCGCCGGACGCCCAGGCGGCGGCCCTGCGCGCGGCCTTCGACGCGCTCGACGCCACCGGCCGCTTCCTGCTCGTCAAGCTGATCGGCGGCGGCTTCCGTGTCGGCGTCAGCCGTCAGCTCGTCGAGCGTGCGGTGGCCGAGGCCGCCGGCCTGGACCCCAAGACCGTCGCCCAGCGCATGATGGGCTGGACCGACGCCCGCACGCTGCCGACCGCGGCGCGCTACCGCCAGCTCGTCGCCGCAACGCCGCCGGCGGGGGCGGCCGGGGTGTCGGCCGAACCCGGTCGGCCCTACCCCTTCTTCCTGGCCCACGCACTGCAGGCCGACCCGGCCACCCTCGGCGCGTGCACCGACTGGCTCGCCGAGTGGAAGTACGACGGCATCCGGGCCCAGGTCGTGCGGCGCGCCGGCGGCACCTGGATCTGGTCGCGCGGCGAGGAACTGATCACCGAGCGCTTCCCCGAGGTCGTCGCCTTCGCGCAGGCGCTGCCCGACGGCACTGTGCTCGACGGCGAGCTGCTCGCATGGCGGCCCGGCGACGAACGCCCGGCGCCGTTCCGGCGGCTGCAGCAGCGCATCAACCGCAAGGCGCTGACGAAGACGCTGCTCGCCGACGCGCCGGTGCGCTTCGTCGCCTACGACCTGCTCGAACGTGGCGGCGCCGACTGGCGCGGCCGGCCCCAGCACGAACGCCGGACGGCGCTGGAGGGGCTGCTGCCTGCGGCGCATGTGTCGCCGCTGGTGGCGGCGCAGGACTGGCAGGCACTTGCCGCGCGCCGCGCCGAGGCGCGCGGGCGCGGCGTCGAAGGGCTGATGCTCAAGCAGCGCAGCGCGTGTTACGGCCAGGGCCGCACCAAGGCCGACGGCGTGTGGTGGAAGTGGAAGCTCGAGCCGATGACGGCCGATGCCGTGCTCGTCTACGCGCAGGCCGGCCACGGCCGGCGCGCCAGCGTCTACACCGATTACACCTTCGCGGTCTGGAACCGCGCGCCGGCCGACGCCGCCGAGGCGCAGGCGGTGGTCGACGCGATCGCGCGGCGCGAGCCGCCCGTGCCCGGCGCGCTGCAGCTGGTGGCTTTCGCGAAGGCCTATTCGGGGCTGACCGACGCCGAGTTCCGTGCCGTCGACCGCGAGATCCGCGCCCACACGCTGGAGAAGTTCGGCCCCGTGCGCAGCGTGCGGCCGACGCTGCTGTTCGAGATCGGCTTCGAGGGCATCGGCCCCAGCCCGCGCCACAAGAGCGGCGTCGCGGTGCGCTTCCCGCGCATGCTGCGCCTGCGGCCCGACAAGCCGCTGCACGAGGCGGATACGCTGGACGCATTGCGCGCCTTGATGGCCCATGGCGACAGCACGGGCGGCTGAGTGACCTGCGTGCCGGGTCGCTGCGCTGCGCCGGTGCGGCGGAGCCCTCGTGCCATGCTTGAACCGGGCCAAGTCTGCAGACGACCTCGCCCGGATCGGCCCACGGCGCAGCCCGCCGCTGCCCGGAGTCGCATAGCATCGCGCGGGCCCGATCGACCCCCGATCGGCTCTGTCGTCCCGGCCACCGTGTCCAGCCCCCGATCGCCCGACCTCCTCGTCCACACCCTGCCCAACGGTGTGCGCGCCGTCGCCATCCCGCTGGCGCAGCGCGCCACCGCCGCCGTCAGCGTCTTCCTGCGCAGTGGCAGCCAGCACGAACCGAAGCTGCTCAACGGCATCGGCCATGTCGTCGAGCACATGGTGTTCAAGGGCACGCGCACGCGCGACGCCGCGCGCATCAACCTCGACGCCGAGCGGCTCGGCGCCGAGGTCAACGCCCACACCGACAAGGACCACAGTGGCTTCCACCTGCACGGCCTGACCGCGGATGCCGGCACCTTCGTGCATCTGCTGGCCGATCTGCTGCTGGCCCCGACCTTCCCGGCCGACGAGCTCGAGCGCGAGCGCCAGGTGCTGCTGCAGGAGTTCGCCGAGGACGAGGACGACCCGATGGCCACCGCCTACCGGCTGTTCGACCGTGCCGGCTGGGGCGCGCACCCGGTGGCGCAGCCGGCGATCGGCGTGCGCGCCAACGTCGAGCGCTTCACGCGCGAGGAGCTGGCCGCCTGGGTGGCGCGCCAGGTCAGCGGCTGCAACCTCGTCGTCGCGGCGGCCGGCGCGGTGGACCCCGAGCGCTGGCTGCGCGAGGTCGAGCAGGCCTTCGGCGGCCTGCCGCAGGGCAGCCCGAACACGGTCGAGACGCCGGCCTGGGCCGGCGGCGTCCGCACGCGGGTGCTCGCCGGCAGCAGCCAGGCACACCTCGTGCTCGGCTGGCCGGTGCCGCCGCTGGCCGCGGACGACCCGCTGCCCGAACTGGCCGCGGTGCTGTTCGGCGAGGGCATGAGCGCGCCGCTGATGGCCGAGCTGCGCGAGCGGCGCGGCCTGGTCTACTACGCCGCCTGCGCCGCCGACGTGCTCGACGGCAGCGGCAGCTGGGTGGTCGAGGCTTCGTGCGCCCCGGGGCGGCTGGAGGAATTGCTCGCCGCGCTGCCGCCGCTGCTGATGGCGCAGGCCGAGCGCGTCGACCCGGCGCAGCTCGACCGCGCGCGCCGCCAGCTCATCGTGCGCTGGCTGCGCGAACACGACCAGCCGGCGCGCCGGCTGGAGGCGGCGGCACTGGACCTGTTCGCGCTCGGGCGGGTGCGCAGCGCCGTCGAGCGGCGCGAGCGCGTCGAGGCGGTGGGCGCCGCCGAATTGAGCGGCAGCGTCGCACGCCTGCTCGATGCCGGGGCGGCAGCAGGGCTCGCGGGGCAGCTCGGGCGGCAGGCGACGGCGCGGGTGCAGGCCGGGCTCGCGCCCTTGCTGCACCAGGTGCCGAGTGCCATCAACCCCCGCTGAGCGCCAGCACGATCGCCACGTCGTCGTCCGGTCGCAGCGCGTGGCCCAGGTCGCGCACGGCGAGCCCGTTGACGAACACGCGCATGTTCGGCCGCAGCCGGCCGGCCTCGTCGACGACGCGGAAGCGCAGGCCGGGATAGCGCTGGTCGAGGTCGTCGAACAGCGCCCCCAGCGACGCGCCGTGGGCCTCGACACGCTTGCGGCGCGTGTACGCGTGCAGCGCGCTCGGGATCAGCACCTGCATGGCGTGCCTGCGGTCCGACGCGGCGCGGTCAGCCCAGCGACGCGACCTCCACCGCGTAGATCTCGGGCAGGTGGCGGGCCAGGTTGGTCCAGCGCGCGCCCTCGTCGTGGCCGATCCAGAGCTCCCCTCCCGTCGTGCCCAGGTACAGCGCCGGCCGGGGCAAGGTGTCCACCGTCATCGCCTGGCGCTTGACGGTCCACCAGGCCTGCCCCGCCGGCAGGCCCCGGTCCAGCCGTTGCCAGCTCCGGCCGGCGTCGCGGGTCACGTAGGCCGCCGGGCGGCCGCCCGGGCTGGTGCGCGGCCAGACGTCGGTGCCGTCCATCGGGAAGACCCAGGCGGTGTCGGGGTCGCGCGGGTGGACCACCATCGGGAAGCCGATGTCGCCGACCCGCTTGGGCATCTTGCGGCCGATGCGCTGCCAGCGCGTGGCCGGGCGGTCCAACCGGTAGACGCCGCAGTGGTTCTGCTGGTAGAGCCGGTCCGGATGGGTCGGGCAGAGACGCACGCAGTGCGGGTCGTGGAAGCTCACGTTGGCGGCGTCGAAACCCTCGACCACCTCCAGGCCGTCGATCAGCGTGGCCCAGCGGCGCCCGCCGTCGCGCGACTCGTGCACGCCGCCACCGGACATCGCGAACAGCAGATGCGCCGGGTCGCGCGGGTCGACGATGATCGAGTGCAGCTTGGGGCCGTCGGGCGTTCCGTCCTGCGCCGTGCCCATCCAGGCGCGGAACTGAGGGTCGTCGTTGACGTCGGCCAGCGGGGCCCAGCTCGCGCCGCCGTCGTCGGAGCGGAACAGGCCTTGCGGCGAGGTGCCGGCGTACCAGCTGCCGGGCTCGCCGGCGTGCCCGGGCTCGAGCCAGAAGGTGTGGTCGACGGCGCGTGCGGGCAGCCCGCCTTCGGCCGGCTGGGCGAAGGCCGGTGGCTGGCTGGCCTCCTTCCAGGTTCGGCCGAGGTTGGTCGAGCGGAACACCGTCGGGCCGAGGTGGCCGGTCCTGGCGGCCGCGAGCAGCGTGCGGCCGTCGCGCGGGTCGAGCCGCAGGTGGCTGACGCTGTGGCCGAGGAAGTGCGGGCCATCGACCGTCCAGGTCTTGCGCCTGCCGTCGCCGTGGAACAGCCACGCACCCTTGCGGGTGGCGACGAGCAGCACGAGGCGGCTCGTGCCGCCGGCCGCGGGGGTGGGCCGGGCGGAGGGCCCGGCAGCGGAGCGGTCGGTCGGTCGTGTCGGGTTCATGCTTCCGACTCCGTAGAAGCCGCCGCCACGCACCGGCTCATCGCGGCCTCGGCGGCGGCAGGCCGATCACGAACAGACCGTCGGCGACGTTGCGCCGGTTGCGGTCCTGGGCCCGGGTCATGAAATACAGCATGCGATTGTCGCCGAGCGCGACGCCCAGGTCGCTGCCGCCGAGCGTCCCGCCGTAGTACAGCACGCCGCGCGAACTGGCGCCGACGTTCAACCGTGTGCGGTCGCTGACCGCGACGAGGGCCGGGCCACCGCCCGCCGGCTCGACGATGATCCAGGGTCGGCCGTCGGCCGTGCTGATCGCGTACGCCAGGTCGCCGTGCCGGTTGACCGATGCCGAGTTGATGTTCTCCACGGGGCCGAGCTCCGGCAAGCCGTCGATCGGTTGCCCCTGGAGGACGCGCAGCACGCCGTCGACGATCAGGTAGCGCTCGCCGGCCGTGCTTGTGCCGCGCGCAGTCCAGCTGCCGCTGCCGCCCATCGTCGTCGTCGGCGCAAAGACGTCGCCGGCCAGGCCGGGCACCGGCTGCCCCTCCCGGAGCGCGACCTCGCCGTCCACGACCACCACATCCGGCGCGCCGGGGCCGGCCAGCTGGCCCCAGGCCAGCCAGCGGCCACCGTCCGCGGTCATGCCGGCGCGCCGCTCCAGGTTGGCGAGCACCGCGCTGCCGCCATCGGCCTGGCCAGCAGGCACGAAGACGCCGCCCTGCAGCACGACCTGCACCGGGTCGCCGTCGACGAGCAGGAAGTCGTCGACGCTGCCGGGCAGCGGCCCGCTGGTGCCGCGCGCGACGAAACCGACGCGGCCGTCGTCGAGCACCGCAGCCACCGCGAGCTGGCTGCCGTAGCGCTCGCCGGCGGCGGCGGGGACCGACGCCGCGAGGCCCGGGATCTCGTCCCCCTGGCGCGCGACCTTCTCGTAGCCGCTCGTCGCCATGCGGTAGCGCGCGACCATCTGGCGATCGCCGCTGCCCGCTCCGGCGACGCTCATCCCGAAGGCGAAATCGCCGCCATTGCCGATCGCCACGAGGTCGGGGTTCTGCGAGAAGGCCAGCTCCAGGCCGGGCAGAAGATCGCCCTGGACCGCCGCCAGGCGCAGCCCGCGGGGGCCGCCGCTGAGCACGACCTGCCGGGATGGCGTTTCGGCGGTGGCGGTTCCGGTGGCCGTCAGCACCCAATGCCGGCCGTTCGGGCTGACCGCCAGCTGGCCGATCGAGAACGAGCTGAGCGCCAACCCATCGTCGCGTCCGGGGACGAAGGACAGGGGATGTCCGGCCTCGGTGAAGACGAGACCGCGCGCGGCGGGCTGCCACGGCGGCGCCGCGGTCGCGCCGGCTGTGGCCAGGAACAGTGCGGCTGCCGCGACGAACTGGCGCCGCGTTCTGGTGGACATGGCTTGCATCTCGAAACGGCCTCCCGAACGGCATCGACGGCGGTGCGCCGCCTGGCATGCTATCCCGGCACAGAGCGGGCAGCTGGCGTGCCGATACATCGCGTGTCGACCCGCTGGCGCGCCGTGGCAACGAGCCCGTGGCGGCCAGGAGCGACCGCGTGGCGCTTCGCCGCCGCCGGTGTGCGCCCGAGCGGCGCCGACGCCAGCGCGCGCGCCTCCGTTCAGCCGCCGGGCGAAGGCTTGCCGGTCACGCCTGGCTTGCCGAGCGCCGCCAGCATGTCCAGCGGCAGCGGCAGCACGACCGTCGTCGCGCGGTCGCCGGCCACCGCGGTCATGGTCTGCAGGTAGCGCAGCTGCATCGCTTCCGGCCGCTTGGCGAGCATCTCGGCGGCCTCGATCAGCGCCGCAGCGGCCTGCTTCTCGCCCTCGGCGTGGATGACCTTGGCGCGCCGCTCGCGCTCGGCCTCGGCCTGGCGCGCGATCGCGCGCACCATGGTCTCGTTGAGGTCGATGTGCTTGATCTCGACGTTGGTGACCTTGATGCCCCAGGCGTCGGTCTGCGAGTCCAGGATCTGCTGCACGTCCATGTTAAGCCGCTCGCGTTCGGCCAGCATCTCGTCGAGCTCGTGCTTGCCCAGCACCACACGGAGCGTGGTCTGGGCGAGCTGGCTGGTGGCCATCAGGAAGTCCTCGACCTGGATGATCGCCTTCTCGGGGTCGACGACGCGGAAGAAGATCACCGCGTTGACCTTGACCGACACGTTGTCGCGCGAGATCACGTCCTGCGGCTCGACGTCCATCGTCACCACGCGCAGGTCCACCCGCACCAGCTGCTGGATGCCGGGGATCACGATCACGAGGCCCGGCCCCTTGACCTTCCAGAAGCGGCCGAGCTGGAACACCACGCCGCGCTCGTACTCGCGCAGGATGCGCAAGGCGCTGAACAGCAGCGCCAGCAGCAGCACGGCGAGGCCGACGAAGCCGAACTGCAGGTCGAACATCATGATCCTCTCCTTGTCGTTATGGGGGTGGGGCCGATGCGCCACGGCCCGCTGCGGCGTCGGGCAGTGGCTCGACCTCGAGCGTCAGCCCGTCGACCGCTCGCACGCGAACCGGCTGGCCGACCACGAGCGGCCCGGCGGCACGCGCCTGCCAGCGCTCGCCGTGCACGTGCACCCAGACCCCTTGCGGGCCGACCGCGGTGACGACGGCGCCGGCGCCGGGCAGTTCCTCGCGCCCGCTGACCACCGGCCGCCGGCGCGCCTTGAGCGCCATGCCGCCGCCGATCAGCACGGTGGCCAGCGAGCTCGCCGCCAGCAGCACGATCAGCGCCACCGGCACGCCGAAGCCTGGCACGTCGCGGTCGAACAGCAGGATGCCGCCGGCGATGAAGGCGATCACGCCGCCGCCGCCGAAGATGCCGAAGCCGGGCGACAGCAACTCGGCCGCCATCAGGGCCAGCCCGAGCAGGATCAACGCCAGCCCGGCGTAGTTGACCGGCAGCATCTGCAGCGCGAACAGGCCCAGCAGCAGCGCGATCGCGCCGGTCACGCCGGCGACGCCGAAGCCGGGGGACGAGAACTCGAAGATCAGCCCGTAGATGCCGATCATCATCAGCACCAGCGCGAAACTCGGGTTGGCGATCACCGACAGCAGCCGGTGGCGCGCGCCGGGCAGCACCTCCTGGTGCGCGAGGCCGGCGGTGACCAGCGTGTGCTCGCGGTTGCCGAGCTTGACGGTGCGGCCGTCGATCCTGGCCAGCAGCTCGGGCACGTCCTCCGCGATGACGTCGATCACGTTCTCGCGCAGCGCCTCCTCGGCGGTCAGCGAGACCGCCTCGCGCACCGCGCGTTCGGCCCACTCGGCGTTGCGCTCGCGCAGTTGGGCCAGGCCGCGGATGTAGGCGGCGGCGTCGTGCACGGCCTTCGCCGCCGACGCATCGGCCGGCGCCGGTGCGCGGCGGCCGCGCTCGGCCGGATCGGCCGCGCCCTCCTTGGCGTCCTTGTCGTCGGCCGGTGCATCGTCGTCGCGCGCGCCTGGCCGCTGCGGCGGCGCGCCACCGATGCCGATCGCCACTGGCGTGGCCGCACCGAGCGTGGTCGCCGGCGCCATCGCCGCGACATGCGCGGCATAGAGGATGTAGGTGCCGGCGCTGGCGGCGCGCGCGCCCTCGGGGGCCACGTGCACCGCCACCGGCACGGTGGCGTTGAGGATGCCCTGGATGATCTGGCGCATCGCGCTGTCCAGCCCGCCCGGCGTGTCGAGCTGGATCACGACCAGCGGCGCACCGGCGGCAGCGGCGTCGCGCATGCCGCGCAGCACGTAGTCGGCGCTCGCCGGGCCGATCGCGTCCTGGACCTTGAGCACCGTGACCGGCGTGGCGGCCAGCGCTGCCGGTGCCATCGCCGTCAGCAGCCACAGCAGCGCGGCCAGGCCCCATGACCGGGGCCACTGGCCACCTCGGCTGGCGGCGGCCAAGGAGCGACTGACCGAACGCATGTGCTCTATGAAAGCACGGATCACCCGCGGCGGCAATGCGGCGGCTCAATGCCCTTCACCGCGGCCCGACCGGAGCGGCTACGACGGCTGCGCCTCCCGCGCCGACGGGCGCGTCCTAGCGGCGCCCGCTGCGGTCGTCGGCCGGTGCGGCCGCGGTGCCGGCGAGCAAGGCGCGGTAGTCCTCCACGAACGCGTCCGCCTGCTCGAAATGCGGCAGCGCGCCGGTCGGCATCACGCTGCGGCGCCAGTTCGGCCGCGCGAGCAGCGGCTCGACCAGGCGGTAGTCGGTGAAGTCGCCGCGCACGCCGTGCACCACCCACACCGGCTGCGTCAGCCGCTCGTACAGTGCGTAGACGTCGGCGCTGAAGAGGTTGCCGGCCAGGAAGTCCAGCGGCGCGTGCTCGGCGCCGGGCTGGCGTGCGGTCAGCACGTCGTAGCGCCACAGATCCTCGTCGATACCGCGCGCGCCCCAGGTGCGGCGCAGGAAGTAGCGGATCACCCCCGGACGCGTCAGGGCGCGGAACAGCGCACCGCCCCAGCCGGGCCCGCCGAGCAGCGCACGCAGCCAGGGCATGCCGCGCGTGCTGCCGGGTGGCCCGCGCAGCGGCGTGCGGCCGGCCATGCCGGTCGGGCTGACCAGCGCCAGCGTGCGAAAGGCCGTCGGCGCCTCGACCGCCGCGCGCGCGAGGAACTCGCAGCCCAGCGAAAGCGCCAGCGCGTCGACCGGCTGTGCCAGGCCGCGCGAGCGGATCAGCGCCAACACGTCGTGCAGGGCGTCGGTCATCAGGCGCGGCGTGTAGGCGCGCCGGCTGCGCTCGGAGGCGCCGAAACCCGGCAGGTCGGGCGTGAACACGGTGTGCGTGGCCGC
>JRYF01003238.1_pt1 | contig 10317 bp, 6 predicted proteins | sample 235331 | NCBI WGS metagenome assembly JRYF01 (sample SAMN03074217, study PRJNA261475) | activated sludge metagenome | biome: Wastewater Treatment Plant; feature: Wastewater; material: Activated sludge; isolation source: activated biomass of a wastewater treatment plant treating hydrocarbon... ... | reverse complement strand
CACCGGCTTGCCGCTCTGCACGAGCAGGCTCTCGTCGGGCTTCAGGCGCCGCAGGCTGGCCAGGATGGCCTCGAAGCAGTCCCAGTTGCGCGCCGCCTTGCCGATGCCGCCGTAGACGACCAGCGCGTCCGGGTTCTCGGCCACCTCGGGGTCCAGGTTGTTCTGGATCATCCGGTAGGCGGCCTCGATGAGCCAGTTGGCGCAGCTGATCTGGCTGCCGCGCGGCGCACGCACGGGGCGCGGCTGGGCGGTGCGGTGGATGGTCGACAGGTCGGTCGTGGCGGGGCTCCGGCAGCGGCGGATTCGGGTGGGCCTAGGGATCGACTCTACTTGTCTAGACAAGACTAGGCAAGTACGATCCCGCTCATGGTTTCCCCTGAGATCACCGCCGCCGCAGTGACCGCCCCGCCCTTTGCGCGGGTCAAGCAGTTCCTGAAGGACGGGCTGGCGTCGGGCCGCTGGGCGCCCGGCGCGCTGATGCCTTCCGAGGCCGACCTGGTGGCCAGGTTCGGCGTCAGCCGCATGACGGTCAACCGCGCGCTGCGCGAGCTGCAGGCCGAGGGCCTGGTCGTGCGCACGCAGGGCGTGGGCACCTTCGCGGCGCCGCTGCACAAGGTGTCGAGCAGGCTGACCATACGCGACCTGCACGAGGAGGTGAGGGAGCGCGGCCACCGCCACGAAGCCGTCGTGCACCTGCAGCGCCGCGAGGCCGCGCCGCCGGCGCTGGCCGCGCAGGGCGCCGACGTCCGCCTGCTGCTGCCCGGCCTGCCGCCGGTGCTGGAGGCGGTGCGCCACGCGCGCCGAGTGCAGCCACTCGGCCCGCTGTTCGGCGCCGCGCGCGGCGAACTGTTGCTCGCGCGCATGCCAGGCACCGACCTGCCCGTCTACGTGGTCGACCTGCCCTACCTGTTCCGGCGCGAAGGCGGGCCCTACCAGGACGCACTCGGCCAGGAGTGGTCCGACAACCTGGCGCGCTTCGCGTGCCTGGGCTGGGTGGCGGCGCACCTGGCCTTCGGCGACCTCGACGGCACCTGGCTGCCCGAAATCGTCCACGCCCACGACTGGCACGCCGCGCTCGCCTGTGCCTACCTTGCCGGCCACCCGCCGACGCCGGCGGCCAGCGTCTACACGGTGCACAACCTGGCCTACCAGGGCGTGTTCCCGCACGAGGACGCGCCGCATCTCGGCCTGCCGGCGCGCTTCTTCACCCCGGCCGGCCTGGAGTACCACGGCCAGATCTGCTTCATGAAGGCGGGGCTGAAGTTCGCCGACCGCGTCACCACGGTCAGCCCGACCTACGCGCGCGAGATCGCCACACCGGAGTTCGGCGCCGGGCTGGACGGCGTCATCCGCGGCCGCGGCAGCGACGTCAGCGGCATCCTCAACGGCATCGACACCGCGGTGTGGAACCCGGCGGCCGACTCGGCGCTGCCGCACGCCTACGATCGCATCGCCCCGGCCGGCAAGGCGCGCAATCGCGAGGCCTTGCAGCGCGAAGCCGGGCTCGCGGTCCAGCCCGACGCCCCGCTGCTGGCGGTGGTCAGCCGCCTGACCTCGCAGAAGGGCCTGGACCTGGTGCTGGCCGCGCTGCCGGCGTTCCTGCGCGACGGCGCGCAGCTCGTGATCCAGGGCACCGGCGACGCGGCGCTCGAGCAGGCCTTCCGCGTCGCCGCGTCGGCCCATCCGCAGGCGGTGTCGCTGTTCGCCGGCTACGACGAGGCGCGCGCGCACCGCGTCATCGCGGGTGCCGACGTCATCCTCGTGTCCTCGCGCTTCGAACCCTGCGGGCTGACGCAGCTCTACGGCCTGCGCTACGGCACGCTGCCGCTGGTGCGGCGCGTCGGCGGGCTGGCCGACACGGTGGCCGACGGCGAGACCGGCTTCCTGTTCGACGAGGCGACGCCGTTCGCGCTGCAGGCCGCGTTCGAACGCCTGCTGCACGTCTGGCGCGAGCCGGCGACATGGCAGCGCATGATGGCCGCGGCGATGGTGCAGGACCTGTCCTGGGACGGGCCGGCGCGCCAGTACCTGGCGCTGTACGACGATGCGCTGCAGGCGCGCCGGGCGTCGCCGCGCCAGCCGCCGCCGCTCTGACCGCCGCCGTCCGCCGTCCGCCGGCCGACTGCCGACTGCCGAACGTTTGCCGCCGTTCACCGCCCCGCCACGCCCCGAGGAGCTGCCGATGCCGCGCTTTGCCGCCAACCTCAGCACGATGTACGGCCAGTGGCCGATGCCCGAGCGCTTCGCCGCCGCGGCGGCCGACGGCTTCGAGGCCGTCGAGTGCCAGTTCCCGTACGCGTGGCCGGCCGCCGAGCTGGCGGCCCGGCTGGCCGACGCCGGCCTGACGCAGGTGTTGATCAACGCGCCGCCAGGTGATCTGGCCGGCGGCGAGCGCGGGCTGGCGGCGATGCCCGGGCGCGAGGCCGAGTTCCGGCGCGGCTTCGCCGAGCAGGCCTTGCCGTACGCGCTGGCGCTCGGGTGCCCGCGCATCCACGTGATGGCCGGCGTCGTGCGGGGCGGCGCCGACCCGGGCGCGATGCGCGCGTGCTTCATCGCCAACCTGGCGTGGGCGGCCGCGCTGGCGCGCGACGCCGGGCTGACGCTGTTGATCGAGCCGCTCAACCCGCGCGACACGCCCGGCTACCTGCTGCAGCGGCAGGACGACGCTCATGCCCTCGTCGCCGAGGTCGGTGCACCCAACCTCGCCGTGCAGATGGATCTCTACCACTGCCAGATCGTCGAGGGCGACCTCAGCACCCGGCTGCGGCTGGTCCTGGACCCGGCACGTACGACGCGCGTCGGGCACCTGCAGTTCGCCGGTGTGCCCGGCCGCCACGAGCCCGACGTCGGCGAGCTGAACTACCCGTGGCTGTTCGCGCTGATCGACGAACTCGGCTGGGACGGCTGGGTAGGCGCCGAGTACCGGCCGCGCGCGGGAACGCGCGAGGGGCTGGGGTGGTTCGAGCGCTGGCGCCCGGGCCCGCGTGACGCTGCCAACGGTCAGGGTCGTTGACGACGCGCCCGGGCCGGGTGCTGACAACCTAGGGGGACGACGCGCGCGGCAAGCCCCCCGGCGCGCACCGGACCCCTAGACTGCCACGATGGGCACGATCGATGCCATCGCCGCGCACGGTTGCGCCGTCGCGACCTGCTGCGGGTGTCGAGCGAACCACTGAGCCTCCAGCGGGCGCGTCGCACCTCGGGCCGCGACGCCGGACCCCGGATCGCCGGTAGCCTGCGATGGTGGCTGCGCATTGCCGGGCTGCTGTTCGTGGCCCAGGTGCTTGCGCTGGCCCTGCAGGCGTTGCTGCTCGAGCAGCGCGAGCGCGAGCTGCTGCAGCGCGTGACGCTGTCGCGCATCGGCATCGCCGCCGACGAGGTGCATGCGCTGGCCGCGCGCGCCGCCGCCAACGGCCTGCTGCTCACCGAGTCGACCGCGCTGGCGCGGCTGCTGCCCGAGCTTGCCGCCGCCGACCCGGCGATCCTCGGCATCGTCGTGGCGGACGAGGCCGGGCAACCGGTGCTCCGTGTTCCGGTCGGCGGCGCAGGGCATGGGCTGCCGGCGACCGCCGCGCGGCGGCTCGAGGTCGCGCGCGAGCTTCAGGGAGCCCTGGGCGAACGCAGCGGCAGCGTGCGCTTCGACGTCGACGGTGCGCCGCTGGCGATGCAGGAGCGGCAAGGGCGCGCCGCCGGCCTGCAGCGGCTGGGCCTGGTCGTGCTGGCCGTGGCACCGGCGCTCGCGCTGCTGCTGGCCCTGTGCGGCCGCGGGCCCCGGCGCTGGCGGCTGCGCACGCGCCTGCTCGTGGCCTCGCTGCTGCTGGCCGGGGCAAGCAGCCTGGCGCTCTCGCTGGCGGCATTGCCCAGCCTGCACGAGCGGGTGGCGCCGGCGCTGGATGCCAAGGCCGAGCGGGTGGCGACCTTCCTGGCACAGCGCGTGACGGCCGCCCTGGCACTGGGCATCCCCTTCGACGGGTTGACCGGCGTCGACGCCTACGTGGAGGAGCTGACGAGCCGCCACCCCGAGATCCGCTCGCTGCGCCTGGTCGAGGGTGCGCCGCGTGCCGTCGCCGGCGCCACCGCCGACGCCACGGATGGCGCGATCGTCGTGGCCGTCACGGGCGCCGACGGCCAGCCGGTCGCACGCCTCGAAGCCGTGGTCGACCCCGGCGTGGCGGCGCGCGAGCTGCGGGCCATCGCGGCCGACCTGACGATCGTCTTCGTGGTCGCGGTGCTGGTCTTCAACGAGGTGCTGGGGGCGATCCTGGCGCGCGCGGGCGGCACGCTGAGTGCGTCGGCGGTGCCCGCCGCCGCGGCGGCCGGGACCGACGCGCTGGGGCTGGCGCGGCTGGCGGTGTTCCTGCTCATCCTGTCGGAGGAGGTCACGCGCGCCTTCCTGCCGCTGTACGCGGCCGAGCGCGTGGCCGGCAGCGCGCTGCCGCTCGATCTGGCGATCGGCCTGCCGATCGCGGCCTACATGGCCAGCTTCGCGTTGCTGACCCCGTTCGCCGGCCACTGGGCGGCGCGTTTCGGTGCGGCGCGCGTCTTCGCCGCCGGCGCCATGCTCTCGGCGGTTGGCTTCGGGATGGTCCTGCTGGCCGAGAGCTTCACCGGCTTCGTGCTCGCGCGCTGCCTGTGCGCGGCGGGCTATGCTGTGGGCACGATGGCGATCCAGCATCAGTTCCTGCAGGGCAGCGATGCGGCGTCGCGCACGCGCGCGCTCGCGCTGCTGGTCGGCGCGGTGCAGACGGCGGCGATCTGCGGCGCGCCGCTCGGCGGCCTGCTGGCCGACCGGCTCGGCAGCGCGGCGGTGTTCGGCACCGCGGCGCTGCTCGGCCTGCTGGCGCTGGCGGTGCATCGGCTCGATCGCCCGCCGCCGTATGGACCGGCCGCCGGCGCGCAACGGCCCCGGCTCTGGCCCCTGCTGCGGCTGCGCCGCGTCTGGCTGCCCTTGCTCGCCGCGGCGGTGCCGGTCAAGCTGGTGCTGGCGGGCTTCCTGTTCTACCTGGTGCCGATCGCGCTCGACGCCGAGGGCTTCAGCCGCGCCGAGATCGGGCGCGCGATGCTGGTCTACTTCCTCACGGTGGCGGCGAGCAACCCGCTGGCGTCGTGGCTGGCCGACCATCTGGGCTGGCAGCGCGCGCTGGTGATCGGCGGCGGGATCGTCATCGGCGTCGGCGGGCTGGCCGGGCTGGCGCATGGCGCCGGGGCCGATGGGGTGATCGTGGTCCTGGCCGGCATCTTCTCGCTCGGGCTGGGCACCGGGCTGTCGGCGGCCGCCCTGCAGGCGCTGCTGGCGCGCGACGGGCCCGGCGCGGTGGTGCTGCTGCGCACGGTCGAGCGCCTGGGGGCGGTGGTCGGCCCGCTGCTGGCCGGTGCCCTGCTCGGCGCGTTCGCCGTCGGCGGCGTGATGGCGGTGCTCGGCGCCGTCATGCTCGGCGCGACGCTGGTCTTCGCATTCGCCGCCACGCGGCCCGATGTCGCCCGATGACGCGCCGTCGGTCCCTCCACCGCTGGCTCGTGCTGTGCCTCGGCCTGTGCGGGCTGCTGGGGCCGATGCCGTTGCCGGCGGCGCCGGCCGGCACGCCGGCAGCGGCGCCCTACCGCATCACGATGCTGCTGTTCCGCGGCTGCGAGGAGGCCTGCCGGGGCTTCCAGTCGTACCTGCGGCAGCAGGGCGTGGCCTTCGAGCTGACGCTGCGCGACGCGGCCCAGGACCGCGGCAAAGTGGCGGGCTTCGTGCAGGAGATCCGCAGCACGCGGCCGGACCTGGTGATCACCTGGGGCACGACGGTGACGCTGGAGACCGTCGGGCGGCTCGGCGAGGTCGACCCCGCGCGCCACCTGACCGACATCCCGGTCGTGTTCATGATCGTCTCCAACCCGGTCGCCGACGGTGTCGTCGCCGACCTCGCGCGGCCGCGCCGCAACGTCACCGGCACGCTCTACCTGTTGCCGCTGCGCACCCAGCTCGACGCCGCGCGCAGCTACATGCCGTTCCGCCAGGTCGGCTTCCTGCTCAACCCGAACGAGTCGAATTCGGTCTCGACCCTGACCGAGCTCGCCGAGCTGGCGCCGCAGCTGGGGCTGCAGCTTCACGTGCGAACCCTGGGCAACCTGGCCGGCGAGGACCGCGGGATGCGGGCCTTCATGGACGAGTTCAAGGCGGCCGGCGTCGAGCTGCTGTACTTCGGGCCCGACACCTTCCTGAACAGCCGGCGCGAGCTGCTGACCGACACCGCGCTGCAGCTCGGCCTGCCGGTGTTCGCCGCCGCCGAGGCGCCGGTGCGGCAGGCACGCGCGCTGTTCGGCGTCGTCAACCGCTACGAGGACGTCGGCCGCTTCACCGCGGCGCAGGCGTTGCGCGTGCTGCGCGACGGTGACCGGCCGCAGGACGTGCCGGTCGAGCTGCCGCGCAACTTCTCCTACCTCGTCAACCTGCCGGCGGCGCTGCAGCTGCGCCGCTACCCGCCGCTGCGTCTGCTCGACGTGGCCGAGATCGTGGGCCTGGACCCGGCGCGCTGAATGAACGTCCTCGTGTGCACCAAGCAGGACCTGCATGGTGCGGTGTTCCTCAATGCGCTGCTGCCGGCGCTGCACGGGCACCGGGTGGTCGGCGTCTGGCTGAGCGACTCGGTGCGCCCCGCCGAGCGCGAGCTGCCCGAGCTGGCGCTGCTGCACCGGCTGGAGCGCACGCTGCCGCTGCAGCAGGTGTTCCCGCGCAGCGGCGACGGCGCCGAGCTGATGGGCTTCGAGGCCCTGGCGCGGCGCTTCGCGGTGCCGGTGCAGGTGGTGCCCGAGGTCATCGGCGAGCCGGCACGCGCCCGGCTGGCGGCCACCGGCGCCGAGCTGGTGGTGGTCGCCCGCTTCAGCCAGCTGTTCGACGCCGCCACGCTGGCGCTGCCGCGCTGCGGGATGGTCAACGTCCACCCCGGCCGTCTGCCGCGCTTCGCCGGCCTGCACGCGCCGCTGCGCAGCGTGCTCGCCGGCGAGGCGGACTTGGGCTGCAGCGTGCACTGGATCACCGAGGGCATCGATGCCGGGCCGCTGCTGGCCCGCCACGCGGTGCCGGTGCAGCCGCACGCCGGCCTGCTGGAACAGATCGCCGGCCTGTATCCGCTGGCGGTGCCGACGCTGGTCGAACTGGCGGACGCCTGCGCGGCCGGCCGCCGGCCGGCCGGCGAGCCGCAGGACCTCGGCCAACGGCGCTACCGCTCGCTGCCGGACCGCAGCGAGTTCGCGGCCTTGCGCCAGCGCGGCATGCCCTTGTGGCAGGAGGCCGGCTACTCAGGCCTGCTGCGGCGTTTCCTGCCGCCGGGCGCCGCGCTGCCGGCGCTGCCCTCGCCATGAAGTTCGAGCGCCAGATCTTCATCAGCTACGCCCACCTGGACAACCAGCCGCTGACGCCGGACCAGCTCGGCTGGGTCAGCCTGTTCCACGAGACGCTGAAGACCCTGCTCAGCCAGCGCCTGGGCGCGCCGGTGGACATCTGGCGCGACGACAAGCTGCGCGGCAACGATGTGTTCGCCGACGAGATCCTGCAACGCCTGGCCGGCACGGCGCTGTTCGTCTCGGTGCTGACCCCGCGCTACCTGAAGTCCGAGTGGTGCACGCGCGAGATCCGCGCCTTCTGCGAACAGGCCGAGGCCGGGCAGTCGCTGGTGGTGGACAACAAGGCGCGCGTCATCAAGGTGCTCAAGCTGCCGGTCGAAGGCGACGCGGCGCTGCCGGCCACCGTCGGCAAGCTGCTCGGCTACGAGTTCTTCGAGTTCGACGCCGAGGACCGCGCGCCGCGCGAACTCGACCCGGCCTACGGCGACCGCGCGCGCCAGGCGTTCCTGCGCAAGCTGAACAAGCTGGCCTGGGATCTCGCCGCCCAGTTGCAGAGGCTGGAGGCGTCCGGTGCGCGGCCCGGTGCGGCCTTCGCACCTGGCGCCGGCGGTGCGGCCGCTGCCCCCGCGGCGGGTGCCGGCGCGGCCGGCCCGGTGGTCTTCCTCGCCGAGTGCAGCCGCGACCGCCGCGCCGCCCGTGAGCTGATCGAGGCCGAGCTCGGCGGCTGCGGCTGCACCGTGCTGCCCGACGAGCGCCTGCCCGACGACGAAGACGAGCATGTGGCCGCGGTGCAGTCCATGCTCGCGCGCAGCGTGCTGGCGGTCCACCTGGTGGGCAGCGGCGCCGGGCGGGTGCCCGACGGCCCGGGCCAGCAGCCGGTGCCGGTGCTGCACAACGCGCTGGCGGCCGCGCGCAGCCGCGAGGCCGGGCTGAAGCGGGTCATCTGGCTGCCGGCCGGGCTGGCGGCCGAGACGCCGGCCCAGCAGGCCTTCGTCGAGGCGCTGCAGCACGACGCCGCGCTGCAGCTCGGCGCCGACCTCGTCAGCGGCGACATCGAGCAGCTCAAGGCCGCGATCCATGCCGCGCTGAAGAAGCGCGCGCCGGGGCCCTCGACGCGCGAAGCGGGTGAAGCCGGCACCGGACCCCCGCGTGTGCTGCTGCTGTGCGACGCGCGCGACCGCAAGGCCTTGCCGCCGCTGGTGCGCGCGCTGCGCAGCCGCGGGCTCGAGGTGCGGCTGCCGGTCTTCAGCGGCGATTCGGCCGAGGTGCGGCAGGCCAACCGCGAGCTGGTGCTGGGCAGCGACGCGCTGCTGCTGGTCTACGCCGAAGGCGACGAAGCCTGGAAGTACCACCAGCAGGCCGAGCTGCGCAAGCTGCAGGCCAGCGAGCGCGAGCGGCCGCTGCGCTTCGAGGGCGTGCTGCTGGCGCCGCCGGCGACCGACGACAAGGAGTTGCTGCGCGCGCTGGCCGAGCCCGGCACGCTGGACGCGCTCGAGCGCTGGGACGAGGGTGCGCTGGGCCCGGTCGTCGAGACCATGGCCCTGACGCTCGGGCTGCCGCCCGGCGGCGCGGCGCCATGACGCCGGGCGCTGCCGCGAAGGCGCCGGCCCGGCCGTATCCGGGCATCCGGCCGTTCCGGATCGACGAGCAGCATCTCTTCTTCGGCCGCGAGTCGCAGGTCGACACGATGGTCGACACGCTGGCCCGCCACCGCTTCCTGGCCGTGCTCGGCGGGTCGGGCTGCGGCAAGTCCTCGCTCGTCAACTGCGGCCTGCGGCCGGCCTTGCACCGCGGGTTGCTGAGCGCCGCCGGCAGCGCGTGGCGCATGGCCAGCCTGCGCCCCGGCGGCGCGCCGCTGCAGGCACTGGCTGAGGCGCTGGCCGCACCCGGCGTGCTCGGGCAAGGCCAGGTGCCAGGGCCGTTCAGCGCGGCCGAGATGATGCTGGCGACGCTGCAGATGAGCCGGCGCGGCCTGGTCGAAGCCTTCCGCGCGGCGTGGCTGCCGCCGGGCACCCAGCTGCTGGTGGTGGTCGATCAGTTCGAGGAGCTGTTCCGCTACCGAGCGCCCGACGAGCGTGGTGGCGAGGGCGGCGAGGCGGGCGACGATGCCACCGCCTTCGTCAACCTGCTGCTGCAGGCGCGTACCGAGGCGGTGCCGATCCACGTCGTGCTGACGATGCGCTCGGACTTCCTCGGCGACTGCGCGCGCTTTGCCGGCCTGCCCGAGGCCATCAACGGTGCCCAATACCTGGTGCCGCGCATGAGCCGCGACGAGCGGCGGCAGGCGATCGCCGGCCCGGCGCGCGTCTGCGGGGCCGCGATCGAGCCGACGCTGCTGACGCGCCTGGTCAACGACGTCGGCGACGACCCCGACCAGCTCAGCCTGCTGCAGCACGCGCTGGCGCGTACCTGGGACCACTGGCAGCGCAGCGGCGAGCCGTCGCCGCTGCGCGCGCATCACTACGAGGCCGTGGGCACCATGGCCGCGGCGCTGAACCAGCATGCGGAGGAGATCTGGCAGGCCATGCCGGCGCGCCTGCACCCGGCCGGCGAACGCGTGCTGCGCGCGCTGACCGACAAGAGCACCGACAGCCGCGGCATCCGCAGGCCGCTGCGCGTCGCCACGCTGTGCCGCGTCTGCGCCGTCGACGGCGCGGGCTTGGCCGAGGTGCTGGCGCCGTTCCGCACCGCCGACGCTTCGTTCCTGATGCCGCCCGAGGCGTTGCCGCTGGCCGACGACGCGGTGGTCGACCTGGCGCACGAGAGCCTGATGCGGCTGTGGCAGCGGCTGCGCGACTGGGGCGAGGCCGAGGCCGAGGCGGCACGCATGCTGCACCGGGTTGCCGACGCCGCGGCCTTGCACGCCGCCGGCCAGGCCAGCCTGTGGCGCGACCCCGAGCTGCAGTTCGCGCTCGCCTGGCGGGAGCGCCAGGCGCCGACCGAGGCCTGGGCCGGCCTGTACGGCCGCGCGCTGGCGCCGGCCCTGGC
>JRYF01004116.1_pt1 | contig 10333 bp, 9 predicted proteins | sample 235331 | NCBI WGS metagenome assembly JRYF01 (sample SAMN03074217, study PRJNA261475) | activated sludge metagenome | biome: Wastewater Treatment Plant; feature: Wastewater; material: Activated sludge; isolation source: activated biomass of a wastewater treatment plant treating hydrocarbon... ... | reverse complement strand
GAAATGCCTGCTTGAATTGCAGGAGCACTTTCAGGTTGCCGGGGTGTATGACTCAGACCCGGAAGCGGCACTGCTCGCTGCGGGCCAGTACGGCGTGGCCCGCTTCGAGAGCTACGGGGAATTGCTTGGCGCAGTGGAAGCAGTGGACATCGTAACCCCCACGCTTACCCACTTCGAACTGGCGAAAGCAGCCATCGTGCAGGGCAAACATGTTTTTATCGAAAAACCATTGGCCTCAACACCGGAAGCGGCACTCGACCTCATTGAACTGGCCGGACGACACGGCGTGACCGCTCAGGTCGGTCATGTGGAGCGCTTCAATCCTGCNNCGTGCTCGACCTGATGATCCATGACATTGACATTGTATTGAGTTTGGTGAAATCCCCGGTGCGCACCATCAGCGCCAGCGGCGTTGCTGTGGTGAGCGACACGCCCGACATCGCCAACGCCCGCATCGAGTTTGAAAATGGCTGTGTGGCCAACCTGACGGCCAGCCGCATTTCCATGAAACAGATGCGCAAAGTGAGGCTCTTTCAAAAGGATGCTTATATCGGCCTCGATTTTTTGGAAAAAAATGCCCAGGTACTGCGTATGGCAAACCATGACGGCAGCCCCGTCCCCTCCAATGCCTTTGAACTTGAAACACCCGGCGGCACAAAACGCATCACGGTGGAGATGCCCCCAGCCGGGCCGGTGAACGCCATTGCCGAGGAACTGAAATCGTGGGCCACCAGCATTGCCGAAGGCACGCCACCTGCCGTAACCCTCCAAGACGGCTACGAAGCGCTCCGGGTTGCATGGGCAGTTATGGCGCAACTTGGAGATTATCGTTTGGGCACGGGCGAATAATTTGGGTGCAGCCCGGCAAGGGATTTTTTTATCCCACAGGGGGTTGACTTTCTCTCTTCACGGTATTAACTTGTGGCCTGTAAGAACCTCTCTATCTGATACTGACAACAGAGCGAATGAAGCAAGAGCGATTTCTCCGATACCTGCAACACGAAAAAAGGTTTTCACCGCACACCCTTACTGCCTACCAGAAAGATTTGGGGCAGTTCACCGATTTTTTGGATACCACCTACCAGATCAATTCACCGGAACAAGTGACCCATTTTCACATCCGCTCCTGGATGGTTGATTTGCTCGATCAGGGCAACGTGCCCCGCACCATCAACCGAAAGCTGTCCTGCCTCAAAACGTACTTCAGGTTCATGCGCAAAAACGGGGAACTCACGGCCAACCCCATGGCCAAAATCATTGCCCCGAAAACCGGCAAGCGCCTCCCTGTTTTTGTCAGCGAAAAGAGCATGTCCCAGTTGTTCGATCAGGTGACGTTCGGCGACGGATTCCCCGGCCTGCGCGACCGACTGGTCATGGAGATGTTTTATTGTACCGGAATGCGGAGTTCGGAACTTTCGGCCCTGAAAACGAAAGATGTTGACTTTGCCGGTTCCCAGGTGAAAGTGATGGGCAAGGGCGGAAAGGAACGCCTGATACCCATTGCCCGCCACCTCTCCGACCTGATTGAACAATACCTCGCCGCCCGAAAGCCGGCTTTCCCGGACGACCATCAACCCGAACTGTTCATCACCGACAAAGGCCGCCCGCTCTACCACGGATTCATATATACATTGGTGAAACGCTACCTCTCCAGCGTAACGACGCTCGAACAGCGAAGCCCCCACGTACTGCGACATACTTTTGCCACCCACCTGTCGAACAGCGGTGCCGACCTCAATGCCATCAAGGAATTGCTGGGACATTCGAGCCTCGCTGCCACACAGGTTTATACACACAACTCCATCGAAAAACTGAAAAAGGTTTACGAACAAGCACACCCAAAAGCTAAGACATGATCGGTGCTCCATGTCGGACAGGCCCAAAAAACATGGGCCAGGGCACCACACAAACCATATTTTCTAACCGTTTAAATCAACGTCTATGAAAGTTCACACAGAATCCGTTCAGTTCAAAGCTGACAAGAAGTTAATTGAGTTCATTGACAAGAAAATCGCAAAACTGGACAACTATTTTGATCGCATCATTGATGCGGAAGTCAAACTAAGGTTGGAAAATTCAGGCCAGGTGAGGGACAAAGTCGCTGAAGTGCGCATCCACGTGCCCGGCCAAAGCCTCTTTGCAAAAGAAACCCACAAAACCTTCGAGCAATCCGTTGACACTGCCGTTGATAATCTCAGAAGACAACTCACCCGATACAAAGAACGGTTGCGTGTCGCATAAAATCGAAAAAAATCCCGCCGATTCGGCGGGATTTTTTTTTGCCCTAAGTAGTCTGTCAAGTTAATGCTGTCGGGTTGAGACTCCCTATGTAACCGTAAAATTTATTGGGACTGTAATTTTTAGCGGGATGGCATGACCTCGGAGAGGTCAAACGTTGGTAGAATAGTGAATCCCGGGGGGGCGACCTCGGAGAGGTCGTATATCGCATAAAACGTGCGACCTCTCCGAGGTCATCATCAAAGGGCTTCCCGCTAAAAATTACAGTCCTAATTTATTTGGCGGCATCGCCAGTCGTGGTGCCGCCAAATAAAACCCGATTTTCGGGACAGGTCTTGGCGGTTACAAGGGCCACACTGACCCGACAGAATTAATTGGACAAACTTCTAAAAAACGGCAATGACCACCCCTTCCGACTCCGACTTGGAGCTTGGGACGTTCAGTTTTTTCCCATTCATTTCCAAATGGATGGTAGTGGACGCATCAGCGGGGAAAAAGCAATCCAGCCCTTTGAGAAAGGGAGCCATGTTGTAAACTGGAATGGGACTGTGGTCAGATTGGCCATTGTTATTGCTGTCGTACATAAAAAAAGCGATGGTAGTCTGGCGAGCAGAGGCCAATAGCGGCGTGGAAAGTTCAACGCCATTTACGGTCAACACGTCTCTTCCATTGACCACTGCCTGGTCAGAGGAAAAAATGGCCAGCACGGTTTGCGCATCGTCTTTGGGAAGGGAGGAAAGCAACATACCCGCCATGGAGCCGGGTGCCGGGAAGGCCCGCAGATATACCAAGTTTTCACTTTGCTCAAACGGCCTGTGAAAGTAACGCACCGGTCGGAACTCGTTGTTGACGCTCCTGAGGCAAAACTCGTAGCATACTCCCTCCGCTGCCTGGATTGGCCCCCATTTGCCTTCGCTATCTGGACTCAAAGTGGCATCCGGCTTGGCGTGCCTTCGAAATCCGGTATCGCAATCCAGTAGATAAACCTCCACCACCGCATTCTTCACCGGTTGGTTTTCACCGAAGGTGACCGCCCTTCCTGCCAGAATGATAGAGCCGTCATTGGGGGCATGTGACTTTGTTGCCTCCATTGGCACCGGTTTTCCGAGCAGGAAGCTGTACATAGCCTCGAAAGTCTGCTTGCTGGTGGCCACCTGGTAGTGATCCAGCCCTGGTATAGGGGTATTGGTAGCACCGGGTATGTCGCCACCTGCCACGATGCGGTCGTCAGCGGAATAAATATTAAGGGTAGGCACCTCGGCACCGGCAGGGCCTGCGGGTTTGCTTTCCTTAAAACTGCCAATGTGAACGTAGCGGCCCACTTTTTCTGCACGGCCTGCGTCGGAGAGATAGCCGTAGGAGAGGCGCCCCCCGGCAGAGTGCCCCACCAGGTTGACCTTGTCCGTGTTGAATCGCTTTTGCAAGTCATCAATCAAGGCATCGAGCCGCTGCACTTCCCCACTGTTGGAGGTGGTGGTGTTCCAATCATACACCAACAGGCGGTCAGGACAATAGCCACTGGCCACAAAGCGCCTGACCTGTGGGGCGTAGGTATCGCCCGATGCCATAGCGCCGTGAATGAATATGATGGGGTTTTCCGGTGAGCAGTCCGCCTCCGGGGCAACGCCATGAACAGACTGGCCGCTCGCCACTTGCAGCATGATGCACAGCGCAACCCCGCTCAGGAGAACCTGTTTGATAAAAAAACGCAAGCGTGAGGGCTTCATGTCATGCAAACCTACATGATTGTGAATCTGGCTTGCTGTTGAAAAGAAAAATAATTCGGGCATGGTTGAAAAATGTAGTTCTATATTTGGCTGATTTTTGCTTTTCAAAAGTAGAATCGTGTAAAGTAAGGTTAGAACTATGAAATCCTGCTCTTGTTTTGAGCGCTTTTTTTAAAACCGTACACTGAATTCAATTGAATTCCATACCCGCTGGTACGAGGGGCAGCCCCGCACCAGCGGGCCACGACAAGGCAGCTTGTGAAGGCGGAAAAAGTGAGGTGGTAAAAGACCGGGTTTACTAACAAATGTATGGTTTCAAAAGGCTGCTTTAAAAATGACAAGCAGTTACGATTTTAAAACAATCAACGCACCATGAAAGCATCACGCAGAAAATTCATCATGCAATCCACTGCAGCGCTGGCGGGGGCCAGCCTGTTGCCCAACGAAGTCACGGCCATGCGCAAGGAGCCGGTGTCCGCCAACGACCGCATACAGGTAGGGGTCATCGGGTGCAAGGGCATGGGCTGGAGCAATCTCCAGCAGTTTTTGAAAATACCGGAGGTGGCTTGTGTAGCACTGGCGGACGTTGACAGAAGTGTGCTCGAAGAGCGGGCCGGCAACGTCGAAAAATTGCAGGGCAGCCGCCCCCAACTGTTTGGCGACTACCGCAAGCTGCTTGAATTGAAAGACCTCGATGCCGTGATCATCGGAACGCCCGATCACTGGCACTGCCTGAACTGTTGCGATGCCCTCTCTGCCGGCAAGCACGTCTATGTGGAAAAACCCATCGCCAACACCATCGAGGAGTGCAATGTCATGTTGCGAGCAGCACGGCGGGCCGGAAAGATGGTGCAGGTGGGCCAGTGGCAGCGCAGTGGTTCGCACTATGAACAGGCCATTGCCTACCTCCGTTCGGGGGCGCTTGGCAACGTGCGCCTCGTGAAATGCTGGGCCTATCAGGGCTGGATGAAGCCAGTGCCCAGAGTGGCCGATGGTCCCGTGCCCGACGGCGTGGACTATGACTTCTGGCTAGGCCCTGCTCCCAAAAAGCCCTTTAACCAAAACCGTTTCCATTTCAACTTCCGCTGGTTTTGGGACTACGCCGGCGGTCTGATGACCGACTGGGGCGTTCACGAAATTGACATTGCACTCTATGCGATGGGTGCATCGGCCCCCAAGTCCGTCATGGCTTCCGGTGGCAAACTGGCCTATCCCGACGATGCTTCCGAAACGCCCGATACCCTGCAAGCAGTCTTTGAATACGAAAACTTCAACATGCTCTGGGAACACGCTACGGGCATTGACCTGGGGAATTACGGCAAGACAGAAGGCATTGCTTTTATCGGCAACAACGGTACGCTCACCGTCAACCGCCAGGGATGGGAAGTCCGACCGGAAACGGAGCGGGACAGCGAAGGCATCCTCCAGTACAAAATCCCGAACCTGCCCGACCAGGTTCGGCCCGCCCAATCCAACTACTTATACGATCACGTGAAAAACTTCGTGGAGGCCATGCAAAACAACGATTCCTCCATCCTGAAATGCGGCATCGAAACGGGAGCCGTTGCGGCCATCAATGCGCAGATGGGCAACATTGCCTTCAAAACGGGCAGGAAGGTTTATTGGGACGCCGCCAACGGAAATTTCAAAAGCGATGCAGAAGCGAACCGTCTCATCAAGGCAAGCTACCACAACGGGTGGAAAGTGCCGGGGTAAAGGCCAGGGAAAAATAAAATGAAATTTTATTTTTTAAAAATCTCTACTCATTGTGTTTTAAAGGTTCAAAAAGTAAATTCATTTTATCACTGTTCTTGATGGATGCGGAGAATGTGATTATTCCGGGTACTCCAGCCTTACGTGGTGGATGCTGCGCAACATTTTTTTGAAAACCATGCGGCATTTGGCGATGTCGCTGAAAGAAAGTTTTGATTCGGAGAGTTGCCCCTTTTTGATTTTGCCGTCAATGATTTTGTCCACCAGTTCGTCAATCTCCTGGCCAGTGGGGTCTTTGAGCGTGCGGGAGGTTGCCTCCACCGAATCGGCCAGCATGAGAATGGTTTCGCATTTGGTCTGAGGCTTCGGGCCAGGATAGGTGAAGAGGGCCGGATTCACTTCTGTACCTGGATTTTCCTGGAGATAGGTTTTGTAAAAATACTCCACCTGCGTATCGCCGTGGTGGGTGGTGATGAAACGGGTGATGACCCTGGGCAGCCCGTGTTTCTTCGCCAAGCGTTCGCCTTCCGTCACGTGAGCGATGATGATGGCGGCACTTTCGAGGCGGCTCACCCCATCGTGAGGACTTTTGCCCGACTGGTTTTCGATAAAAAATTCCGGGTTGAGCATTTTGCCGATGTCGTGGTAAAGCGCACCGGTGCGCACCAGCAATGGATTGGCCCCGATTTCGGTGGCGGCAGCCTCGGCCAGGTTGCCCACCTGGAGCGAGTGCTGGAAAGTGCCGGGGGCTTTCATCGCCAATTCCCGCAGGAGGGGGCGGTTCATGTCCGTCAGTTCCACCAGCGAGATGGACGAGGTGAAATTGAACATGCGTTCCATCAGTGGGATAAGGGGAAATGCCATGAGGGTCAGCACGCCATTGAGCAGGAGCCAACCGTGTACTGCCCAGTCAATCTGCTGGATATCGCCCTCCTCGATGAGGTTCAGCCCCAACAGGGACAGGGAGTAGGCAAGGAAAATATAAAGTACAGATCTGAAAAACTTCGTCCAGTAGCGGGCATCGGCTACCGTCAGCACGGCTACCACGCCGGCCACGATCTGAGTGAATATGAACTGGTATCCCCCTGCCGTGAGAAAACCCGCAATCAGCACAACGACCACGTGGGTGAAAAACGCCAGCCGATAGGTGAAAAAATGCCGCACCACTACCGGCACGATGCAATAAGGAATGGCGTAGGCACTCAGCACCTCCGTCCGACCCGCAAGGTAGGTCAGGTAGCTGAAAGCAACCAGCCACATCATCACGAACGTCAGGTAGTTCCAGTTGCGGAGGATTTCCCGCCGGTAAGCATTTACATACATCAAAAAAGTGCCCAGGATAAGGGCAGTGAGCAGCAGGTAGCCGAAGTAAACCGTGAGCGATGATTTTTGTGAAATGACCTCGGACTCGAACTTTTCACGAAAGCTCACGAGTTTTTCAAAAACCTCTTCCGTGACGATGTTCCCTTTTTTCACGATCATATCGCCCTGGCGCACGATGCCTTTTGTCGTGGTGATATTGGAAAGGGTTTGCTCGCGCAGTTTTTCCGTTTGTTCCTCGTCGAAAAGGATGTCGGGGGCGATGGCTTCGTTGATTGCCTGAAACAAAATGGCCGGCATGGGCGGTCTGGCCCGCTCCGCAGTATCGGCAAGTACCTGCCGGGCCTGCTCAAGCGATAAGAAACCCTGCAAAGTCCGTTTTGTGCTGACGTTGCCCTGCACGACGTTGATGACGAATGCCTCGCCCCGGCTCTGGTGTTCGGGAGCCAGTTTTATCACCCCCCTTGCGTAAATGCCGTTTAGGAAATTCCGACCAAAGACCACGTACCGCAGGGCCGGCACACGCAGCGAATCTGGCAGCCCGTTTATGTATGCACGATGCTGTTCAACCGTCGCTTCAAAGTCCCGGATTTTCGCACTCCCCATGTCGGTACTTTTCCGATAAAAAGGCGAAAACTCCCTGGCAGCCCGTTCCCGGTCGGCCATTATCTCCTCGTTCGTTTTTTTGATGGCAAAATCAAAAGGAGCCGTGAGGTCTTCGTAGCGCCAGGTCAATCCTTTTTGAAATTCGTACTTGAACTTCACGCTGCTGGGGTACAGTACGCTGATGAAAAACACCACGCCCACCACGAGGGTGTAACGGAAGAGGCCGTCAAGATCGGACAAGGTTATGTTGAATTTTTTGGCCATGAAGGAACGGAAGATGGATGCCAGGATTTATGCTTCGGGGGGTGAAGATAAGCAACCCGGCGAATAGTTCCTGTCAAACCAATTTGGCGGAATAAATTCCGCCCACCAATCCCACTGGATGCCCCCAATGACCCAGAATAGGGATGAAGGATGAGGGATAGCCTGTCCCGAATCTTTAGTTCCGAGTTGACCTCGGAATACTTCGGGAAGGGATGAAATGAACCCCAATTAAACAAAGCATTAGTCAATCAGATCCAGCAGCAGTTCCTTCATCTTGTCTTTGCTGTGGTTGGCACCGAGGAGCCGGTGTTCCTCTTTTCCTTCTTTGAAAATGAGTACGGTGGGGAACCCGTGGACGTTGGCATTGTCCACGATGTCGGCGTTGGAGCCGTAGTTGACTTCGCCGAATTTGACGCTCTTGATGCTTTGTTCGTTCAGGAGCGCTTCGATTTCGGGCCTGATTTTCTTGCACTGGCTGCACGATGGGGAATGGAAAAAGACCAGGGATGGGCTGCCGCTGATCATGGCCTGAAACTGGGCTACACTGGTAACATCCTCCAATGGGGAAGGGCCGGTATTTTTTTGGCAAGCAGCGAGACCGAGGATCAGGCTGAATAGTAGCAATGGATTTTTCATGAAATGTATTTTTTTTGTGAACATGGTTTGCAAAAAAAACGCTTTTGCAGCGGGTTTCAAAAAATAACGGTAGCGTTTTGATTTTTCTTTGATCCTTTGCGCAGCAAAAAGAAAAAAAATGCCAGAATTGACCTTTGATGTCACCATTCCCGTGCTGAACGAGGAGCCTACCCTGGAGCGGCAGGTGACAATCCTGTACGATTTTTTGAAAAAAAACTATCCGACACCGGGGCAGTGGCGCATCGTGATCGCCGACAACGGCTCGAAAGACCGGACGCTGGAAATTGCCCGCTCGCTCCATGAACGCCATCCCGAAATCGTGCCGATCACGGTTCCCCGCAAAGGTGTCGGGTTGGCACTGAAACATTCCTGGGGGCAGTCGCAGGCCGACATCGTGGGCTACATGGACCTCGATCTGGCCACCGATCTTTCGCATTTTCCCGAAGCCTACCATGCCATTGCCCAACAGGGCTACGACCTCGTGTATGCCAGCCGCCTGCACCCGAAAGCCAAAGTCATCGGGCGCACGTTGAAGCGGGAAATCACCTCACGGGGTTTCAATTTCATTTTGAAAACCTATCTGGGCGTGGGCTTTTCCGACGGCATGTGCGGCTTCAAGTGGCTGCGGCGCGAAGTATATGCACCCCTCCATGAAGGCGGGGCCGTGAGCGATGGGTGGTTTTTTTCGACCGAACTGCTCACCGTGGCCGAGTGGCAGGGCCTGAAAATGCTGGAACTTCCCGTCACCTGGACGGACGACGTGAGCAGCAGCCGGGTAAAAATTCTCCCGCTTGCCAAACAATACCTGGCCGCCATGAAAGTATTGAAAGCAAAAAAGCCCTTATGATGTCCGACGTTTCTTCTGCTCATCCTTCCATTCTGCTCGGTACGGCCATGTGGGGCTGGACGACGACCCAAGAAACTGCCTTTGAGTTGCTCGACACCTGGTATGAACTGGGCTATCGGGAGGTGGACGGGGCGACCAACTATCCGATTGACAAAGACCCGGCGCATTTCAGGCGCTCTGAGCATATTTTGCTCGAATGGATAAAGGCGCACGGCGTGCAAGACCTTTCGGTGATGATGAAAATCGGCAGCGTGAACAACCTGCGCACACCGGAGCATGTCCTCACCCAATCTTTTGTGCTGATGATGCTCGACGAATACCGATGGCTGTTCGGCGACAACCTGGCCACGCTGATGGTGCATTGGGACAACCGCAACGAGCCTGCCGCCATCCGTGAAACCCTGCTGGCACTTGATGTTGCCCGGCAGCAAGGATTGCAAATAGGGCTGTCGGGCATCCGCCACCCGGAAATATATGCGGAGTTGAACGAATCGTTCGGCTTTGATTTTCGCATCCAGTTGAAGCACAATGTTTTACAATCCGACTATGGGCGCTATGCGCCGTTTCATGGCAAACGCCGTTTCATCGCTTATGGCATCAACGCAGGCGGGCTGAAACTCGACACGGCGGCCTATTCATCCAGCAGTTCCCTCGTCGCAAGAGGGGCCAATGTTGCGAACTTGCCACCTGCCGTTGATGCAATATGGGAGGTGATAGCCCTCGCCAACGAGGTGGGCGACCGGCCCCGGCTTTCTGCCATGCACGAGATGGGGATGATTTACGCCTTTTATCAACCTGACATGAAGGGAATCCTGTTGGGTGTGTCGAATGTGGGGCAGTTGCGGGAGAGTGCCGGTTTTCTCGAAATACTTAAAACCAATGTTTACAGGGATGTCTATGGCTTGTTGATGGAGCGTTTTGGTGGTTAGATGGAGGATGTTCAGAAAACTGTATCCTACAATATGGAAAACATCTATGACAG
>JRYF01001835.1_pt1 | contig 10334 bp, 4 predicted proteins | sample 235331 | NCBI WGS metagenome assembly JRYF01 (sample SAMN03074217, study PRJNA261475) | activated sludge metagenome | biome: Wastewater Treatment Plant; feature: Wastewater; material: Activated sludge; isolation source: activated biomass of a wastewater treatment plant treating hydrocarbon... ... | reverse complement strand
ATATTCCACCTCGCGATCTCCCTGAATTCACCCGTCTGGGCGGAGGGAAGGGGGGCGCCCAACAGCGTTACACCCTGTGGCGGACTCTGAGTGGGCGCCGCTGTCGGATTTTGAGCAGGGGGTGACGTCGGTTCCTGCTCCGGTGTGTTTTCCACAGCAGGGGTAAATGTCGCTGTCCCGCCTGCCTCCTCCATGATGACCACGGGCGGCGCAGTTACCTGAGTTTCCGCTTGTTGCGTCCCTGTCCCATAGAAATAGTTGTATCCCCAAAGCGATATGCCAATGATCGTCGTCATCAACAGCAATAGAAGGGCGGTCGGAACAAAGGTCCTTTTTCTTTTCCTCTGTTTTGCGATTGCGATGATTTTTTTCTCGGGCGCTTTATCGCCGAGGGCGATCAGTTCCAGGACATCTGCAAAATCGCCCATGCTTTCGTAACGGTCTTCCGGTTTCTTTTTCACCGCGCGGAGCATTGCCAGTTCGACGAATTTCGGAATTTTCCTGTCAATCGTGGTCGGCAGGGGAAGTTCGTCGGTGACGTGCTTCAAGACCATCGCCATGGGCGTATCGGCGGTGTACGGCTTTTGCCCGGTCAACAATTCGTAGAAGACCAATCCCAGCGAATAGATGTCCGCCCTGAAATCAACGTCCCTGCCCATACCCTGCTCGGGAGACATGTATTCAGGCGTGCCGACGCCCACGCCGATGGCGGAATCTACCTTCTCCTCCTTTTCCTCGAGCAGTTTGAGGATGCCGAAGTCCGAGAGCATTGGACGGAAATCCTCCTGGAGCAGGATGTTGGAGGGTTTGACGTCGCGGTGGACAATCTGCTGGTGATGGACGTAATCCAGCGCCCGTGCGATCGGCGCCAGCACCGCCGCCGCGGTCTGCCACGGCAATTTTTGATTCGCCGCCTCTTTGAGCGTCCCGCCCGGAATGTACTCCATGACCAGGAAGGGCTGTCCGTTCTCGACGCCGTAGTTAAGCACCTTGACGATATTCGTATGCGCCAGGTTCGCCAAAGCCTTGGCTTCCATTTCGAACTGACCGAGGAAGACCTGTGAATCCCGCTTGCTCTGACGGATGACTTTGATCGCCACGTTCCTTTCCATGCGGGAATCGAGCGCGTTGTAGACCCTTGCCATCCCGCCTTCGCCGAGTTGCTCCAGCAGGACATATTGTCCAAGATTCTTTCCGAATACGTCATTCATCGAATATCAACCTTTGGAATCAATCGGGGATACCCCAAAGACGGATCGTCCCGTCCAGTGAGGCGGAGATCAGCAGTCTTCCGTCGGGTGTGAACCGCAGGTCCGTGATCGAACCGCTGTGACCATACAGAGACATCACCTCCTGGCGCGTGGCGACATCCCATAAATGGATCGTATTGTCGTCGTATGCCGCCGCCGCCAGGTTGCCGCTGGGGCTTACGGCGACACTGACGACATTACGAAGATTCACGCCTTCCATTGCCGCGCCGCGGACGGATAACAGGCTGTTCCCTCCATAGGCAAGCGTTCCATTGCCATCATCTATATAGAACGCCCTCATGTGATCCACTTTTTGGAAGTTGCACAGGGAGGAGTTGCTTTGACCCTTTTCCATGATGTGATGAAAACTGGTGACGGAAAAGACGAGGGCATCCTTCCAATCCAAATAATTCGAGCAGCCGCTGCCGCTGAAATCCCGGCTCGTTTTCATTTCCTGTCCGCTTGCCATGGACCATAAATGGATGGATTTGTCGTATCCTGCGGCAACCTGCGCGTCATTTCGGATGAACCGAATGGCTTCGATCTTCTCGCGGTTGTTGAAGGTATGGATCTCATCGCCCTTCGCAGTCAAAAAAACCTTTACTGTCAACGGGTCTGAAGCGATTGCAAAGTACCGGTCGTCCTGGGAAAAGGGATTATCCAGTTTGATCTCGCCCTGCACCGGATACAAAAGCCTGCTGTTCCAGATGTCCCAAAGTTTTACGGTCCGGTTATCGTGCTGGGTAAGCAGGTGGCGGCTGTCATGGGAAACGGTAAATTTATTGACGTGCGCATCGAGCGATTGATTTTGGCGGATGTCCTGTCCGGAGGAAGCGTCGAATGCCCGCAGAGTCCCATTGCGCAGTCCCGAGAAGAGAGTCTTTCCGTCCGGACCGAACGCCAGGCTGTGCACACTTCCCAGGGGATTCGAGGGAACAACGCCGCCCGTCAGCGCCGGGGATTTCCAAAGCAGGGCGGAATCGATGTTCCAGACGAAGATCCCGCCGTTCACGTCTGCCCCGGCAATGGATTTCCCGTCCGAGGCGGCGGCGATCCTGGCTAGCGGATATTGCAGGCTGCCTACCGTGCCAGCGATGGTCCCAGTGTCAACGTTAACCAGCCACACCGTTTGGTTCCCGCCGCCAACGACCAGCAGGGAAGAATCCCCGACGCTGGCGATGTCAACCACCCTGGAAGTGAGCGTCACTGCACGCGTCAGCGCAGTACTACCGGCATCCCAGATGTTGACTTTGAAGAGACCGTCCCCGGTAACGATGTACCTGCCATCCGAGGAGTACGCCACACTGCTCACACTCGTAACCGGGATCGGAGCCGGTTTCGAGGCATCTTTGGAATTTACCTCCCATTGGAAAAGATTGTTATCGAGACCGACAGATGCCAGCCGGGTTCCATCCGGTGAAAAAGCCAGGTCGAGGATTCCCTTCGTGTGACCGCTGTAGGTCGTTTCGGTCATTTCCTGCCAGGTATCCGTATCCCATAATCGGACGAGCCCATCCCGGTCTCCCACCGCGATTGTCTTGCTGTCCGGCGAGAAGGCAACAGCGCTGACCCAGGAATAGGTATCAATGTACTCTTGAAGATCAAGGGTGACCGGATCGAAAACGAAGACGCCCCTGGACGTACCCGCCGCGAGGTGTCTTCCATCGGGCGAGGCAGCCAGGTCGTTCATATCGCCGATGCCCCACACGCTGATCGGCACCAATTGGTTGACGTTATCGGTTTGTATGACCTGGTCCACGGAAACGATCGGGGTCTCCTGGAACAGCGGATACGTGATGCCGACCGCTGGCGCGTTTGAGGTGACGGCAACGGCAATCGTTGGAGGAACGCTCGTTTTTGTCGCGGCAGGCGTGGAGGTCGGTCGAGGCGTGCTGGACTGCGTCACAATGGGCGGGATCGCGGTTTCCGATCCATCGCTTCCATCACTGGACAGGAAGCCTGATCCAGCGCCCCAAACCAATCCCGCCGCCAGAACCACGACTGCCAAAAGACCAAGCGCCATCCATGAACGGTTCATCGCCGGTCTTGGGGATGCCGCTGATAACGGTTTCCGGACCATGGACTTTGTGATGGTGAGGTCCAACGCGCCGCGCGCCAGGATCAACCCCACCTCCTGCATGGACTGATACCGCTCCGCCGGGTCCACGGCGATGCACTTCTCGACCAGCGTGCGGATGGCGGGAGGAATTTCTTTCCTGGGTTTCAGGTCTTGAGGCTGGCTGAAAATCCTCTTGCGCAAGGTATCCAGAGGGGTCGGTTCGAGCAGGGCGATTTCACCGTTCATCCAATCGTGCAGGATCATGCCCATGGCATAGACGTCGCTGCGCGCATCCGGCGTTTCGCCGTTGAGCTGTTCGGGGGCGCAGTATTCATATCCCCATTTGTTGATCCATGCGCCCTGGGAATGGGCAAGCGTAAAGTCCTTGATAATCTGTTCGAACCCGAAGTCGAAAAGGATCGGGTTCTTCTTGTCGTCGAGGATGATGCTGTTCGGGTTGAGAGCCCTGTGGATTATCCCGGCTTCATGGGCATACCCCACCGCCTGGGTGATGGACACCAGTTCCCGTGCGAGTTCCCCCCAGGAGTAGGTCCTGTTGAAAAAACGGCGCAGCGGGCGGGCGGGATAAAAGTTGTATACCAGGTAGATCGTTTCGTCGTGGATGCCGGAATCGATCAGCGCGGCAATGTTTGGGTGGGTGAGTCTGGCGTTCTTCCTGGCTTGTTCCTTCAACAGATTTAGGAGCGCCGAACTGTCAACGCACTGGACCTTGACGATCTCCAGCCCGACGTGTTGATGAGCGCGCGGATCGTATGCCTTGAACAAAACCCTCGTGCCGGTCTCCCGCACCTTGACAAGGATTTGATACTGGTTGATCGTGGCGCCGATAAGGTTTTTCATGGGGATGCCGCTTTGCCTACCTTGAGTCTGCAATGCCGAACAGACGGGTCGTGCCATCGTCGCCGGTCGCAGCGAGTTTGACGCCGTCCTCGGAAAATTTCAATGCACGGATCGCACTAAAGTTGCCGACGATCTCGGCTACTACCTCTCCATTCCCGCCGTTGATGAAAATTACCATTCCGCTTTCAGTTCCGGCGGCGACGATCGCTCCATCCGGCGAGACCGCCAGCGCTGTCACCGTTCCACCCGGTCTGTATCTCCATAGCGATTGTTTCGTGTCCGTATCGAACCCTTCGATAAAACCGCTCGAATTGACGTAAGCCAGGAGCGCCAGATCGCTCGAAAAGACGGGTAGCTTCGTTCCGACGCTTTTTGCGCAAATGTATCTGGCGCGTTCATCCAGCGTGGGTAACGTTCCCGCGGTGGAATTTATGCGCAGGACTTCATCGTTATTATTTGACGTGGTAATAAAACAACCGGGTACGGAAGACCTCCCGGTGGAAAACGTTTCGAAACCGCTTTCGTAATCCCAGGTTTTCGATGCGACCAAACTTCCTGAAATCAATATGCTTCCGTCGCGTGCATACCCCACCGTTCCGCCGGTGATTGCCTGGGAAAGGTCTCCAGCAACCGACACCCCTGAGAGCGGGATTTGCTTGTAGGTCTCCTCAACGATATGTTCGCCGGTGAGAGTGACCCGTGCGGTCTCGGAAATAAGGATGACCATTGACGAACCGTCGGGCGCGATCGGATCGCCAGATGGAAGCGCATAGTGAGACCTGTACATCACCTGGTTGGTCTTCAGGTTCCACACGTTTATGGTTGGGCGCTTGCCGCCGGAGGCGAGAATGGTCCCGTCGGGAGAGAAATCCAGCCGATCCAGGATGTCGTACATGGGGGGAATGATCTCCACCTGTTGTACTGTTATCCCGCCGTCCCAACGCAGCGAGACGATGCTCCCTCCATAAGAGGTCGAGTGGGAATCAAATTCGAACTTGGGTCCAAAAATATCCACCAGGTCTTTCGGCGTCGGTTGAATTACAAAACCCAGGGAGACGCCCCTGTACTCCTTTTGCGCCGCGATGTAGGTCCTTGCATTGCCGTTATCAATCCCTGCGAGCAGTTTTGTGTCATTATCAATGTAATCCAGACTCCAGATTCTCTCCTGCACCGGTATCGCGTCGGTCCTGAATTGCGGGAGGACATTCGTAAGCGATTGTGGGTTGATCAGGTTCCATTGGCGGATGTATCCCCTGTCTCCTCCAGCCGCAAAGTACGCATCGTCGGAGGAAATGGCGACAGCCTTTGGTTTACCCTCGAAGCGGAGTTCTATTTTGGCGAGCGATGCCACGTCCCAGATGCGGATGAGTTGATCCTCCGCGCACGAGACCAGCGTCCTGCCGTCGCTCGAAACCGCGATGTCGTTCACCGGTGCGGAATGCGCAGGTATGTCCTTGATGATGCTGTTCTGATTCGGGTCCCATACGATGACGTGCTGGTCGTACGACGCGGAATAGAGCAGGCGGTCATTGCCGGAAAAGATGATCCTGGAAATTTTGCCTTTGTGACCTTTCAGTGTGGCGTTCAAGATTTCGTTTTTCCAGTCCCATAACTGGATGTCGCCGGATTTCACGCCGATTGCCAGGAGGTCGCCGTTCGACGAGAACTGGACGCTGGTCGCCCAATCCTGCGGGTCAATCCATTTTTCGAACCGGTTCCCCTCGAATATGACGACGCCTGCGGACGCGGCAACCGCAATATACCGGTTATCCGGGGAAGCGTCCGCCTCCTCGGGTTTGCCGAAACCAAGCCGCGCAAACTCCCTGATCTTCCCGATATTGTCCGGTGAAATGACCTCGGTGGGAAGAGCGCCGGGGCTTTCGAATTCCACTGTCGGTTTGTCGGACGTCCGGACCTGGATAGGTCCCGTGGGGACAACTTGAGGATCGTTTGACGCCTGGGTCGCTTGTTCATTCACAGGCGGAGCGGATGTATTCATTGATTGCGATGCCGGGGCTGTGGAAAACGACTGGCTGGTCGCGGCAATTGTCGGCGGGGAGGGAGGCGGGACTTCCGTATTGCGCGGATAAAAATAATAGAAGGAAAACAGTCCAACCAGGCACAGTATCCCGAGGGCATACCAGACGGCGCGGCGCGGCGCCTTCTTCTCCACCTTGATCCGCCTCTTGAATCGAAGGCGGACCCATTTGCCAGCCTGCATCCGCTCCAGGACGTTCAGAATCTGGGGGAAACTCGCAAAACGGGCGCCCGGCTCCAGCTGGATACACTTTTGAATGAAACGCAATATATCCCCCGAAACGTGATCGGGAACGTCACCTGCCCCGACCGCCTCCGACTCTAAGAGCAATACCGCCGTTTCGGGGTCGCTTTTCCCTTTGAAAGGGAAATCGCCAATGGCATGGTAATAGAAGACAATCCCAAACGAATAGATGTCGGACGAACGGGTGGGGTTGCGTCCCAGTATTTGTTCGGGAGAGGTACATCTGAGATCCGATATGGATAGATTGTCGAAGCCGTCCTCCAGGTTTTCGAGCAGGAGTTTTTTGAATATCCCGCTCAGACCATAATCGAAGAGTTTTGGTTCCCCTTCTGTATCAACCAGGATGTTTTCGGTATTCAGGGCGCCATGCAAAATTTCCTGCTTGTGCAGAAAATCCAGGGCGTCGGCGATCTTGTAAAAGAAGGCAAGAAGTTCCCCACGGCTGGCGGCAGGGGCGTCGCGGTCAGCGAGCAGGGAGGTCGAATCACCGGGGAATACCAGGTATGGGGATCCGTCATGTTTTCCAACGTCGAGGATCGGCAAAAGGTTGTCGTGTTCGATGAACCGCAGGTAACTGACCAGGTTGAAGAACTCGTTCAGGATATCTTCCGACCAGGCGAGGGATGGATAATATAACTTGAGCAGGACGGGACTTCCGGTATCTTTTTCGACAGCCCTATAAAGCGCCCCCTCGGGCACTTTGCGCAGCATCTCTACGGCTTCATAATTCCCAATTGTCGTGACGTTTTTCTCTTCCATAAATACCTTGTGCGGGCGGGGAAATCCCTCCCTGAAAACATGCNNGAATGTTGTTAATTGGGTCGTGTGTTGGATCGTCAGTCAACCATCGCAGTTATATCACGAAACGCCGCCGGGCTTTGTTGTAACATCATGCCAGCAGTCGCATGAGCGGGACAACGGTTCAGATCGGACCTCCAGCCTGCCGCGCTGACGAACAGCCTCCTCCACGCCGCAAGCGGACGGTCACCCCGGCGGTCATCGTCACAGGACAAGACGGGTGAAAAGGGAAAACGTATACAGAAGACGACTGCCGCTTGCCACAGAGCGGATTTGAGTCTATACTTTGCATCATTCCGAGACATCCAAAGGAGGCTGGCATGACGACATTGCGCGACATCATCCGAAAGAAGGGTGGAGACGTGTTTTCGATTGCGCCGGAAGCGAGCGTTTTCGAGGCGCTCAAGATGATGGCTGACCACAATACCGGGGCATTGCTGGTCATGTCCGGCGGGAAGGTGGAGGGCATCCTTTCGGAACGCGACTGCATCCGCCGCGTGGACCTGCACGGGCGCACGGCGAAAGACACCCGGGTGAACGACATCATGACTTCGAAGGTGTTGTACGCGCAGGTGAACCAGTCCATCGAGGAATGTGTCGCGATCATGCTCGACAAGAACATCCGTCACTTGCCGGTCTTCGACGGGGAGGAGCTGGTGGGGTTGATCTCGTCCCGCGACGCCCTCAAAGAAATGGTGGACGAACAGAAATTCATGATCTCCCAATTGGAGCATTACATCACCGGCGGGGGACGATGATAACTCCGCTCACCGTGTTTGCGCAGCAGTCGTACTGCTGCGCAAACAAAGTTATATCTGTTTCAAAAGGGCGGGTTGGATGATCCTCCCTGAATGGACGATCTCTGAACTCCAGGAGAAGATGGAGGCGGGGGAGTTGACCGCGCGTCAGGTTGCGGAGTTGTACCTCCAGCGCATCGAGGCGGTGGACAAGGGCGGTCCGTTCCTCAATTCGATCATCGAGTTGAACCCGGATGCGCTCGAGATCGCCTCGGGGCTGGACGCGGAGCGGAAGGCTGGGAAGGTGCGCGGACCCCTGCACGGAGTCCCTGTGCTGTTGAAGGACAATATTGATACACACGACCGGATGCAGACCACCGCCGGTTCGCTGGCTTTGGAGGGCAATTACGCCGCGAAGGACGCCTTCATTGTGAAACAATTGCGCAAGGCAGGCGCGTTGATCCTCGGCAAGACCAATTTGAGCGAGTGGGCGAACTTCCGCGGGAAACCTTCGGTGAGTGGATGGTCGTCGCGCGGCGGGCTGACGCGCAATCCGCACGCGCTGGACAGGTCTGCGTGCGGTTCCTCGTCCGGTTCGGGGGCGGCGATCGCGGCGAACCTTGCCACGGTGGCGGTCGGCACCGAGACCGATGGCTCGATCATTTGCCCGGCGCAGACGAACGGCATTGTGGGCATCAAGCCGACGCTGGGTTTGTTGAGCCGGGGCGGCATCATCCCCATCGCGCACAGCCAGGATACAGCCGGTCCCATGGCGCGCACGGTCACCGACGCGGCGATCCTGCTTGGGGTGATGACGGGAGTCGATTCCGCTGATTCAGCCACGAGATTAAGTAGGAAGCGGGCGTCGAAGGATTACACAAAGTTCCTCGATTACGACGGTCTCAAAGGAGCGCGTATCGGCGTCGCCCGAAACATGGCGGGGACGAATCCGCGCATATTGAAAATCTTCGATCTGTGCATCGAAGTCATGAAAAAATTGGGAGCGGTCATCATTGACCCGGCGGACGTGCCGAACTTCGACAAATTCGGCAAAAGCGAAGTGGAAGTTCTACACTACGAATTCAAGGCGGATCTGAACAAGTATCTCAAATCGCTTGGCGGCGAGGTACGCGTCCATTCGATGCAGGATGTGATCAAGTTCAACGAAGAGCACGAAGACCGCGTCATGCCGTATTTCGGGCAGGAACACATGCTCGCCGCGCAGGGAAAAGGCGCGTTGAGCCATAAAAAATACCGCGAGGCGCTGGCGAAGAATCACCGCCTCTCTCGGCAGGATGGAATTGATGCGGCGGTGCGCAAACACAAACTGGATGCGGTTGTCGTTCCTTCGGGTGGACCTGCCTGGGTGGTGGACCTGGTCAATGGCGATGCCATCAATTGGGACATGGAAAGCACATCTCCCGCAGCGGTGGCGGGATATCCGCACATCACTGTCCCGGCGGGATTCGTTTTCGGCTTGCCTGTGGGCATCTCCTTCTTTGCCAAAGCCTGGCAGGAGGCAAACCTGATCCGGTATGCCTACGCCTTCGAACAGGCGACGCAATTTCGCAGGCAGCCGCGCTACCTGTCAACGGCAAGCCTGATACCCTGAAACCTGAAGAACATCACAACTTTTTTGACGTTCGTCCCTCGTCGCTGATACTGGCTTGTCATCCCCTTTGTTTCCGTCTATACTTCGAACGGAGCAAAAAATGACAGTCACTGAAATTTCCCCCCTTCAAACTGCGATCGAACCGTATATTCCCCTGGGACACTCGGGGCTGTTGCCAGCCTTGCACGCGGCTCAAAAGATCCATGGCTGGGTTTCCGAGCCTGTGGCAGCCGAGATCGCCAGGACCCTGAAAGTTCCCCTGGCGGATGTACATGGCGTCATCGAATTCTATTCCCTCTTCTACGACAAACCCACATCGAAGCATGTCATCCGCGTCTGCACGGACGTGGCTTGCGCCCTCCAGAACGGCGAGGGACTCCTGGACCGGCTGTGCGCCAAACATGGACTAAAACCCGGTCAGACTCCCGAGGACCTGTCTCTCACCATTGAGCCGAGTCCATGCCTTGGGCTTTGTGAGCATGCCCCGGTGGTGTGGGAGTCGGGCAGTGATCAGTCATCAGTGACAAGTGATGAAGGTGCAACACATGTGTCATTGAACCGGCGTCCGCGGTCCATGGTCTATGGTCCAGTACGTATTTTGAGCGCCAACTGCGGGGACGGTACGACCTCCCTCGAGAAATACGGCGAATACGCTGGGTTGAAAAAAGCGCGAGGCATGACTCCCGAGGAAGTCATTGCGGAGGTCAAGGCTTCAGGTCTGGTGGGACGAGGCGGC
>JRYF01002399.1_pt1 | contig 10374 bp, 5 predicted proteins | sample 235331 | NCBI WGS metagenome assembly JRYF01 (sample SAMN03074217, study PRJNA261475) | activated sludge metagenome | biome: Wastewater Treatment Plant; feature: Wastewater; material: Activated sludge; isolation source: activated biomass of a wastewater treatment plant treating hydrocarbon... ... | reverse complement strand
GCCCGTCAACGGGCCGTCCACCACACCTGTGATGATCAGGTTGCCGCAGCCACTCACGCTGTTGGTCACATTGTAAGTTCCTAAATTACTGTTTGTCAAACTGATAGCACCGGTTTGAGCATTGAGTGCAAGGTTCGGCCCGCCCGCAACGACGGTGTAGGAGTACAGGCCATCTGTACCAGTATTATGATTTAAAACGGGGTCGGTCCCATTGGGACAATATTGCGCAGCATCATAAGAAAATTCAGCATCGGCAGCGCTCAGTATTGTGATGTTGACCACATCGGAAACACTTGCGCAAACACCGCCCGTGCTTTGCACCGTCCAGGTGAGGGCAACCGTTGTCCCTATTTCCGACGGAGCCGGTGTATAAATGGCATTCGGGACAGAGGGATTGCTGAAAGTACCCGCTCCTCCCGACCAAGTGCCCGTGCCACTTGCAGCGAGTTGGATGAGGTCGCCTTCACAAACCAGGCGATTCGGCCCTGCATCCGCCGTGACGGGCGGCGCTACAATCTCAACAGTGACCGTGCAGGTAGGGGGTGTGGCCGTATAGGTGCCAATCGGGAAAGGAATGGCTGCCGTGGCATTGGAAGTTTCGTTGTCGAGGGCATCAATGCCACTGAAAGTCCAGTTGGCCAATGTGAACACAGAACCATCCGGCCCGGTGTTGTTCACCCGGTAAGCCCATCCGTCGGTGTATTCCCAGGGCTGCCCAGTACCGTCCACGCCCACTACCCCAAACTCGTCCAGGATTTGGGTTCCAAAAAACAGACGAATAGCATCATTGCCATTTACGTTGATGGCATTGCTGGTATAGTTGGGAGGAAAGCCGAAGAAGGCCGTGAAATTGGGTATCTCTGTCGCCACCCAAATCCTCGTGCCGGCCGTCACGCTGATATTTGGAAAAGTGAACGTGGAGGTCGGCGTAGTGCTTCCGTTGTTGAAATTTGAAAAACGGTACTGGTTGAGGTTGGGGATGTCGGTCAATACATAAAACTCAATCGCCTTGGGCGTTCCACCGGTCAAAGGGCCATCAACAATTCCTGTAATTACCATGGCTCCAGCCACGACGGTGTTCGTGACCTGATAAATTCCAGGGTCGCTTACTGCCAGATTGATGGCCCCCGTTTGAGGGTTCAAGCCAAGCGAAGGCCCGCCTGATGTGACCGTGTAGGAATACACACCACTTGTTCCGGTCGAATGGCTCAACACGGGGTTAGGGCCATTTTGGCAATATTGGCTTGCATTGTAAGAGAATTGGGCTGCTGGATGGCAGCCCGATTGGGAAGCGGATTCTCTCGCTGCAAAAAGAAGCAGCAAGAACAGGAAAAGGAATTGAATCAGCTCCTTGAATGAGCGGACACGTGCAAGTTTAGTTAACTTCATGAGATTATAATTTGCCTGTACGAAGCTATCTTTGCCAGCTTCGGACACGTTTTACAGCAAACAACTGTAAATCAGCTTCTTACGATGTCTTAACAATTGGATGGACGGCTTAAGGGATGGGAATAAAATGTGCTGCCGTAAACTAAAACGCTTTGCGGGCAAAGATACAAATTGAAGATTTAATGAGTTGTATTAAAATCACGACATCTCCGTCACACCTGCGAGCAATCGTTTTTCTGAAGAGCCATTTTACTTTCCATTAACTTTTTTTTTCAAAATTTCATCATAAGTAACACCCAATCAAAGAGTTACAAAAAACGGCGAATTTTGGGCGGAAAAAATTTAAAAAAACATTGTATTTTTTTAAATACATAATGTACTTTTGTGCCATGCAATTGAAACAAGATTGCTGTTACAGAGTATAATGATCCACACTACACAGAACACAGGTGGGCAAAAAAAAAGACGATCCCAATGATAACTGCTCTCGGCGGTTGATTCCAATGGGGCATTTGTTGATTTTTTGTCTTCCGAAGCGATTTTTTACGGAGCACTGATACGAAGAGACTTCACTACATGGGTTGATAAATACCCACACTGACGAAACACTGAATCTGGGATTTTATTCCACACTACTGAAACACTGTTTACCACGATAAATGCTACTTTTGCATTTTCTACCCGTACTCCGGTGCGGTTTTGCCTGTAAAGTACAGAAACTCACCATTTTGTCATTGGTCTGAAAGCTACGAGTGTCACAACAAAATGGATGGATTTGCTACCGTTCATGCAAATTCAGTTCCCTTTTTTAATGATTCAGGCCGAATGATGGCAGGCAAGTTATAATCCTCTTTATTGGTCTTATCAAATTAAGGAAACGACTCACTTTGGCGAGGGCCAACGTGCGGATGCAAGTTTGCTTTTTTGGCAAAGCATGTAACGTACAAAGCGCTTTCATCAGAGGAGATCCAAACTTTGCCGGCCCCTGTTACTGGTGGTTTCTGCAAGGACCTTAACGATTGTAAGTAAAAGAAGACTGTCTGTAATCCCTTTTTTTCACTTTGTAAACCCATGAACTTTATGTACGGTGAAACTACTCCTCACACGAACTTGGACTATTTGTCCAACGATGTAACACTAAACAAAAAAAGCAAAATCGTGGAAACGTTTTTCCCGATTTTGATCATCTTGGTAGGTCTTTGCGGTGTTTTGATGTTTTTGAACAGCTAATGCGCACAAGGCCAGACCTGAATTGCAAAAACCCCCTATCTGTCATGGATAGGGGGTCTTTTTTTTTTGTAAAATAACCGACCGGAAAAGGGTACATACCGAAAAGCAAAAGCCCTTATTTCGCCATTTTCATTTCAACGGCCCTAACGGTGTAGGTTGGAACCCCGATTTTCTCGGCAACCTCACGATGGGAATGTGTACCTTCCAAAAGCATTGCTTCGATTTGCGGTGTTTTTTTCAGATGACTTTGAATTTCTAGCACGAACCGGGGTTCAACCTCAAGGATGCCGGCTATCATGTCAGGCCCGAACGCTCTAGCGGTCATGTTTTTAATGGCGATAACTTTTTCGGCCATGTTTTCCTCCCTGCCTTCTTCGATACCTTTTTCAATACCTTTTTCGATACCTTTTTCAATACCTTTTTCGATTCCCTGCTGATACCGCAGGTCTTTTTCTAGATTATATGTGAATGCCATTTTGCCAGAAATTTTGATTAACAATGGCTGCAAGTTACGAAGGTTGGAAAAAATTTCCAAACGCTTGACGTGCGCCGATGCTCCTTTTTTCCCGCCCGCCGTTTCGTCGAGCCGCTGGAGGATTTCACGAATGACAACCTCCGCAGGCTTACCCTTGAAGTCGCCCAGTATGGCCAGCGTGATGACCTCGGGGATATCATATTTCAAGAAATCCCTGTAATCAAAGGACTTCATGATGATGACCTCAAAGGTGTGCTTGGTGTTCTCGTCCTCGTGAACAGCGACGAGGTTTTTCAGTTTCTTTTTTTTGCCCATGTAGAGCACGTATTGCTTCACGGGAAGCCCGAACCGGATGGTGAGCATGCTCTTCTTCAACAACATCAGCAGCCCGATGTTTTCGTCTTTCACGTGAAATTCGAGGTGCAGTATGCAGTTCTGGCCCTTGCCCTTGTAAACGAGGATTTTGATGAAATCGCCTTCCCGCTCAAGCGTCATCTGTATCTTGTCCTTCACTTCCACTACATCTTCAATGTGCAGGCCCAGCATGAATACGACGAGCGCCCGTAGCGCTGGCTCGATGATTTCCTTTAAAGCTCTGTCATAGATGTTTTCCATAGTAATGTGTTTTGCAGTTTTTGAATGAAACACCCCAATAGTTTAGTTTCCCAGGTGTTAAATTGCATAACTGAATCATCCAACCTCAAGACCCTTTCAATGAAAGCAACGCATAATCCTTCGCAAAATACGTAATGATCACATCGGCCCCGGCCCGCCGGATAGAGAGCAGCGTTTCGGGCATGGCCCTTTCGAAGTCCAGCCAGCCATTCCGGCAAGCAGCCGTCAGCATGGCACACTCGCCGCTCACATGATATGCGGCAATGGGGAGGCGGTGGTTTTCTTTCAATAAGTGTATGACATCCAGGTAGTTGAGTGCAGGTTTTACCATCAGGAAATCTGCGCCTTCGGCTTCGTCCAATTCCGCTTCAATAAGGGCCTCCCGCTTGTTGGCCGGGTTCATCTGGTAGGTTTTTTTGTCTTTCGGAATATCTTCCGCATCCCTGGGAGCGCTATCGAGCGCATCCCGAAAGGGGCCGTAAAAAGCACTGGCATACTTGGCCGTGTATGCCATGATACCCGTGTCCGTGAAGCCTGCTTCGTCCAATGCGCTTCTGATGGCCCCTACCCTGCCGTCCATCATATCGCTTGGGCCGAGCAGATCGAAGCCGGCAGCAGCTTGGGCTACGGCCATTTTCGCCAAGATCGGCAGGGTCTCGTCATTGACGATTTTACCACCCTTCACCACACCGTCGTGGCCGTCCACACTGTAAGGGTCCATGGCGACATCACTGATCAGACATGTTTCGGGAAAACGTTTTTTTATTTCGGAAGCCGTTTTTAAATAAAAATTATCGGGATGGTAGCTGTACGTGGCCATTTTATCCTTATCAAGATCGGGGACGGCGGGGAACATGATGAAGTTCGTCAGACCAAGTTTCATGCAAGACTCGATTTCCGGTAAAACCTGGTCGGGAGAAAGGCGATATGTGCCGGGCAGAGATGCCACCTCGATGCGTTGGCCGATGCCATCTATCAAAAACAGGGGCAAAACGAGGTGACTACAGTCGAGGTGGGTTTCCTGAACGAGTCCCCTGACTGCTGCACTGACCCGGTTGCGCCTGGGTCGTTTTAACATGATAATCAATTATTTATCTCAAACTGAATCAATCCCGCATGAAGGGGTAATCATCCTGCATGTAGTTGTCTTCATACAGACCTGCCCCATCGGGAAATGGCGAGTCATCGGCAAATTGCACAGCCTCGTCAATTTCGAATTTGATTTTTTCTTTGATGGCTTCGATTTCTTCTGCTGTCGCAATGTTGTTGTCCAGAATGGTCTGTTCTGTCATTTTGAGCGGATCGATGTCCATATAGGATTTCAATTCGTCGCGGGTGCGGTAGGTGCCCGGGTCAGAAACCGAATGGCCTTTGTAGCGATAGGTTTTTATTTCAAGGAAATAAGGACCATTGCCTGCCCGGATGTGTGCGGCTGCTTTCGCTATGGCTTCGTGAACGGTTTCCGGCTTCATTCCATCCACCGGCTCGCTCGGCATGTCATAGGCATAACCCAATTTATAGATGTCCTTGATATTGCTGGTGCGTTCGACGGAAGTACCCATTGCGTAATTGTTGTTTTCGCAGATGTACAGCACTGGCAGTTTCCAGGTCATGGCCATATTGAAAGATTCGTGGAGCGCACCTTGCCTTGCAGCACCGTCACCAAACATGGTAACGCACAGGTTGTCAGTCCCCTTGTATTTTTCAGCAAAAGCGATACCTGTACCGATGGGTATTTGAGCGCCAACGATTCCATTACCGCCGAAGTAGCGATGTTCTTTTGAGAAAAAGTGCATGGAACCGCCTTTCCCCTTGTTCACGCCGGTGGATTTGGCATAAAGCTCAGCCATGCAGGCTTTAGTGGAAATGCCCCGTCCGATGGCGATACCATGTTGACGGTAGGCCGTGACGATGGCATCTTCCCGACGGATGGCAGATTCGATGCCAGCAGATATTGCCTCCTGCCCGATGTAAACGTGAAGGAAACCCCGTATTTTCTGCTGGCTGTATCCCATGAGCGCCCGCTCCTCAAAGCGGCGGATGCGCAGCATCAATTCGTACCAAAAGAGGTATTGTTCTTTGCTGTATGGGGTCGCTTTGCTGTTCGATTTTTTTGTTGCCAATTTCTTCTCCGGCTTTGTTTTTTCAAGAACCATTGTAAAAAGTGTATTATGAATCAAGAACTGAATACAACCGATGGGCAGGATTCAGAACATTCGTTGCGGGTGCAAAAAAATGGGTTTTCCGGGAGATGATGAAACCCTTTTGTCAAATTCACCGCTACCTTCCCGAACGTTCGATAAAGTTCGACCCTGCTTGTTGGGTTCCGAACATCAGGACGTCCTGAATGTTCACGTGTGGTGGACGGGTGGCGACGAAAAAAATCACTTCGGCCACATCGCTCGATTTCAGGGGTTGAAAATTTTCGTAAACCTTAGTGGCCTTCTCCACGTCGCCGTCAAAGCGCACACTGGCAAATTCCGTTTCCTCCACGTGCCCGGGCGCTACCTGACTGACCCGGACGTTGTGCCGAAACAAGTCCAGTCGCATCGCTTTGGTCAGGGTATCAACGGCTGCCTTCGTTGCGCAATAAACGTTGCCACCGGGATAGACTTCCTTTCCTGCACTGGATGCCACATTAATAATATGTCCGCTGCGACGCTCTACCATTTGCGGAGCAATGGCACGGGTCATGTAGAGCAATCCCTTGATGTTGGTGTCTATCATCGTTTCCCAATGTTCCAAATCTCCTTCATGGATGGGGGCCAACCCCCTGGAAAGCCCGGCGTTGTTGATGAGAATGTCCACGTTGCGCCATGATTCGGGCAAATGGTCAAATGCGTTGCGCATCGCTTCGGGTTCCCGCACGTCAAAGGGCAACACCTGGATTTCATTGTTGTATTGTTCCCTGAAATGATTTTGCAGTTCCAATAGCCGCTCTGCCCGCCGGCCTGTTGCTATCACCCGGTAGCCATTGGCTGCAAAAATTTCGGAGGTGGCCCTTCCAATTCCTGCCGTAGCTCCTGTGATGAGGACGATGGGCAATTCACTGGCCTTTTCCGGCATGGGCAATGCAGCCTCAACAGCTTGCGCCGCTTGTGTCGGCAATTCCCACTCTACTGTGGGTTCTTCTTTTGGTTGGAAAGACATTTCATCTATAATTCCGAGCAAGGCACTGACGGCACCCGCCATTTCATGCAAATCGTTCGTGTTAAATGCTTCTGTAAGAGGTTCTATCATGGCTTCGGCTGCTTGGCCGTTGGATTTTACCTCTGGCAAATCGGCCACGCTGCTTTCAGCAGGAGCTGCCTGATCCTCCGTCATTTCATCCGAAACAGACAACACGGGTTGACCTGCGTCTCCGAATTGTTCAGCTTCGACCAATACCTGTTTCGTTTTTTCATGCAAAAAAGCAGCATCGTTCTGCGGGGTTTTCAATTCAGGATTCAACTGTATGGCCTTCTCATAATAACTGTGGGCCAAGTCTTTGTCGCCGAGGCGATGGTACAGCAGGGCCAAATCGTAATTGGCAAAGGGATGGGATGGCTCAAGTTCGAGCGTCCAGGTGAAATAAGTGATCGCACTTTCGGGGTCTTCGAGCTTTTCATTGAGCAAAGTGCCCAGCAGATAACAGGCTTCGTGGTTCTCCTGATTGTGGGAAATCGCCTTTTTGAAATACCCCGCAGCAATGGCATCCTGGTCCGGGAAATACTGGATATTGAGCAAGCCCAAGCGGTAATAAACGTCCGGGTAGTCGGGTTGCAGGGAAGCGACTTTCAGGAAGTGCTGTTTGGCTTCCGCATAATTGCCTTGCTGTTCGGCAACTTCGGCCAGCAGGAACCAAGCGTCAGGGTGCATGTTGTCGTGGTCAAGAATAAGGTTCAACTGCTTGCGTGCTTTGTTCCACTGCTCCCCATATCGGGCAAGCGCAAAGGCATAGTAATAGCGGAGAACAAGATCACCGGGGTTGCGTTTGACGGTTTTTTTCAAATAGTCCAGCCCATCGTCTATGAAGCCTTCGTCAAAAAGGGCAATCGCGTGTTCGAGCACTTCCTCCGGCGTGGCACGGCCCACGCCATCTGCTTTTAACACCAACCCTTCCTCGTCGTCGGACACTAGATCGAGCAGCACTTCGTCATCTTCCAACGAGGATTCAAGTGCATTTTCGGTTTCGTCAAAATCATTGGATTCGTCCTCAAACAGGGTATCCAAGTCAAAATTGTCGGGGTCGTCGGGGTCGTCACCAAGAAAGCGATAGGGTTCTTCCACGATGTCGTCCTCCTCACTCAAAACCTCGTTGATGATTGCGTTCACGTCGTCTTCTTGTTCGACCGCATGAATAGGCTCCATTTTGCTGTCAGCATCTTCTGGTAAAGTCGTGAGCGACAGATATCCCGGCGTGTAAGCATCTTCTTCGCTTTTATGTTCGTCCTTTAGCGGCTCGACGGGTTTCCATTCGTCGTCATAAAATTCGTTGGAGAGGTCGGCATTTTCGGCCATCAATTCAGCCGATGAATCCTGGATGAGTTCGGCAAGTGTTTTTGGGGTCGGCGTGGCCGGTTGCAATTGTTCAGGAATTTCCGTGTTGAGGTCGAGTATATCCATTGGCTCTTCCCCATCGGAAAAAGCGGGATAACGCCGATATGCTCCCTCCAGGAAATCGGTGAGGTTGCACCAGTTCATGCTGCGGAGGGTTCTCAAAAACTCCCCGGCTTCCGAAGAAATTGACTTTACCCGTTCGATCTCATGGGTCAATTTTTCGTCGTCCTCATGCCCCCGCACCTCTTTTCGCAGGCCGAGATAGCGGTCTTGCCAAAAGTTCATGTACTGGATGATGGTGCTCACGCGGTCGAAGGACGTGGGTACGTCCTCCCAAGCACCATCTGGGCCGGGCTTGCGGCCATCTGCCACGATAGGCACCAATTTCTCCGAACCGGCCCAATCTTTCAGCGCATCGAACGCACCGTACATGCAGGCGGACGACCTTAAAAAGTTGTCGGTGACAAGCAATAGAATGGCTCCATCCGGCCAGACAACCTCGCTTGCGAGTGATTGTTGCCCCGTTTCGCCTATTCCTTTTTTTTGAATGGAAAAACCCATACTGGAAAACTCCCCGATCAATTGATTGGCGGCTTGCTCATTGGCAGTATTGTAAACAAGGACGTGTTGTTTGTTGCGGGACATGTTGTGATGTTAGACGTTACATCGGTGTTTTGTTTCATTTCATTCCCTTAGTGGTTAGTCAAGTAAATTCTGACAAGTGCGTTTCATGTTGCAGAGGATTTATTGTGTTTTTGACGAGTTGAAAACTCGTCAAAAATCACTTGACTGACTACTTAGGAGCGAAGTGACAAAAGTATCAAATTCTTTTTTGAATGTGTCAAATTCACTTGTGGCAGGGCCGTTGAATCCGGTATGTATTTTTCGCACCCGGTTGTTTTTATCCAAAAAAATCATGGTGGGAAAAGCAATGACCTCGTTGAGCATGGGCAGCGATTTGGATGCTTCCGCCTTGCGGTAAGAGCCGGCATAAGCTATTTCATAAGGTACTCCCAAGTTTTCCCTGAAGGTGCGGATGACCCTGTCCGTCTTTTCTTTTTCGGTATATTTTTCAAAAGCGAGGCCGATGACGGCCAGATCACCGTTCCTGTTTTCATCCAAATAACGGATCAAAAATTCCGTCTCGTCACGGCAGTTGGGGCACCAGGTGCCGAGCAGTTGTATGATTTTCACTTTGCCCTTGTATTCCGGGTTTTCGGGTGAAATGACTTTGCCGTCGGGATTTTCAAAAGCGAAAGTAAAAGCATTGTGCCCTGGCAACAGGTAAGTGAGCGAATCGGGGTTGGCCAGCGAGAAGCCATCGTCCCGTCGTGCTTCCCAAGTGGTCTGATAGTGTTTTCCGGAAAAGAAAGCGCCTGTGAGCGTACCGTCGGGAAGTATTTTCCCATGAAACAAGTAGGCGTGGGAGCCGTCGAACACGGAAAGGTAAAACTTGTCGGCCTGCACGGTTCCTTCGAGGAAACGATAGTCGCCGGTTTCGGTCAGGAAAGTACCGGTGAGGTGGTTGTCCCGCTGCTCAAAAACTGCTATTGCAGGATACGGGTTATCGCCGTCCAGCCCGAAATTACAGGCCCATTTACCGCTCAGGTCAAGTGCCGGTGGCTTGCGGAGCGCCGTGAAACGGTAGTCTTTGCCATGAACCGCCCTGAACGGTATGGCGTAATTCTCCCGGTTGGAAACGACCCAGGTGCCATCAATGACATTCCCTGCAAACGACCCCGTGATGTAAGAATCGAAAACCGGAAAGTCAATGCGGATAGTGTCCCTTGCCCGCTCCTTTCCGCGCCCAAAGCGGATGTCTTTGGCAGGTACCAGCAGCCGCTCTTGCCCATTGATGATTTCTATGTGGAAAACACTGTCGTTTTCATAGACAACCTCGAACGTGAAAGGCAAAATATCGTCCTCCACGTCCTCGTATTTCATGTTCACCTTGTCAGGAAGGGGCTGTCCTTTCGGATTGGGGGTGATGTAATCAGGTTCAAGTTTCAACACGGCCCGCCAGGGGCCGGGTGGCAGCGCGGTGTAGTTGTTCTCTGTCACCAAGCAACCATGACCCAAAAAAACTGCAAGCAGTAGGAAAGCTGTAAATCTGTTCATTGTTTTGA
>JRYF01015017.1_pt1 | contig 10380 bp, 10 predicted proteins | sample 235331 | NCBI WGS metagenome assembly JRYF01 (sample SAMN03074217, study PRJNA261475) | activated sludge metagenome | biome: Wastewater Treatment Plant; feature: Wastewater; material: Activated sludge; isolation source: activated biomass of a wastewater treatment plant treating hydrocarbon... ... | reverse complement strand
ATTCCTTTTCCCATTGGTTGAACTCCGCCTGCTTCACCCGATAAGCCTTCTCGGCTTCCAGATGTTGCAGACGCCCGATCGTGTCCTGAATCCTAGCGAATGTCGCGGCCATGTTGCAACACTGCTCATACATCAGAGCTTCATACTCTGTCAGAGTGCAGATTTTGGACTTCTCTGCGAAGGTCTGCACGGTCTGCATGACCATGATCATAGTCTGCTCCATACTACCCTCCGAGAGCCGCAACCTCGCCTTCCAAATCAATACAACGAGTCTCAAGCAACACCACCTTGTTGCGCAGTGCGTTGATCTCGTTACAGACTTGGGGCACCCACTCTTCTATGAACTCGTGCTTTCGCACGGGGTCATCCGCGTTCAGGGCAGCAAACGATGCTGCCAAGAATTCATCTACGTTCATGACTTGTGCGCCTCCAGATACGCAATGGCCGATCTTAGCCGATCAATGTTATCGTCACAAGCTCCCAGAAGGAAGTTGCAGGCATCACACAGGAGTCCACGAGGACGCTGTGTCTTGTGACAATGGTCAGAACACCACCGTTCGGGCTTTTGATGGCATATGGCACAGAGGCCGTGTTGCTCTCGCACCTTCATCTCGAAGAGCAGCGGGCAACACCCTGTATTGTAGAATCTTTGGTTGGCAGCCTTATTTGGCTGATACTTCAGTCTACAAGTCTTACATACGCCTCGCAAATGCCCATTAGGCATCACCTCAAAGTGGGAAGTCTCCTTTTCTTTCCCACAGTCTTTGCAGTGTTTCATGACTTATCGGCCCACGTCTTGCAATACTTGACCCAGTCCATTTTGATCTGGGGCACTTTGGGTCAGTAAGATTCCACCTTAGCCTTGACCAATTCAGCGACCTTGTCCACCAGTTCGGGCAGACACGGGCACTGGATTTCGTCGTGAACGTTCATCGGCTGCACATGGAACTTGTGTACGCCGTATGGTTGAAGCGTCCAGATTTCCGCCTGCACTTCCTTGGTCACGGTCGCTCCAGAGGACTGGATGACGTGGTTGTTGGCGGCACGGATCGAGCCGGCCTGGATAGCATACGCTGCACCGTACAGAGAAGATTGCAGAGCGCCAAATGCTGACTGCCATCTCTCTCGCTTGGTGTCTCGCATGACTTGGATGTTGATACGTTTCCACTCCTTTGGAGGGTTCTGGGCCAAATCGAATAGCGCCTTAAGGATCTTATTCTCAAGAGTGAAATACCTTCGGAAGCCGAACATCGACTCAATGTAGTCCGAAGGCTGGCTGTAGTCGATCCTAGTGCTGATACCGCCCGGCTGTCGCAGTGCAGTGAGCATATCAGTGATGCGCTGTTGCGAACGCTTGACTCCAGGGAACTCCTTATGAAATCGAGCCAACGCCGCCAAGGCCACTTCCAAGGGCACAGCGAGACGCTCGACGAGGGTGTGTTCTGTTCCACCGTACATCATCGCGAAGACAGCGGACTTGGCCCGTGTGTACAAGTCATCGGGCGTTCCGCTTGTTGCCTTCAACGACTCGTAGGTGTGCTGCGGGTACACGTTCAAGCCGAAGAGGGCGTGAATCTTCTTGCCGTCCGTAGACCCGCACTTGGTGCAATGGAAATCGTTCTCGAAGTATTCCTTCGCGATTTCCAGATCGGGCTTGGCAACGTACAAAGACTTAGCCTTACCCTTGGCCATGTCTTCGGCAGACTTCTTGACCTTCTTGGCTTCGGCCTTGATACGCCACGCGACGTATTCAATGTGACCTTCAACGCCAAGGAACTCGTTGGCCGAAATCCGATCCGGCACCCACGTCATTGCTCCGCTGCATCGCTCGCAGGTGAGGAGCTGCTTTCGGAGGTTCTCGTCGTTGTACTCGGCTTCGGCGAGGGTGACTTCAAAGGCACTAAAATCACCACCAGAAAGAACGTACCCTGGAAAGGCGAGAGGGAACATCTCGCGCACTTCCTTGGTCTTCTTGATGCCTTGTGGGTTGAGTCCGTCGCCTTTGGCTTTTCCGCCTGCCTCGATCCCACGAGAAGTTCCGCCGCCGCCCATACGGCTAGACAAAGCACCAATAACAGCGAAACTTGCATGAAACCTACCAGCTCGGATAAATTTGTCATACAGGTCCGCCTCGTATTGTGCCTGTCGTGCCTTGAGTACCTCGTCAGCCCGGTACGCGGCGGGGTGGGTTATCTCCCCTGAGCCTTTGCAAGTCGGGCAGTCTGCTCCCTCTGGAGTCGGGCGAGTTCCGCCCGCACACTCCGGGCAGTCCCGCTTCCATTTCTTGACTGCTTTTTCCAGAACGATTTTGGACGTGGATACGTTGAACCCATCAGTCGAGCAGCCGAGCTTCTCGGTTTCATCCATCAACTCCTCGATGTACCTACGAGCGTCCCGAGGAGCAGTCGGGACAGCCCGCATCTCGCCACGGTGATTTTTGAATCGCCGTTTCAGCGTGTTCTCTCGAAGGGTCTTCAGCCCGTCCACGTCTACGCAGTAGCCCCGCCATCGGCACGCCGCGATCATGGTCGCGAGTGTCGAGTCAACGTCGCCGGACGGCGGACAGCCGAAGTGGTGATACAGCCGACGGAGATACTCGACGTCGTCTGCCGCGTACTTGCGGGCTGTCTCGTGAAATCGCCAGTGGGAAATGTGAGCCTTGATTTTCTCAGGCCACGCTCCCTTCCAGTTCGTCCGGTCGCCGCCCAGAGCTTTGGCGAAAGGCGCATACCCCAGCTCAGTCGGGTTGTGGGCTTTGTCCACACCGATGTTCTGGAAGAGCAACACATTGTCAGGAGGTAGTTGTAGCGCGTCGGTGGCGAGAGCCTTGAGCGCAGACGAAGCCTTGAAGCGAAGGACGATGTCTTTGAAATCGGGAATGATGTCGCCTTCCCGATTCTTAACATCGAACACTTGCCATTTCTTGGCGTGCTTGTCCTTCCGCCTGGCGAAGTAGATCGCCGGCAGCGGGATTCGCTTCTCAAGTTCGTCGGCCAGTTGCCACGCGAGAGGCGTAGGAACTCTCCGAATGCGGATATCGGAACGAGCCATCGTGGACTGATACGGCCCCTTGCGGGCGTAGAGCATCAGGTCCAGAGCAGACTTGGGCTTGCAGCACAGGCCGTCCCGTGCTTGCATTTCCAAATCGGCTAGGTCGTTGATAATCTCAATCGGTTCCACGGACCAGTCGTGGTATTGACTGAAGACCGTGTAGAGCTTACAGATCATGAACCAGTCAAAGGTTATATTAAATGCTATGACTGCTTCCGCATTGCAGAAATTCTCAATTAGCTTGAGGGTGTCCTCAATGGGTTCTACCCAAGGACAGTAGAGTTGGATTGGGCCGTCATCAACGGCATACTGAATCAAGACGGGCATGCCATGCAAGCCGCAAGACTCAGTATCAAAGAAGACCTTTCCCCACATAAGTCTCACCTCTTGTAATTGCCCGCATTGCACTGAAAGACAAGGAATGCTTCCTAGCAAGTTCTGCTATTGTCTTGGTCTTTGACTCTTCAAGAATCTTAGGGATGTCAGAATCCCACAGCTTGGCTCTTGAACCAAGCATTCCTGATTTCTGTCTTCGACCTTCTCGCTCACACTTTTGCTGATTGTCAGCATTGGTGCCGAGATACAGATGCTCTTTGCGAACACAAGCCGGATTGTTGCAATCGTGGCACACCATGAAATCACCTGGATCGGTGTTGAAATGTATGGTGTATGCTACGCGAGAGACAATATAGGATTGTCCGCCGATGTTGATTCGGCCGTAGCCCTTCTTGCAACGAGACTTCCTCCAAATGAGGCACTTGCCACTAACTTCAACATTGGTCCAAAATCTGTACAGGTCTGGCCCGGTCAAAGTCGGAATGGCAACAAAATCAATAGGCATGGGATACTCCAAAAGAGGAGGGATGTAATGGTGGTGAGTGTAGAGGGCTTGGTGCAGCATACGATCTGCCAACTACCCCCTACACCCCCATAAGTGTCCGGAGCAGGATTTTCACCTGCGAAACAGGATCGTATCACCCTTTGATCAGAAGGGTTCCCACCACGCTAATGCTTGTCGAACCTTGCGCTAGGTCCAGACTTGACTCCGCGTTCCCGGACATATGTAAGGGGCTGTGTCCCCTCAACCCACCCCGGTAGCGGGCGGTGTGGGAGAGGGGACAACAAGCCGTCTCTACGCGGGCGTTCCCAGAGCGGCAGCCATGAGTTCCGTAGGAATCTCGTACTGCACGCCATGCTCGGCACAGAAATCCTTCAGATCGCGTTCGATGTCGAACTGAGTGATTTCGCCGCACGCCCACGCCAGGACACGAGTAACAAAGCTGTTGCCTACATTGTCCTGGATTTTACCCATCAACTCGAACATCTCTGTTCGAGTCCGGACTGCTCTGCTGAAAGGCTTCGCAACCTTCTTGTTGATGTCGATCTTCTTTCGCTCACCAAGCAACTTGCTCTGCTTGATTTTGCGAATCGACTCGTACATCTGATCCTTCTTGCCCGCCTTCTGAAGCTGGGCAAGCTGCTTGATGTGTTCCTGCGTGAGATAGCCGGCGGCAATCTCCTGCTGGATGTCGTCAGGCAGCTTGAGGATCGCGACGCAGACCAGCACCCAGTGAACGGGCTGGCCCAAGTCTTCGGCCACTTCCTTCTGTGTCAGGCCCGCTCGCAGGAACGGCTCGACTGCCTTGGCAATCTGAAGCAGATTCAAATCCTTCCGCTTCAGATTCTCCTCAAGGTTCAGACGCCGGGCATCAAGCTCCGTGAGGTTCTCACGGATGATTGCCGGAATCGTGACCCACTTGAGAACCTTCGTTGCAGTGAAGCGGCGGTGTCCAGCGACGATCCGCCACTTCTTGCCAGGCTGGGCAACCCACGGCTGAATGACGATCGGCTGCTCTAGTCCCGATTTCTCAATCGAACGGACTAGATCGAGAACATCTATCGGCTGTATGGGCCCTCGGCAGTTGAAGGACGTATCGCAGTAGATATCCTCGATAGGGATATCGTGGACCTTGATGTTCGATTCTTGCAGCTCGATCGGCATTATACACCTCTCTTGTTGAGTTCAGCAACCTCCTCGTATATGACTTCGCGGAGGGCTTGTTCATTGACAGTAGGTCGGTTGTGAGGATTTCGATGCTGGCAGGTTTCGATAAATTCGAGAACTAGTTCAGCTTGTCGTCTCTTCACCCTCAAGAAGGGTAACAGGCTTGTCAAAATCACCTTGGACTCATCCTTGGTGAAATGGAGTTGCCAGGCCAGCTTATGCTTACCTGTACCTCCCTTTGTAGCAAGCCTGCCACCGAAGTGACGCTTGAAGAACAGGATGATTTCCTTGTTCGTGTTCGTCACGCTTACTTCGATCCCGAATGAGAGTCCTTTTGGATTTCTCATTCGGGATATTCCCGCCGACCCCTCACCGTCGAAGAACCCAGCCATGTAGGCCAAATCAAAAGGGGTCATTAGAGCCTCGCTAGTACCTGACCGGCAGTCAGTGCCGGTTCAACAGCATCGGTCTGAACCTTCAGTTCGCCCATCGTCATGTCTTGCAGACGACGCTTGTTCTTCAGGTTGTCCAGAACGACCTTGTCGGTCGGCAGGTGGATCAGGTCGATGATCGTGGCTCCACGGTTAGCGTCCATACCTGCACGGTGAATACGATCTTCGCTCTGAATTCTGCTTTCCGCATTGAAATCATTCGAGTAGTAGACGATTGTCGGCGAGGCTGTCAGGGTTAGACCCATGCCAGCACTGCCGGGATGTCCAATAAAAGCAATGCGGGGATGAGCTTCCAACTCGTTCTGGAAGGCTCGGACCATATCCTCGGGCTGCTTCAGGCCAAGGTTGTTGTGCCAACCCCGACCATCGACCCGAATGATTTTCCACGCTTGCTTGCCAACCATGTCCACGATGCGGTCGATGGTCCCGGTGAAGCCACCGTAGATGACCAGTCGGCCAACGTCGTCATGCTCGTCAAGGATCTCCTTGAGAGCATCATCCTTCGGACACGGTACAGTCTTCACGTCACGGACGATCTTGTCCACGACACCAGTTCCGTTGCACTCGTAGCAGGCTACGGTCTCCCATTCGATTTCCTTAGGAGCCGCATCGCTCGTTACAGCTTCGCCGGTTGCTTCGACAACAGGCTGGGTGATGACCTTCGTGCCCTTGCAGCACGAGCAGGTTTCTGTCCCCTCCTTGCGGTCGAAGTATTGGAAGCCGTCTGACAACTCTCGCAGCAGGGTCAAGGCTTGCACCGTCGAAGTCGTCTTGGCTTCCACCGCACGGGCTGCGTTGAGCATGCTCCGGGTCGGAGTGCAAATCACTTCGCGGTACACCTTGTCCGGCAGATCGAGACAGTCCTTCTTGAACCGAACTTCGACGAGTCCCTGCATTCGACTATAGAGCAGGTTGACTTCGTTCTTCGACGGTTCAAATCGGTGGTTGGTGCTGGTCGCCTCGAATACCGAAACGCCAGCAGAATGCGTTTCCGCATCCTCAAGCAGACCACACCGATTGCACTTCTTGTCGTTGTCTCGCCAGCCGAGCAGGTGGGCGTAAGAGCCGCCGCCAGCGAACTGTTCCCGCATCTCGACAATCGCGAGCCGCTGCTTGAACTTGTCCTGCGTGCCTTCCTTGAGGAAGCCAGGGCAAGCGATTTCGCAGATGCTCCACCAGTCGAGCGGAGACTTCGGAGCAGGTGTACCAGACATGAGAATGACATATCCCCTGTCTCCCCACTCCTTACGAATGCTGTCGGCCAGATACCGGGCAGCCTGCGTTCGCTTGGCTGTCGGATTCTTGCACCGAGAACACTCATCGAAAATCACACCGTGTGGTGCCTTCTTCCCGGCAGGCCACTCGGCGAGAAGTTTCTGGAGTCCTTCGTAGGTCACGAAGCGGGGCATGATCTTTGCCTTCCACTTCACGAACTCTACTTTGACGGACACCAGAGCGGATTTTGGACCCACCCAGATCCAATCGTCCATCTTACTCGCTTCCATGATCTCGATAGCGGTTAGGGTCTTCCCCGTACCCATCTCAGCCGCTAGGATGCAATAGTGGCGAGTGAAGCCGAAATCAATCATGCCGCCTTGGTGCGTGTAGACGGCACGGTTCGGTTGGACATGGATCAACGGAGCCTCGTACCTTGCATACGGGTTGTTGGGGTCGTTGGCTCCTGGGTGGGCGAGGAAGCGAAGCTGAAACCGATTTCGCTCGCTGTCGCGAATCGACCAGATTTTGCGAGGATTCGTCTCGTCATACCCGTGCCACTTGTGGCCTTCAAATGACTTGACTTCTTCCAGCATCTTCTGGTTGTACGGGAACTTCAGGTAAAGCCGATCGCCGTGCTTTGTGATGTTCACCGGAATCATCCGGGAACCTGCCATCAGCTTCACGTCCCACGTATCGAACATCGGATCGAACAACATCGCATTCCTCTTTGGTCTGAAGACTTACTTCTGCTGAAGTAGCAGAAGCCCGCCTTGTGGTGAGGTTCTCCGAGAGTAGGACTCGAAAATCCTGCTGAGTCCCATCTCATCGAACGCTTGAAGGAGTCTCGTTCCGATTAGCCTCATCGGCTTCGTCTGATTTTCGGAACAGAGATTGATGATCGTTGTCCGCCAGTCTTCCAGTGTGGCAGTCGCGATCACCATGTTCGGATACTCACAGTCAAGGACTGAGACGCGACCCGCGATTAACAGGTCGCGTACATAGTCGGCTGGAAATCCGCAGAAGAACGAAACGCTTACGTGTTTCAGCAGGAAGCCCGCGTTGCGCTGAGCCGCCAGCGGGTCAGTGTTCTCTGTATGAAACTCGCCGAGAGCCGAGATGATTTCCGGAATCCCGCGACCCGTTAGGTTCTTGGAATCAAGTCCTCGACCTATCGGGCGGCAGATGATTTGCGAAATCGGCCCAAAGAGTTTCTGCCAATCCACGGACGTGACCGCGATTGGCGTCACCGCAATCATGTCCATGTTAGCTCCAACGTAAAGAGGGGCGAGGCACGGCCCCTTACAAGCCGTGCCTCGCCGGTAGCTAGTCCACCCCTACTAGCGTACCCGAGCAGCCGCGTCCGCAGGCGCGGCTTCCTTGTCAGTGGCCGGCGGGTTGTTGAACTTCGTCACCTCTTCGAGAATCTCCTCTTGCGAGGGGAACGCGAAAGGCTGCGAACAGGTCGTGACAACCGGCCCGAACCAGTTGAACTTCTTCCCCTTGATCAGATGACTCTTCAGCAGAGTCGGCTTTCCGATCAGGTTCCGAATCTGCGGAGCCTCACGCCGAGCCGTCTTCGACGAAGCGTAGTACGTCGCGAAGCACTTGGCCGAGGGCACCCACAGCAGGAACTCAGGACCGTACATGCAACCGGAGTCAGGAGTCTCCGACTTCTCCGCGATCCGATCGAACTCCGGGTTCTTCCGGTCGTAGATCGAAATCACGTCGCCGTCCGAAATCTCCATCGCCTTCGACCGCCAGGACAGCGGCAGGCAAGGAACCTCCTTGCCAAGGTCGTCGCACTGGTCCTTCGCCCGGACAAGCCCGTAGCAACCCTGGTTGATTTTGCCCTCCTGCACAAGAGTGCTGTTCGCACCCATCAGCATGATGCGCGGGAGGAATCCACCACTCGTAGACAACTTATTGAAGTCGTCATCCGAGCCGTACTTGCTCACGCCCGTCTGGGCCAGGATCGTCGCCAGAGCCGTCTGGTCAACGTGGGAAGCAGCAACCACTTCATTGCTCATTGTCGGTTCTCGATTTCAGGTTCAAGGTTTCATGTTGGAAGGTTCTCCTGATACGCAGGTGGGGTAATGATAGTTTCCGGATGATTTCCCGTGCGGCTAACCGCCGGCAGTTGCTGCGTTAGTGAAGGGGCCTACTGATCTTCCCAACGCACGGGAAATCATCAGTACGTCTTGCCCGCGTTGCCCCGCTTGCCAGCGGTCTTCGGGCCTTCGCCGCCAGTCCCCTTCTTGGCCTTGCCCTTCGTCTTGGTAGACGCGGGAGGGGTCTGCTTCGTCGCGGTCTTCTTCACTGCCATGTTCGCACCTCAGAGAAAAGGGTTGTGGGGAAAATCAAGCCGGGCAGGAGGAGTCGGGTTCCCCCTGCCCGGCAACGGACCGGGAGAAAGGATCAACCAACAGCGGCCAGCTCACCCTGGAGAGCGGCAGCCTTCGCGGCAGCCTCCTTCTCCTTCTGAGCCGCACGCTCCTGCTTGCGAGCCTCCTTCGCCGCCTCCAGCTCACGCTTGCGAGCAGCGTCCTTGTCACGCTGCGCCTGAGCCGACTGCGGATCGAGGTTCAGCGCCCAGAGGACGCCGAGCTGGAAGGCATCGACCGGATTTTCGATGCCATGCGTCAGAACCCGAGCGACCTCCTTGTTCTCCGCCTCGGCCTTCAGCTCCGCCAGCTTGCGGAGGTGAGCCACCGGCACGAACTCCGTGACAGCGTTCGGGTCGCGACCCTGCCGCTTGGCGTCACGCAGCTCCTTCGTGCGGGCGTTCGCCGTCGGCAGGAACTGCTGAGGCGTCATGGTCATCGCCCGATCGAGGAAGTTCGGCTGCTCTTCAGCCGGCAACTTGGACAACGCATAAGCGTTGCTCAGGTTGATTTTGCCCTCATCGACGAGGCTCGCGATGTCCGGCGTCAGCTTGGTAAGGCCGAGCCGATCGTTCAGCCAGGTCGGGGACTTGGCGAGCTGGTCGGCCAGCTGCGCCGTGGTCAGCAGCGGATCGAGCGCGAGGATGCGCACGAGCTGCTTGCTGTACTCCACAGGCCGCGTCTCGACCTTGTGGACGTTCGCCATCATCTGAGCCATCATGACGCCCACGTCGTCCATGCTCTTGATGATGACCGGGATTTCGGACAGACCCGCGTCTTGTGCGCCGGAGAAGCGGTGCAGGCCGTCGATCAGCCCGTAGAACAACTCGCCGGTCTGCGGGTCTTTGCACTCGCGAACCGAAATCGGGCACAGGATACCGACCTTGCGGATGCTGTCCACGAGGCCCAGATATTCCTCCGTCGTCCGGTTCACGGTACGCAGAGCGTTGGGGTTCTCGCGGATTTGGGAAATCTTCACTGTCGCTTGCGACATACGGCCCTCTGACTGTGATTGTGAAAATCGGGGTGAAACTGCCAATGATTTGATTTTGATTCGTAAAATCAAATCAACCGACGAATCGTCGCGCCGGCGGGCGAATAGCCTGCCGACCGTTCCGACAACTTCACCCCTTATTACAGCGGATCGGACCGCATTTTCCCAGAATTCCCGACCGACTAGAAACACTGACTACCCGCCCTTTCATTCTCTCTATAAGGGGAATTCCCCTATCCTCATTCTGGAAACATGGAAGAAGGGAAACCCCTATTAGTC
>JRYF01002258.1_pt1 | contig 10380 bp, 12 predicted proteins | sample 235331 | NCBI WGS metagenome assembly JRYF01 (sample SAMN03074217, study PRJNA261475) | activated sludge metagenome | biome: Wastewater Treatment Plant; feature: Wastewater; material: Activated sludge; isolation source: activated biomass of a wastewater treatment plant treating hydrocarbon... ... | reverse complement strand
CTCGGCGTTGAGGTTGACGTGACCGCCCCACCATTTCTCGAATTCCAGGAAGCGCGGGCCTTCGGTGTCGACGTTCGACCAGAGGTCGTAGTTCTTGGTCCAGAGGGTGTTGGCGGGATTGAGGTTCTCGAAATTTTGCACCAGATGTCCGCCGTCGAACTTGCCGCCACCGAGGTCGCTCATCAGCGCGGTGAGCCAACTGCCACCCAGCACGCCGCCGCTGTAGCGCATCGGGTTTTCCCCCTCGACCCCCGCCCAGTAGGATAGCGGCGAGCCGGCGATGATCAGCGGCCCGAACAGTTCCGGCCGGGTCGCGGCCAGCATCATCACCGCCCAGCCGGCCTGGCAGTTGCCGACCACGCAGGGCTTGCCCTCGGCCTCGGGGTGCAGTTCGATGACCTTCTCCAGGAACACCGCTTCGGCTTTCATGATGTCTTCGATGGTCTGCCCCGGGATCGGCTCAGGGCTGAAGCCGACGAAATAGGCGGGGTGACCGGCGCGCATCGCCACGCCCAGTTCGCTGTCGGCCTTGAAGCCGCCGATGCCCGGTCCGTGGCCGGCGCGCGGGTCGACGACGACGAACGGGCGCTTCTTCAGGTCGATGCGGACCCCCGCCGGTGGCTTGATCCGCACCAGGCCGTAGTTGACCGGCCGCTCGAGGGTGCGGCCGTCCAGCACCAGCTCGTGCTCGAACCGGAGCACGTGCGGCACCGCCTTGGCCCGTTCCTGGTAGTACTGGTCGCTGCGCTGGCGCAGCACGTCCCAGAACAAAATCGTGCGTTGCCAGCCGTCGGTCCAGTAATCAACGGCCTGTTGGGCCAGGACGGGCAGGCTGGATGGCGGGGAGAACGGGGTCAGGGATTGGTCGGTCATCGGTCACATTCCTCAAGGGACTTAAGTGGCTCTATTCCGGAAGATCGCCGCGCGACGCGGCAATCGCCGCCAGCATACGGGAGCGATCTTGCAGTTTGGCTATTCCTCGTCGGGCGGTGCCTCCGTCGGGCGGATGGCCTGGCGGTAGGCTCGCAGCGCCTGCCGGAGGGTCGGGAAGAGGCGTTCCTCGTATTCGGGCTGGTAGAGGCCCGTCTTCCGCAACCCGTTGAGAATTTCAGTCCGGCGCCCGGCCAGAATCAGGGTGATGCCGCGCGCTTCCAGGGTCTCCCGGAGATCGCGCAAGGCGTACAGGCCGGTGACGTCGATGTGGCTGATCGGAATCGCGTCGATGACGAACCACCGGAGTTCCGGACCGGCGGCGTCGGCCACGGCCAGCGCCCGCTGTTTGAAGTAGGCGGCGTTGAAGAAGGTGATGGGGCTATTGAAGCGATAGAGCGCCAGGCCGGAGAAGGTTTTAGCGTCCGGGTGTCGTTCGATGGCATGGAAACCGGACAGGCCCTCCACTTGGCCGAGCACCTCGTCGCGGGGCCGCGCGGTCAGCCTGACGAAACGCACCAGCGCCAGCCCGACCGCGAACAGAATGGCATCGATCGCGCCCACCGCCACCACGCCCAGCGTGGTGATCGCCGACAACCCCACCTCGCGTCGGTCGAGCTTCCAGATGGCCCGCAGCGAGCGCACGTCGAATAGCGAGAAGGCCGCGAACACCAGCACCGCGCCCAGCGCGGCGATCGGGACGTACCGCAAGGGATCGGTCAGAAACAGCAAGACCAGCGCCATCATCGCGGCGGCGACCAGCCCCGTCACCTGGGTGCGGCCGCCCGCCGCGTCGCCCATGGCGGTGCGCGAGTCGGCCCCGGTGACGGCAAACCCCTGGGAGAAGGCGGAGGCGAGGTTGGCGGCGCCGAACGCCGCGAACTCGCGGTCGACGTCGATCTCGTACCGGTTCTTCGCCGCGAAGCTGCGGGCGGTCAACACGCCGCTGGTAAACAGCACCAGGGCCAGGCCCGCCGCGCTGGCCACCTGGGAGGGCAAATAGTCGAGGGGAACGGTGGGCCAGCGCAGCGGCGGCAACCCGGCCGGCACCGGACCGAGAATCGCGACTCCCCGACCGTCCAGCTTCAGCAGGGCCACCGCGCTGGCGGCGGCCACCAGCGCCACCAGCGCCGCCGGCCAGCGGGGCAGGAATCGGCGGGCGAGAAACAGCACGGCGAAGCTGCCCAGCCCCACCGCCAGGGTCGGACCATGCGTTTGCGGCAGCTTGGCGATGAATTCGAGCAGGCGGGGAATGATGCCCCCGGCTTCGATGGCAAAGCCGAACAACTTGCCGATCTGCCCCAGCAGGATGCTGATGGCGACGCCGTTCAGGAAGCCGACCAGGATCGGCTTGGACAGGAAATCGGCCAGCGCGCCCAGCCGCAGGAAACTCGCCGCGATGCAGAACAATCCGGTGAGGGCCGTCAGCACGATCGCGAGCGACGCATACAATTCCGCGTCGCCGACGGCGAGCGGCGCCACGGCGGCGGCGATCATCGCGCACACCGCCGCGTCGGGGTTCACCATCAATTGCCGCGAGGTGCCGAAGAGGGCGTAGGCCACCAGCGGCAGGATGCTCGAATAGAGACCCACGACCGGACTGAAACCGGCGAGTTGCGCATACGCGATGGCGACGGGCAACGCCACCGCCGCCACCGAGACGCCGGCCACCACATCGTGCCGAAAGTCGGCGGCGAATCGGTAGCGCGCGAGCGCCGGCAAGCCCGGCGCGACGCGCGCCAAACGCTCGATCGGGTTGGTCTGATTGTTGCTCATTAGCGAGTTATTGAGTTCCAAGACGTTGTAGGGCGGGTTAGGCGTCAGCCGTAACCCGCCATTCGCGAAACTCTCGGGATGGCGGGTTACGCTTCGCTAACCCGCCCTACGATTTTTCGTTCAGGTACTTAGCGGTTGATCCAACTGCCGCCGCCGTAACCGCCGCGGCGGTTGATCCAGCCGCCGCCGCCACCACCACCATTGATCCAGCCGCCGCCGCCGTAACCGCCGCGGCGGTTGATCCAACCGCCGGCGCTGGCTTGATGGGAAACCGTCAGCGCACCGCCCAGCAGCACCCCACCGATCACCGCCTGCGACCATTTACCCAGACCGCGTAGAAAATCACGCCGCTCTAGTATCGCGGGGGCGTCAGCCCGTTCGAGAGGCTGCGTATCCTGTTGATTGGTCATGATCGTTCTCCGCTCACTGGGTTTTCGGCGCGGCCGGGGCGGGCGCCGCGCCTGCCGGGGGTGGAGGATCGCCCGCGGTCAGGTTGGAAAAGTGCAGGGTCTGAAACTTCCAGTCCCCTTTTTCCTTCTTGAGCACCGCCGAGACATTCAACACATACTCCCGCGTCTGGTCATCGGGAGTGACGTCTTGCATGTTGCACGAGGCGACCAGCCAGGCGACCTCGCCATGATGGCTGCCGGAAACGTCCGGACATTCATGTTTCAGCGATCCAGCCTTGAAGTCCTTCAAGAATTCCTGATAGGCGCTTTCCACCTCCGCCCTGCCCTTCCAGAACTCGCCGGGACCGGTCCCCATCATCGCGATGGTGGGATCGTCGGCATAGAGCGACAGCAACGCCTTGACGTCCTGCCGGTCCATGGCCTCGTCGTGCTGCTTCAGCACGGCTCTGATTTCTTCCCTGACGGGGTCGGTCTCCGCTGGTTGGGCCGCCCAGACCGGTATCGTCAACGCCAGGCCCAGGGTTGCGGCGACCAGGCCAAGATCTTTACGAAAGCGAATATGATGTTTTTTCTTCACGGGAAAACACTCCTCATTGCTGGTTGATGATGCGAAGACTTCAGCTCGAGCAAGCCATGCGGGCACGGTTGCAGCCTTCAAGGCTGCGATGCGGTTACCTGGCCCTGAACCGGAGGTGCGTTCACCTCCGGTTCAGGATAGGCGTCACTTCCTGAATCGAAAGTGAACGTACTTTCTTTATGGCTATATCGCGCCTGCTGGGCGAACTCGAGGCCGCGGATGGCGGCGATCGTGCGGAAATCCAGTACGGGCGGTTCGGTGGCCGTCTCCATCAATTCCGCGAGACGGGTAAAATGCTCCGAACAGAGCATCAGGCATAGATTTTCCTCGGTATCCCACATCTCGGTGTAACAGAGAATCCGGGGATCGCGATACTCCGCGAACAGATGGGTCTCCACGCACCCCCGCTCCAGCTTTGCCTCTCGCTCCAGCGTTTGCAATGCGGCCACCAGCGACGGGAGCCGCTGGGAATGGCTTCGGAGACAAAGATGCAGTTCGATCATGGTTGTTGGTTCTCGCAGGCATCGCACCAGTTGAACCGAAGTGCGACCCTGGAAAATAAAACCATTCAGGTCCGCATGTTGTAAAAATTTACCCCATCAAAAAACGGCCTTGGCGCAAACCGGGAATCTGCAACATCGTGGAACTCCGAAATATCGGAGAACCCTCAGTACCCTGGAGGAGGATTGACGACCACATAGGTGGTCGTTCCTTCCGCATAGGCGGGCTGATACCAGGCGTCCCCGCATTGCGAGTAGGTGATGCCGTCGACGACGACCGTCGTGGGCGTGCAAGGGAGCGCGTAGTAAGCATCCGCGGCAACCACGGACCCAATCGCGTAGGCCCCGGCCACCACCGCCGCGCCAGCCGCCGCATAGCCCCAACCCCAATTGTCCCAGCGATCATCGTAGTGGTCCTGCCAGTCATCTCGGGCCTCGCCCCGGTAATCCTGTCGATTTTCCTGGCGATCCGTCCGGTAATCCTGCCGATTTTCCTGGCGATCCGTCCTCCCCTCCTGGCGATCACCCCGGTAATCCTGCCGTCCCTCGGTCCGGTCCGTTCGGCCCTCCTGCCGCGATGCCGTCCGGTCGGACCTGCCGTACTGTCGGCCTTCACCCCCCGCTCCTCGGGCGGCGAAGCTGCCGCCACTGGCCGCGCCGGCGCGGGAATAACTTCTACCTCCACCACCTCTTCCGCCGCCGCGCGCATACGCCTCAATGACCAGCGAACCTACAAACAGCGCCACGATGGCGACACAGAAGGTTTTTACGAGGACCGTCTTGAGCGCGGGCTTTTCGGACATCTTGATCAGGGTTTGGCCGGTCATTGCGGTTCTCCTGGCGTGGTTGGGGTCGCCGCCGCGGGGCGAACCTGAGCGAGGAAGGGGATGCGGGCGGCTTCTTTCGGAATGTCGAGGGCGAACAGGGATGCCGGGGGGTTGGGCGCGAGGTTCCAATCCGTAAAGTTCGCCCAGTATTGCGGTTGTCCTTCCTCGTGTTTGTAGGTCAGGATGATTCGGTGCGGCAGGGGGTTTCCGGTCGCCGGCAGCCAAACCTGTAAATCGACGCTGTCGCCACGAGCCGCGATATGGAGGTAAGACTGATCCGCGAGGGTGGCGGTCTCGACGATCTCCGCTCCCGTGAGACGCTGCTCGAGTTCCTTGGGCAGGGTAGTCACAAACAGCAGGGCGAGCGGCAGGCGCATTTGCAGATCCCTGACAAAATGCGCGATCGCCGCGTCGATATCCCCCGCCAGTTCGGACGAGGCGTACCGGTTATCCGTCGCGTTGAATACCGTGACCATCTTGCCGTCGAAGACGACCGTGGACGTCTCGCCGTCGCTCGTCCGCGCGTTCACCCGGAATCGGTTGGGGCGAGCGAGCGTTATTTCGCGCTCCTCTCCAAACTCGATCTTTTGGCCGGATTCCTGAACCACGTCGTAGCCGCTCCGCAGCCTGACACTGAACTGTTCGAGCCGCGCTAGAAAATTCGCCATGCGCAGCAACTGCTCCATGGCGGCGCTGGAAGGCAGGACATCGGCAGGGGGGGATTTGGTCTCGGCCAACGCGGCGGTCGCCAGCAAGGCGACCAGCAGCACGGTTCCCGAGGCCAGGGTTTTGATGAAAAAGCGCATGGTAAAACCTCCTCTGGATGTTCGGTGCAAAATGCCGAGCCGGGACTCGGCTAAGTCGTTGGCATTGAAAGGAGTGCGAACGGCTATTCACGAAGCGCCTTGGCTCACTACTCCGGCTGAATCCGACTGATCTTCGAGCCCTTGAGACCCAGGCCCGCCATTAGTCCCTGCTGGCCGAAGACAAAGGCGTAGATGTCGTCCCGAGCGGTGGTGGTGCTAAAACTCTTCGCCATGCCCTCATCCAGCACGACCACGCTCGGGCCAGTCCCAAATTCCCAGCCGTCGCTCTCCTTCGCGTACTGGAGGGCGGAGTCGGTCATGAAAAAGAGGGCGTAGCCGAAGCTCTGCGCGCCCGCTTGCAGCCCGTAGGAGATCGCCGCGATCTCATAATATCCCACCGCTCTCTCGCCCTGGCGCAGGACGCCCTGTCCGTACTCGCCACCGACGAGAAGCCCGCCCTTCACCACGTTCGGAAACACCAGTACCGCCTTGGCCTGTTTCGCCAGCGCCTTGGCCGCTGGAACCTCTCGATACAGATCGGCCAACGCGCTGGAGGCGTCGCGGTCGATCTCGGCGGCGCTTGCCGCCGTGGCCGAAGTGGGCGCCCCGGCCAGGAGCGCCAACAGCGCGGCGAGGATGATGCTCGTGCAGATGGATTTGAAGCTCGACACGGTCGATTCCTCCAAAGAAGGGTGAGTTGCGTGACCCTGAATTTTCACTATCACTACACGCGAGCAAGGACCTTGCCAGACGTGAAAAGGGTCTGGGATTGCTAATAACTATTTTATAGTCAATAGCTTGATGACGAAGGCTGGATGACGCGGGCTTCGGCGCCCGCTGGACTTCCCCGATATATCGGAGAATCTCCGAAATTTCGGAGTCGAAGCGAGTCGGCTACAGCCGTGCCTTGCTCGCTGCTCCATGGTTGACTAAGCTGATCAGGACTTTCGCTTTGCGCCGGTCCGCGATCAGATTGCGATCCCTGGTGGGTCGGACCAGACCGTGGTCAGGTTTGGATAGGTTCGAATGGTCTCGTCGGCGGTCACCAATCGAGCGCCCCGCCCTTGGGCCGTGGCGATGATAATCCGGTCCGCCGGGTCCTTGTGGATATCGGGCAGGACCGTCGAGGCGTAAAGAAGCGCCGGCGTGACCGGGAGGCACTCGATACCGGAACCGGCCAACGCCTCGTCAAACCATGCAGGCATCGGCAACGGCAACTCCAGGATGCCCTTCTTCACCAGTTGGGCAACCTCCAGCGCGGAGATCACGGATACGCTTAAAGGGGCGTCGGACGCTTCCAGCCAGGCGCGCAGCCGATCCGGCAACTTTCGGTTGATCTCGGGGTGCAGCCAGCGTATCCAGGCATGGGTGTCGAGAAGGATCACTGGTATATCTCCCCCCATTCCTCCGGGGCGAAGGCGGGGGTGATGTCGTCACCGTGCAACCTGGCCCCTTTGTCGGCAAGGCGCAACGAGGGCCTGTNNGGCCTGTGCCTTGGTGGTTCGGTTCGGTTTTCCTGATCCGTGTCCAACAGGACGATCACGCGCGCTGGCCCCGGCGGGCGCGGCTGTGGCAGCTTGATGTGTATTTCCCCGTTGTCGTCGATCCGGGCTTCAATCTCGATGGCTTGCATGATGCGTCGCACGTTTCCTCTGGGTTGACTCGACTGACCAGTACCCAGGCGTCATCCAGTGCAGTGTTCATTCCCTCTTGGCTGTCGCGGTGCGCGGGTTGCCTTGGGCTTTGCCGGATCAGGATACGCCCCGGTCGGGTTCAATTCAAAGTGGCCTACTCCTCCACCAGCGCCTCCAGCCGCCCGGCCCTGACCGCCGCCACCAGGGCGGCGTGATCGCGCTCGATCTGATCCGCATAGGCGAGGGCAAGCCCTTGTGAGCAACGAGGCGATAACTATTAAACGGAGATCATCCATGAGTGCTGTTCAAGAACATCCGGGGGTCTCTACCTTGATCGGGACCCCGAAAGAGGTTCAGGCGCAGCTTGGGAAGTCACAGGCGGATCGGGTGCTGGTGGTCGCGTTCGACCACATCAAACCGAGCGTCTTTGAAACTCTGGCGGAGAACTTCTCCAACGTCGCGTCCTTGATGTTCGAGGTGCTGCTCGAACGTCATGAGCGGGAGTCGCTGGAGCGACTGGCCGAAGTGCTGACGCCGCGCACGCCCGCCTCGCCGCGTCTGCTTAAAGAGGCGTCCATGCTCGTGCAGGCCCGCAAAGCCGTGCTGGAGAGCGGAGATTGGTTGACCGCGGCCAACGTCGCTCAACTGGCCGAACTGAGTACGCGCAATCCTAGCGCCCAGCCCAACAAGTGGAAGAAACAGGGCCTGATCTTCGCCATCCACCATAACGGGGTCGATTACTACCCTGCCTACGGCCTGGATAGCGACGCTGGCTTTCGCCCGCTCAAGGCGTTAGCGAAGGTCATCGAGGTTTTTGCCGGTCATAAGGACGGCTGGGGCATGGCCTACTGGTTCCGCTCGCCCAACAGCTTCCTGGGCGGCAAGCGGCCGCAGGATGTGCTTGGCGCCCAGCCGGAGCGGGCGATCGAGGCCGCCCGCGACGAGGTTCAGGAGATCGCCCATGGCTAAGCGCGGGGCCAAGTCCAGTGGCGCCGCCGCGCCATCCAAGCTGGACGAAGCCTCTTCGCTCGTCACGCCAGCGCCACCGAAGGATCTTTACGTCACGCTGACCACGCTGGTCGCGGGCGAAGTGCTGCATCGCATCCATCTGGAGAAGTACGACGCCGACCAGTTCAATCCCGGCATCCAGGGCAATGCACGCTTCAGCCCGATCCAGGACGAGTGGGGCGAGCCCATCCCCACCTTGTTGTATGCCGGCGCCACCATGCCCTGCGCGTTGATGGAAACGGTGTTCCATGATGTGCCCCATGTGCCGGGATTCAAGAGCTTCGACAAGGGCAAACTGGTCAGCAAGCAGCATTCGACCGTCGAAGTCACCCAGGACCTGCAACTGGCCGACTTGGGCAGCCTGCCTGTCGCTGCGCAAGCTCGGCATCCCGCGCAAGCAGTTGATCGACACCGAGAAGGACCAGTACCCGGTCACGCGAAAGTGGGCCGAGAAGGATAGAGCGAGTGATTGATAATGGCTGAAAATCAGCCATTGAACGGATGATTTTCACCTGCTAAAGTCGCGGCATGTATGAAAGACATGTTTTACCTCTACTGCTCGAAGCTTTGGCGGATACGCCCGTGGTGCTGCTCAATGGCGCGCGCCAGACCGGCAAAAGCACCCTGGCGCAGGCGTTGTCCAGAACCCAGCATCTTCGTTACCTGACCCTGGATGATCGCGTGGTGCTGGCCGCTGCTCAGGGAGACCCGGCGGGATTCGTGGCGGGCCTGGAGGGATCGGTCATTCTGGACGAAGTGCAACGAGCGCCGGAGCTGTTTCTGGAAATCAAAGCAGCGGTCGATCGTGACCGTCAGCCGGGGCGCTTTCTGCTGACCGGCTCCGCCAGTGTGATGTTGCTGCCCAACCTGGCCGATTCACTGGCGGGTCGGATGGCCATCTTGTCGCTTTGGCCGCTTTCCCGCGCCGAGATCGCCGCTACGCCGCGCTTCAATCGGGCGGACTGGTTGTTTGATGGCCCGCTCGACGCACTGTCCATTCCACCCTGCGAACGGGACCATCTGACCCATTTTTTACTGAGTGGGGGATTCCCGGAAGCGCTGAGCCGCACGATCCCGCGTCGCCGAGCGGCCTGGTTTGAGAGTTATCTGCAAGCCATCCTGCAACGCGACGTGCGTGATCTGGCGCGGATCGAGCAATTGACCGAGCTACCTCATCTCCTGCAACTGCTGGCGACGCGCAGCGCCCGATTGCTGAATTTCGCGGAGCTTTCGCGTTCGAGTCAATTGAGCCAAACGACGCTCAAGCGTTATTTCAGTCTGCTGGAACTGTTGTTTTTAGTGGTCCGCCTGCCAGCCTGGGAACGAAACCCGGGCAAGCGGTTGGTCAAGGCCCCCAAGATCTTCCTGCCGGATTGTGGCCTGTTGGCGCATTTGCTGGAGTGGTCGCTCGAACGTCTGGCGGCGTTGCCCGGTCTGCCGGGCGCGGGAGTAGAGACGTTTGTTCTGGGCGAGCTGCTCAAGCATTTGGCGTTTTCGGAGCGTCGGTTGACGCTTTGGCATTACCGAACGCAGACGGATCTCGAAGTGGATTTTGTGCTTGAAGATCGGCGGGGCCGGATGACTGGCCTTGAAGTCAAGGCGAGTGCGAGTGTGAGTCTTCAGGACTTCAAGGGGTTGCGTCATTTGAAAGAGACGGAACCCACCGCTTTTCAGCGGGGTATCATTCTGTATGGCGGACGCGAAGTGACGCCGTTTGCGTCCGATCTGTTTGCCGTGCCGTTGTCCCTGTGGTGGGCGCCGCCGCGAGCCGAGTTCGATGTACCGGACGCCATCGACCGGCACAACGCGGAGGCAGCGGCGCCGCGCCGGGTGGATCGTTAGTTGCGCTCAAAATCACCGCCGGCGCAGGCCGATGACATCGCGGGGAATCTCCCAGACCCACAGGCCGATG
>JRYF01001723.1_pt1 | contig 10383 bp, 7 predicted proteins | sample 235331 | NCBI WGS metagenome assembly JRYF01 (sample SAMN03074217, study PRJNA261475) | activated sludge metagenome | biome: Wastewater Treatment Plant; feature: Wastewater; material: Activated sludge; isolation source: activated biomass of a wastewater treatment plant treating hydrocarbon... ... | reverse complement strand
GTCGAAGCGGCCGGACTCCTTGGGCAGGTCGGCCGGTGCCAGGTTGACCGTGATGCGCTGGTTGTGCGGGAAGCCGAAGCCGCTTTGCTGCAACGCGCCGCGCACCCGTTCGCGCGCCTCCTTGACCTCGGTCTCGGCCAGCCCGACGAGGGTGAAGCTGGGCAGCCCGCCGGCGGTCTGCACCTCGACCCGCACCGCGGGGGCGTCGAACCCGATCAGGGCCCGGCTGTGGACGATCGCCAGCGCCATCGGTGGGCAGGCCTCCTTCGGGCCTTGATTCTGGGTAGCGCCGGCGACGGCGGCTTCCACGTCACGGTGGCCCCCGAAGGTGGGATGCATGCACCTCAACGGTGCCATGCACCGGATCGGAACCTAGAACGCACCGGCATGGAGCGATTCGGCCTCCCACAGGCCCGGCGCGCCTGAACGCGGTGCGCGATGCGATGGCACGGAAGCTGCAAACCGCCCCTCGGTTCGTTCCCCTTCCCTTCCAACCCTCCGGAGCCACGATGAAGAAGACGCTCATCACCCTTGCCACCGCCGCGGCCGCCGTCGTCGCGCCCGGCATCGCCCAGGCCGAGCTGTCGGCCAACATGGCGCTGACCAGCAACTACAAGTTCCGCGGTATCGACCAGTCCGACAACAAGCCGGCCATCCAGGGTGGTTTCGACTTCGAAAGCGGCGGCTTCTACCTCGGCAACTGGAACTCGAGCATCGGCTTCACCGGCGCCGGCATCGAGATGGACGTCTACGGTGGCTACGCCGGCGAGGTCGCCGGCGTCGGCTACGACGTCGGCATCCTGTACTACGGCTACCCGGGCGAGAGCTCGCTGGCGACGACCGAGCTGTACGGCGGCGTCACCTTCGGCCCGGTGACGGTCAAGTACTCGCACACCGTGTCCAGCAAGTGGTTCGGCGGCGAGCGCGGGCGTGGCAACGGCTACCTCCAGGCCGGCACCGACTTCGAGCTCGGCGGCGGGCTGACGCTCAACGCCCATGTCGGCTACAGCCGCTTCACGAGCAAGTTCAAGAACCTGTTCGACGTGCCCAACTACGTCGACTACCTGGTCGGCGTGACCTACGACGTCGGCAACGGCTTCGAGGTCGCGGCCGCCGCGGTCGGCGCCACCAAGCGCAGCTTCTGGGGCGACGACGGCAAGGCCCGCCTGATCCTCACGCTGAGCAAGTCGCTCTGATCGCCAGCCCTGTGCGCCGACCCGGCACGGGCCGGCGCACGCCTGAACGACACGAAAGGAACCGCCATGAAGATGGTGACCGCCATCGTCAAGCCCTTCAAGCTCGACGAAGTGCGCGAGGCCCTGAGCGCGATCGGCGTGCAGGGCATCACGGTGACCGAAGTCAAGGGCTTCGGCCGCCAGAAGGGCCACACGGAGCTGTACCGCGGCGCCGAGTACGTCGTCGACTTCCTGCCCAAGGTGAAGATCGAGGCGGCGGTCGGCGAGGAGATCGTCGACCGCGTGGTCGAGGCGATCGAGGCCTCGGCGCGCACCGGCAAGATCGGCGACGGCAAGATCTTCGTCAGTGCCCTCGAACAGGTGGTGCGCATCCGCACCGGTGAAACCGGCAAGGACGCGCTCTGACCGCGCGTGCTCAACGAGAACCCACGACCATGAGAAAGCTCATCACCCTCATCGCCCGCGCGGCGCCGCTGCTGGCGCTGCCGGCCGCCGGCTTCGCGCAGGATGCGGCCAGCCCGGAGGCGGTCGCCGCCGCCACCGCGGCCGCCGAAGCCGCCAGCGCCGCCGCGGCGGCGGTGGCCAACAACGTGTTCGAACTGCAGTACGCGATCGACACCTTCTACTTCCTCGTCTGCGGCGCGCTCGTGATGTGGATGGCGGCCGGCTTCTCGATGCTCGAGGCGGGCCTGGTGCGCGCCAAGAACACGGTCGAGATCCTGACCAAGAACATCGCGCTGTACTCGATCGCCTGCATCATGTACCTGGTCTGCGGCTACGCGATCATGTACGGCGGCGGCATCTTCCTCGCCGGCATCGCCGGCGGCGAGGACCTGGCCGACGAGGTGCTGGCGAGCTTCGCCGAGCAGGCCGACTTCCGCGGCGACTCGATCTACTCGGACGCGTCGGACTTCTTCTTCCAGGTCGTGTTCGTCGCCACCGCGATGTCGATCATCTCGGGCGCCGTCGCCGAGCGCATGAAGCTGTGGGCCTTCCTGGCCTTCGCGGTGGTCATGACCGGCTTCATCTACCCGCTGGAAGGCTCGTGGACCTGGGGCGAGAACGACGTCTTCGGCCTGTACAACCTGGGCGACCTCGGCTTCTCGGACTTCGCTGGCTCGGGCATCGTGCACATGGCGGGGGCGGCCGCGGCGCTGGCCGGGGTGCTGCTGCTCGGCCCGCGCAAGGGCAAGTACGGCCCGGGCGGCGAGGTGCGTGCGATCCCGGGCGCCAACCTGCCGCTGGCCACGCTGGGCACATTCATCCTGTGGATGGGCTGGTTCGGCTTCAACGGCGGCTCGGTGCTGAAGCTGGGTGACGTCGCCAACGCCAACAGCGTCGCGATGGTGTTCCTCAACACCAACACCGCGGCCGCCGGCGGCGCAGTGGCGGCGCTGATCCTGTCGCGCCTGATCTACGGCAAGGGCGACCTGACGATGGCGCTCAACGGCGCGCTCGCCGGGCTGGTGGCGATCACCGCCGAGCCGTCGACGCCGACGCCGCTGCTGGCCACGCTGTTCGGTGCCGCCGGCGGCGTGCTGGTCGTGCTGTCGATCCGCTTCCTCGACAAGATCAAGATCGACGACCCGGTGGGCGCGATCTCGGTCCACGGCACGGTCGGCCTGCTCGGCCTGCTGCTGGTGCCGCTGACCAACAGCGACGCCAGCTTCTCGGGCCAGATCATCGGCGCGCTGACGATCTTCGTCTGGGTGTTCGTCGCCAGCCTGGTCGTCTGGGGCATCCTGAAGGCGATCATGGGCATCCGCGTCTCCGAGGAAGAGGAGTACGAAGGCGTCGACCTCGCCGAGTGTGGCATGGAGGCCTACCCCGAGTTCGGCGTCAAGAGCAGCTGAGCACGGCCGCAGGCGCGGGCACGCCCGCGCTGCGCGAAGGGCCGCCTGCGGGCGGCCCTTCTTCTTGGGTCCTTGCTCCGGCGAGGTCTTTCGGTCGGGTCGGGCACGCTCCTAGAATGGGTTCGCGTCCTGCCCGACTGATACCTGCGCCATGGTCCCGCATCTCATCACCGCCCTCACCGGCCCGATCAACGAGCTCGAGCAGCGCGTGCTGGAGTCGATGCCGGCCACCGAGCGCTGGTTCCGACTCGAGTGGATGGAGCACACGCCGCCGTTCTACTGCGCGGTCGACCTGCGCAACGCCGGCTTCAAGCTGGCGCCGGTGGACACCAACCTGTTCCCCAGCAGCTTCAACCACCTGGCCGAGGAGATGCTGCCGCTGGCGGTGCAGGCGGCGATGGCGGCGATCGAGAAGATCTGCCCCGAAGCCAAGAACCTGCTGCTGATCCCGGACCGCGCGGCGCGCAGCAGCTTCTACCTGCAGCATGTCCAGCGCCTGACGCAGATCTTCACGCAGGCCGGGCTGAACGTGCGCCTGGGCGCGCTTGACGACGGCGTCAGGGCGCCGGCCGAGCTCGCGCTGCCGGACGGCAGCACGCTGCGCCTGGAGCCGCTGGTGCGCACGCGCGGACGGCTCGGGCTGAAGGACTTCGACCCCTGCACGATCCTGATCAACGACGACCTCGCCGCCGGCGTGCCGCCGGTGCTCGAAGGCCTGTACGAGCAGTACCTGCTGCCGCCGCTGCACGCCGGCTGGACGGTGCGGCGCAAGAGCCGGCACTTCCAGAGCTACGAGGAGGTGGCCAAGAAGTTCGCCAAGCTGCTCGGCATGGACCCGTGGCTGATCCACCCGATGTTCGCCCGCTGCGGCGAGGTCGACTTCGCCGACAGCGCCGGGCTGGCCTGCGTGCAGACGCAGGCCGACGCCCTGCTGACCAAGGTGCGCCGCAAGTACAAGGAGTACGGCATCAACGAGCGGCCGTTCGTCGTCGTCAAGGCCGACAACGGCAGCCACGGCATGGGCATCATGACAGTGCGCGACGCCAAGGAACTGGCCGACCTGGACCGCCGCACGCGCAACCGCATGAGCGTCGTGCGCGAGGGGCAGGCGCTGAGCGAGGTCATCGTGCAGGAAGGCGTGATCACGCACGAGCGCGTGCACGAGGCGGTCGCCGAGCCGGTGGTCGTGATGGTCGACCGCTACGTCGTCGGCGGCTTCTACCGCGTGCACGCCGAACGCGGCGTCGACGAGAACCTGAACGCGCCCGGCGCCGGCTACGTGCCGCTGGCCTTCGACCAGAGCCACCAGCTGCCGCGCCCCGGCGTGCGGCCGGGCGCGAGCGCGCCCAACCGCTTCTACATGTACGGCGTCATCGGCCGGCTGGCGATGCTGGCCGCAGCCTACGAGCTGGAGGCGACCGACCCGAACGCCGAGATCTACGGCTGACGGCGCGCCGCGGCGCCCGCCACGCAGGCGCGTCGGGCGGGCGCTGGCCGCCGGATGCCGTGGATGGCGACGACGGGTGCGGCCGTTTCAGCGACCGAGGCCCGCCGGGGCGCGCGGGCGTCCGTCGCTGCCGATGGTCAGCACCACGCGGTCGCCGTACTCGCGCCGTTCGGTGCGCAGCAGCTGGTAGTCGCGGTCCAGCACCGGGAACACGTGCACCGGCGTGAACGTGACCACGGCCATCACGCCGCGCCGGTCGATGCGCGTGACGTTGACCTCCAGATGCCCGTAGTGCTTGCCGCCGGCGACCAGCTGCGGCACGCCGTCCACCAGTTCCCAGCGCTCGGGTTCACTTTGGTCGGCGGTCCAGGCGCTGTACGGGTTGTAGCTCAGCAGCGGGTCGTTCAGCGAGTTGCCGTCGCGCTTGCCGCCGCGCAGCCCGTCGCCGGCGACACCCACGTCGTAGTAGTGCACGCCGACGCCGTCGCCGTCCTCGTCGACGAAGCTGCGCTCGAACATTTCGCTGTGCCCGGACAGCACCGCCGCCACCCCGTAGGCCTCGAACATCGGGTGGTAGCGGCGCATCGGCGTGCCACCCTGGCCGGTGGTCAGCGCGTGGCCCATCGGCACGCCGTGCTCGCCGTTGCTGAAGGGCACGTGGTGGAACTGCACGAAGATGATCTGGCCCTTCGCCCGCGCATCGGCCAGCTGCGCCTCGGCCCACTGCCACTGCGGGCTGCCCGGGTTGAAGTCGGCCAGGTCGGTGCCGCCCACGGCTTCGTACTGATCACGCGTGAAGTTGTTCTGGGTGTCGGTGCCCGGGCCGTTGTACTGCTGGCCGACCGCCTTGACGAGGTGGTTCTGCGGCTGGTCGTCAGGCTCGCCGTTGGAGCTGTCCAGCGTGATCACCGTGACCGGGCCGTAGTCGATGCGGTAGTAGTTGTCCTTGTGGGCGGGCGTGCCGTTGTCCGGGGCATCGAAATACACGTGGTACTTGTCGCGCCCGAACTTGGGCCCGTAGCGGCCGTCGGCGTCAAAGCCGTAGCCGCCGTTGAGGGCGCCGAAGTTCTCCCAGTTGCCCAGCGCCGGCAGGATGGGGTAGCGTGACAGCCCGCTGCCGACCTCGCCGGCGTTCTGACGGAAGAACTCGTCCCAGCCCGGCTGGTAGCCGCCGCCTTGCACGAGGTCGCCCGGCATCACGAGGAAGTCGGGCCGGCGCGCGTTGACGACCTCGAGGTTGCGGCGGTAGCCCTCGTCCTCGGTCAGCGCGTAGCGCAGCACTGGCACGCCGGACAGCGTCGTGCTGCCGAACACCTGGCCCCACAGGCTGTCGGCACTGGCGGCGGGGCGAGGCAGGCCGCCTTCGGCGAGCGCGCCCGGCGCCCACTCGCGGCGCTGCACGCGGCCGCGCGGTTCGGTCTCGCTGTCGGCCATCGCGATGAAGCGCACGCGCTGCCACTGCCCGCGCGTGGGCGCGGTCCGGAAGGTCGACTGGAACACCGCGCCGCCCTGGTAGACGGTGTAGCGGTAGGTCGCGCCGGGCTTCAGGCCGCCAAGTTCGATCTGGTGCTTGTGCGACTCGTCGGACAGCAGCCAGGAGCCGGGGTCCAGTCCGGGGATGGTCTGGTTGCGCTCGGCATTCGTGTACGCCAGCAGCGGCTGCACTGCCGGTTGGCTGGTCAACACGCGTCGGCGCTCGGGCATCGGGCCCTGCACGATGAGTGTGCCGGGGCGGGCGTCGGGCGTGAACCAGGTCAGCGTGATGCCGTCGCTGCTCGGGTTCTGCAGGTAGGGGTTGACTCGGAACTCGGCCAGTGCAGCCGGCGCGAACACGATCGCGCCGGCTGCCAGCCAGGCGGCGGGGTGGAGCTTCATCGGATTCCTCCTCGAACGACCAAACGTGCGGCCATCGATCGCGCGCACGGCCAGCCGAGGCTAGGTGCCGCACGTGACCGCGGGGTGAAGGGCCGATGACGGCTGGTGATGAACGGGTTCCGCGATCGGCGCGGCCGTCCTGGACGTCGCCGGTGCCACGGGACCGACAATCGCGCCGTGTGCATGCGCCGACCACACCCGCCCCGGGCCGTCCGTTGATGTGGAGGGACTGGTCGCTGTCGGCCACCGTGGCCGGCTTCGTCGCCGTGCTGGTCGGCTTCACGAGCTCGGTCGTGATCGTCTTCCAGGCCGCCGCGGCGCTCGGCGCGACGCCGGCGGTGACGACCTCGTGGATCTGGGCGCTGGGCATCGGCATGGCCGTGACCAGCATCGGCCTGAGCCTGCGCTACCGGCAGCCGGTGCTGACCGCCTGGTCGACGCCAGGCGCGGCGCTGCTGGTCAGCGCCGGCGCCGGTGTCGACATGGCGCACGCGGTCGGCGCCTTCGTCGCCTGTGCACTGCTGATCGTCGCCGCCGGCGTCAGCGGCGCCTTCGAGCGCCTGATGAACCGCATTCCGCAGCCGCTCGCCGCCGCGCTGCTGGCCGGCGTGCTGGCGCGCTTCGCGATCGACGCCTTCGTGCAGCTCGGCGGCGATTTCGCGCTCGTGTTCCCGATGCTGCTGGCCTACCTGGCCGGGCGCCGCTGGTGGCCGCGCTGGGCGGTGCCCGGGGTGCTGGCGCTCGGCGTGGCGATCGCCGCCGCGCAGGGCCGGCTGGCGTGGGCGGCGCTCGGCGGCGTCGACTGGGCCCTGGCGCTGCCGGTGTTCACCATGCCGGCGTTCAGCCTGGCGGCGCTGGTCGGCGTCGCGCTGCCGTTGTTCGTCGTCACGATGGCGTCGCAGAACCTGCCCGGGGTGGCGGCGCAGCGCGCCGCCGGCTACGCGACGCCGGTGTCGCCGGTGATCACCGCCACCGGCGTGGCGACGCTGCTGCTCGCGCCCTTCGGCGGCTACGCGCTCAACCTGGCGGCGATCACGGCCGCGATCTGCATGGGCCGCGAGGCGCACGAGGACCCGGCGCGGCGCTACTGGGCGGCGGTGATGGCGGGCGTCTTCTACCTCGTGCTGGGGCTGCTCGGCGGTGCGGTGGTCGGCCTCATCGCCGCCTTCCCGCCGGCGCTGGTGCTGGCGGTGGCCGGCTTCGCGCTGCTCGGGACCATCGGCTCGGCGCTGGCGGTGGCGCTGACGGACGAGGGCAGCCGCGAGGCGGCGCTGATCACCTTCCTCGTCACCGCCAGCGGGCTGGTGCTGTGGGGCGTGGGCGCGGCGTTCTGGGGCGTGGTGGCCGGCGCGCTGGCGCTGGCTGTGCAACACTGGCGCGCCCGGCGCTGATCGCCGGCGTGCCCGCCGGATGCCCATGGACCTGTTGTTCGTCGCCGACCCGCTGGAGTCGTTCAAGCCCTCCAAGGACTCGAGCTTCGCGATGATGCGCGAGGCGGCGCGCCGCGGCCACCGGCTGATGGCCTGCGAGCCCAAGGACCTGCGCTGGCAGAAGTCGGGCGCCGGCGCCGAGCCGGTGACCGCCTTCGTGCGCGACATCGAGTTGACGGGCTCGACCGGCGCCGACTGGTTCCGCGCCGCCCAGCAGCCGCCCGACGAGCGGCCGCAGGCGCTGCGCGACGTGCACGCGGTGCTGATGCGCAAGGACCCGCCGTTCGACAGCGAGTACTTCTACGCCACCCACCTGCTGGAGCAGGCCGAGCGCGAGGGCGCGCGCGTGTTCAACCGGCCGCGCGCGCTGCGCGACCACCCCGAGAAGCTCGCCATCCTCGAGTTCCCCGAGCACATCGGCCCGACGCTGGTGACGCGCGACGCGGCCGACATCCGGCGCTTCCACGCCGAACATCGCGACATCATCCTCAAGCCGCTGGACGGCATGGGCGGCGCGGGCATCTTCCGCGTCGGCGCCGACGGCATGAACCTGGGCAGCATCGTCGAGACGCTCAACCAGGCCGGGGCGCGCACGGTGATGGTCCAGCGCTACCTGCCCGAGATCGCCGCCGGCGACAAGCGCGTGCTGGTGATAGCCGGCGTGCCGGTGCCCTTCTGCCTGGCGCGCATCCCGCAGGGCAGCGAGATCCGCGGCAACCTGGCCGCCGGCGGCAAGGGCGTGGCGCAGCCGCTGGCCGACGCCGACCGCCGCATCGCCGAGTCGCTGGGCCCGGTGCTGGCCGCGCGCGGGCTGCTGCTGGTGGGGCTGGACGTGATCGGCACCTGCCTGACCGAGATCAACGTCACCAGCCCGACCTGCTTCCAGGAGATCACCCAGCAGACCGGCTTCGACGTCGCGGCGATGTTCGTCGACGCGCTGGAGGCGGCGCTGGCGCGCTGATCGGCGGCGGCGCTGGCGCGCCGATGGAGGGCGGCGCGGGCCGCCGGCCGGTGCCGTCGCGGGCGGCGGACAATCGCCGCATGGCCCTGCTGACGCTCGCCGACGCCCGCCTCGCCTACGGCCACCTGGCCCTGCTCGACGGCGCCTCGTTCGCGCTCGAAGCCGGCGAGCGGGTCGCGCTGATCGGCCGCAACGGGGCCGGCAAGTCGTCGCTGCTGAAGGTCCTGGCCGGCGTCGACCGGCCGGACGACGGCGTGCTGCAGGCGCAGACCGGGCTGCGGCGCGTCTATGTCGCGCAGGAGCCGGCGTTCGAGCCCGGCGTCAGCGTGTTCGATGCGGTCGCCGACGGCGTCGCCGAAGTGCGTGCGCTGCGCGCGCGCTACGCGGCGCACGCCGAAGGCGATGACCTGGACGCGCTGCAGACGCGCATCGAGGCGCTCGGCGGCTGGACCTGGGAGCAGCGCGTCGAGGCCGCGCTGCAGCGCCTGCAGCTCGACCCGCAGGCGGCGGTCGGCACGCTGTCGGGCGGTACCGCCAAGCGGGTCGCGCTGGCCCGGGCGCTGGTCGCCGCACCCGACGTGCTGCTGCTCGACGAGCCGACCAACCACCTCGACATAGCCGCCATCGAGTGGCTGCAGGACCTGCTGCTGGCCTGGCGCGGGGCGCTGGTCTTCGTCTCGCACGACCGGGCCTTCATCGACGCCGTGGCCACGCGCATCGTCGAGCTCGACCGCGGCGCGCTGCGCAGCTACCCGGGCCGCTTCGCGGCCTACGAAGCGGCGAAGGAGGCCGAGCTGCAGGCCGAGGCGCTGGCGGCGGCGCGCGCCGACAAGCTGCTGGCGCAGGAGGAGGTCTGGATCCGCCAGGGCGTCGAGGCGCGGCGCACGCGCAGCGTCGGTCGCGTCGCGCGGCTGCAGCGGCTGCGCGAGGAGCGTGCCGCGCGCCGCGCGCGCGTCGGGCAGGTGAGGCTGGAGCTCGACGCCGGCCTGCCGCCGGGCAAGGTCGTCGCCGAGCTGAAGGAGGTGAGCATGCGCGTCGGCACAGGCGCCGACGCACGGCTGCTGATCGACCGCTTCTCGGCCGTGCTGCTGCGCGGCGACAAGGTCGGGCTGATCGGCCCCAACGGCTGCGGCAAGACGACGCTGCTGCGGCTCATCCTCGGCGAGCTGCAGCCCACCGCCGGCAGCGTGCGGCGCGGCACCAAGCTGCAGGTCGCCTACTTCGACCAGTTGCGCGCCGGGCTGGACCTCGAGGCCACGCTGGCCGACACGATCAGCCCCGGCAGCGAGTGGATCGAGATCGGCGGCCAGCGCAAGCACGTGATGAGCTACCTGGGCGACTTCCTGTTCGCCCCCGAGCGCGCCCGCGCGCCGGTGCGCACGCTGTCGGGCGGCGAGCGCAACCGGCTGCTGCTGGCGCGGCTGTTCGCGCTGCCGGCGGGCGTGCTGGTGCTCGACGAACCGACCAACGACCTCGACATCGACACGCTGGAGCTGCTGGAGGACCTGCTGCAGGGCTATGCCGGCAGCGTCTTCCTGGTCAGCCACGACCGGCGCTTCCTCGACAACGTCGTCACCAGCACCATCGCCTGGGAGGGTGACCCGGCATTCGGCGGCCGGCC
>JRYF01003291.1_pt1 | contig 10408 bp, 7 predicted proteins | sample 235331 | NCBI WGS metagenome assembly JRYF01 (sample SAMN03074217, study PRJNA261475) | activated sludge metagenome | biome: Wastewater Treatment Plant; feature: Wastewater; material: Activated sludge; isolation source: activated biomass of a wastewater treatment plant treating hydrocarbon... ... | reverse complement strand
CTGGTGATGTGGCTGATCGCCTAGTATTAAAAGTGGAACTTAAGGGTCGTGAGTATATCTATCTAGCTGACGGTCTGGTCAACTTAAAAGTGGCGGCGGGAGAGATGTTGGATGAGGTGGTGGCAGATACGGTGGCGCGTGGACTATGGGGTATGGAGAATCTATCCGCTATTCCGGGTACAATCGGTGCGGTGCCGATCCAGAACGTTGGCGCGTATGGAGTAGAGGTGAGTGATATGATCACTGAGGTCGAAGCTTTTTCACTGGCAGAGAAAGTGTATCGGATTTTTACTAATGAAGAATGTCGGTTCGGTTATCGTGATTCGTTTTTTAAATCGGACGCCGGACGAGCGTATGTAATTACAGCGGTGACGTTTCGATTGTCGCGCCTTGCTCGACCGTGTCTTTCGTACATTGATCTTAGAAATTATTTTAGTGATCAGCCTCATCCGAGCTTAACCTCTATCAGAACAGCGGTAATGGAGATTAGATCTAAAAAGTTTCCGGACTGGCAAGTAGTGGGAACTGCCGGATCGTTTTTTAAGAATCTGGTGGTAGCGCGCAAGGCGGGCGAAGCCCTCCTTGCGCGCTACCCGGAATTACCACTCTACGAGGTTTCGTCTGATTTAGTAAAGCTACCACTAGGTTTTATCTTGGATAAAATTTGTGGGCTGAAGGGTTATCGAGTGGGGCCAGTTGGTTTGTATGAAGCACAAGCTTTAGTCTTGGTGAATTATGGGGGCGCGACTGCGACGGAGATTTTAAGTTTTGTGCGGTATGTCATGACGACAGTGAAGGAGAAGACGGGTCTCGAGATTGAACCGGAAGTTAGAGTGGTGTAAAAAAATTTCAAAACATTCGCCCTAAAATTTTTAAAAAATATTTTTTAAAAATTTTAGGGCGAATGTTTTATCCACACACTCTTTATCTGAAAGTGATTGTGTTAAAAAAAACTTCACGTGATAATAGTAGTAAGCAAACATCTTCTCGTTTCGTTTGTTCTTTCAAAAGTAGAGAAGAGATTGCGGTCGAACTTTATCCACTAATTCTCTCATCCAAATCTTATGCCAGTTGCAAAAAAGAAGGCAGTCAAGAAGGTAGCGAAGAAGACCGCAAAGAAGGCTGTCAAGAAAGTCGCTAAGAAGACCGCCAAGAAGAAGACTGCCAAGCGCAAGTCAGCAAAAAAGTAATACCGGCAGATGGTATCTACCGTTTGCGAGTAAAGCTTATCGCATAATCGCCCCTCGGGGCGATTTTGCCTTTTGGTAAAACCGTGAAATCAGTATATACTAGCCCCATTATGTCATTCCTGGATAAATTTTTCGGCCCATCCTACACCAAGGAACTCAAGGCCATAGACCCGATTGTTGAAGCCATCAACGCCAAAGAAGCCGAGTATGAGACCATAGATGAGGCTGGTCTTAAGGCTGTCACTACGCGTCTTAAGGAACGTCTCTCTGCGGGTGAGACCCTCGATGATGTTTTGATTGATGCTTTTGCAGTCACGCGCGAAGCGGCCAAGCGTACCATGAGTATGCGTCATTACGACGTGCAGCTCATCGGTGGTGTGATGTTGCATCGGGGCAAAATCACTGAGATGCGTACTGGAGAAGGCAAGACTTTGGTTGGTACCTTGCCGGCCTACTTGAACGCTCTGTCTGGTGAAGGTGTTCATGTGGTAACCGTAAACGATTATCTGTCACGGCGCGACGCGGTTTGGATGGGTCAAATTTACGCTGCTCTCGGTCTCTCGGTTGGTGTTATCAATCATGATGCTTCATATCTATATGATCCAGATCATGCCGCCGAGGATCCTTTGCGTGATGAGGTTGGTTCGTACAAAGTCGTTTATGAATTCTTACGTCCCTGCACCAGGCAGGAAGCCTACGCCGCTGATATCACCTACGGAACCAATAGTGAGTTCGGTTTTGATTACTTGCGCGATAATATTGAGTATGAATATTCACACTTAAGACAGCGCTCACATGCCTATGCGATAGTCGATGAGATCGACTCAATTTTGATAGATGAAGCACGAACTCCGCTTATCATCTCTGCGCCAGCTCAAGACTCGGACGACCTCTATACCCGCTTTGCTGGTATCGCGACTGGACTCAAACCCGACGAACACTTCACTGTGGATGAAAAGATGAAGAGTATTGCTCTCACCGATGCTGGAATTGAGGCGGCGGAGAAAGCACTGGGTATCGATAATATTTATACCGAGAAGGGAATCAAGTATGTGCATCACTTAGAAACCGCAGTTAAGGCTAAGGCGTTGTTTACGCGCGATAAGGAGTATGTGGTCAGGGACGGTGAAATTGTGATTGTCGATGAGTTTACTGGTCGCCTACAGCCAGGTCGTCGTTGGTCGGACGGATTACACCAAGCGGTCGAAGCCAAGGAGGGGGTAGCGATTCAGCGTGAGAGTCGCACCTATGCCTCGATTACTTACCAAAACTATTTCCGCCTTTATAAGAAGTTGGCTGGTATGACAGGTACTGCCCTTACCAGTCAGGAGGAGTTCTTTACGGTTTATAATCTTGAAGTGATTCCGATTCCGACCCACCGACCAATTGCTCGTATTGATCATACCGATCTCATTTATCAAACCGAAAAGGGCAAGTTTGCGGCGGTTATCAATAAGATAAAAGAGGTAAATACTAAAGGTCAGCCGTTATTGATCGGTACCGCCTCCATTGAAAGTAACGAGCGCTTATCAGAAGCTCTGACCAAGGCCGGGGTAAAGCACCAAATGCTCAATGCAAAAAATCACGAGCGGGAGGGTGAGATTATTGCCGCGGCCGGGAAGAAGGGGGCGGTGACACTCGCGACCAACATGGCCGGCCGCGGCGTCGACATCAAACTTGGCGGACCGGAAGCGACACCAGAGGAGGCAGAAGCGGTACGTCAGCTTGGTGGTTTGTACGTGCTTGGTACCGAACGTCATGAAGCGCGCCGCATCGACAACCAGCTGCGCGGTCGCTCTGGTCGCCAGGGTGATCCCGGGGAGACTCAGTTTTTCGTATCTATGGAAGACTCGCTAATGCGCATTTTTGGTGGCGATCGAGTCAAGAGTTTGATGGGTACCTTCCGCATTCCCGAAGATCAACCGATTCAAATGAAGATGTTGATGAATTCGCTCGAAACTGCCCAGACGCGGATTGAGGGTTTTCACTTTGATGCCCGTAAGCAAATTTTGGCTTATGATGATGTCCTCAATCAACAACGCAAGATTGTCTACGCTCGCCGCCTGAAGCTCCTTAAGGGTGATGAGACAGAGATTGATGCGGTTTTAAATGAAGTTAAGGCCATTAGTCCAGATGAGACAGTAATTAGTGCCAAGCAAGCTGAATTGGGCGGGGAGTTGTTCCGCAATCTATTTCGCCGCTTGGCTCTCCAAATGATTGATACTTTGTGGGTGGAGCACTTGGAAGTGATGGGTTACACCAGAAATAGTGTCAACCTGCGCGCTTACGGCCAACGCGACCCCTTGATCGAGTACCGCAAGGAGGGCGTGCGTCTTTTTAAGGAAATGCAAGAAGCGGTCTTACTCCGCCTTACCGAGCTCGTGCCGCGCTTACAGCCAGTCTTGGTTGAAAGGGAAGAAGCGGTCATGAAGCGCGAGTCGGAGGCCGCTCAGGCGGCGGCTGGTCAAGTGACTGGTGCCGCCCGGCGCGTCAATGCTCCGGTGGTGGCCAAGCCGACGTTTGGTCGCAATGATTTGGTGACCATTACGGATGGCACCAGAAATGAAGTCATGAAATACAAAAAGGCTGAAACGCTTTTAGCTACCGGTGTCTGGAAGCTAGTCACTGCCGTTAATAAATAAGTCGGCCATGTTGCGTCTCATTACCCGTTTGCTTCTCATCACACTAACTCTTTTAGTGGTGGCCGAGTATGTGCCAGGGATTACTGTAGAAGGCTTTTATCCAGCTTTTATCGCCGCCATCGTGCTTGGTCTACTCAACACCATCGTCAAGCCGGTTTTAATTATCCTCACCTTCCCGATTACCGTTATTACCATTGGTTTGTTTGTCTTTTTTATCAATGCCACGCTATTTTGGTTTGCCGCCTCCTTTATCGAAGGGTTTGCCGTCACCGGCTTTTGGTACGCGCTCCTCGGCTCACTTATCGTGTCAGTCGTGAGTACGCTCGGTAATCGCTATTTGTAGAGCGTGGTCAAAACTTACAATTTATTCCCCGATAATACCCCGTGGCGTCAGCCCCGGATGGAGGGGGTTCTTATATCGCTAGCGATATGGGTCAGACAGCATCGCTGTTTGACTATTGCCGAACACTTCGTGTTCGGCAATGCCCCAGGCGTGAGTCCGTGGGACTTTTACTTGTTCTACTAACCTCGGTAGATGCATCTTAATACACATTTGCATACGCCTTACCAGTCTCGGTTTTATGGAGTTAATAACCTTTTCGGGAGGCTAAATTTTCTTTAGCGCTGTCCATGGCGTTATTGGATAAATCGGAGTATAGGAAGTTTTTAGGTGATAAATCCCAATAACGCCTCGGTTAAAAATAACTCCAACATCCCAACCAAGATAGTTTTATGTATCATTAGTGATACATAAAATATGATTAGCTATTTATATTCTTGGCGGGGCATAATTTTAAAATTTTATAGTCATCGTCGGTAAAGCTGACGCTGATCTTTTTGGTAATGGTTCACCTCTATGTATCATTAGTGATACATAGTCCTATATTTAGGTTCTGGGTATTAGGAAAAAATTTTACAGGCCACTCTTATAAAGGAACTCCATCACCAACAGTGACAAGTCACCTTTATGTATCACTAATGATACATAAAGCAGGACCTTTTATGTATCACTAATGATACATAAAAGGTCCTGCTTTAAAATGTATTGATCTCGAACCGCAGCTGTACAAAAGACCGGTAGCGTGCTATCACTAAGGCCTGATGTTTGTAGATGAGATAACAATTAAGGCTAAGGCTGGTCGCGGTGGCGACGGTGTGACGCGCTGGCGACACGAGAAGTTTAAGCCTCGCTCCGGACCGGCTGGAGGCAACGGCGGCCGGGGTGGAAGTGTGTACGCACGAGCTGTGCGCGACGTAAACGTGCTAGCTAAGTATACTGGCGCTAAAAAATTCGAAGCCGGTGCTGGGGAAGCTGGACAAGGCAAGAGTCGTTTTGGTAAAAACGGCGATGATTTATACATCGATGTCCCGGTCGGGTCAGTGTTATTCGATCTGGAGCGAGATCGTCGCTATGAGCTACTGACCGAAGGAGAGACGGTCCGACTGCTTAAAGGTGGAGCGGGCGGAATAGGTAACGAGGAATTCAAGTCCTCGACCAATCGCTCACCCGAGGAGTCGACTAAGGGCCGACCAGGCGAGGTAGGGAACTTCCGCATTGAGGTCTCGCTGGTGGTTGATGTTGGCATTATCGGCTCGCCCAACGCCGGTAAGTCGACCCTACTCAACACCTTGACCAACGCTCATTCCAAGGTCGGGGCTTATCCTTTCACCACCCTTGATCCACACTTAGGAGACTTTTACGGCTTTGTCCTAGCTGATATCCCCGGACTAATGGCGGGAGCGGCCACAGGGAAAGGACTTGGTCACCGTTTTCTTAAGCATGTCAGCCGCACCAAAATGCTTTTGCACTTGGTTTCCCTAGATCAGATTGACCCGATTTATACATATTATACCATTCGAACAGAGCTATCAAACTATGATAAATCTCTAAGTGAGAAAGAAGAGTGGATTATTTTTACTAAATCAGACCTTGCAAATAAAGAGTTTATTGAGACTGTGAAAAAAAATATTGACAAAATCGAAAAGCGTGTGTTTTTTATATCGGCCGAAAGTGGGGAAGGAATCAAAGAATTAAGCGATTCTCTTGTGTCTCATTTGCGCACAGCGTACAATAAGTAACCCCGATCAGTCAGTCCAGTCGCTTCTGGCACAATTTTCTGCCATCTCTTCTTATTGTTTATTATCTTTCATTTTTATCTTAATTTCATATCTCTATGTTGAACGATAGTTATCGCGTCACGGTTGGTCTGGAGGTCCACGCTGAGTTGGCTACCAAAAGCAAGATGTTTTGTGGCTGTGAGAATGACCCTCACGATGCCCTGCCTAACACCCACATTTGCCCGGTCTGCTTGGCTCACCCTGGTACTCTCCCAGTTGCTAATGAAGAAGCGATCGCGATGGTGCTGTTGTTCGGTCGTGCTGTTGGCGCCCAGGCCGCCACCTACTCGGAGTTTGATCGCAAAAATTATTTTTACCCGGACATCCCCAAGGCTTACCAGATCAGTCAGTATGCCTTTCCATTTTTGACTGGAGGGGAACTCCTAGGTGTGACTTTGACCCGAGTTCACTTAGAGGAGGATACTGCTCGGTCATCACACGAGGGAGAAGGCGTGAGTTTGGTCGACTTTAATCGGGCCGGAGTGCCGCTGATGGAGTTGGTCACTGAGCCGGTGATTCATGATGCTAAAACCGCCGGTGCGTTCGCGCGCGAACTACAACTATTACTTAAGACCCTGAAGATTTCGGGAGCTCAAATGGAGCGGGGGGAGATGCGGGTGGAAGCCAACATCTCAGTGAGCAAGACAGATGAGTTGGGTACTAAAGTAGAAGTCAAAAACCTCAACTCCTTTAAGTCGGTAGAAGCGGCCATTGACTATGAAGTGTCAAGACAGGTTGACACCTTGATGAAAGGGGAACGAGTCGAGCAAGAGACTAGAGGCTGGGACGAGGTCAAGCAGAAGACCTTCACCCAGCGCTCCAAGGAGACAGCCAAGGACTACCGCTACTTTCCAGATCCCGACTTACCGAAGATGACTCTGGCTAAACACGACTACTTTAGCCCATCTCGACTAGACGATATTATGCCGACATTACCTAGTGAAATAAGGTTAAAATATACAAATCTCGGCTTACCGATAAGTCAGATCGAGCAAATTGTCGGGGACGAATTTCTCGCTGGCTACTTCGCTAAGTTGGTTGCTGACACCGACCTAAAAAACGAGGGTCTTAGGCTGGCGGCCAACTACCTCACTTCAGACGTCCAGGCACTGAGGCAGGCCGGAATGTCGATAGGACTTAGCCCAGCCTCATTTGCCGATTTGGTCAAGCTCTTGACCGAAGATAAAATCACGTCCCGCGTAGCTAAGGATCTATTGATTGAGATTATCTCTGTGGGGGGTGATCCGGTGGCTCTGGCGACCGAGCGAGGGCTATTAAAGTCGAATGATCCGAATACTCTTTTGCCTTTAGTGCAAGAGATTATCGCCGAGCAACCAGTGGTCGTAGCTGACTACCGAGCTGGTAAGGATTCTGCTCTGCAGTTCTTGGTTGGTCAGGGTATGAAGAAGTCACGCGGCAGTGCCAATCCCGGACTGCTGGCTGACCTTTTGCGTCAGGAGATCATCGGCTAAGCGAGATAGTTATACACAACAACACTGAACCCACCTCAGACTGGTGGGTTTTGTGGTATAATCTGGCAAGTTATGGAGGTCGTTACGATCAATGGTGTGGAGTATGTTAAGGCCGCTGTCTTGGCTAAGCGCTTTCGCTATACTACCGACTATATTGGTCAACTATGCCGAGGTCGCAAAGTCGATGCTCAGCTGGTTGGTCGTACTTGGTACGTTAACCCGCTCTCGATTGAAGGACACAAGGTAGCTAAGCAAGCAAAAGGGCGCTCCTTAAACACAACTAGAGCAGACGAGAAAGAATTTACTTACAAAGTAAAAATCAACCAATCTCGGCTGGACGTACCACCGGTATTGAAGCGGACGACCGCTAAGTCACTGGCGGCTTTGGCACCAAGCAAAAACTTTGCGGATCGAATTACTTGGAAGCCGGTTCGCTATGAAGCCGACGAAGCCGACTTATTACCAGCTCTCGAACCAGTGGGCGAGCCAGTTCGACTCACGGTCGCACCAGCTGAAGCGGTCTCGGTCGTGGTCAATGAGTCGGTTGCGGTTACCAATTTGGTGCCTGATACCCTGCCTACGGTGGCACTAAAGGGGCGAGTTAAGGTGCTCGGACTTAAAGAGGAATTTGAGACAGACGAGGACTTTGAAACCGGTCAGTCTATAGACGATATAACTAACAAAAACAAGTCTTTTGTAAGGCCAGTTGAACCCAATGATACGATAGTCCAAGCACCCGCCTGGGTCCCTAGATTGGCCAAACCTAGGCGGTCCAAGAGGCATAAGTCAGATTCAGATGCAGAATCCACTTATGCCGTCTCGATTACTAAACTACCGACAGAGACCTTGGTTAAGGCCAGGTCGTCGTTAACAGAAGCCCGACCGGTTCTGTCGCCCCTGCGTCCGGCCCGAACTAGCGATAACATCGACTTCACGCCGGCCCGGGTGCGGGCCGCGCAGGAGACACCCCGGCCAGGCTCGATAAGGGGAGAGATTTTGGTCGTACCGAGTGCTCCGCGGGGCTATAGTTTGTTGTTTCGTAGTTTGTGGGTGGTGTTTTTGTTGGTTGTAGCCTTTGGTCTTTTGGTGTTTGGTTTGGAGCGAGTCGAGGTGTTTTCGGTGGGTCAAAGTGAAACAGGCTGGCAGTGGCGTGTACGCTAAAGTAAGCGGGTTTTTTATACACACCTTTGTACCAGATTTGGATCGATTTAGTTTTATAATTAAAGCTAAATCGGTATGTCGACAACGGTAGAGATTAACGGACTCGCTCTGCTTCCCATCAAGGAGGCGGCTAAGCGCGTCAGTTACTCTCGTGACTATGTTTCTCGTCTGGCGCGTGAGGGTAAGATTGTCGCCTCACAGATTGGTCGGCAGTGGTATGTGGAGCTAGAGTCTCTAAAAAAATATCACGCCGACTCGAAAGTGGTTGAAGCGGTACAGAAGCAATCACTGCGGGCGGAGCGGAAGCGTGAGCTCGAAGCGGCGACCCTTCTCAAAGCCCTGCAGGTGGAAACTGAAGCGCAGATTAGACGCGAGCGCACACCCGCCATACTCTCGACGCTGGCGGTCATTATGGTCGGCCTGCTTACGGGCGGGATGTTTTATAGTTTTAGTCTGTATTTCGCACCGGCTTCGGTCTCGCCAGTCGCACAGGTCACGCTTAGTCAATCGGCTACGGTACCGACACCGGCTGTGACCACTGTTTTACCGGCAGTGACTGAGTCGCGACCAACCCTGCTTTACAGTCGCGAAGATGAGTCTGGTTTGAGTGAAGAAATCATTCCACTCGCGGAAGCGAGTGGTGTCTTACTACTGACGCGCAGTCGGGAGACCAACACCCCGGCGGCGGTCGCTGAACTTTTCTCCGATCCGGTTTCAGTGGAGTTTGTGGGTGAGGCGAGCGGGGTGGTGCGCTACGAGCGAGCGAGTGGGGAAATAGTCGAGTTTCCTTTTGTGCGGGTGCCCGGGGCTAGTTCTAGTTTGACTGAATAGTATGTTTACTCGCCACCTCATCATTTTTGCTTCACTCCTTCTCACCACGTTTTTGACGTTGACCGTGGGTGGGGCGACCGCCTTAGCGCAGGCCAATCCGGAGATAAATTACCAAGGCAAGCTCACGACACCAGCCGGGGTGGCCGTGCCTAATGGAGACTACAATATGCGCTTCTGGCTCATCGACTCAGCGACCGCCGCGACCTCAACTGCCCTCTGGACTGAGGAACTGACCGGTAGCGACCGCGTCACTGTCACAAACGGTCTCTTCTCGGTTATGCTCGGCTCAACCACTCCCTTAACGAGTGTCGACTTCAACCAGACCCTCTACCTCGGGGTAGAGATTGGTGGCACATCAACGCCGGCCTGGGATGGCGAGATGAGTCCGCGTAAAGTTCTGGGTACCGTACCGGCGGCTTTTGTGGCCCGCTTTGCTGAGACAGCGGGCGGTGCGGAGACTGCCAGCACCTCCGATAACGCGCTTATGTTGGGTGGGGTGGCTTCCTCATCCTTCCTGCGTTCAGACGAGGCCGATACCATGGAAGCTGATACTTCCGGTACTTTGCTGAGTGTGATTCAAAACGGTGCTGGTGCCATCGCCCGTTTCTTTAGTGGTGTGACCGAAGTCTTTACAATTTTGAGTGATGGTCGGGTTGGTGTCGGTACTAGTACGCCAGCAGCGCGTTTTGCGGTCGAAGGCGATGCTCTGATTACCGGCACGAGCACGCTAGCGACCACGACCATAAGCAACCTTAATCTTGGCTCAGCCCTCTCAGCGGTTAATGGCGGTACTGGGCTTTCTAGCGTAACTGCGAACCAGCTTCTCATTGGTGGCGCTGGCAACACCTGGACTCAGATTGGCACCAGTTCGCTTGGGATAGCGCTCGGTGATACCACAGGCACGCTACCAGTCAATCGCGGTGGTACCGGGGCGACTACCTTCACCGCTGGTCGCTTGCTGTTTGGTGATGGTACAAATCCTCTCAACACGTCC
>JRYF01004135.1_pt1 | contig 10415 bp, 8 predicted proteins | sample 235331 | NCBI WGS metagenome assembly JRYF01 (sample SAMN03074217, study PRJNA261475) | activated sludge metagenome | biome: Wastewater Treatment Plant; feature: Wastewater; material: Activated sludge; isolation source: activated biomass of a wastewater treatment plant treating hydrocarbon... ... | reverse complement strand
TTGTCCGCCCGCCGCCGCTCCTCACGCACGCGCACGGCCTCGTTGCGGCGCAAGATCAGGCGTTTGCCGTCGTGTTCCACCTCACACAGGTGCCCATCAAACAACTCCGGCTGCAACACGCCCTGCTTGAGCAAGGTGCGCACTTGGGCGTCGGTCAAGGCGGTGATGTAACGCCAGCCCTCCGCCGACAGCGCCGCTTTTCCCTTGGCCTCGATCATCCCCCGGTCCCCCACCATCACCACCTCGGCCATGCCGAACTGCTCCTTCAACAGCGTGATTTGGCTGGTCACCGTGGAGGGATCCGCCGTGTTCCCCTCAAACACCCGGACCGCCAGGGGCTCCCCATCGTCCGCCGTCAACAAACCGATGACGATTTGCCGCTTGCCCTTTTTACCGTCGCGGTTGTAACCATATCGGCTCAGCTCGTTGCACTCCCCTTCGAAATAGCTCGACGTCACATCGTACAGCACCAATACCGGCGGCTGGCCCTGTCGTTTCACGTAGTCTTGGTAAAGTTCCCGCTCGATCCGCTCCTGCTGGCCCGCCAGCCGGTCCAGCGCGGCGTACAGGTCGTCCTCGTCGTTTGGCCCCAGGCCCAGCACGTCCGCCACCGTGTGCTGCGCCGCCCAGCGCACCGCCGACAGCCTGGACCCGCCGTGGGCGATGCGCGCCAAGACCAGGAACAGGTTCAGCTTGCCGGCCGGGGTGGCACCCAGCACCCGCGTGAGGCCTCCCTGGTCGGCCAGATGCTTGAGCGCAAACAGGACGCCGAAAATCTCACCGCTGGTGATCGCGCCCGACCTGTCGTCGAATTCGCCCTTGACCAGGCGTTCCATGGCCACGATCCGCTCCGGGGCCCAATGCGTGAGATTGGCCAGGGTGCGGGTGCGGACTTTGCCGTCCCCGCGATAGGACTCCCGCAGTAAGATGGCGGGCCGGGAATTGCGGTTGGGGATGCGGGCGATGTACGTGACGACATTTTAAGTCATTAAGCCCATGTATATCAATTATCATTAAATCATTTACATGCCTACAATTTCGGGCAAATCTCAGCTTTAACATGAATTATCAATGGGTTACCTCAAAAGAACCTGGAAGATCCGCCGGGCCGTGCGCACGCGGGTCGGCGAGTTCCAAAAAGCCGGCATTCGCGGTGTGGACCTCTACCTGGCCTGTTTCGGCCCGGCGCTGGAAGAATTCTCCCGCCACTGGCCGCTCCAACGGGGCCGGCCGCGCCCACCACCCCCGGAACGGCAACGTCGCCGCCAGCAGGACATCTTCGAGGAGCCGTGGGACCCTTACGCCGCCACCCCGGAAGACGCCCTCACCACCGCCCGCCGCGAGGTGAAACGCTGGCGGCTGGAACAACTCACCCGCGTCCGCCGCCAGGCCGAACTCGATCCGCTCACCGAATGGTTCGTGCTGGCTTGGGACGCCTTCGCCGCCCCGCAATTCCCCTACGACGAAGCGCTGCAACTGGCCCGCGTGGTCGGCGTGGACATGGAGCGGGACCTCATCGGCAACCTGGCCGAAAAGAAAGCCAGCGACGTGCTGCTGTGGGACAGCCAAACCCGCGCCGCCAACGGCAAGCTTGGCCCGGCCGACGGCTCGCGCACCCTGCTCGACGCCCTGCACCACGCCGCGCAACGCGGCCAGCAAGCCACCCTGCAAGCGGCGGTCGAACAGCTCAAGCATCACCGCCTCGACCAGCAACCGGCGTTCCTGATGGCGCTGGAAGCCGTGCTGGAAGTCCTGCCGCCCTCCCGCCAGTTCACCGGCTTCGACCCCGGCAAGGCGCTCGCTCCCGCCGCCAGCGACTTCGAAGCGCTGGAAAATCTGCGGCGACTGGCTTTCGGCGAACAGGTGCCGCCGCCACGGCAGCTAACATTGTTGATGTAGGAGCGGGCTTGCCCGCGATAAGTTAATCAATCCTATCGCGGGTAAGCCCGCTCCCACCTATTGATTCCCCCTCATCGACCATGGAGTTTCCCCTTGAACAAGCCTGCGCCACCGCAAAGCCATCGGCTACGCAAAGGCCGCTTCTCGGAAATCGGTCGAGCCTATTTGCTGACAACGGTTACCTGTCAAAGGAAACCCGTGTTTGAAAATTTCCGTGTCGGACGGCTTGTGGTCAACGAACTGCGTTGGGCCAATATTCAAGGGTTGGCCGATACGCTCGCTTTTGTACTGATGCCCGATCACTTGCATTGGTTGATCGTACTGCGCGAAGGTGCCTTGGAATCGCTCACGCGAACTGTTAAATCGCGCAGCGCGATCACTATCAACCGCGAATTCGAATGGCGGGGGCCGATATGGCAAGCAGGCTTTCACGATCATGCACTCCGCCGGGACGAGGATGTAAAAGCCGTGGCCCGCTATGTCGTCGCTAATCCATTGCGCGCCGGTCTGGTGCAACGGATCGGAGATTATCCCTTGTGGGATGCAATCTGGTTGTAGGAGCAGCCGATTGAAAAGCAAGCAGCAGCTTCCTTGTAGAAGTTTCTTTGTGGGAGCGGGCTTGCCCGCGATTGGAATGTAAACTTATCGCGGGCAAGCCCGCTCCCACAGAACCCGCTCCCACAGAACCACTGTTTTCACATGATGATCACCCCGCCCCGCCTCGCTGACCGCATCTGGCACAGCAAATACACCCCCGACGACGGCGATCTGGTCGAGCGTTTCTACATCCCCGCGTTGCGCTGCGCGGTGCGCTACGACCGCACCACCGGCTATTTTTCCGCCTCGGCGCTGACGCTGGCCCTGCGCGGACTGGAAGGCTTGATCGGCAACGGCGGCCACATGCGCCTGATCGTCGGCTGCACGCTGGACGAACCGGAAATCGCCGCCATTCTGGAGGGCGCGGAACTGCGCGAGCAGGTCGCGGCCCACTGGCTGGCGCAACCATTGATGCCGGTTCATCCCGAAGAAACCGACGCACTGGAATTGCTGGCTTGGCTGGTGGCGCAAGACATTCTCGACGTGAAAGCGGCGGTGCCTTGCGACGGGCGGGGCCATCCCATCGCCAACCCGGCCATTTTCCACGAAAAAGCCGGGATTCTCGAAGACGCCCACGGCGACCGTCTGGCCTTTTGCGGCAGCCTCAACGAAACCGCCGCTGGCTGGCGGCACAACTGGGAAAGCTTCCACGTCTACACCACCTGGAGTGGTGGGGCGGGGCATGTGGACGCCGAGGAACGCGGCTTCGAGGCGCTGTGGCGCAACCAGCCCCAGCGCGCCCTGACCGTGGACATACCGGCGGCCGTTCGCCAGGCGTTGTTGGTCTACCACCCGCCGCAGGGTCAATGGCCCCGCCGCTTGCGCGCGGTTCCGCCGCCCCCCGCGTCCGCGCCACGCCCGCTCGATGCGCCCGACATCCCGCTCGATCCTCGCCGGGCGGTGTGGGGTTTCATTCACCGCGCTCCCACCTTGCCCGACGGCGGCGAGCGCGTCGGCGAAGCCACCTGCGCCGTCATTCCCTGGCCCCACCAGATTCGCGCCTTTCGACGCTTGTACGAGCAGTGGCCGCCCAAACTCTTGATCGCCGACGAGGTGGGTCTGGGCAAAACCATTCAAGCGGGTTTGCTGCTGCGGCAAGCCTGGCTGGCTGGCTGGCCGGGCGCGGCGCATCCTCATCCTCGCGCCCAAGGCCGTGCTCAAGCAGTGGCAAATCGAATTGCGCGAGAAGTTCAACCTCAACTGGCCGATCTATGACGGCCAGCGGTTGATCTGGTATCCCTCGCCGGCGCTGGCCGGCAACACGGTTCGGTCGGTCAGTTCTGACGACTGGCATCGGCAACCCTGCCTGCTGACGTCCAGCCATCTGCTGCGCCGCCAGGAACGCGCTCCGGTATTGCTGGAAACTGCCGAGCCGTGGGATTTGATCGTGCTCGACGAGGCGCATCACGCCCGGCGACGCGGCGGCGGGGCGAACCCGAACGATCAGCGTCCCAATCAACTGCTGCGGCTGATGCAGGGACTCAGGCGGCGCACGCAGGGGCTGATCCTGCTCACCGCCACCCCGATGCAGGTTCATCCGCTGGAAGTCTGGGATTTGCTGGCGCTGCTCGGCCTGCCGCCGGCGTGGGATGCCCCGTCCTTTCTGGAATTTTTCGAACTCGCCGCCAAACCCAACCCGAGCCACGGCGAACTGGCGCGGTTGCGCGCCCTGTTTCGCGCGGTCGAAGCCGAATACGGCGCGGTCACGCTGGCCGAAGTTCAAAAAGCTGCACCACGCTTGAGCGCCAGTCAGGCTCGCCATCTGCTGGACGCCCTGCACGATGCCGCCACCATCCCGCTCAAGCAGTTGAGCGCGCCGCAACGCGAGGCCGCCGTGCGGCTGATGAAGGCGCACACCCCGCTGCGCCGGCTGATCTCCCGCCACACCCGCGAGTTGCTGCGGCGCTATTTCCAGGCCGGCAAGCTCGATACGACCATCGCCCAGCGTCAGGTCGAGGACCGGTTCGTGGCCCTGAGCGCGGCGGAACGGCACGTTTATACCGCCGTGGAGGACTACATCGCCACCACCTATCAGAACACCGTCGCCGACCAGCGCAACGCGGTCGGTTTCGTCATGACCATCTACCGGCGGCGGCTGGCCAGCGCCCTGGCGCAGACCCTGCAACACCGTGGGAGCGGCCTTGGCCGCGATAAGGAGGATCACGGGCCGACGCCCAGCGCCGACGAAGATCTGCTCGACGATGACGCCGCCGAGGAGGTTATGGACAGCGACGAAGCCACCCGTCTGGAGCAAGCCGCGCTGGCGCGGGAGGAAAAGCACGATCTGGAACGGCTGCTGCGCGCCGCGCGGGCGCTGCCGACCGACACCAAGGCGCGGGTTTTGGCCGAGGTGATTCGGGAACTGCGGGAACAAGGCTATCCCCAGATCATCGTCTTCACCCAATACACCGACACCCTGGATTTTCTCCGCGACCATCTGCTCCAAACGGCGGACATCCGGGTGCTGTGCTTCTCGGGTCGGGGCGGGGAAGCGCGGACTCCCGACGGCTGGCGGACGATTTCGCGCGAGGAAACCAAGCGCCGCTTTCGCGAAGGGCAGGCCGAGCTGCTGCTCTGTACCGATGCCGCCGCCGAGGGGTTGAACTTCCAGTTCTGCGGCGCGCTGGTCAACTACGACATGCCCTGGAACCCGATGCGGGTGGAACAGCGCATCGGCCGCATCGACCGGCTGGGACAACGCTATCCGCTCGTTCGGATCGTCAACCTGCATTACGAGGACACGGTGGAAACCGATGTCTATTGCGCCTTGCGCCAGCGTATCCACCTGTTCCAGACCTTCGTCGGACGGCTGCAACCGATTCTGGCCAAGCTGCCCAAAGCCATCGCCGACGCCACGCTGACATCACCCGCCGACCGTGCCCGCGCTCGCCACGCGCTCACCGCGCAACTCGACGAGGAGGTGACTCAAGCCGAAGCCAGCAATTTCGATCTGGACGAAGCGACTGCCGCCGATTTGGAGATCCCGGAGCGTCCCGCGCCTCTCTACGACCTTGCAGGCTTGAATCGCCTGTTGCAACAACCGGACTGGCTGCCGCCCGGCGTGCGGGTCAAGAAAGTCGGCCAGAAGGACTATGCCTATCTTGCGCCGGGCATGAGCCGGGAGGTGCGGATCACCACCGATGCCGAATATTTCGACGAGCATCCGGAAAGCACGGAACTCTGGTCGCCGGGCAGTCCCTTGTTTCCACCGCCGGAACCGGTGTTGGACGCGGATGCGATCAACGAGGCGGATTTCAATAAGCTATTGAATTTGAAATAATAACACGCCGGGATTGACCGGGATTCCGCACGGATCATCCCGGCGTGCCAACGATCCTCGCCTAATGGCTGACCGCGACCTTTTTCCCCTTGGGCTGCCCGATGGCCGCCAGCATTTCGGTGAACCAGGGGGTGTCGATATCGAACGGTTTGCCGCCCTTGATGCGCGGGAACTCGATGGCGCGCAGCACGCCGCCGCGATCCTCGTCGTGGCCTATGACGCCGGACTCACGGCGGAAGGCGCACTCGACGGCGAGGTCGACGCAGGATTTGATCAAGCGGAGATCCTCGATGTTGGCGGCGGCGGCGCGTGAAAAGTAACCGGATTTCTGGACGAGGGTTTTTTCCGAGCCGATCATCTGGGCGAACTGTTCGCCAAACCACTTGCCTGGGTTGACGGCATCGAGCTTGACATGGCCGAAGGCATCGCGGGGAACTTCCTGCCCCTTCGCCTGCATTTCGGCCACGATCGACTCCACGCCCGCGCCTTCGGAGACGAAAATATTAATGTCGTCAACCTGGTCCATTAAGGCGCGCAGGCGCGCGGCCTCGGCGGCGATGTCGATTTCCATCTCGGGGATGTAAATGGCATGGATATCGAATCCGGAGCGATTGAGTCCGATGGCGGGGAGCCATTCCGCGCGATCGACGAGCTTGCGGTATTCCAGCGCGGTGGCGGCGGTGAGCCAGCCGCAATTGCGGCCCATGACTTCGTGGACGATCAACATGCGTGGGTTGGCGTTATTCTCCGCGACGATGTTCTGGAAATAGAGCGCGCCCTGTTCGGCGGCGGTCCAGGCGCCCAGCGATTGTTTGATCGGATACACGTCGTTATCGACGGTCTTGGGCAAGCCGATGACGGTGAGGCCGTAGTCGTTTTTGGCCAGGAAGGCGGCCAGGTCGGCGGCGGCGGTGTTGGTGTCGTCCCCACCGATGGTATGGAGAACGTCCACGCCGTCCTTGATCAGTTGGTCGGCGGCGACTTTCTGCGGGTCCTCGCCTTCCTTGACCAGGCCGCGCTTCACGCAGTCCTTGACGTTGGTGAGTTTGACCCGGCTGTTGCCGATGGGCGAGCCACCGAAGCGATGCAGCACTCGGGCTTTTTCGCGGATTTCCGGCGTGACCTTATAGGAGTCGCCGAGCAGCAAGCCCTTGTAGCCGCTGTGATAGCAGATGATGTCGATGGTGGGATCGATCTCGGTGTAGCGCTCGATGAGGCCGCCGACGGCCGAACTGAGGCAGGGAGCCAAGCCGCCCGCCGTGAGAATCGCGACTTTCTTGGGCTTGTTCATGATTGCTATTAACCTCCTAAAGGTTCAATAAAAAAGAGTAACTCGAAAAAGTGATGAGTATCAGCGGCTAACTGACAAGCCGGAACGGCAAGGGCCATTTTGCCATGGAACAACGCGAAAATTCGCGGAGATTTTTCCATCGTCCGCGATGTGTTGAAAATCTTACTAAAATTATCTGGTTTTCCCTCGAATGGGGATTGCTCTGGCTTTGCCTCCAATGTGGAGCAAGGTTGTGGCTCGGCCGCCTCCCTCAAGCTTGTGCCGGTGTCAGCCACTCGACCATCCGCTGGGTCACCTTGGGGCTGCTCAGCAACTCGAAGTGGTTCATGGGGTAGGCGATCCATTGCGATGCTTTCGCAAACGCCAGGTTTCGCCGCGGGTCGTCGTGTTGACCCAGCGTGCTGCGCAGGGGCACCAGGCCGTCGCCGATCAGCCGGTTCGCCAGAGTAATCTGGGTGGCTGTGGTCGCGGCCACGGTGTGGCAGGCCACGCCCTCAGGCAACGGCACAACCTGACGGTTATCGGGCTTGCGGTCGAAGCGGTTGCAGCCATGCCAGTCTTCGTCCAGCACATTGCCATACCGCAGGTCAGTGATACCGGCGCTGCGCAGATGGCCAATTTTGGCGAAAGGCGCGGTGTAAGGCGTGCTGCCTAAAATCACGTCTACCCAGTTGCCGGCTTGCTCCAACGGGGCACCATGATGCGGCGTGCCCAAAAACACGATATTTTTCAGGTGACCCGGCCAGCGCAGGGACTCCTGTTTGGCATAGTGGAAAGCGCCGCGGATCAGCAAGCCCCCCATGCTGTGGGCCACTACGGTGAGTTCTTCAATGGGTAGGGGCCAGTGCGCGACCATCTGCTCCATCCGAACCGAAAGTTCGCGCCCATTCCGCGACGTGTGCAAACCGGAGTTGTAGCGAAGATAGACAGGGGTATAGTTCAAGGCCGCGGCCAGCGCTTCACCATGGTCGACCACCTGTTCTTTATGCCGCGTGCGCCACTGCAAGTCGTTCATGCACAGGCCATGAATCAGCAACAAAATTTTAGCTGTAGCCTCAGGCATTGGCGATGGGGCCTGCCCGTTCAGTGTTTCGCCGCGGTAGCGCAGGGTCATCGGGGTTGCGAACGGGTTGTTGCTGGCAACCAGGCGATCACCCATCACACCATTGAGTGCCGCAAGAACCGCTTCGCGCTGGGGCGTTCCGGGGTTGGGATCATCAGCGGATTCAAACAGGGGTTGCAGCCTGGCCAACGTTGTGTCCACGCCTTTGCCCAGCAATTGCGTGACAGCGTGGACACTCCTGTAGACCAGACCAGTGATTCCGCCGGTTTGTCCTGGGGCTTTGCCGCCAGGTACGCCCATGGTGCTCCACACCGATTGATGCACGCCCTCGGCGATATGGGTTACGCTCGTGGTGGCTTGCGTGACCAACTGGGCGATGCCGCGAATATCCGAGGCGCGCAGGTGTTTGAGTGGATTCTTGAACGTCGGTGCGATCATGGTAAGGGACTCTATATTTCGCCGAGGGGAAAGCCGAGCGTGCTTTCGCGGGGTAGTGGGCTACGGATAGTGCTTGGCAAGGAACTTGGCGGTTTTACAAAAACGCCTCTTAGGTTCGATGAGATCAGGACGTTGCGTCCGCCCCGGGTTGGTCGCTGGCTTGGATCGCCAGCGGAACGCTTCGTCCGTGCCATTACGGCAAATGAGTGGTCTATGCTGGAGACCCTTATTATGAGGAGCATGACGTGATACGCAAATTACCGCTGTTCATCCTGATGCTAGGCCTGATTCTGGCGGGGCCGATTCAGGCCGCCACGCCAACGTCGGTGCAGCGCTATTTCCAGGATCTCCAAGCGTTGCGAACGGATTTTATCCAGCGGGTATTCGATGAGCGGGCGCGGGTCGTGCAGACCTCCAGCGGGCAGATGCTCATGCGGAAACCCAGCCAGTTTCGCTGGAATTACCGAACCCCCTCCGAACAAATCATCGTCGCCGACGGCGAGCGACTGTGGGCCTATGACGTGGATCTGGAACAGGTGACGGTGCGCCGGCTCGATCAGGCCCTGGGTTCGACACCCCTGGCGTTGCTGAGCGGCGCGGCGCCCATCGAAAAATCCTTCAAAGTCGGCGCCGCCCAGCGTCGGGACGGCCTGGACTGGTACGAATTGACGCCTAATCAGCCACAGCCCGAATTCCGGGCGCTGCGGGTAGCGTTCAAAGGCGAAATCCTGGTCAGCCTGGAACTGGAGGATAATTTCGGCCAGCGCACCCGGCTGGATTTCCAGAATCTGGAGCGCAACCCCGACCTGGATCCCGCCCTGCTGCGTTTTACTCCGCCCCCCGGCGTGGACGTGGTCGGCGACGCCAGTTGAATGAAGACGACCGCCGTCGATCCGCCCCGCCCCCTGGCCGACCGATTGCGGCCCCGCTGCTTGACCGAGTTCGTGGGCCAGGTCCATCTGCTCGGCTCCGGCAAGCCGTTGCGGACCGCCATCGAGCGGGGCCAGCCGCATTCCATGGTGCTGTGGGGACCCCCCGGAACCGGCAAAACCTCGTTGGCGGAATTGCTGGCCCGCGCCAGCCAGGCCGAATTTATCCGGCTGTCGGCGGTGATGGCCGGCGTGCGCGACGTGCGGGCGGCGGTGGAACGCGCCCAGATACTCTGGCGCGAGCAGCAGCGGCGGACCGTGCTGTTCGTGGACGAAGTCCATCGTTTCAACAAGGCGCAACAGGATGCCTTCCTGCCCTACGTCGAAGATGGCACGTTGACCTTCATCGGCGCCACCACCGAAAATCCCGGCTTCGCCCTCAACAACGCCTTGTTGTCGCGGGTGCGGGTCTACGTGCTGAACAGTCTCGACGCCGCCGCCATCCGCCCACTGGTGGATCGCGCCCTGAGCGACTCCGAACGAGGACTGGGCGGGCGCTGGCCACTGTCCGCGGCGGCGCGGGAACAACTGGCACAGGCCGCCGACGGCGACGCGCGCCGCGTCCTGATCTGGCTGGAACTAGCGGCGGAACTGGCTGCGGCGCAAGACATTGCGCTGGAAGCCGCATTGCCGGTCGTGATGAGCGATGGCGCGGGGCGGCGCTTCGACCGGGGTGGCGACCTGTTCTACGACCAGATTTCCGCCCTGCACAAGGCGGTGCGCGGCTGCGGTCCCGACGCGGCGCTGTACTGGCTGGTGCGCATGATCGACGGCGGCGTCGACGCGCGCTACGTCGCGCGGCGCGTGCTGCGCATGGCCAGCGAGGACATCGGGCTGGCCGACCCGCGCGCGCTGCGCCTGGCGCTCGACGCCGCCGAGGTCTACGAGCGGCTCGGCTCGCCCGAGGGCGAGCTGGCG
>JRYF01003154.1_pt1 | contig 10418 bp, 9 predicted proteins | sample 235331 | NCBI WGS metagenome assembly JRYF01 (sample SAMN03074217, study PRJNA261475) | activated sludge metagenome | biome: Wastewater Treatment Plant; feature: Wastewater; material: Activated sludge; isolation source: activated biomass of a wastewater treatment plant treating hydrocarbon... ... | reverse complement strand
GATTTCTGTATTTTTACCGGAATTTTACTCTTCTCTGACAACTTGTTCTGGTAATCATCAATCACTTTTTCATCCACTGTGAGTGCGTATGAATAAGAGGCAATACCCTGCTTTAAAGGGAGGGTAGTTTTAAACAATTGAAGATCAGTGTCGAAAAATACGCTCATTTCAGCTTCTCCCTCATCTTTGGCATATACATCGACCTTAGCAGACGGTTGAAAGCCAATGCTAAATCCTCCAAATTGCCGGCCCCAAAATGCATTCCACCTTTGTTTATCCAATGAAAATACAAATAGTGGGTTCTGATCAATTCCTTTTTTCACAATTTCCCGTAAGGGCTTTATGTCTGCTCTGTAAATAGATCTTCCATGTGTACCTACTATGAGATGGCCTTCTCTGGGATGCACCACAAGATCGTGAACAGGCACATAGGGCATACTTCCCAATGTCATAAAATTGTAGCCACCATCAATGGAAATATATACAGCATGATCTGTACCTACATATAGGATATTTTCATTGACCGGATCCTCCTTTACAACATTTATTGCTTCAATAGGAAGCGAAGATCCGATATCTAGCCAGGTCTCACCAAAATCATCACTAACATATACATACGGCGTAAAATCATCCCACCGGTAACCATTGAGGGAAACATACACCCTTCCCATGTGGTGGGCGCTGGCCACAATTCTGCTCACCCACATTTGTTGGGGTAAACCCTGACTGATCAATTCCCACGAGTGTCCACCATCTCTTGAACGATGAATCAGGCCGTCATCGCTTCCGGTATATAATAATCCAAACTGGAAGGGAGATTCAGCTATGGTTGTCAATGTACCGTACGGTACATCCCCTGGTTTCCCTCCAGTTGTTAGATCCGGCGAAATGACAGTGAAATCATCACCTTTATTCATTGATCTGAGCAATTTATTGGCGCCCATATATAAAATATCCTGGTTATGTGACGATAGCAATATGGGTGTTTGCCAATTCCATCGATACGGTCTTTCTCCAAGTTCATGCCTGGGAGTAATACTTTTTCGCTGGCCGGAACTGCCTTCAATTCTGAAATAATTTCCAAATTGGGAACCGGCATATATGGTTTGATCCCTTGAATCGATCTGTACCTGCATACCATCTCCTCCACCCAGCGCTTCATATGGATAACGGCCTGTACCCTGCCACCTTACGTTGTAAGCGTATGTATGTGGCCCTTTCCATGTACCATTGTCCTGTAACCCGCCGTACACGTTGTATGGGGTTTGCATGTCGGCATTAATATAATAAAACTGACCGACCGGCACTGTGTTGCACTGAATCCAGTTAGCTCCATCGTCATAACTGATGTTCAACCCACCGTCATTTCCATTGATCAAATGACCATCACGATTCGGATTGACCCAAAGTGCATGATGATCCACATGTACATTCTCACCATTGATACTATTGAATGTTTTGCCTCCATCATCAGACCTGACAATAGGTACACCCAGAACATAAATCTTATTGGGATTGCCAGGACTGACACGGATCTCACCAAAATAATAACCATAAGAAAAGTTGATCGCATCCAAATGATCTTCATGGGTTTTTCTCCAAATTCTGCCACCATCTTCACTCCTATATATCTCCGCTCCGATCACAGGGGAGTCAAACATAACTGTATTGGCATCCTCGAGATACTCAGCAATATGTATATGGGTAATTTTATCTTCTTTTGCCATTTGCTTTACAGACTCTGCAGTGTATTTAGGAGGAAAGCGGTTGCTCCTCAGAAAACGGTTCAATTCTTCATTGTTCAGTGCAAGGAATTGATCAATTGACATGGATTTGAAAGAATCTTTAGTTAAGTCATCACTATCCTCCTTCTTCTCTATGGGTCTTCTGAACTGATTGTCAAGAAAGGCATACAAGACAGTCTTCCCTCTGTGTACCGCTGCATCCAATCCAATTCGCCCTACACCTTCTCCCATAGGAAAACCACTCCCTGATCCGGAAATTAATGTCCAGGTTTTTCCCCCATTAACACTTTTATATATGCCGGAGCCCGTCCCTGATCCTTTAAAATTCCATGCTCTACGTTCTCTTTCCCAAAGCGCAGCATATAGGACATTAGGATTACGGGATCAAAAATCATATCAATTCCACCGGTATTTTCATTGACAAAGAGATTGTGTTCCCAGGTATTACCACCATCAACACTTCTGTAAATGCCACGCTCCCTGTTAGGTGAATACAAATGTCCCATGGAAGCCACAAGTATAATATTAGGTTTCCGGGGATGGATCAGAATTCTACCGATATGGTGAGACTCGCCTAAACCTTTGTATGTCCATGACTTTCCCCTATCCGTACTCTGATAAAGTCCGACACCTGCATAAGATGACCGGCTGGAATTATTTTCACCTGTCCCTACCCAGATGTGTCCCCTTTTCCAATCCACAGCAATATCTCCTATAGTCATTACGGCTTCATGGTCAAAAACAGGAGTAAATGTAGTACCGTTGTTATCTGTATACCAGAGACCGCCAGACGCATATGCAATATAAAACTGAGTAGGATCGTCAGGATTAACATCCAGATCAACAATTCTTCCTCCAAAAACCGTAGGGCCAATATTGGGCACTTCCACATGCTTCAATAAAGAATGCTCCAACATTTGCTTTCTGACTTTAAAAGCCTCAAGCCGCTTCTCAGCAGGAGTATATGCGGGTTGCTCCTGGGAAATAATGGAATGGGTAATCAGCAAAAATGCAATGAATAAAAGCTTTTTTATCATGGAATATCAATTTTTTTTAAGGTTGTAAACTTATAGAAAAATAAGTAATAACTGTCCTTTCAATCTGAGTAAATCTATTAGTTGTACACTATTATACCATTTTGTGCAAGCATAATGCAACCCTTTTACATTAAAATCAGTCCATAAAGCGTATAGTCGTGTGGTATGCACCATTTCGAATGATTATTTATTTATCATTTTAAAAAAAAATTACCTATGAAGACTTTTTACTTTGTAATGACAGGAATGTTGTTAAGTGTATCCATTTTCACTCAGCAACCAATGAAAAACACTGATATTGAAGAGAAAATCCAAAAAGGAGAGAGTATAATAGTAGAGAACGCAGTGATCACTGGAACTCTTCAGCTTACCAATTATACAGGCGAAGGGGATAAAAGCTTTAAAAAATGGATCGATAAAGCCTGGAAATCCAAGTCAAACATGGATGAAAACACCATCACATCAAGTATTATATTTCGAAATGTAATTTTTGAAGATGATGTAATAGCTTATATCCATGATGATGAATTTAAATGGACTTTTGTAGCCAACTTCGAAAATGAAGTAGTATTCCAAAATTGTATTTTCAAAGGAAGCGCCGAATTCAAATATTCTAAATTTGAGAGTGGCGTTGATTTTTCGGGATCACAATTCAGGAAAGGAGCGAATTTCAAGTATGCAAAATTCATGCATGCTGCAAACTTTGCTTCCACCTCTTATGCCCAGGAAGGTCAATTTAAATATGCAAAATTCTCTGATTTTGCTCAATTCAATAGTAGTTTATTTAACCAGGAAGCCAATTTCAAATATAGCAAATTTGAAAATGGCTTGAATTTTCATTTGACCAGTTTCAATGGATTACTCAATATGAAGTATGCTAAAATATATGGCAAGATTGACCTGGAAGCCAATAACATCGAAGATCTTGATGTCAAATACGCCAAAATAGAAGGCAGAGATGCCACTTCTTACTTGCTAAAGGAATATTTAAAAAAATAATAAAAAAAGAACTATTTGGGATTTTGGGCTTAATTGCCCAGAATTCCAAATATACTTGATGCTCCATCCATATTCAAATCCATTTTTTGCAGGTCTTCAAGATAGATTTTACCCATTAAGCGCGCATAAATTTTAAATCCCTGGATATGGAAAAACCCAAATGCTTCTTCTACATATTCCATATCTCCTAAAACATAAATATCTGCTTTTATTTCTGGATTTTTAATCTGCATAAGCATCTCATAATCATGGCTTTTTAATGATTCTGTAAACTCCATGTGATCTTTTTCCTTTAATCCCTGATCTTCACCGAATGCAATTACTTCAATCCTACTGACTCTACTCCTCTGAGTACCATCATCTAATAACGGAAATTTTACAAAATCACCCTTCGTCTCTAAATATAAAGCGCTATCGTAATTTTTATACTTTCTGAATATATTATTGGGAGATCTTTGTGCCAATACTGGAATTGTTATTGCTAACAGTACTATTATTATTAATGTATTTTTCATATCTTTTTCTTTAGTGAGGTGCGATTGATATTTATGAAAATAAACTCCGGAGGTTAGTGTCTGTACCATCCGGAGTGAGTTTGTCTTTTAAAAACTAAAATCTGGGTTGTTGAATGAGAAATTTGCAGCTTCAAGATCCGATATTTTCAAATCGGATTTAATATTAACCACTGCAATCATATCATTATCATAATAAAGCATAGTAAGAAATTTAATGGTGTCCTTCTTCTCTTTTACCATGACATATAAGGTTCCATCTTTCGTTCTTCCATTGGCATAAATTTCAAACTGATCTTTATCTTGCATACTTCTGATTGCAGACAAAAATTCTTTTTTTGATACAACCAGATCGTCTTCGATCATTATGAAGCGCAATTGTTTTATTTTCTTTCCCAGAGCGACAATTTCTGATTTGTCTTGCTCATTCATTTGCTTCAGTGCTATGCGTGTTCCGGAGTTTATCATCCATCCGGGAAGTGTAACGGCCAGACAAGTTTTATTTTTTTTCAATTCATTGATAAACTGATTGACTGTCTTCTGACCGTAACTTTCTGCTGTAAGCAGGAATAAAAGAATGAATATGAATGAATGTCTCAACATTTACTTCTTTAATTTTTCAAGATGTTCTGCACCATCAATGTTCAATTTAGATGCCATTTTTGACAATTTGTTCAAATCCAAAGAACCAAGGAAGCTCAACATAACAAACTCCTCCGTGCCACCTACAAGAAGTAATAACTCTTCAATCACTTCATCATTTTTGGTTGACCTGGTAAAAAAGTTTATATTCTGGCCTTTATCTCTTGCTGTCAGAAGCAATTCATACTGTGTCGTATTGATCCTTTTAGTGGCATCTTTATACACTTTGTCCGCACCTACTTTAGTTGTGAGAACCCGAAGACTCTTAAGATTGGAAACAATTTCTTTCAGATCCTGATCAAAATCCTCACCGGTAATTTTACTGATCATCCCAAACATTTTAGGGCTTACATAAACTACTGTGAAGTTTGGATCTTCCTGATATTCATTGAAGAATTTTTCAATGGCATCCTGTTGCCCAAAACTTAAATGGGCTGTGGTGATGAAAAAAGCGAAAATAAAAAGAATATTTTTCATAACTACTTAATTTACAATTGTTAATAATTTAATGGATTTTAAATGAATGATAAATTTTATTTAAAAATATTAATGGATTCAATTTTTTCCAGGTTGCTTTTGACAGTGCTGGAAGATTTGTCTAACTTATAACCCAGGTAGGCTAATGCATCCAATGTGATTTCCATGGCCAAAGCTTCATCAGTTACTTCCCCTGTCTGAAGATGATAAGCCATCTCTACCGGAGTGTTTTCTTTCGAATCTGACATAAGAAAATACCCAGCAACGATCAATATCAGCACAGAAGCAGCTATGCTCATTGCTTTGTACAAATTCATTCGTCGCAAAGAGATTACTTTTGTACCGGGAAGTTCTATTTCTTTTCCGCCCATATTCATCAAAGAAGCGGATTTATAATATTTAAATAAGGAAGCGTATTTCTTCAACTCTTCATCGACATTTCCATTATTGAAATATTCTGATAATACTCTTTCTTCATCCAAGGAAGATTCGGCTTCCCAATATTTTTCAAGTAAGGACTTGATATATTCTGTTTTCATTTTTTATATTTTTAAAAAGTTTGAGCGTTTTCTAATTGTTCTCTTAAATATTTTCTGGCTCTGTGCAGATTGATTTTTACTTTATCGATACTTTCTCCGGTAATTTCACTGATCTCTTTATATGAAAAACCTTCGATATCTCGCAAATGCACGAGGTTGCGTTGCAGTGAAGGCAAACGATCGATAACATTTTTGAGATGACTCATCATATCATCACTTTCAACCGCTTCTGCAGGAGACATCGCATTATCAGAAAGATGAAAAAATCCTTCAATATCATGAGTTGACCCCCTTCTGCTCCTTATCTTGTCAATTGCCAGATTGCGTGTAATCGTCATACACCAGGCCTCTTTATTTTCCACATTGAAAAACTGGTCTTTTTTACTCCAAACTTTTATCAGGACTTCCTGTACTATATCCTCCGCCTCAAAGCTGTTTCCAACCATACTGTATGCAAACCGGTACAATTTATCTTGATAAGGTAAAACCATTTCTTTCAATTCTTTGGTTGTCATATTTGATGTGTAGACGTTAGCTTCAAAAATATTGTTACAAATGGATTTTAAATTTTTACAAATATTTATTAAATGGATGAGGTCTTCTTTGGGAAGACTCATGTTCTTTTTGATTCAATATAATAAAAAATAACACCAAATTCAATATTATATGTTTATACTGAAAGAAAAACACATATAAATTTTATAACATTTAATAAAACCATGGCCATAAAGGCGCTATAGAATTTTGGAAATATTATTTGAATACTATTTTTACAAAAAATGAACACGCTGATATGCAAACTAAAAATACAGAAGAAAACCGGAATGCACTATTCAATAGTATGGGGTTAAAAAAAATCACTGAGGATTTTAATTTACTTACTCAAAGTTTCAGGGAGGTTCTGGAAGAATTAGGTGAAAGCCAAATTGCTTGGTTAATCACCCATTNNGCATTAAGCATTTATTTTCAGTTATTGAACCTGGTGGAGGAAAATGCAAGCGTGCAATTCAGGCGTAAACTTGAAAAAGAAATGGGATTTGCTTCAATCAGGGGATCCTGGGGAGAAAATTTTGAAAAATTGGTACAATATGGCCTGAATGAAAAACAAATTGCTTCCCTATTACCAAAAATCAAAGTAATGCCGGTACTCACTGCACACCCTACTGAAGCAAAAAGGGTTACTATACTTGAATTGCACCGGGAGCTTTATTTAATGCTTGTCAAAAAAGAAAATCAGGTGTGGTCGCCCTCTGAAAAAGAATCGATCAACGCTGAAGTTAAGGCACTATTAGAAAGGTGGTGGAGGACGGGTGAAATTTATCTGGAAAAACCTGATTTGATTTCTGAGCGCAACAATGTCATGTATTATTTTAAAAAAGTTTTTACAAAAACATTGGATCAAAGCGATCTGAGATTAAAAAAGGCATGGGCATACATGGGATTTCAATCTGAAAACCTGAGACATTCAAAGCAATTTCCCGAATTACAGTTCGGAAGCTGGATTGGTGGTGACCGGGATGGTCATCCTTATGTTGATGCCGGTTTTACCCATGATACTTTGAATACCCATCGCAGGGCTGCCCTTGAAATCGTGAAAGACAGTCTGCAAAATCTTGCCTCCCATATGAGTTTTTCAGCACACTTGAATAAAGTTCCTGAAGAATTGTCAGGGTCTTTGGAACTAGCCATGGCCAAAATTCCAATGGAATGTACCAAAGCACTGGAACGCAATCCTCAGGAACCCTGGAGACAATGGATAAACCTGATGTTGATCAAACTCAAAAATACGATTGCAGATAATAAGCATATCCATCCTTTTGCATTTTATCACCAACCCTCGGAAGTGTATACTGACCTTCAGATCATTCGCCAATCATTGGAAGCCATAGGGGCGCACAAAATTGTAGATCAATGGGTATTCCCTGTAGAAAGGCAAATACAATGTTTTGGATTTCATCTGGCTAAACTGGACATCCGGCAAAATAGTGCTTTTCATGATCTGGCTATGGAGCAAATATTAAATATGACAGGATTTCAGGGGGAAGCATACAGCCGCTGGCCCGAAGATAAAAAAATGCAATTCATCAGTAAAGAGCTACAAAGTCCCCGGCCTTTCATGGTTTCTGGTCTATCCGCAGGAGATGAAGCAGACAAAGTTCTTTCCTGTTTCAGAGTACTCAAAAATCATATTGACCAGTATGGTAGTGATGGGATAGGTTCGATCATCGTGAGCATGACCCGGCACGCCAGTGACCTGATGATCATTTATCTGTTTTTAAGAGAAGTTGGTTTAGGGCATGAGCCTCTGCAGGTGGTTCCATTATTTGAAACCATAGATGATCTGAAAAACGCTCATCATATTATGGATCAATTCCTTTCTCACCCGGCTACCAAGAGCAGGATTCAAAGAAACGGCAATGTTCAGGAAATCATGTTGGGATATAGTGACAGCAATAAGGATGGAGGTATCCTCACCAGTCGATGGAGCATCTATGAAGCAGAAAAAAAACTGAGAAAATGTGCTGATAAATTTGGGATAGAGATACGATTTTTCCATGGTATAGGGGGGACCATCAGCCGGGGAGGGGGCAAATACCATCGATTTTTGGAAAGCATGCCGGTGGGTGCCGTCCAGGGGCAAGTCAAACTCACTATCCAGGGAGAAACTATAGCACAGCAATTTGCCAATTTGCTAAATGCTACCTATAATCTGGAAATGCTTCTTTCAGGTACATGCCTGCAAACTGCCTATCAGCATTTTCATTTGAAGACGACCCAATATCCGTTGAACGCTTTAGAACTCTTGTCAAAATTGGCAATTGAACACTATCAAAGACTATTACATCATCCTGACTTCATCGAATTTTTTGGTACCGCCACCCCTATTGATATTCTGGAAAGAAGTAAAATCGGATCCAGGCCTTCCAGAAGAACAGGAAAAAGATCAATAGATGATTTACGCGCCATACCGTGGGTTTTCAGTTGGAATCAATCCCGGTTCAATCTCACTGCCTGGTATGGAGTGGGTCATGCACTTCGCACACTAAAATCAGATTACAGCGATCATTATGAAAAATTGAAGAAAAAAGCAAATGTGTGGCCTTTTTTTCGATATACTTTGATCAATATTGAAACCAATTTATATCATGCCGATCCGGAAATCATGAAGGCTTATGCAGATTTATCTAAAGGAAGCAGTTTGCTACACCCCATCCTTGAAGACCTCGAAATCGCCCGAAGTGAAATTAATGAAATATTGGGTGATCATTTGGAAGATCGAAGAATGAGTTTAATGGATAATATAGAACGGCGACATCCAGCACTGAATATATTAAATACTCTCCAGATCAAAGAGTTGGAGAAATTCAGAAAATTGGAAGATCACAACAAAGAAGGCCATGCACTCACACAATTACTTATGATCACTACAGCAATTGCTTCCGGACTCAAAAATACCGGCTGATCAATCTTTTGTTGGTATTAAAAAATAAATAATTGTGCGGCCTAAAGGATCGGTAAGATACCCGATCGCTACTGATTATGTAATTATAAAAGAATATTCCTTACAACCGGAATAAAAGATTCATGTCTGGTCTAGGCAGCAATGTCTATAAACATTATATCCGGAAATAAGACAAATGATTATGAATCATCGTTTTACTGAAAAAATAATATACCATTAGAAACTCTTTGTTGAGAAAGTGATTATATTTATTACAAATAATCTGATTTGTCAAGAATCATATATATTATTGGCTTTTTATTGATCCATTGGGGATTGAAAGCACAACTTACTTTTCAGCCTAAAGATGTTGAATATGGACTGAAAGGTGTTGTTTATCAATCAGAATGGCTGATAGACGCCCGTTTGCATACCAATGGCTTTGCTATCGCATATAACTCTGGTAAAATAATCACTTTTGACAAGACCAACTATGTACAGATCGAAATTGGCGTAATGGGGGATCCGAGAGAAAGGAGGCAAAACCGCAATTTAACTTTCAACCGATTAGGCCGGTCTTCTTCTTTTGTTTTTGGAAAAGAAAATCAGATGTTTGTGATCAGGGCCGGATGGGGTACCCGCAAATACCTCTCAGAAAAGGCTAAACGCCAGGGAGTTGCTATTGGTTATACCTACCAGGCGGGACCTGCAGTGGCCATATTAAAACCCTATTATTTGAATCTGATTTACCGGGCAGAAGAAAATGGACGGCAGATGACAGAAATCCGTAATGAACGACTTTCTGATGAAAACCGGGATAAATTTTTGAATTACAACGATATTTTTGGTGGGGGTGGATTTTCAAGAGGATGGGGAGAATTGAGCCTAACCCCCGGAATTCAGGGTAAGGCGGCCATAGTTTTTTCCCTGGGGGCATTTGATGAATATGCCAAAGCGCTTGAAACAGGAATTATGTTTGATGTCTTTCCACGAAGCTTGTCAATCATGGCAGAAACCGATAATGT
>JRYF01003429.1_pt1 | contig 10420 bp, 6 predicted proteins | sample 235331 | NCBI WGS metagenome assembly JRYF01 (sample SAMN03074217, study PRJNA261475) | activated sludge metagenome | biome: Wastewater Treatment Plant; feature: Wastewater; material: Activated sludge; isolation source: activated biomass of a wastewater treatment plant treating hydrocarbon... ... | reverse complement strand
GCCGCGCTGTGCGACATCTTCGTCATGGACGCCTTCGGCACCGCCCATCGCGCCGAAGCTTCCACGCACGGCGTCGCCAAGTTCGCGCCGGTGGCCTGTGCCGGCATCCTGCTGACCGAGGAACTCGACGCCCTGACCAAGGCGTTGGCCAAGCCCGCCCGGCCGCTGGTCGCCATCGTCGGCGGTTCCAAGGTCTCGACCAAGCTGACCGTGCTGGAAAGCCTGTCCGAGAAGGTCGATCAGTTGGTGGTCGGCGGCGGCATCGCGAACACCTTCCTCAAGGCCGTTGGCAAAAACGTCGGCAAGTCGCTGTGCGAAGACGATCTGGTACCGACCTCCCAGGCGCTGCTGGAAAAAATGAAGGCGCGCGGCGCCACGATTCCGATTGCGGTCGACGTGGTCGTCGGCAAGAAATTCGACGCCAACGAGCCGGCCGTGCAAAAGGACGCTGGCGCGGTTGCCGATGACGAAATGATTTTCGACATCGGCCCGAAGAGCGCCCAGGAACTGGCCGACATCATCATGAAGGCCGGCACCGTGGTCTGGAACGGCCCGGTCGGCGTGTTTGAATTCGACCAGTTCGGCGAGGGCACCAAGACCGTCGCCATGGCGATTGCGAATACCTCGGCCTTCACGCTGGCCGGCGGCGGCGACACGATTGCGGCGATCCAGAAGTACGACATCTACGACAAGGTATCGTACATCTCCACCGCCGGTGGCGCGTTCCTCGAGTTCCTGGAAGGCAAGGTGCTGCCCGCCGTCGCCATGCTGGAGTCGCGGGCCAACGACTGATCGCGGCGTCCGGGATTGACACAAAATAAGGGCGGCTCTTGGGCCGCCCTTTTTCATTGCCCGATCGGCAACCATCATTCCCCCTTGGCGTCGGGGCCGCCAGTCCCCACCGCCCCATAAAGCACCCAAAAATCCGCCACCACTCGCCGCAGGTGCGCGTCCAGTTCCGCCTCGGGCACCTGCTGGATCAGTCCGAACTGCAACTGAAAAAGAAAATGGCCGAAGGCCATGTTGAGCAATTGGTTGGCCGCGTAGCGCGTGTCGTGGGCGCGCAGCGCGCCCCGATCCACCAGGCGCTGAAGAAAGGTTTCAACGGCGGCATAAGTGGCGCCTGGCCCGCTCTCGTAGAACAGAGCGGCGATGCGTGGATGACTGGCGGCCTCCGCCGTCACGATCCGGTGCATGGCCACGACTTCCGGATCGAAAATCAGCGCCATGAACCGCTTGAGCAAAACGAACAACGCCTCCCTCGGTTCGCCGGCCTCGGCAAATCCGGCTTCATCGAACCCGTGGGACGCCACCTTGGCCTTGATGCAAGCGCTGTATAACGCCTCCTTGTTTTGGAAATGTGAATAAACGGTCTGCTTGGAAACCCCCGCTTCTCGCGCCACCGCATCCATGCTGGCGCCTTGCAGACCTCTCTCCATAAACAAGTGGCTAGCGGCTTCGAGGATCGACTGACGTTTTTCCTCGCTCTTGGGCCGTCCCACCCGCTGGACGCTTTGAATGGTTGTCATGCGAACTCCTTAAAATAATACTGGACTGATCGGTTTTATTTTTCTATTATCATACCATACGGTTCAGTATACCTTATTTTTTGTGGTCATGCTACCTTCCTTTCGGAGAAAAGTCATGAACTTGCTGCGATTTCGCCCGGCTCGGCGGTTTTGGTTCGTTGCGGCGTTCGGGGTGGCGACCGTCCTGCCCGTGACCACTCTCGTGACGGCCCAGCGGAACGAGCCGGCCGAAGCGTCTCCCGCGGGTCCGGCGCTGGCGGTGGCCGTGCTGGCGGTCGAGCCGGCGGACGGGTACACCCTGCGGCGGGTGTTCACGGGCCGGGTCGAGACCCATCGCGGCGGCAGCCTGGGCTTCGAACGCGCCGGCCTGCTGCACGAGGTGCGGATCGAGGAAGGAACCGAGGTCACTGCGGGTCAGCTGCTGGCCCGCCTGGATTCGACGCTGTTGTCCGCCCAGCGCAAGGAACTGGAGGCGGCGCTCGCTCATGCCGAAGCCCGACTCGCCCTGGCCGAGGCCACGCGCCGCCGCCATCAGGACTCCGTCGGCCGCGGCGCGGTCACTCAACAGGCGCTCGACGAGGCCCGCGAAGGCGCTCGCGCGGTGGGGGCCGAAGTCGAACTGGCCCGGGCGCGGATCGCCTCCATCGATGTGGACCTGGCCAAGACCGAACTCCGCGCGCCTTTTGCCGGCACGGTGATTCGCCGTCTGGCCGACGAAGGGCGGGTGCTCCCGGTCGGCGGGCCGGTGCTGGAGTTGCAGGAACGAACCACGCCGGAGGTGCGGGTCGGCATCGCCGGCGCTCTCGCCGACACCCTCCAGCCGGGCCAGGATTATCCGCTGACCTGGCGCGATCACACTTTTTCGGCCCGGCTGCGCGCGGTGCCGCCGGTACGTGCCCTGGGCCAGCGCACCGTCGATGCGCTGTTCGTTCCCAACGAACCGTCGATCTCTTTACGTCCCGGCGAGCTGGTGGAACTGGAACTGGCGGACTGGATCGCGCAACCGGGCTGGTGGGTGCCGCTATCGGCGCTGGCGGAAGGATCGCGCGGTTTGTGGAACGTCTACGCCGCCGAGCGGCCGACCACCGACACGAACCTCGACCATTTGCTGGCCGCGCGCCCCGTGGACGTGCTTCATCAGGACGGTGATCGAGTCTTCGTGCGCGGGCCGCTGCGTGGCGGCGACCTGATCGTCGCGACCGGCCTGCAGCGCGTCGTGCCGGGACAGGGGGTACGGGTGCTGCCGATGGCCGCCGACCGGATCGCTCTGGAGGGACGCTGACATGAGCCGCTTCCTCGTCGCTCCCCTGCTGCGCAACCGTCATTTGCTGATCCTGTCCATCGCGCTGATTCTGATCGCCGGGTTCGCCGCCTGGTCGAATCTGCCGCGCATCGAGGACCCGCGCATCACCACCCGCAACGCCACGGTCATCACCCCGCTGCCCGGCGCCGACGCGGCCCGCGTGGAGGCGCTGGTCACCCGGAAACTGGAAGAGGCGCTGCGCGAAATCGCGGAGATCAAGACGCTCGAATCCACCTCCCGCGCCGGCATCTCATCGATCGCGATCGAGTTGGACGACCAGGTCACGGCGTCCAGCAACGCGCGAATCTTTTCCCGCATCCGCGACAAACTGGCGGACGCCGAGCGCGAGCTGCCGCCGGGAGCCGGCAAGCCCGATCTGGACGACCAGCGCGGCGCGGTGGCCTACTCATTGATCGCCGCCGTGACCTGGGAGGATGCCGGAGAACCGCAACTGACCCTCCTCAATCGCTTGGCCGAGGAACTGGCGGATCGACTGCGCTACTTGCCGGGCACCGAGCAGGTGGTGCGGTTCGGAGGCATCGACGAGGAAATTCGCATCACCGTGGACCCCGGCGAACTGGCGGCCCTGGGGCTGACGGTCGCCGATCTGGCCGCCCGGCTCGCGGCGGCGGACTCCAAGCAACCGGCCGGCGTCTTGCGGTCCGACCAGCGCCAGATTCAACTGGAAGTGGCCGGCGAGTTCGCCGCCGCCGCGCGCATCGCCGCCGTGCCGCTGCGGGCCGACGAACGCGGGGTCGTCCAGCTCGGCGACATCGCCACGGTCGCCAAGACCTGGCGCGAACCGCCCGCCGAGATCGCCTACGCGGATGGCCGGCGGGCGGTGTTGATCGGCGTGCGGACCCGCGAGGCGGTGCAACTGGACGAATGGGCCGCCCAGGCGCGCCAACGCGTGACCGAATTCGGCGTCCGGCTGGGTCCGGGCATCGAGGCGCGGGTGATCTTCGATCAGAGCCGCTATACCCAGGCCCGGCTCGGCGAGCTGGGCGGCAATCTGGCCGCCGGCGCGGCCATCGTGGTGCTGGTGGTGCTGGTCATGATGGGCTGGCGCGCGGCGCTGGTCGTCGGCGCCGCCCTGCCGTTGTCCGCCGCGGTGACGCTGTTTGGGCTGGATATGGTCGGGCAGCAGATCCACCAGATGAGCATCTTCGGCATGATCATCGCCATCGGGTTGCTGATCGACAATGCCATCGTCGTGACCGACGAGGTACGGCGGCGCCTGGGCGAAGGGTTGGCACCCAACGCCGCCGCGGAGGCGGCGGTCCGGCATTTATTCACGCCCTTGGCGGCGTCCACCTTCACCACCATTCTCGGCTTCATGCCGATCTTCCTGCTGCCCGGCAACGTCGGCGATTTTGTCGGCCCCATCGCGATTGCGGTGATTTTCGCGCTCGGCGCTTCCTTCCTCATCGCCCTGACGATCGTTCCGGTGCTGGCCGCCCGGCTCGCGCGACCGGACGCGGGCGGATCCTGGTGGCGCGACGGCACATCCAGCCCCCGACTCGGTGGACTGTACCGCGTCGCGCTGGCGGGCGCGGTCCGCCACCCCTGGCTGGCGGTGACGGGATGCCTGGTATTGCCGGCCACTGGCTTCATTGCCGCCGCCGGGTTGGGCAACCAGTTTTTCCCGGCCGCGGACCGGGATCAATTCGAGGTCCAGGTCTGGCTGGCGGCGGATGCCACCGTGACGCGCACCGCCGAAACCGTGCGGACCATGGAGCAGGCGATCCGCGCCGCCGGGGACATCCGGGGCGTGACCTGGGTGGTCGGCGCGAGCTCTCCACCGGTCTATTACAACCAGTTGCGCGAGCAGGACGACAATCCGGGCTACGCGCGGGGCGTCGTGCTGGCCGCCAGTCCCCAGGAAGCCAGACGGCTGGTCGAGAGCTTGCAGGATTCCTTGTCGGACCGCTTTCCCGAGGCCCGCGTCGTTGTCAAATCCTTCGGCCAGGGACCCCCGATTCCAGCGCCCATCAGCCTGCGGCTGGTTGGTCCGGATCCGGAAAAGCTGCGGGTTTACGGGGAGGAGTTACGGCGGATTCTGCATCAGATTCCCGCCATCACTCACACCCAGGCCAGCATTCAGGGTGGCATGCCCAAGCTCTGGCTCGCCGCCCATGAGACCGAGGCGCAACTGGCGGGTTTGACGCTGGGCCAGATCGCCGACCAGTTCCAGGCCGCGCTGGAAGGCGTCACCGGCGGACGCGTGCTCGAGGATCTGGAGGATTTGCCGGTGCGGGTGCGTTACCCGGATCTCGAGCGCGGCGATTCGGCCCGGATCGCCACTCTAAGGTTGGTGTCGCCAGCGATCCCCGATGCATGGGCACCGGCCATGGCCCTGGGCGAACTGACGCTGAAACCCGAAGCCGCCAGCATCACGCGCCGCAACGGCGAGCGCGCGAACACGGTTCAAGGCTGGATTCGGCCGACGGCGCTGCCGATCGAGGTGGCGGCGGAGGTGCAGCGGTCCATCGCGGCGGAGGGCTTCACGCTCGATCCAGGCTATCGGTTGGAATTCGCCGGGGATAGCGAGGAGCAGGGCGAGGCCATTGGTCAGTTGTTGGCGTATGCGCCGCTGCTGGGCGCGCTGATGCTGGCCGCGCTGGTGCTGTCGTTCCGCAGCTTCGCCATCGCCGGTTTGATCGGCGGGGTCGCCGCGTTGTCGGTGGGACTGGGCCTGCTGTCGCTGTGGGTCGGCGGCTATCCGCTCGGGTTCAACCCGATTCTCGGCACGGCGGGGCTGGTGGGCGTGGCCATCAACGCCAGCATCGTGGTGCTGGCGGCGATCCGCGCCCATCCGGCGGCGCGCGCCGGCGACGCGGACGCCATCGTCCAGGAGACCTGGGGCGCGACCCGGCACATCGTGGCCACGACCCTAACCACGCTCGGCGGGTTCCTGCCGTTGATCTTCTTCTCCGGCGGGGAATTCTGGCCGCCGCTGGCGGTGGTCATCGCCGGCGGGGTCGGGTTGAGCATCACGCTGGGCCTGGTGTTCACCCCGGCCGCGTATCGGCTGATGACGGGATTCCAGTACAAAGCGCTTCAGGCAGGAGCGACTATTGCGGCAAGCACCGACTGCCTCGGTCATTCGGGGCGGTTGGAATGGCGGGCGAGCGAGAAGTGGTATGAAGAGATGGCAGATGTTCGCCCATTTACATGCAACTCACATGCGACTACCCTGTTTTTATGAATACGATGATTCAGATCCGCAACGTCCCCCCTCAACTGCACCGCCAACTCAAGGCTAGGGCGGCTTTGAGCGGTCAGTCGCTTTCGAGCTACCTGCTGGCCGAGATCCAGCGCATCGTGGAAAGGCCGACCGAGGAGGAGTTGTTGCAACGTCTGCACCAGCGATCGGCTGTAACGCCCAGCATCTCTCCCGCTGATGCCATCAGGGCGGAACGGGACGCGCGGTGATTGTAGTTGATGCCTCCGCCCTTTTGGAGGTGCTGTTGGGGACCCCCGCAGGCGCCCGTATCGAAAAGCGCCTCTTCTCACCCGGCGAGACCCTGTGCGCTCCCCATTTAATCGACTTGGAAGTCGCTCAAGTGTTACGCCGCTATGCGGCATTCAGGGATATCGATGCTCGCCGTGCGCGCGAGGCGCTGGAAGATCTGAGCGATTTCCCGCTGACCCGTTTTATCCTCACCGGCTATTTCTGCCGCGCATCTGGGCACTGCGGGACAATATCACTGCCTACGATGCCGCCTATGTCGCGCTGGCTGAATCGTTGCCGGCGCCGTTGGTGACCCGCGATCAGCGACTTGCCCATGCTCCCGGACACTCAGCGCTCGTCGAACTCGTATAAAACACCTCAACGGCCTTGTTCATAAGCTTGGCCGAGGCCGACTGGAATGGTGAGGCATCGGTACCAATGCCCTGTCAATTTCAACGCTGTAGCGGATCAACCTTTCAACTTCTCCGCCAGCAACTCATTAACCTGTTGCGGATTGGCCTTGCCTTTGGACGCTTTCATCACCTGTCCGACGAAGAAGGCGAACAGCTTGTCCTTGCCAGCGCGGTATTGCGCCAGTTGTTCGGGATTGGCCGCGATCACGGCGTCGATGACCTGCTCGATGGCGGAAGCATCGGTAATCTGCTTCAGACCGCGTTGCTCGATGATCGCGTCGGCGTCGTCCGCGCCAGCCCACAACGCCTCGAACACGTCCTTGGCGATCTTGCCGGAGATGGTCCGGTCCTGAATTCGCCGCAACAGTCCGGCCAGCCGCGCCGCGCTCACGGGACTTTCAGTGATGTCCTTGCCGTCCTTGTTGAGGAAGCCGGACAGATCGCCCATGACCCAGTTGGCGCACAGCTTCGGCTCGCCGCCCAAGGCCGCCACGGTCGCCTCGTAGTAGTCGCCCAGCGCGCGGCTGGTGGTCAGCACGGCGGCATCGTAGCCGGACAGGCCGTACTGCGTCATGAACCGCTGCTTCTTGGCCTCCGGCAATTCCGGCAGATCGGCGCGAGCGGCGGCGATGAATTCGTCGTCCAGCACCAACGGCAGCAAGTCGGGGTCGGGGAAGTAGCGGTAATCGTTGGCTTCCTCTTTGCCGCGCATCGAGCGAGTCTCGCCCTGGTCGGGATCGTAGAGCCGGGTTTCTTGCACGACTTTACCGCCGGCCTCGATCAGATCGATCTGCCGTTCGATCTCGAACTCGATCGCCCGCTCGACGAAGCGGAACGAATTGAGATTCTTGATCTCGGCGCGGGTGCCCAGTTTCGGATCGCCCTTGGGCCGCACCGACACGTTGGCGTCGCAGCGGAACGAGCCTTCCTGCATGTTGCCGTCGCAGATGCCCAGATAGACCACCAGTTGGTGCAGCTTCTTCATGTACGCCACCGCTTCCTTGGCCGAACGCAGATCCGGCTCGGAGACGATTTCCAGCAGCGGCGTGCCGGCCCGGTTCAGATCGATCCCGGACAGGCCGTGGAAGTCCTCATGCAACGACTTCCCGGCGTCCTCTTCCAGATGGGCGCGAGTGATGCCGATCACCTTGCTGGCGCCGTCCTCCAGGTCGATGGTCAAGTGGCCCTTCTGGACGACCGGCAGTTCGTACTGGCTGATCTGATAGCCTTTGGGCAGATCGGGATAAAAATAATTTTTCCGGGCGAACACCGAACGCCGGGCCACCTCGGCGCCGATGGCCAGCCCAAACATCGCGGCCATGCGCACCGCCTCTCGGTTCAGCACCGGCAGCACCCCCGGCAGACCGAGGTCGATGGCGCAGGCCTGCGTGTTCGGTTCGGCGCCGTAAGCGGTGGACGCGCCGGAAAAAATCTTGCTCTTGGTGGCGAGTTGGGCGTGGATTTCCAGCCCGATGACCGTTTCCCATTCCATCAGTCGAAACCTTGGCGGCAATGAATGAACGTTAGGCGAACGCGGCGGGCGCGCGCTGGTGCCAGTCGGTGACCTGTTGATAGCGATGCGCCACGCTCAACAGTCGGTCCTCGGCGAAATAGTCGCCGATGATCTGTAAGCCGACCGGACGCTGGCCGACGAACCCCACCGGCAGCGACAGTCCCGGCAATCCGGCCAGATTGACCGCGATGGTGTAGATATCCGACAGGTACATAGTAATCGGATCGTCGGCCTTCTCGCCGAGATTGAAGGCCACGGTCGGGGAGGTCGGTCCCATGATCACGTCGACTTGCTGGAACGCCCGCCGGAAATCGTCGCTGATCAGCCGGCGAATCTGCTGGGCCTTCAGGTAATAAGCATCGTAGTAACCCGCCGACAGCGCAAAGGTGCCGACCAGAATCCGGCGTTTAACCTCGGCCCCGAAGCCTTCACCCCGCGAACGGGTGTACAGATCCAGCAGTTTTTTGGGATTCTCGCAGCGATGGCCGTAGCGCACCCCGTCGAAGCGGGCCAGGTTGGAGGAGCACTCCGCCGGCGCGATCACGTAATAGGCGGGAATCGCCAGCGGACTGTTGGGCAGGCTGACTTCGACCACGCTCGCGCCCAGTTTTCGATATTCGGCGATGGCGGTCTCGACGACCCGGGTGACTTCACCATCCAGACCGTCGCCAAAATACTCCTGGGGCAGGCCGATTTTCAGCCCATCCAGCGGGCGGTCGAGGTCGGCGACGTAATCGGGCACGGGGCGATCCACGCTGGTGGAATCGCGAGGATCGAAACCGGCCATCGCGCCCAGCAGCAGGGCGCAGTCTTCGGCGGTGCGCGCCATCGGGCCGCCCTGATCGAGGCTGGAGGCGTAGGCGATCATGCCCCAACGCGATACTCGACCATAGGTCGGCTTGATGCCGGTGATGCCGCAGAGGGCGGCCGGCTGGCGGATCGATCCGCCGGTGTCGGTACCGGTGGCGCCGGGCGTCAACCGCGCGGCCACGGCGGCGGCGGACCCGCCGGACGAACCGCCCGGCACTGCGTCCAGATCCCAGGGATTGCGGGCCGGCCCATAAAAGCTGGTTTCGTTGGACGATCCCATGGCGAACTCGTCCATGTTGGTCTTGCCCAGCATCACCACGCCGGCGGCGGCTAGTTTCTCGACCACGGTGGCGTCGTAGGGGGCGATGAAACGGTCCAGCATCCGCGAACCGCAGGAGGTGCGCACGCCGTTGGTGCAGAAAATATCCTTGTGCGCGATGGGTATGCCGGTCAGCGGTCCCGCCTCGCCGCGCTGGCGGCGCAGGTCGGCGGCGCGGGCTTGGTCCAGCGCGGATTCGGCGGTGACGGTGATGAAAGCGTTCAGCGCGGGATCGAGCCGTTCGATTCGCGCCAGAAAGGCGCGGGTCAGTTCCTCGCTGCTGTATTCGCCGGCGGCGAGCCCGGCGCTGAGGCGGGCGATGGTGTGCTCGTGCATGGTGGGAGAAAGGGCGTTCATTCGATGACCTTGGGCACCAGATACAACCCGGCCTCGGTTTGGGGCGGCGATGACCTGGAAATGGTCGCGCTGGTTGAATTCGCTGACTTCGTCGGGGCGCAGACGCTGCGCCATGTCCAGCGGATGGGCCATCGGCGCGACGCCAGCGGTATCCACGGCGTTCATTTGGGCCACCAGATCCAGGATGGCCGACAGATTGCGGGCGTAGGCCGGCGCATCCTCATCGAGAATGGCCAGCCGCGCCAGATGAGCGATTTTAGCGACTTCGGCGGGTCCCAGGGACATCGCGAGGGCTCTCCTTCAAACGGTGGCGGCTAGAGCGGAATGGAATGCGCGCAACCCTACCATAATTTGTCGGCTTGCTCCTAACCCCCCTAATTGCTAGCATTGAGCGCTTTTGACAACCCGGTGCTTTCAATAACATGTTCAAATGGTTGCGCGGGAAGTTCTCCAGCGATCTCTCGATCGACTTGGGAACGGCTAACACGCTGATTTACGTTCGGGGGGCCGGCATCGTACTCAACGAGCCGTCGGTGGTCGCGATCAATCAGGATCCGGTCCGGGGCGTCCGCACCATCCGCGCGGTGGGTACGGATGCCAAGCGGATGCTGGGCCGGGTGCCGGGCAACATCGAGGCCATCCGGCCGATGAAGGACGGCGTGATCGCCGACTTCACCGTCACCGAGCAGATGCTCAAGCAGTTCATCAAGATGGTGCACCCG
>JRYF01006114.1_pt1 | contig 10424 bp, 7 predicted proteins | sample 235331 | NCBI WGS metagenome assembly JRYF01 (sample SAMN03074217, study PRJNA261475) | activated sludge metagenome | biome: Wastewater Treatment Plant; feature: Wastewater; material: Activated sludge; isolation source: activated biomass of a wastewater treatment plant treating hydrocarbon... ... | reverse complement strand
TTTCAGAACAACTCTAATACTTTTCTAAACCACGTACCTAATGTTTTCATGTTGGATATGAATGTAGCCGACATTCCGAAATGCGAATGTACTGAATACACGGAAGTGCCAAAAGACTGTCCCAACGGTGCCCCTCTGCATCAAGTACCGGATGCCCTCATCCAAGCTGTTTCCGCACAGTGCAATGGCGATTCTATGCTGGTCATGCTCGAAATATGCAATGCCGACAGCACAGAACTTGCACAGGGTGCCCCTGTCAGTTTTTACCAAAACGACCCGACCGCAACCATTGCCGATCTGCTTGCCACCGTCAGCTTGCCCACCGCAGTATTGCCCAATGAATGTGCGACGTTTCAACTATTGATCCCATTGCCCGCCAATGTGGAAATTTATGCAGTCGTGAACGACAACGGCCAAACCCCGACCCCCTTCAGTCTTGCCGACGATTTTCCGAACACCAACCAGCAAGAATGTGATTACACCAACAACATCGCAAGTTTCATGGTGGTATATGCTCCGCCCGTGCTCAATTTAGGCCCGGATCAATCGCTCTGTCACTTTCAGGTAACGGAACTCGATGCAGGGCCGGGTTTCATCCATTACCAATGGTCCGTACCGGGAAATAACGAGCAGGTATTTACTGCTTATGCTCCGGGCACGTACACCGTTACGGCAACCGACCCGTGTGGCGGCACCCAAACGGCACAGGTCAGCATCATGGAAACACCCGCTACCATCGCCGAAATCGAAGTTAATGCCGACACCTTGTGCCAGGGAGAAAGCGCTACCCTTTCGGTGAACGGTTTCGTTGGCCATCAGTGGTTCCCGCCAGACCTGACGGATTGCCCAACATGCCCAGTTGTATCCGTAACGCCCACTACCAACACCTGCTTTACGGTACTGGCAACCGACGGAAATGGCTGTTATTCGGCGGATACCGTTTGTTTGCAAATCAACCAAAGTGTTTTCACGAGCGAAACGATAGGACTATGTGAGGGCGATACGATCATCGTTCATGGCATACCAATCACATTGGCGGGCGACTTTTCAGCCGTTTTTACATCTTGGACAGGTTGTGACAGCACCCATACCATCACTGTGGTTGCTGGAACCGATACTGTTGAAGTCAACAATTCTGCCGCTATATGCCAGGGAGAAACTTACACTTTTTATGGCATGGAGCTAAATACAGGTGGTGTATATGAACATTATGAAACATCGGGGGCTTGTGTGTTTCACTACACCCTGTCACTCGGTGTAATGAACTCTTTTCATACAAATGAAAGCATCATGATTTGCGAAGGCTGGACAACGGATATATTTGGTGTGCCAACGAGCATCCCGGGTATTTATTCCATGACCTTTCAGGCCGCCAATGGCTGTGATTCCATGCACGTGATCGATCTTGTCATACTGGATACTTTTTGGACGGGCCAAACGCTTGCAATTTGTGAAAACGAAACAGTGGATATTTTTGGAGTGCCGACCCATATTCCCGGCAATTACACCCAATATTACACAGCATCCAATGGATGTGACTCTTCGCACACTATAACCTTATTGGTGAACGAGGTCTTCGATGTTCAGGAGATGTTGGCTATATGCACTGGCGATTCCGCTTTGATTTTTGGCAACTGGGTGACAATGCCGGGCACTTACCAACAGACATTTCAAAGCATGGCCGGCTGCGATTCCACGGTCACGGTTGCGCTGCAAGTGAGCCAGGGTATGGCGATCGACCACTCGGGTACGCCCCCTTGTCCAGGCCAGGAAAATGGTGAAATAACGGTCATTGCCACCGGTGGACTTCCGCCTTACAGCTATGAATGGAACACAGGCGGCGCTGTGTCAAGCGACCTGACGGGCATCGGGGCAGGCGATTACGAAGTTACGGTCACGGATGCTGCAGGATGCACAGTCATGGCACAAATTGCACTCACGGCATCGCTACCGCCCGCAATTACCATAGAGGTCAACGATGTAACGTGTCACGGCCTTTCTGATGGAGGGATTTCGATATTTTCCGATCCTGGCTTTCAATTCAGCATCACGGGAAGTGATTTCGGCAGCCAGTCAACATTTAACGACCTTCCGGCCGGCACCTGGCCGTTGTGGATCATGGACGCTGCAGGTTGTGTTTGGAATTTTTCCGTCACCTTGCTGGAACCACCCCCGATTTTCCTCCATTTGCCCGGCGATGTGACCATTGAATTGGGTGAATCTTTTGCCATCCAGTCAACGGCTTCGCAGGCTGGCCTTTCTTATGATTGGCAGCCTGGTACTTGGTTGAGCTGCAACGATTGTCCGACACCGGTTGCTCGTCCGGATATGACAACGGACTATCTGCTGACCGTGACTGACCCCAATGGGTGCCAAGCCAACGACCACATTCGCATAACCGTTGTGTTCACCTCTGGGATATATGTGCCTAATGCCTTCAGTCCCAATGGCGACGGCATCAATGACATGTTTTACCCCATGGGAAGGGGTATTGCGGAGGTACGGTTATTGCGTATATTCGACCGCTGGGGCGAAATGGTTTTTGAAAATGCCAACTTTCCAGCCAACGACCCTTCACAGGGTTGGGATGGGAAATTCAAAAACAAACCCATGAACCCAGGCGTGTTTGCATACTTCTTTGAGGCTGTTTTACTTGATGGCTCAGTGCAGATTGAAAAAGGTGATATTACCTTGCTTAGATGATTTAAACATTTTGATATGAAAAAATTATTGCTCAGATATATACCAATTTCTTGGCAAAAAAAATGGTATCACTTTAAAAACCCCGGTACGCTAGATGAGGTGGACATTGCCTACAAACTAATTGCAAACAATGACCCACATCAAATCATGTTTGATGTAGGTGCTCATGTTGGCAATTCGCTTGAACCTTTTGCTCGAAAAGGATGGAAAGTGCATGCTTTTGAACCTGACCCAATTAATAGAGATGGATTGAAGCATCTTTGCCGCCGGTTTCCAAATGTAACCATAGAATCATTGGCACTAAGTGATTTTGAAGAAGCAGAAGTTCCTTTTTTCACGAGTTCAGTTTCATCTGGAATAAGTAGCCTTCTAAAGTTCCATAACTCACACGAAGCTGTCAATAAAGTCAGAGTTACAACCCTGAGTTCATATTGCTTTGAAAATAACATAACACACATCAGTTTTCTAAAAACTGATACGGAGGGCTATGACTTGCCAGTATTGCGCGGCAACGAGTGGAGTAAAGTCAAGCCACGTATTATCGTCAGTGAATTTGATAATTTCAAAACGAAAAACTTGGGCTATGATTTGAATGATCAAGTCGAACTTCTGCGTTCTCATGGGTACTTGATAATCATATCAGAATGGTATCCAATCGAAGAATACGGTAAGGTGCATCGCTGGCATCGCTTTGTAACCAATGCATCTATGGTAAAAGGAGAAAGAGTTTGGGGAAATGTTATTGCCGTTATGCAAGATGATTGGGACTCCTTACTAAAAATTGTAAAAAAATATGGGCAAATAGCCAAAGAGTGATAGCCACACACCGGGACACCTTCTCACAAAAGCAGCAAAGGAGTTAAACTCGGCTACATATAGGTATCGCAAATCGCACTACATAAAAATCAGTTGCTTACCTTTGCCACTACCCGACGGCCCTGCCACCGGGTCACAAATAAACACCGCTCATGTTCCCCTGGCGCTGGAACGTGCCGAACAGGAGTCCTGAACTACAATTCAGCAGGAAAGGGAGCGAAAAGATTAAACCGCTTCAAGGCTTTTCCCGTAGACAAGCATCCAAGCAAAACATGAAACCATCCCTCCTCATCGTCAGCAATCGCCGGGAACTCAGGACTTTCGTCGAGTTTCCGTTCCGGCTTTACAAAGACCACCCGTGCTGGGTGCCCCCGCTCGTCCGTTCGGAGATGAACACGTTCGACCGGGAAAAGAACCCTGTTTTTGAACATTCAGAAGCAATTCTTTATACCGCCTGGCAGGGCGGCAAAATCGTGGGCCGGATAGCCGGCCTCGTCAACGATATGGAAACGGAACATATCGGCGAAAAACACGCCCGGTTCGGCTGGGTGGATTTCACGGACGACGAGGACGTGAGCCGGGCACTCCTGGAGGCGGTGGAAACTTGGGGCCGGGAAAGGAAATGCACGCTCCTGAAAGGCCCTTACGGGTTCAATCAACTCGACAAAAACGGCATGTTGACGGAGGGGTTCGATACGCTCGGCACGGCCAACACCATCTACAACTTTCCCTATTATCCCCAACACCTCGAAAAGCACGGTTACGAAAAAGACCTTGAATGGGTGGAGGTGGACTTGAAAATGACGGAAACCCTGCCCGATAAATTCGTCCGGCTGGCCGATATGGCTGCCAAGCGCTACGAAATGAAAGTTTTTCAGCCTAAGAACAGTCAGGACCTCGTGCGCATGACCAACGATCTTTTCGATCTGCTCACGGAAACCTACTACCAGCTGCCCGGCTACGTGCCCATCTCCGACAAACAGCGTGATCTTTATGTGAAAAGCTATATCCGCTTCCTGCGCACCGATTTCGTCTATGTGGTAACGGACAAGGACGACCATCCCATCGGATTCAGTGTGAGCATGCCCTCCCTGTCGAAGGCATTTCAAAAAGCCAATGGCAAACTGCTGCCTTTTGGCATCTTTCACCTGCTCGCTGCTCGCCGCCGCAACGACACAGCCGACCTCGCCCTCATCGGCGTGCGGGAAGAATGGCGCAAAAAAGGCGTTCACGGGGTCATTTTTGCCGAAACCGGCAAGGCATTCATCAAGTCCGGCATACGCAGGGTTCAGATAAATCCCATGCTGGAGCAAAACATCCACGTACTGTCGCTTTGGAAGGATTTTGAAAACAGGATTTACAAAAGGCGCAGGACGTACAAGAAGCGTCTGTAACTCTGGAAATAATGTTGAGATGGTTTAGATGGTTGGATGGTTGGATGGTTGGATGGTTGAGATGGTTGGATGGTTGGATGGTTGGATGGTTAAGCCCACTCCGAAAAGACATTTTAAGTCTTCGTTCATGGCACAGGCAGAAGAATATTTAGAGCGAGAGTTTTATTTGAAAGAAAATTTTTCAAAAAAATTTTCTTTCAAATAAAATTCTATCTCTGTTTGTTTTTTTCTCCTGTTCCGACTTTTCGGAGGGGACTTAACCATCCAACCATCTCAACCATCCATCCAACCAACCATCCATCCAACCATCTCAACTTGTCGCAGAATGGCTTTCCTCCGGCAATTCCTTCGACGTTTTGGCTCCCAGTTCCCGGATGCGCTGCGCCCGTCCGATGAGGGTGTCCCCGAATTTTTTTGATTCGGAAAGTTTGTTCATGGCCCCGTTCCAGGCGGCCTGGGCAAGGTCGAGGCGCTGGCCGATTTCCTTCAGGTCTTCGATGAAACTCACGAACTTGTCGTAGAGCATGCCGCTCTGGCGGGCAATTTCGAGCACGTTGCGCTTTTGGCGTTCCTGCCGCCAGATGTACGACACCGTGCGGAGCGTGGCCAGCAAGGTGGAAGTGGTGACGATGACGATGTTGCGGTCGAGGGCTTCGAGGAAGAGCCTGGGATCGTGGCGGGCTGCCACCGAAAATGCAGGTTCGATGGGCACGAACATCAGCAGGTAGTCGGGGGAGTTGATCTGGTAGAGGTGCTGGTAATTCTTGCTGCTCAAGTCGCGCAGGTGACCCCGGATGCTGGCAAGGTGCGCTTGCAGGTGCTTGTTTCGCTGCTCTTCGTCGTCGGCCTGGCAATACTGCTCGTAAGCCTTGAGCGATACCTTCGAGTCCACGACGAGGTGTTTATCTTCCGGCAAATTGATGATGAAATCAGGCCGTTTGTCCTGACCGTTTTCGTCCTTGAAAGAAAGCTGGGCAGCGTAGTGAAGGCCCTTTGTGAGGCCCGATTTTTCGAGCAGGAGTTCGAGTTGGAACTCGCCCCAGTCGCCTTGCACTTTGGCATCGCCTTTCAGGGCGGCGGCAAGGTTTTGGGCATCGCTGCTGAGTTGGAGGTTCAGCGACCGTAGCGACTCGATTTCCTTTTTCAGCGAGACCTTGTCCTTTGCTTCCTCTGTAAAACGCCGCTCCACGTCCTGTCCGAACTCCCGGATGCGCTCCCGGAGGGGATGCAACAAATCGTTTAATTTCTTTTCGTTTTGGTCGGTAAATTTCCGTGACTTTTCTTCCAGCAGGCGGTTGGCGATGTTTTCAAATTCCGAGCGTGCTCGTTGTTGCAATTGTTCAAAATCCCGCTGCCAGGTGCTGAGTTTTTCTTCCAGATAGAGGATGTCCCGATCCTTTGCCGACAGGGCCTTTTCCAACGTCACGATGTCTTCTTCCTTTTTTTTCAGGTCGCTTCGCAACAGTTCGGTTTGCTCCCGCAACGAATCGAAAGCCTCCCGTGCAACGTGTTTTTCCTCAAAATTGTCGGGCAAAGCGGCATGGCTCATGCGGTTTTTTGCAAAAAGCCAGGTTATCATGGAGCCAATAATAAGGCCCAGCAGGAGAAAGAGTAGGCAGAGCGAAAGTTCGGTCATGTGGCGGATGTTTGAAGAGCGAAAACAAAAGGTGGGCTAAAGGTATGGATTTGTTTTTAATTGTAAAACAAATGGTTGCAATGGTTGCTGCCAAGTTCCGTTATCGAGATGGTGTGCTGGCTGAAGGCAAGGCCGACACCTCTATCCTTCCCTGTCACCAGCGCACTTGTCATCCCCTTCAGGGGACCCCGATGAAACGGGGCAGGCTCTGCTGCGTCACGGGGGAAAGTCATGAAGGCGAGAGTTATCCCGGCGGGGCGGCCAGCGTGACGTGGGCGGAGTTCCCTTCGGGATGACAAAAGTGGTCACCGGGCAATTTTTCATTTTCAATTTACGAACAGGTCAGGAGTGCTGAATGTAAGCACAGGTCAACGGTTCTCAAATTAATCAACACATCCGGGTTGACTTACTAACGCTGTGACTATATTTGGTCTTTATTTGTCTGACCTCAGACTGCGGGGCCACAGACTTTCCAAATTTCATAAAATTGGAAAGTATTTGAGGAATTTGAAAGGGTAAGATGTTCGGGTCAAGTGCTATAAACTGAAAACCACAAAAAACCGGCGATTGGCATTGCCGGAAACGGCAACGTCAAACTACCGGTTTTTTACAGGTAACTATTTTTTGAACAAACCGATAGTAGTCAAGGAAAACAACAATTTCTCATCATCTCCAACCATCCGCCAACATGATACAATTCGACTGGAGCGAAACGATCAAGGACTGGGTTTACAAAAGTTGGCTCGCCAACCAGGGAGCCGGTGTGCGCATAGCCATGCTTGATACGGGCGTTGACCTTGCACACCCCGCCTTGAACGGCCTGAACCGTCCGGGCCATAAGATCAATGCCGCCGTGCCGGGATTCGACCCCAACCGATTGAGCGATTTCAACAATGGCGATGTGACCGACCGCCACCAGCAACGGGGACATGGCACGCAGTGCATCAGCCCGCTCGCTGCCATGCCGGTCGCCGGCAGTGCGCTGAACGGCTTTGCGCCCAAAGCCGAAATTTTCATCATCAAGGTCAATACCACCGACCACAAGTTTTTTCTGCTGAAAGATTTCCTCAAAGGACTGGAAGCAGCAGCCGTGCTGAAAGTGGACTTGGTCATTGCCAGCATCAGTTTCCCGAAAGGCGATTTGGATGCAGAGGGCATTTCACCCGTCGAGGTGGACAGGGTATTCAAGCGGCTCGAAGCGTCCGGAGCCGTTTTATTTGCTGCCCTGCCCAACACGACACTTTTGAAACCCTGGGCCGGGCTTGCTGCGGCCCATTTCCCCAGCTTGCGACCAGGCACGGTGAACGTAGGGGCCTTCTCCGAAGCGATATTCAATCGGCGCAGGGAAGAAATCAACACACAGCCCGACATTCATTTTGTCGTTTCCGATGCCAGGGGCCTGTTTTGCAAAATACAAGGAGAACACAGCGAAGAAGCGATCACCAGCAGTTATGCCGTGTACCTCGTTGGCGGTATCGCCGCGCTATACATCGCTTCCGTCAAGAGACGGGAAAAGGAAGATTACACGCCCCGGCCTCTTCCCGAACTGCTCAAGGCAGTCGGTCGCACCTTCCGCAAACTCGATGGAACCGGTGCCTGGGAATCGGTAAAACTCCTCTTTTTCAAAACCTCAGCCGTCGCCACCCGGCCCGATGAAGAACCTGACCCCGACGATGAAGTTTTGACCTGAGAAGCTGTTTTGAAAGGCTTTTTTCCCAACATAATCAATTTCAAACAACCCATCACCAATACATTCTTCATGAAAACTTTCACCCTTTCCATCATCATCGCTTGCATCCTTCCTCTTTGTGCAGCAGCACAAAGCGTATGGCTCGATGCTGCCGAACTGAACAAATACCTGGCCTTCAATCCCGACCGCAACCGCGTCGAATTGGACAACTCGGTAGCACCTGATCCGGTGGCCATCCTCACGACGCTAGAAAAATATTGCCCCGATGCCATCATCCGGGAGGGCGACATGGTGGTGCTCGACCTCGAACTTTGTTTCGAGGGCAACCCCTTTATTTCCATGCAATCTTATGCCCAGAAGGGCCTGCCTTCCGAATTTTCAAAAGGCATGAGCGCAGGCAGGGATGTGGGCTACGAATCGGCGCCCGCAGCACAGGGCGGCTCGTTCGTGACCAATTTGGCCGACGGGCTTGCCATGTTCCTCGTACAGCGCACAAAGGAGGAACTGAACGCCGCGTTTTTCGACCGCCTGCGCATCGTCATGCAGAAGCAGGAGACTTTCCAGCAGTTGTTTCCTGCCACTTTCGATCTGGTGACGGTTATTGACAAGGAGATTTACAACTACAACGCCTATCTCGAAGCCCTGCGCGGCAGCTTCTCCCGCGACATGAAAACCCTGCCCATCCAGGTGCGGGACTATGCCGTTGATGCTCGTTTCATCAAAAAAGAAAAAGATCGGATACTCCTGGAGGATGTGCTTTCTGTTGCCCAGATGATAGTGGACGGCACGCCACCCATTGAACTGGTGGCGTATTTGTCGCAGGATGCAGCCCTGCAGATGGAGGAGCGCCGTGGACAGGTTGCCGATGAAAAAGACCGAAAGGGCCTGACCGACCTGGCGATGGGCCTGCGCACCCTCGATCTCGTTTCCAATTCCCTGCGCCTGCGCCAAACGGGCCAGACTTGGGCATCGCCCGCTGCCATCGCCGATTCGCTGCGCAACATGAGTTTCGCCTATATCTATCTCGGCCTGTTGTACAAGCAGGTTGGGGAAATCGCATACAGCGACGGCACTGCACTGCAGGATGTGCTGAAAGCCATGCACGGAGCGACCGCCGTGCCGGTGTCCTTTCGTAACTATCTCGTGTCGCTGGCCCGCACCGGGACCCAACTCGACCAGAGCATCGGTATTTTAAAAGAAAAAATAGGGACGGATGAAATCGTGTATGACGACTACTACCGCTTTGCCAGCTTGCTTTTTCATTTTTTGGGTCAAATCACCAACTTCCGGGAGCAAGTGGTACTGCCGTTGAAGCCCACCGGGCAGGGCCTTCCGCCCGATCAGATTGCCTCGGCGGAGCGTAAGTTTCTCGTCGTCCTGCGGCAGTTGTACGAAATGGAATTCAACGTCCGGCAAAACCACTACATATCAGCAGTGAACAACCTGGCCTTCCTCCTGTCGGAGGTGCTGGGGGATGATTTTACTTTTAAAAAGGATTTTTTGCGCTACGCCAATTTCATGGCATCCGTCGCAGAAGCGAGCACTTCGCAGGAAGTGGCCGCCGCCATTGACATGTTTGCCCTGCCGCCCGGCAGTTCCCGTTTGAAAAAACAATCCAAGTTTTCCGTGTCGCTCAACTCCTACGGCGGGCTGGCCTACGGATGGGAAAACGACGTGAACAAGGAGGTGAACGAAGCCCTCGACCAGAAAAATGTTTTGGCAGTGTCGGCCCCGCTGGGCATCGGCTTCAACTTCGGCATCCCCCAAAACAGCAGCAGCATCAGCCTTTATACTCAATTGATGGACGTGGGGGCCATTTTCGCCTACCGCTTTTCCGACCAAACCGAACGCATACCGGCCATCAAGTTCGAAAACATCGTGGCTCCCGGCTTCTATGCCATTTATGGTTTTGGAAACAACGTGCCCATTTCTGCCGGTATCGGCGCTCAACTGGGGCCAAACCTCCGCAAGATCGATCCCTCCGTCGGCCTCGAAACGGACAAGACGAATGCCTGGCGCTTTGGTTTCATCCTGTCGGTGGATATTCCCATCAAGCATTTTTATACGCAGTGATAGGGGGCCAGGTTTGCTAACCCAGTTTCATTAATGTTGCCCAACTTTTGCGCTCTCGAAATTTGCCTTGAGAGCAAGTTGGGATAACATTCACACACCCCCGACCCCTAAA
>JRYF01000710.1_pt1 | contig 10433 bp, 9 predicted proteins | sample 235331 | NCBI WGS metagenome assembly JRYF01 (sample SAMN03074217, study PRJNA261475) | activated sludge metagenome | biome: Wastewater Treatment Plant; feature: Wastewater; material: Activated sludge; isolation source: activated biomass of a wastewater treatment plant treating hydrocarbon... ... | reverse complement strand
GGCGCTGGGCGCGCTCGGCCTCGAAGTCGCCCGCCTTGACCGGGCGGCCGTTGATGGCCGTGAGCCGGCCGCGGATCATCGGGTGCAGCGGCGCGTCGGCGACGCCGGCCTCGCGCAGGCGCTGCTCGACCTGCGCGACCTGCTCGGGCTGGATGTTCAGCACGAAGCGGTTCGGCGCGTCCGGCGGCGCCGCCGCGCGCCAGGCGCCGACCAGGTCGGTGCGCACCACGGTCAGCAGCAGCAGCGCCATGATGCCGACGGCCAGCGCGATCAGCTGCACCACCGCGGCGGCCGGCCGGCGCTGCACGGCGGCCACCGCGAAGCGCCACGTCACGCCCAGCCGGCCGATCGAGCGCAGCGGCGCCAGCAGCTGCAGCACCAGCCAGGCACAGACGGCGAACAGCAGCACGCCGGCGGCAAACCCGCCGGCGGTCAAGCCGCCGATGCGCAGGTCGCCGGCGGCCCACACCACCAGCAGCAGAAAGCCGGCCAGGCCGACCAGATAGCCGGCCAGCGCGCGCGAGGTCGGCGCGCCGACGTCCTTGCGCAGCACGCGCAGCGGCGGCACGGCGCGCAACTGCGCCAGCGGCGGCAGCGAGAAACCGAGCAGCAGCACCAGCCCGGTCGCGCCGGCCTGCGCCGCCGGCGCCAGCGACGGCATCGGCAGCTGGGTGGCGATCAGCGAACCGAGCGCCGCGATCAAGGCGTAGTGGAAGACGAAGCCGGCCGCCATGCCGAGCGCGCAGGCCGCCACGCCGACGACGACGAACTCGAGCGCGAACAGGCGGAAAATGTCGCGCTGGGCCAGCCCGAGGCAGCGCATCATCGCGCAGGAGTCGAGGTGGCGCATCGAGAAGCGCCGGCTGGCCACGGCCACCGCCACCGCGGCGATCATCGCCGCCAGCAGCGCGACCAGCGCGAGGAACCGCTCGGCGCGCTCCAGCGTGCGCTGCATCTCCGGGCGGCCCGCTTCGAGCGACTCGATCTGCTGCCCGCGCTCCAGCAGCGCGCCCAGCCGCGCCGTGTAGGCGCGCACCGCGGCGGGTTCGCCGGCGGCCAGCAGCCGGTAGGTCACCCGCGAGCCGGGCTGGATCAGCTGCGTGGCCGGCAGGTCGGCGAGGCTCAGCATCACGCGCGGCGCGAAGTTGATGAACTGCGTGCCGCGGTCCGGCTCCAGGGTGATCACCCGCGCCACGGTGAACGTGAGTTCGCCCAGCCGCAGGCGGTCGCCGATGTCCATCCGCAGGCTGTGCAGCGCCTGCGAATCGACCCACACGGTGCCGGGCTCGGGAATGCCTTCGGCGGGCGCGTCCGCCCGGTCGCGGTCCAGCGCCGTGCGCACGCGGCCGCGCAGCGGATAACTCGCCGAGACGGCCTTGACGGCGGCCAGCGCCGTGGCGTCGTCGTCGGCCTCGCTGATCACCATGCTCGGGAAGGTCACCGTCTCGGCGATCGCCAGACCGGCGCTGAGCGCGGCGGCGCGCTGCGCTTCGCCGATCGGCCGGTCGGAGTTCAGCACCACGTCGGCGCCGAGCAGTTGCGTGGCGTCGCGCTCCAGGCCGAGCCGGATACGGTCGACCAGGAAGCCGACGCTGGTCACGGCCGCCACCGCGACCACCAGCGCGGCGGCCAGCAGGCGCAGTTCGCCGGCGCGCCAGTCGCGCGCCGCCATGCGGGCAGCCTGCCGAAACAGATCGGGAAGGGACATCAAGGGAATTCCTTCTTGGATGCGCCGACCCGCCTGCACCGATGCGACGCGAAGGCTCAAGCGAAGCCGAGCCGCCCCGGGAAGCGTCGCGCCAGTTCGCGGGCGCGTGCCTTGGCGTCACGTGCGTCGTCGCCCGACGACGATCGCCTTGCCTTCGACGGCTGTCCGGCGATGAAAGTTTCGCGCACCGCCCGATCGTCGCCGAGGGTCATCAGCGCGAACAGCAGCGCCTCGACCGAGTTCGCCGCGGCGGTGCGCCGCGCCAGCAGCGGCGTGGCCGCCGGGTCGAGCACCACGAAGTCGGCCTCGGCGCCGGGTTCGAGCACGCCGACCCGGCCCTCCCAGCCCAGCGCATCGGCAGCGCCGCGCGTGGCCCAGTAGAAGAGCTGCGTGGCCTGCAGCGCGGCGCCGTTCAGCCCGGCCACGTCGCGCGCGGCGCGCATCGTCGCCAGCATCGACGGCGACTGCCCGCCGCCGATGTCGGTGGCCAGCGCCAGCCGCAGCCCGTCGCGCAGCGCGGCGCCGAAGTCGAACGCGCCGCTGCGCAGGAAGAGGTTGGACGTCGGGCACACGGCGGCCAGCGCGCCAAGTTCGGTCATGCGCTGGCGGTCCTGGCTGTCGAGCCAGATGCAGTGGGCGAAGATCGAACGCTGGCGCACCAGTCCGGCGCCGTCGTACACATCGAGGTAGCTGCGCGCCTTCGGGAACAGCTTGGCGATCCAGCGCACCTCGTCGCGCGTCTCGGCCAGGTGGCTCTGCACGTACAGGTCGGGGCGGGCCTGCGCCAGTTCGCCGGCCAGCTTCAGCTGCCGCTCGCTGCTGCTGCCGGCAAAACGCGGCGTGATCGCGTAGGAGAGCCGGTCGCGACCGTGCCAGCGCTCGGCGAGGTCCATCGTCTGCTGGATGCCGCGGTCGCCGTCGTCGCGCAGCGCGTCGGGGCAGTTGCGGTCCATCAGGCACTTGCCGGCGACGAGACGCATCTTGCGGCTGCGCGCCTCGGCGAACAGCGCCTCGACCGACTCCGGGTGCACGCTGCCGAGCACGCAGGCGCTGGTCGTGCCGTGCCAGGCGAGTTCGTCGAGGAAGAACCCGGCCGCCTCGCGGCAGACGGCCGGGTCGGAGAAGCGCGCCTCGGCCGGATAGGCGCTCAGCTGCAGCCACTCGAACAGGCCCTCGGCGGGCGCCGCGATCGCGTCGATCTGCGCGACGTGGGCGTGCGCGTCGATGAAACCCGGCAGCAGCAGGCAGCCGGAGTAGTCGATCACCCGCTCGTCTTCGGCGAGCGCCCTGGCCATCGGCGCGTAGTCGCCGCGGGCGACGATCGTGTCGCCCTCGACCAGCAGCAGCCCGTCGTCGATCAGCCGCACGGCGGCGGCGGAGTTCGCCGGATCGCCGACGAAGTCGAGCAGGCGGGCGCGGATCGCGGTACGGGCCAAGGGCTGCCCCTGCGTGCCGCCGACGGCGCGGCTACTTGCCGGCCGCCGGCACCTTGCCGACCACGCCCTGCACGTAGAAGTCCATCGCGCCGAGCTGCTCGTCGGTCAGCGTCACGCCCTCCGCGGCGACGGGCCGGCCGTCGTTGGTGGTGATCGGGCCGGTGAACGGGTGGAACTCGCCGGCGCGGATCGCGGCCGCCCTGGCCTCGACCTCGTCGACGACCTCGCGCGGCACCGCTTCGCTGAACGCCTCGATGCGGATCATGCCGTCCTTCATGCCGCCCCACAGGCTGCCCGGCTGCCAGGTGCCGTCGAGCACGGCCTGGGCCGCCTTCGTGTAGTACTCGCCCCAGTGGTGGGTCACGGCGGCCAGCTGCGCCTTCGGCCCGAAGCGCGCCATGTCGGAGTGGTACGCCACCGCCATCCGGCCCCGCTCCTCGGCCGCGGCAACCACGGCGCTCGAGTCGGTGTGATGGGTGACGATGTCCGCGCCCTGCCCCATCAACGCGATGGCGGCGTCGCGCTCCTTGCCGGGGTCGTACCACGAGTTGACCCAGATGACCCGCACCTGCGCCTTGGGGTTGACGCTGCGCGCGCCGAGCGTGAAGGCGTTGATGCCCTGGAGCACCTCGGGAATCGGAAAAGCGGCGACGTAGCCGAGCGTGCCGCTCTTCGTCATCCGGCCGGCGAGCACGCCGGCCAGGTAGCGGCCTTCGTAGAAGCGGATGTTGTAGGTGCCGACGTTGGCCGCGCGCCGGTAGCCGGTGGCGTGCTCGAACTTCACGTCGGGAAACTCCTCGGCCACCTTCAGCGTCGGGTTCATGAAGCCGAACGAGGTCGTGAAGATCAGCCTGTGGCCCTGCGCGGCCAGGTCGCGGATCACGCGCTCGGCATCCGCGCCCTCGGGCACCTTCTCGACGAAGGTGGTCGTCACCCGGTCGCCGAGCGCCTGCTGCATCTGCTCGCGGCCGCGGTTGTGCTGCGTGGTCCAGCCGGCGTCGCCGATCGGGCTGACGTAGACGAAGCCGACCTTCAGCGGATCGGGCTTCGCCGGCTGCGCCGCGGCGGCCGGCTCGGCCTTCGGCGGCGGCTCCTGCCTGCCGCAACCCGCCGCCAGCGCAACCACCGCCATGGCCAGCAGCATCCGTCTCGTCGTCATCGCATCGGTCCGTGAAGAATGCGCCCTGCGGCGCGACTGCGCGAGTGTACGGGAGCCCTGTCGCGCGCACGCCGCCGCGCCCCGCCGCCCACAGGCAGTGCGCTCGCCCGCTCGCGACAAGGCCTTCACGCCTGATCAGGCTCGCGGATTGAACGGGCGGCCGAGCGAAGCCGGCATGTTCAGCCGGATCCAGCGCGGGTTGCGCGAGATCAGCGCCAGCACGACGATCGTCGCCAGATACGGCGCCATCGACATCAGCTGCGACGGCGCCTGCACGCCGAGTCCCTGCAGGTAAAGCTGCAGCATGGTCACGCCGCCGAACAGGTAAGCGCCGGCCAGCACCCGGGCAGGCCGCCAGGTGGCGAAGACCACCAATGCCAGTGCGATCCAGCCGCGGCCGGCGGTCATGCCCTCGGCCCACAACGGCGTGTAGACCGTGGCGAGGTAGGCGCCGGCCAGACCGGCGCAGGCGCCGCCGAACAGCAGCGCCGCCAGCCGCACCAGGCGCACCGGAATGCCGAGCGCGTGCGCCGACTCCGGCGACTCGCCCACCGCGCGCAGCACCAGTCCGGCGCGGCTGCGAAACAGCAGCCAGGCCACGCCGACCACCAGCAACACCCAGGGCGTTAAGCGAATCTCCAGACGCGGGTTGGCCAGCCAGGCGCGTGCGCGCTCCCCCCAGCGTTGGATGGATTGAGCAGGAGTCTGCAAAGCCGCGTGCACGGGAAGCCACAACGCTCCCACCAGACATCCCAAAGCAGCCAGCCAGAGGGTCACATTCAACGGAGTAAAAAATGTACCTTTGAACATGTAAAAAGCTGCTGCGGTCAACAACCCTGCCGCCAGCAACAAAGTCTGCCGGATAAATAGCGTATCGCGCTCGACCCGGACACGAGGGAGGGGGACAAGCTGCCATTCCTGGCGGAAATACGCAACCCCGGCCAACACCGCGCTCAATAAATACAAATACACCCCAGGAGACCAATCGCGCGTGGGGGGTTCAAACGAATATTGAGCCACCAAGGCCAGGGCCAATGCCCCCAACGACATCCATGGCCAGCGCGCAGGGGGAACATGTTCGGGCGGCCCCGCGCTTACCTGCGGGATCGGTTCCCCGGTTTCCGCAGGGGCGGGGATTTCGCGCGCGGCGGCCTTCTCCGGCAGGGTGTCAGGCTCCTCTTCGGCGAAAGCGAACGGATCATCTTCGACCCATTCCCTGGTCTCAAGCGCGGAAGAACTGACGGGGAATTCACCGTTGGGGTCATCCCACGGAATCTGGATGCGCGGGCGGCGGGGGTCGAGGAGGGATTTCAGGTAGTCGAGGAGGGAGGGTTCTTGCATAGGCAGGTAATTGAGTAATTGGTAGTTGGGTAATTTGAAATTGCCCAATTACTCCTCACGTATCGCATATAGAAACCCCAAATAATGATGTACGGGGTTGGGTGTAATTTTGACCTGATAGCCGTTTTGTTGCAAGTGTTTTGTCAGGTCAGAGTGTGAGAATTCGGTGAATCCGTCGTGGTACTCCAAACATATCCGCGCGATGCGGGCGAGCGTTTCCGGGTGGGCGTTGAGCAGGATGTCAAATTCGCCGCCTTCGCAGTCCATTTTGAGGAAATGGCAATGGTCAAGCCCGTTTGTGTAAAACACATCTGCGAGAGCAATGGCTTGAACCTGCACAGTGTTCGCCGCGCGGACCTGGGTGGTGGAATGTTGGACGGCAGCCCCCGCCATCGCCAGCGTCAAATTGCCATTTTCGGAAGCGACCGCTTGCGGAAAGGCCAGGATGTTTTTGACCCGATTCAAGCGGATGTTCTCTTGCAGGGTAGCAAATGAAACGGGAGAAGGTTCGTAGGCGAGGACACGGGTCATAGGATGTTCCGCCCCTGTTAAAACAGCAAAATCCCCCGCCGCTGCGCCAATGTCTATGACTGTCCAGCCATCTTCGATAGCCGTACCGTGTTTTTCATAATCTCGATCCAGGCAGGTTTCTTTGATAATCCAAACATCCATCAGAGTCCGAACCTGGAAATGCAGCCCGTTTCGCAAATGTAGGATGAGCGGTGTGCGGCGAAAAGGCAGGGTCAGGCAAAGCGGCCAGTTGGTGATCCCCATAAACAGTGTTGGAATAGATGTAAGGTAATAGCGCAAACGAGAGATCATGATGTGCCGCGAATTTCCTGCCTGATCTCTTCAAAAAGGGCCTCATACCGGACCGCAGTCGAAATCGGGCTGAACTGCATCCGAATGGCTTCACAATCCCCCCGGTATTTTTCGGGATTGTCCAAAATACGGATCAAGGCCCGCGCGAGAGCGTCGGCGGCCCCAATCGGGATAATCTCGCCCATCCCAGTCATTTTGACAGGTTGGCGCACCCCAGGCAGGTTGGAGGCGATGGAGGGGACGCTGTTCATCATCGCTTCGATTTGCACAAACCCGAACGTCTCGGTGGAATTCAGGCTGGGGACACAGATCACATCCAGGTTGGCAAAAAACGCGGGCATGTCCGCCAGGGGCAGCACACCCAGGAACTTCCACTTTCCCTGCGCCTCCAACGCGCGGATGCGGGGGGCAAGCCGGTCGAAATACTCCTGTTCTCCCCACACGCCTTCGTGTTGCCCGGCAAACAGCACTTTGACATCCGGGTGTTTTTCCAGCACTTTGGGTAACGCGTCCAACAGCACTTCCACCCCTTTTTCGCTGGCAAACCGGGTGGCCATCCCGATCACCTTCCGACGTTCCGGGTTGTGCCGGAAGCGAAAGATTTCAACGGCTTCCAACTCTGCTTCAGGCAGTTCGACGGGGGGGGTAACAACCCTGACCTTATCCGGGTAGCTGCTCAGGTAAGGGGAGTGGGTGGCGATGTCTTCGGTATACGCGCTGATCCGGTGGGCGAAGGTGGCGGTCAGACGATTGGCAGCATCCACGACGAAGTTGACAAACCGGTTGAACGCACCCGGCGGCAGGATCAGGTCACTGTGATAGGCGATGATCGTCGGTTTTTTGAANNCGCCGCGTCAAACTGCGGCAAATGGAGCAAAATCACATCGTGGCGCAGCACCTCACGCGTCGCCTGCCACCCAATCCAGGGCATGATGACGCCTTTATTCAGCCGGAACAGGACCGGAGAGCGGATGATTTTCACCCCATCCACCGTCTCGCGCAGGGGAATGTCTTTTTCAAACTGGCTGGTCAAAACTGTAACTTCATGGCCGCGTGCCACAAACGCTTTGGCAATGCGTTCGGCGTAGATGGTCAGCCCGGAGGTGTGGGGGCGGTAGTAGGTGAGGACGGTGAGGATTTTCATAGGAATTGAATGTTGATGATTGAAAATTTCACAAAATCTTCAATCATCAACCACATTATTTTATTTGAACAATTCTCGGTTTTCCACCACCCACGCATACAACTTCCCCCCCCCTTACCGCACACCCATTTTCGGCGACCAATTGAGTTCATGGTGTGCTTTGGATAAATCGGAATAATTCACGCGTTGGTCGCCCGGACGCCAGTTGGGGTCACGGGCGATTTCAACTTCGCTCCCCATCAACTCGCCCAACAGGTTCCCAAACTCCACCCAAATCGAGAGCGTGTTCGGCTTCCCGCCGCCGATGTTGTACACCTGCCCGGCCACCTGATCGATCCGGGCAATGGCCGCATCGTAGGCGTCGCACAAATCATACACATGGCACAAATCACGGATTTGCTTGCCATCGCCAAAAATCGTGATGTTCCGCTCCAGCACCGCCGCGATGATAAACCAGGCCACCCAACCCTGATCTTCCACCCCAAACTGCCGCGGCCCATAAATGCACCCCTGCCGGAACACTACCGTCGGCAGGCCATATATCCGGTGATAATCGCGAACGTATTGATCTCCGGCTCCCTTGCTACAACCATAGGGGCTGTGGAAATCCAATGGTTGCGTCTCTGGAACCCCATTCGGCAGGGTGGCATATTCCCAGCGCGTTTCCCGCTCGACCAGGGGAGTATCTTCCATCTCGCCGTATACCTTGTTCGACGAGGCGTACAACACAAGCGGATTCCGCCCAGACAGTCGCGCCGCTTCCAACACGTTGAACGTCCCCAACGCGTTGATCTCAAAATCCTCGCGGGGGTGCAGGACGGATGTCGTTACCGCGACCTGACTGGCGAGGTGAACGATCACTTCGGCGTCCCGCGCGGTGGTGGTCAGCAGGCTGGCGTCGCGCACATCCCCCTGCACAAGCCGGAAGGCATCCTTCCCATACGTGGCGCGTAACCACGCGAGGTTGCTGGCGCCCCCCTTGCGGGACAGGTTATCGTAAATGGTCACATCTTCTCCGCGACCGAGAAGACGCTCTACATAATTAGAGCCAATGAACCCGGCTCCGCCAGTGACAAGATATTTCATAACAAATCCTTAATCAGCTTTACTGCTTGCCGCGCGGAGTTGACGATACACCTCGAAGAGCGACTCGCCGTCTACCATCAGGCCGTAGATGCCGGGGACAGCGGAGGTGAAGATATTCGCTGCGCGCAGGAGCAGGGCATAAGCCAGGGCTTGTGTCTGATTGATGGCGAACAAACCCCACACCAAAACCACAATGGCTTCGATGACGCCTAAACCGCCGGGGGCCGAAGGAACAGCGATGCCCAGCCCTACCGTCGAAACGCCAAAGATGGCCCATAAAATTTTGGCGAGAGGGGTAAACATGAGCAACATCAGATGGTAATGCAGAATAGTCAAAACCCAGGCGAAAATTTGCCAGGAGATCATTTTTAGAAAACGCATGGGCTGGGTGAAGATGACCAACCCTTGTAAAAAGGCTTCGACCGGGCTATCGAAGCGTGCGAGGAACGGGAAGCGCGCGTGCAGACGACGATAAAGGGATAGGATACGTTGGGGGTGGTGTGCGATCACAGCCAGGGTGATTAACGCGCCTGCTACGATGCCACCTACCAGCATTGCTTTTCCCTGAGCATCTTCAAGTCCTACCACGAAAGGCAGGGTGGCAAGAAAGATGCAAACGACAATCAACAAATCCAATGCGCGCTCGATCACAATGGTCGGTGCGATTTGCCAAAACCGCAGGTTGGTGGTTCGGCTCAAAAGAAAGGCCCGTGCCACGTCCCCCAGGCGAAAAGGGAAAACATTGTTGATGAAATAGCCTTCTGCCAGGGCGAAAAAGGCTTTGCGATAACTGGCCCTCTCCTCTAACAACGTTCGCCACGCCATGGCCCGTGCCATCATCAGGCCAAGAAAACACAACAGAGCTGGGGGGAGGTAGCGATAATCCGCTTGAAGCAATTCATCGCCCAGGGCCTCCAAATCTGCCGTCCAGAAAATAGCGACCAACAGGCCGAGGCTAATCAGGATACCGGGCAGGATACGGCGGAGGTCTTTAGAATTAGTCTTCATTCAATCGCAAAACCGCCATGAACGCATCCTGCGGAATTTCCACACTCCCGATCATTTTCATGCGCTTTTTGCCTTTTTTCTGCTTTTCGAGCAATTTCTTCTTCCGGGTGATGTCGCCACCATAACACTTTGCCAACACATCTTTGCGAATGGCCTGGACATTGGCGCGGGAGATGATCCGCCCGCCGGATTTGGCCTGGATCGCGACCGCAAACATCTGGCGTGGGATGAGTTCCTTGAGCTTGGTGATCAACGCCTGACCTTTGTGATAGGCATCTTTCGCGTGGACAATGCTGGCGAGGGCGTCCACCGGATCATTGTTCACCAGGATTTCGAGGAGTTGGAGTTCATCCACCCGGTNNGGAGGCATAGCCTTTTGTGCGGGATTTCAACTGGTCAAAGAAGTCCACGATGAGTTCGGAGAGGGTAATTTCGTAATTCAACTGGACACGACTGGGGGCAGGATTTTCCTGGCTTTTGAAAATGCCCCGCCGTTTGGTCGTCATTTCCATGACCGCACCGTAATACTCGACCGGGGTAAAAATCTCGATATTCATCCAGGGTTCGCGGATTTCAGCGATCAGCCCTTCATCCGGCAATTCGGCGGGGGAGGCGATCCGAATCACTTCCCCACTCTCACGCATCACCACTTCATATTGCACCGAAGGCGCAGTGACGATGATATTCAGGTCATATTCCCGCTCCAACCGTTCCTGGATGATCTCCATG
>JRYF01001252.1_pt1 | contig 10435 bp, 7 predicted proteins | sample 235331 | NCBI WGS metagenome assembly JRYF01 (sample SAMN03074217, study PRJNA261475) | activated sludge metagenome | biome: Wastewater Treatment Plant; feature: Wastewater; material: Activated sludge; isolation source: activated biomass of a wastewater treatment plant treating hydrocarbon... ... | reverse complement strand
CGCCGCCGCCGCGGCCATGCCCAGGCCCAGCATCGCCAGCGCCACCAGCGCCGGTTGCGAAGGCCTGGCCGCATGGCGGCCGATGAGGTTGAGCGGCGGCGCGCGCAGGGCCGACGAGGTGGCGGTCCACAGCAGCGTCACGGCCACGAACAGCGCCGGCGAACCCCGGGGCGCCAGCCAGGGCAGGGCCACGAAGGCGGCCGCCGACAGCAGCGTGGCGCCGGCCAGCCAGGGCGCCAGGCGCCGGTGCAGCGCCAGCACATGGTCGGACGCCACGCCGCAGGCGTAGTCGGCCAGCACGAACACGGCCTGGTCGAGCACCAGCAGCCAGATCACGGCCTGCGCGGGCAGCCCGGCCTGGGCCGCCAGCGCGGGCAGGAAGACGACGTAGACCGTCCAGCTCAGCGCCAGCGTCAGCTGCGCGGTGGCAGCCGCCAGCCCGAGGCGGCGCCCGGCGGCAACGCTCGACGTCCCGGGAAGGCTCATCGGTCGCGAGCATAGTCGCCACATGGCGCGCCGCAAGGGCGCCGCGGCCGCTCGGCGTGCGGGCCTGCGAGCGGCTCCGTGGCTCAGCCGCTCACCGCAACGGCCAGGGCAGCTCCATCCAGCGCTGCAGCAGCCCGCCGGGGAAATCCAGGTTGAGGAACTTGCCCAGCGTGATCATGAGCGCCAGCGCGCAGGCCGTCATCAGCAGCGTGACGGGCCAGGACTTGTGGGCCACGCGGCGCAGGAAGGCGACGAAGAACAGCCCGATGGCGATCACGAAGCCCGCCAGCGCCGTCAGCGCCGACAGCAGCACGACCCAGGCCATGCCGATCCACAGCCCGCTCTGGCCGAGCGCGCGGTACTCGCTGGAGTGCTCCAGGTCGAACCAGCTGCCGTGGCGGCGCCGCCGCAGCACCAGGTCGGCCGCCAGCAGCGCGCACATCAGCAGCCCGACGACACCGATGCCGCGCGTGAACACCCCGCCGAGGAAGGACTGGCGCAGCCCGTCCCACAGGCAGATCGCGAACGCCAGCGCGACCAGCCCCAGGAAGACCAGCTGCGGTGCGCGCTCGCGCAGCGCCTGGTCGCTGGCCTGCTGCTTGACCTCGTCCTGGTAGGTCGGCGTCTCGGTCAGCTTGGAGCGCCCGCCGGCCCAGATCGACAGCACGATGATCACCCCGATGATGATCACGCCGGTGCGCGTCAGGAAGTCCCACGAGTAGAACTGCAGCGCCTGGTACAGGTAGGTCTCGGAGGTCGTCGCCAGCACGAAGCCGATCAGGAAGGCCGGGCGCGACCAGCCGAAGCGGCGCATCAGCACGCCGATGATGCCGACCGCGAACAGCAGCAGCAGATCGGTCAGCGTCTTGCTCGCCTGGAAGGCGGCGAAGCTGATGACCATGATCATGAAAGGTGCCAGGGTCGCGAAGCGGATCGTCGTCAGGCGCGCGATCGGTGCGGCCAGCAGCAGGCACAGCCCGGCGCCGAAGACGTTGGCCAGCGCCAGCGACCAGATCACCGTGTAGGTGGTGCCGAGCTCGCGCTCGACCATCGCCGGCCCGGGCTCCACCCCGATCAGCAGCAGCCCGGCCAGGAACACCGCCATCGCGCCCGAGCCCGGGATGCCGAACAGCAGCGTGGGCAGCATGCCGCCGCCTTCCTTGGCGTTGTTGGCCGATTCCGGCGCCAGCACGCCGCGGATGTCGCCCTGGCTGAACCGGCTCTTGTCCTTGGCGGTCTGCACCGCGTGGCCGTAGGCGATCCAGTCTACGACGTTGCCGCCCAGCCCCGGGATGGCGCCGATCATCGAGCCCAGCGCCGAGCAGCGCAGGACCAGGAACCAGTGGCGCACCATGTCCTTCAGGCCCTGGATCCAGCCGCTGCCCAGCGGCAGGCCTTGCGCGATCGAGGTCTGCTTGCGCAGCAGGTCCAGGATCTCGGGGATCGCGAACAGCCCGAGCGCCACCACCACCAGCGGCAGCCCGTCCATCAGGTAGACGATGCCGCCGTCCATGCGGAACTCGCCGGTGGCCGGCGCGGCGCCGATGGAGCCCAGCATCAGCCCGAGCGCGCAGCTCGCCAGCCCCTTGCTGAGGCTGGCGCCGGCCAGCACGCCGACCATCGACAGCCCGAGCAGCGAGACCATGAACAGCTCGGCCGAGCTGAACGACAGGATCAGCGGCTTGGCGACGACGACGAAGAACGACAGCACCAGCGCGCCGATCAGCCCGCCGACCAGCGAGGCCGAGAAGGCGGCCGACAGCGCGCGCGCGGCCTGCCCCTGCTTGGCCAGCGGGAAGCCGTCGAGCACCGTGGCCTGGCTCGACGACGATCCGGGGATGCCCATCAGCACCGAGGTGAAGGTGTCGGAGGTGGGGATGACCGCCACCAGCCCGATCAGCATCGCCAGCGCCGAGGTCTTGTCCAGACCGTAAAGGAAGGGGATCAGCAGCGACAGCCCGGCGATGCCGCCCAGCCCGGGGAACACGCCGATGAACAGCCCGAGCAGGACGCCGAGCAGCAGGTAGGCGAGGTGGCCGATCGACAGCAGGTCGACCAGCGCTCCGAGGATGACGTCGGCCATGGGCGGGTCCGGTGGTCGGCGGGGCGGGGCGGCGCGGCGGAGCGCGCTTCAGGCGCCGTCGCCGCGCCGGCCCTCCCGGGCCGACGCGGCGACGGTCAGGCGGCCGGCCTCAGTCGGTGCCGAGCTTGACGTTGTACTCCTTGGTCAGCATGTCGACGACGAAGGTCTTGGCCGAAGGTGCGATCGTGGTGCCGACGCGGAACAGCGCCAGCGCCTCGGCGCCGACGGCATGGTTGTCCTCGCCCATGGTGGCGCCCTTGGTCGACTGGAACTCGGGGTCGGCGACGATCTTGGCCGCCGCGTCGCGCCAGGCGGCGACGATCGGCGCCGGCGTGCCCTTGGGCAGGAAGACCATCTTCTGCGCCGCGAAGCCGGCCACGAAGAAGGCCTTGTAGGCCTCCCACAGGTCGCCCGAGGGCTCCTTGCCGTGCAGCGAGCGGTAGGCCTCCAGGAAACTGGGGATGTTGGGGAAGCTCGGGTCGCGCACGATGTTGCCGTCCTTGTCCAGCGCGCCGAAGGAGAACAGCGGCACCGCCTTGCCGCTTTGCACCAGCGGCGTGACGTTGCGGTTGTAGGCGCTGGAGGTCTGGTAGTCGACCTGCACCTCGCCACGCTCGAAGGCCAGCCGGCCCTCGCCGCGGGTGCGGAAGCCGAACACGTGCTGGACGTCGTAGCCGAGCAGCTTGAACGCGAGCATGGGCACCAGGTCGAGCGAGGTCGCGCCCTGGCTGGCGTACTTCAGCTTTTTGCCCTGCAGGCCCTTGAGCGAGCCGAACTCGGGGCTGGTGTAGACCACGCCGCCGGTGGGCGTGGCCAGCACGATCTCCCAGTCCTTGTACTCGTACTTGACGCGCGGGTCGCCGAGCAGGTAGGGGAACTGGGTCGAGCCCGAGGTACCCAGGATGGTCAGCCCGTCGGGCCGTGCGCGCTCGGCGAACTGGTTGGTGCCGGTGGTCGAGCCGCCGCCGCCGATGTTGCGCACGACGATGACGGGGTTGCCGGGCAGGTACTTGGTGAAGAAGGGCGCGTTGAAGCGCGCCCAGACGTCGGAGCCGCCGCCGACCCCGAACGGGATGATCCACTCGATGGTCTTGCCGGCGAAGTCCACCGGCTGGGCGCTGGCGAGCGGGGCGGCGCCCAGCAGCGCGCCGGAAAGCAGCGCGGCAGCAGCGGCACGGAACACGGGTCGCGTCATGGTGTCTCCTTCGTGGGGTGAAATGCGCAGGCACCAATGATGGGCGCAGGCGCTGTCGACCGGCTTTCGGCGGGATCAGGGGATACACCAATGCCGGCGGGCCGGTACCGCTGGCCGGGCGGGCGCGGAACACTGCATCAGACCCAGCCCAGGCCGCCGAGCAAGGCGCCGAGCGCCAGCAGCCACAGCAGGTGCAGCCGGGTGCGCCACATCACGAGCATGGTCACGAGCGCGAGCAACCACACCGGCACGCTGGCCCATCCGGCGTCGTGATGCGACATCAGCACCACCGCGGTGGCCACCATCAGCGCGACGACGACCGGCGCCAGCCCCTGCTTGAAGGCGCGCACCCCGCGCCATTCGCGCCGCCGGTGCACCCAGCGCGTCGCGCCCAGCGTCAGCAGCGTGCTCGGCAGCAGGGTGCCGAGCATCGCGATCGTGACCCCGAGCGCCGCGCCCCAGACGCCGGCGGCGTGGTAGCCGACCTGCCAGCCGAGCAGGGCGACGAACAGCAGGTTGGGGCCCGGCGCAGCCTGCGCGATCGCGATCGAGGCGACGAATTCGGCGTCGCTCAGCCAGCCGCGCTCGCCGACCAGGTAGCGGTGCATGTCCGGCGCGGTGACGATGGCGCCGCCGACCGCCAGCAGCGACAGCGACAGGAAGTGCAGGCCGAGCGCGGCCCAGTCGGCGAAGCCGAAGGCGGCCGTCATGGCGACCGCGCCCGATCCGGTGCCAGGCGGTGGTAGGCCCAGCCGCAGGCCAGCCCGCCGAGCACGGGGATGACGGCGATCATCGGCAAGCGCAGCACCGCCACCGCGACGAAGGCGGCGACGCCGAACAGCACGCAGGCCGCGGGACCCATGACGTTGCGCCGCAAGGCGCCGCCCAGCTTGATGCCGGTGGCCGCGAGCAGCCCGGCGGCCACCGCGCCCATGCCGCGCAGCGCGCCGCGCGCGGTCACGTCGTCGGCCAGGCCGGTGAACAGCATCAGCATCGCCAGCACCACGGCCAGCGGCGCCACCAGCAGCCCGGCGAGCGCCGCCAGCGCGCCGCGCAGGCCGAACGCGCGGTCGCCGATCATCAGCGCCAGGTTGCACACGTTGGGGCCGGGCAGCGTCTGCGCGACGGCCCAGTCCTCGACGAACTGCTCGCGTGTCATCCAACGCTTGCGCTCGACCAGCTCGCGCTGGACAACCGCCATCACGCCGCCGAAGCCCTGCAGCGCGAGCCAGTTGAAGGCCCAGAACAGGTGTGCCGGCGAGCGTGGCGCCGGCGCCGGAGCGGCGGCGGACTCGTCCGCGCCCGCCGATGGCGGTTCGATGGGGGAGGGCATGCGGGCGTCGGGCCTTCAGCCGTGCAGGCGGTCCGGGCGGACGTCGCGCGCGGGCCCGTGGCCTTGCGGCACCTGCGCCCGCGTGGCCTTCGGGGCGGGCGTTGCGCTGAACCGAAGCTGCGTGTTCAGTCGGTCGCACCCAGCGCGAGCGCGCGTTCGCGCTGGGCCGCCAGCATCAGCGGGTCCGCCGGCGCCGCCGTCGGCCAGCCCTGGAGGTGCCTCAGCGCGAGGTCGGCCAGCGCGTCGATGAAGACCGGGCGCGCGTTCAGGCAGTCGACGTAGCGGAAGGCCTGGCCGCCGGCGCCGAGGAAGGCGGCGCGCGCTTCCTGGTCGATCTCCTCCAGCGTCTCCAGGCAGTCGGCGGTGAAGCCGGGACACATCACGTCCACCGTCGCCACTCCCTGGCCGGCGAGCGTGACCAGGGTCGGCTCGGTGTAGGGCTCGAGCCAGCGCGCCTTGCCGAAGCGGCTCTGGAAGGTCACGGTCAGCGCGTCGGGTGGCAGCGCCAGCGCCTCGCCGAGCAGCCGGGCGGTCTTTAGGCATTGGCAGTGGTAGGGGTCGCCGAGCAGCAGCGAGCGCTGCGGCACGCCGTGGAAGCTGAGCACGAGGCGGTCGGCGCGGCCGTGCGCCGACCAGTGGTCGCGCATGCGCTCGGCCAGCGCCGCGACGTAGCCGGGGTCGTCGTGCCACTCGCCGACGAAACGCAGCTCCGGCACCCGGCGCGCCTGCTGGGCCCACTGCATGACCTTGTCGCCGACGCTGGCGGTGGTCGCGGCGGCGTACTGCGGGTACATCGGCAGCACCAGCACGCGCGTGGCGCCGTCGGCGCGCAACGCGTCGAGCACCGTCGGGATGGCCGGCTGGCCGTAGCGCATCGCCGGCCGCACCAGCACGTCGTGGCCACGCGCGCCGAGGGCGGCCTGCAGCGCGTCGGCCTGGCGGGCGGTCCAGACCGCCAGCGGCGAGCCCTCGTCGGTCCAGATCGAGGCGTACTTGGCGGCCGACTTGGCCGGCCGCACGCGCAGGATGATGCCGTGCAGGATCGGCCACCAGGCCAGGCGCGGGATCTCGACCACGCGCGGGTCGCTCAGGAACTCGGCCAGGTAGCGGCGCAGCGCCGGGGCGGTCGGCGCATCCGGCGTGCCGAGGTTGACCAGCAGCACCGCGACCCGGGCCGCACTGCCGTGACGGTAGGGGGGCTCGGCGCCGAATCTCATCGCGCGGCGGCCACGGCCCGTGCGGGCCGGTGGCCGCTGCCGCGCTGGCGCAGCCGTCCGCTGCATTGACCGTCGTCGCGTGGCCGATGCATCGCGCGGGTCGCCGGCCGGTCAGGCCCCGGTCGGCAGCCATTCGCCCTCGGCGTGGGCCGAGGTCGGCGCGAAGCGCAGCACCTCGAAGCGCACGCAGGGCGAGCCTTCGTCCTTCGGCGACCCGCCCAGGCCGATGCTGCCGCTGCCGTGCAGCGTGCAGCTGCCGCGCCGCAGGCTGACGACCTCGCCGTCGGCGAAGCGCACGTAGGTGCCGTTGAAGCTGAGGTCGGTGAGCTGGAAGCTGCCGCTGTGCCAGTCGACCCGGCAATGCGAGCGCGAGACGCGCGAGTCGTCGAGGCAGAACGCCGCCTGCGGGCTGCGGCCCAGCACGACCGGGAGCTGCTGGCTGGCGAACAGGCGCTCGGTGGCCTGCCAGACCAGGCGCAGGCCGTCGGGCTCGTCGACCTGCGGCAGCGCGTCGCCGAACTGCGTCACCGCCTGGTCGCTGCCGCGCCGGCCGCCGAGCACGTGCACCTGCACCGGCTCGGCGCGCCCGCGCAGGGCGATGCGGTCCAGGCTGCGCCAGCGCAGCCGCTGCTCGGGCGGCAGGCCGAGCAGCACCTCGACCGTGATCAGGGTCTCATTGTCGCTCGCGTGGTCGAGCAGTCGGGCGGCGACGTTGACGGCGTCGCCGAAGGCGTCGCCCCCCATCTCGACGATCTCGCCGCGCGCCAGCGTGACCTGCAGGTTGAGCCCGCGCAGCCCCGACGAGGCGCCGCGCTGATGGCCGCGACGCGCCATCGCCTCCAGCTTCTCCTGCATGCGTGCGGCCGCCTGCACCGCTGGCAGCGGCTGGTCGAACAGCGCGTACAGGCCGTCGCCCAGCGTCTTGATGACGCGCCCGTGCAGCGCGTCGACCACCTTGGTCAGCGCGGCGACGCAGTGGGTGACGACCGAGGTCGCCTCCGCGTTGCCGAGCGTCTCGAACAGCGCCGTGCTGCCGCGCAGGTCGGCGAACAGGACGGTGCGGTCGGCGATCTGCGTCATGGGCGCGCAAAGTTTAACGTTTGCGCGCCTGGCGGCCGGTTGCGGGCGGCCGCACGGTGCCCGTCACAGATTGTCCAGGTAGGTCCTCAGCTTGTCCGAGCGGCTCGGGTGCTTGAGCTTGCGGATCGCCTTGGCCTCGATCTGGCGGATGCGCTCGCGCGTGACGTCGAACTGCTTGCCGACCTCCTCCAGCGTGTGGTCGGTCGACATCTCGATGCCGAAGCGCATGCGCAGCACCTTGGCCTCGCGCGGGGTCAGGCTGTCCAGGATGTCCTTGACGACGTCGCGCAGCCCGGCCTGCATCGCCGCGTCCACCGGCGCGACGTTGTTGGAGTCCTCGATGAAGTCGCCCAGGTGGGAGTCGTCGTCGTCGCCGATCGGCGTCTCCATCGAGATCGGCTCCTTGGCGATCTTCATGATCTTGCGGATCTTGTCCTCGGGTATCTCCATCTTCTCGGCCAGCGTCGGCGCGTCGGGCTCGTAGCCGAACTCCTGCAGGTGCTGGCGCGAGATGCGGTTCATCTTGTTGATGGTCTCGATCATGTGCACCGGGATGCGGATGGTGCGCGCCTGGTCGGCGATCGAGCGCGTGATGGCCTGGCGGATCCACCAGGTGGCGTAGGTCGAGAACTTGTAGCCGCGGCGGTACTCGAACTTGTCGACCGCCTTCATCAGGCCGATGTTGCCCTCCTGGATCAGGTCCAGGAACTGCAGCCCGCGGTTGGTGTACTTCTTGGCGATCGAGATCACGAGGCGCAGGTTGGCCTCGATCATCTCCTTCTTGGCGTCGCGGCTGGCCTTCTCGCCCGCGTTCATCTCGCGGTTGATCTCCTTCAGGTCCTCCAGCGGCACCACGGCACGCGCCTGCAGGTCGATCAGCTTCTGCTGCAGCTCCTGGATCGCCGGCAGGTTGCGCTCCAGGATGTCGCTGTAGACCTTGCCGGCGGCGGCCTCGCGCTCGCCCCAGGCCAGGTTCAGCACGTTGGGCGGGAAGGTGCGCACGAAGTGCTCCTGCGGCATGCCGCAGCGGTCGACGCAGATCTTGCGGATCTCGCGCTCGAAGCGGCGCACGTCGTCGACCTGCGAGCGCAGGATGTCGCACAGCCGCTCGATCGTCTTGACCGTGAAGCGGATCGTCATCAGCGTCTCGCTGATCGCCTGCTGCGCCTTGTTGTACGCCGGCGTCCGGTAGCCCTCGCGCTCGTAGGCCTTGCGCATGCGGTCGAAGTGCCCGCGCAGCTCGCCGAAGCGCTCCAGGGCCTGGTTCTTCAGCTCCTCGAGCTTCTTGGTCAGTGCCTTGGAGCCGCCGTTGCCGTCGTCGTCGTCCTCCTCGTCGAACTCGTCGTAGTCCTCCTCGGCGACGTAGTCGTCGGCCTCGTCGTCGCTGACGAAGCCGTCGACGACCTCGGAGATCTGCATCGTGCCGTTGGCGATGCGGTCGGCCATCGACAGGATCTCGGCGATCGTCGTCGGGCTGGCGCTGATGGCCAGCATCATCGCCTGCAGCCCGCCCTCGATGCGCTTGGCGATCTCGATCTCGCCCTCGCGCGTCAGCAGCTCGACCGTGCCCATCTCGCGCATGTACATGCGCACCGGGTCGGTCGTGCGGCCGAACTCGCTGTCGACCGTCGACAGCGCGGCCTCGGCGGCCTCCTCGGCCTCCTCCTCGGTCGCGGTCGAGGTGTTGCTGCCGCTGATCAGCAGCGTCGCGGCGTCGGGCGCCTGCTCGTAGACGGCGATGCCCATGTCGTTGAGCATCGAGACGATGGCCTCCAGGATCTCCTCGTTGACCAGCTTCTCGGGCAGGTGGTCGTTGATCTCCTGGTGGGTCAGGAAGCCGCGCGTCTTGCCCATCTTGATGAGCGTCTTGAGCTCCTGGCGGCGCTTGGTGGCCTCCTCTTCCGTCAGCGCCGTCTCGTCGAGCCCGAACTCGCGCATCAGCGCGCGCTCCTTGGCGCGGCTGACCTTCATGCGCAACGGCTTGGCCTTCTCCTTGACCTCGTCGGTCTCGACTTCGGCGTCGACCTCGGCCTCGGCTTCGACCTCGGCGTCGAAGTCGGTGTCGACCTCGGTGTCGTCTTCCTCGATCGCGGTGACCTTCTTGGCCGTCTTGGCCGCGCCCGCCTTGGCCTCGGCGGCGGCGGGCGCCGGTGCGGCCTTGGCGCCGGCCTTGCCGCCAGCCTTCGCGGCCGGCTTGGCGTTGGCCTGCGCAGGGGCCTCGGCCGGCGCCTTGGCCGAAGCCTTGGCACCCGACTTGGCGGCGGGCGGCGGGCTCTTGGCGGCTGGTTTGCCGGCGGGCGCGGCTGAGGTCTTCGGCGCCGGCTTCGCCTGCGGCTTGGCGGCGGCCTTGGCAACCGCCTTGCGCGCTTCGTCGGCCGCGCTGGCGCCGCTGCCGTGGGCGGCCTTGGCGCCGTGCGCGGCCTTGGTGTCCTTGGAGGGCTTGCTGGGGGTCGCGGGCGCGGCGGCAGTCTTCTTCGCGGTCATGCGGTTCCTCGGGTGGTCTCGGGGCGTGCGCCCATGCAGCGGCGCGCCAGCGGCGCATCGGTCGCACCGCGGCGGGGCCGCTGGCGGGCAGGCAAGCTCACGTGGACGTCTTCGGGATGCAGCCCTGGGGCGGGCCTGGCCTGGTGTGGACCCGGGCGTGGGTCGCGGGTGGCCGTGGCGCCGGGTCTCCGGATGCTGCCGTCACTCTTGCCGCTGCAACGAACCTTTTATTATCGCAGGATCAGCCCCGGACGTCAAAGCCGCACCGCCCGCACTGCCCGGGCTGGCGGCCGCCTCGCGCTTCAGGCGTACGCGCAGCGCCAGCAGCTCGCGGCCACGCGCCGCGGCGGCGTCGGACAGCCCGCCGGACTCCATCAGGAGCTGCAGTTCGTCGTCGATCGCCTGCTGCCGCAGGCGGCGCAGCAGCGCCGCGAGTTGCACCTGCGGCGGCTCCTCGTCGTCGAAGTGGTGCATCTGGCGGATCCTGGCGACGAGCCCGCTGCCGGCGGCGTCGGTGCGCTGGGCTTCCAGATCGGCCACCAGCGCGTCCAGCGGCA
>JRYF01003672.1_pt1 | contig 10437 bp, 9 predicted proteins | sample 235331 | NCBI WGS metagenome assembly JRYF01 (sample SAMN03074217, study PRJNA261475) | activated sludge metagenome | biome: Wastewater Treatment Plant; feature: Wastewater; material: Activated sludge; isolation source: activated biomass of a wastewater treatment plant treating hydrocarbon... ... | reverse complement strand
TGTCGCCCGAGGCGCAGCGCCGCGTGGCCGAGCAGGCTCTCGCGCGGCCGCCCGCGCCCGAGCCGAAGCGCAAGGGCCCGTCGCTGGCCGAGCGCGCCGGCGCCGCAGTCGAGAAGGCCACCGGCAGCTCGACCCTGGGTCAGGCCGCGCGCGACGTGGTCGACACCACGCTGCTGGTGCCCGAGATGGTCGCGACCACCGGCAAGCTGGGCGCGGACATCGCGAACTTCGCGACGTTCGGCGCCGCTGACCCGCTGTCCCAGTACCTGGGCCGCCTGATCGAAGGCGTGCAGGGCGACAAGTCCAACCGCTACCAGGGCCTGCGCCGCGAGCTCGCCGGGCTGCTGCAGAGCGAGGATGCCGGCCTGCTGGACGTGCTGCAGTTCGCCGCGCGCAACCCGCGCTACATGACCGAGCTCGGCGTCCCGAGCGTGCCGTCCATGCTGATCGGCGCCGGCGGCGCGCGAGCGCTGGGCGTGATCAACGCGGCCGCCGCCAGCCGGGCTGGCGGCACGATCGCCGACATCCTGAGCGCGTACCGCACCGGTGCCGCTGTCGGTGCTGGTGGCTCGAACGTCCTGATGAACGCCGGCGCCACCTTCTCCGAGACGGACGCCGACCTGATCGACCGCCTCGCTGCGGCCGGCGTGGCCGGCGCAGGCACGCTGGTGGCCGGCAGGCTGACCGGTGGCGGCGCCGAGCAGGCGCTGGCGACCGGCGTCCGGGGCGGCGCGGTGAGACGCGCGGCCGGCGTCACGGCCCGCGAGACGGGCCAGGAGTTCGTCGAGGGCTTCTCCCAGGCCGCTGGCCAGGGCATGGGCGAGGGCAACTTCGATCTGGTCAGCGCACTGAAGCAGGCCGGCGTCGAGGCGGCTGCGGCCGCCCCGCTGGGTGCCGTGGCTGGACTGTCTGCCGCCCGCGAGCCGGGCGTGGACACCGCGGCCGTGCCGCGCGCGCCGATGATGCCCGACAAGGGCAACACCGCCCAGGCGCCCGAGCAGCCGGCGATGCCGACGCCGTTCGAGCGCGCGCGCAAGCTGGAGCAGGACGTCGAACTGACCAAGGTCGAGAACCAGCCCACGACGCCGGTGACGCCCGAGCAGATCCTCGCTGCGCCGATTACGCCGCCGGCTCCGCCCGCCAATCAGGGCGAAGGTGCCATCGATTCCCGGTCGACGCCGGCGGCTCCCGTTGCCAACCAGACGCCCGCCAATGAACCCGTCGACACAACCAGCCCGGACGCCGTGCTCGCAGCACTCGGCCTGGGCGGATCACCCGCTGCACGAGGCGTGGGACCCGCTGGTGCAGCAGGGGGTGGTCAGCCTGGAGGAGGCGCTGGAGATGCAGGCGTGGCTGGCCGGGGGGTACAACCTGGGCGGCTTGATACGCCTGCGCCGGTTGCGCAGCCCGGTGGAGCGGACGTTGCTGTGGCTGGCGGAGGTGCCCGTCCTGCAGTAGCCAACGACTACCTGCGCCGCGTCGAGACGGCGCGCACCTCGTTCGCCCAGGCCATCGCGGCGAACCCGGAGCTGCGCAAGCACGGCGTCCCGGAGGACGTCCGCCCGGTGAGCGACATGCGTCTGGTCGAGGCCTTCGACGCGGTGGCCAGCGCGATCGCCGGCGTGTCCGGCGCGCCGAAGGTGACGCTGGTCGAGTCGAGCGACAGCTTCGACGGCGTGAACTGGCGCGGCCAGCTCCTGGTGAACACGACCGGCATGCAGAAGCCGGCGGTGTTCGTGGCCGCGCACGAGACGGCGCACACCCTGCAGAACATGGCGGAGGCGGCCGAGCGCAAGGGAGTCCAGGCCACGCCGGAGGAGGCCGAGGCGCTGCGCGTGTGGCGCCCGGTCGAGGAGGCGCTGTGGGGCATGATCGACGAGAAGGGTAAGCGCCAGTACGTCGAGACGTTCCTGGAGCTCAAGGGCGACGACGGCAAGGTGATGACCTACGAGCAGGTCATGGCCGACCCGGAGAGTGCGCGCACGGCGCGCCGGGAGATCCTGGCCGACTTCCACGCCCGCCGCATGACCGACCCCGAGACGGTCAACGAGCTGGCGCGCAGGGAGCCCAAGGCCTTCGGCGACTACGCCAAGAAAGTCATCGGCTTCCTGAACAACGCCATCGCGGCGCTGCGCGGCAAGAAGTCGCTGGGCATCAACGACATCGACAAGATGATCGCCGACCTGAAGAAGGCCAAGGCGATCTGGGTCGACGCGATGGTCGGCTGGCAGAAGCGCGGCGGCGCGCAGGCTGCGCCGCAGAAGCCGGCCGCCACGAAGAGCGCGGCCAAGCCGCGCAAGGTCGTGCCGATCGAAAAGGTCGACGACGCGATCGCCCAGGACGAGCTGACCGACGAAGACTACATCGAGGAGCCCGGCCTGCGCTACAGCCGCCGCGGCCCGTCGACGTGGCGCGACGCCGCCGGCCGCCTGCGCTTCGCCCCCACGGCGATCGCCTACGACAAGCTGGCGCCGGTGGCCAACGCCATCATGGCCAAGCTAGGCATCAACTACATGCCGCCCCTGCTGAAGCGTCAGGTGCGCGCCATGAAGCAGGCGCTGGAGCAGTCCAAGCAGGTCGCGCAGAAGGTCGCGATCGAGTCGTTCAATATGACCGAGGCCGATCGCCAGATGGTCAGCGACATCATCGAGGGCGAGCTCAAGGCCGGCACCGTGCCGCCGGCGCACGCGGTGCGCATGGCCGCCGGCATCCAGCAGATCATGGACCAGCAGACCAACGAGCTGGTGCGCCTGGGCATGATGACGCAGGAGACGGCCGACCGCTGGCGCGGCAAGTACTTGCCACGCTTCTACGCCTCGAAGCTGCGTCAGGCCGTGCAGGACCCGTGGAACGCCGCGGTGCAGAGCCTGAACATGCGCCCTGGCCTGATGATGGGCATCAAAGCCAAGAGCATGAAGGGCCGCGGTCTGTGGGAGACGGTGCCCGTGGGCGAGCTGCAGGACTGGCGCGACCAGGGCTGGGAGGTGCGCGACCAGGACTACGACCCGGCCGCCTCGACCGAGGTCCAGGTGTGGCGCGACTTCACCCGCGAAGAGCGGGAGAAGATGGGCGAGATCCGCGACGCCGGCTTCCGCTTCGTGCAGGGCTTCCTCTCGACGCAGCGCGACATCGCGCTCGGCCGCATGTTCGAGGGCATCGCCTCGAACAAGGAGCTGGCCTCGAAGAACGAGAAGCCCGGCTGGGTGCAGGTCCCCGACGGAACGGTCCCCGGCACGGGCGTGAAGCGCTACGGCAAGCTCGCCGGCATGTGGGTTCCGCAGGACGTGATCACCCACCTGAAGAACCACGACGACGGCGGCAACGAGGCGCTGCGCCTGTACCGTCAGGCCCTGGCTGCGTGGAAGGAGGGCAAGACCGTCCTGAACCCGGTGGCCCACGCGAACAACGTGATGTCCAACGTCACGATGGCGCACTTCGCCGGCGTGTCCTACTGGGATGCGCACAAGTACGCCGGCGCGATCATGGACCTGTCGAAGAACCGGCCCATGGTCGAGGAGGCGCGCAACGCCGGCCTGTTCCTCGGCACGATGACGCAGGAAGAGCTGCTGTCGACGATGCCCAAGGAGCTGCGCGCGATGGCGGCCATCCAGGAGTCCAAGGTCGAGCGCGCGGCCGGGTCGATGTGGAACATGATGTCGCTGTGGCTGCGCCGGCCCGCCGCGGCGATGTACCAGGCGGAGGACCTGTTCTTCCGCTACGTCATCTACCGCGACGCTCGCGCGCGCGGCCTGTCGCCCGAGGAGGCCGTCGACTACTCGCAGCGGTACATCTTCACCTACGACGACCTGCCGAAGGTGATGCGCACGGTGCGTGACTTCGGCCTGCCCTTCGTCAGCTACACCTACAAGGTCATCCCCGCCCTGCTGCACACGGCGACCTATTACCCGCACCGCATGCTCGCGCCCGCGAGCCTGATGTACGGGCTGTCGACGCTGATGTACGCGCTGGCCGCCGGCGAGGAGGGCGAGGAGCTGGAAGAGAAGGTCATGCGCTACCTGGAGGACCCGGCGCGCCGCAAGAAGGCGGCCGATCTGCAGGAGCGCGAGGCCGAGCTGCTGCCGCCGTGGATGCGCGGCTACACCGCCCTGGGCACGCCGAAGGCGGTGCGCCTGGGCATGGACGAGGTCACCGGCCTGCCGCTGTTCTGGGACGTGTCTCGCGTCATCCCGGGTGGCGACATCTTCGACGTGGAGGCCAACTCGGAGGGCGTGCCCTGGCCGCAGCCGCTGATGCCGTCGCACCCGATCTGGTCGACCTTCTCGGCGATGTTCGTCAACAAGGACATGTTCTTCGGCAAGAAGATCGTGGACTCGAACGACACCGTCGGCGAGGCCTTCGAGAAGCGCGCGGGCTGGCTGTGGAAGCAGTTCACGCCGGCCGTGGCCTACGGCAACTACCACTCCGAGCGGCTGGCCAACGTCGTCGCCCAGATGACGGGCGGCCCGGTCACGTGGCGCCCGGCCTTCATGGGCGCGCCGGACGCCACCGGCTTCGGCCGCGACGGCCTGCCGGTCGATCCTGCGCGCGCCGCCATGCAGACGGTGGGCATCAAGGTGCGCCCGATCGACCTGGAGCTGTCGGCGCAGATCGAGGCCAGCCAGCGCCGGCGCATGATCCGCGACATCGACAACGAGCTGCGCTCGCTGCGCCGCCTCAACGAGCGCGGGGCGCTGAGCGACCGGCTGCTGGAGCAGGCGTACGAGCGCGCGCTCGTGAAGAAGGACCGGCTGCGCGAGGGGCTGACCGTCGACGGGGAGGCGAAGTGACCGCATATATGCGCCCCTGGGCCGCGGTTGGGAACCATCCGACAATCCCGGACGATCACCAACCAGGGGCGGGCTGAGCAGTGCGCGGCGTCTACGTCGACCTCAACGTCACCGGGCCGAACCAGTTCACGCCGGCCCTGCAGGTCGAGCCTGGGCAGACGGCCGCGGTGTCCGCGGTGCCCGTCGGATTCGCCGGCGTCGTGACGCTGCAGCGCTCGCTGGACGGCGTGAACTTCTGGGACGTGCAGTCCTGGGCCGACTCCGGCGTGCAGGGCTCGTACGACCCCGAGGTGACGCAGCTTCTGCGCATGGGCGTGAAGTCGGGCCAGTTCTCGCTGGGCGCCGTCTACCTGAGGATCGAGAAGTGAATGCACTGCAGCGCATCGTCTACGTGCTGGCCCGCATGGTCGGCCTCCTGCCGCCGATGCCGGCCGGCCTTGTCGATCAGGCCAAGCGCCTCGTGCGCGAGGTCGAGGCGACCAACAAGCTGGAGACGAACGAGTACCGCCGCCACCTCGTCTTCAAGCGCCTGACCGATGGTGGCGCGAGCAGCCGCGCCGCGGCGGTGGCGATCGAGATCGCCGTCAACAAAGAGCTGCGTTGATGCCGCGCTATTTGACCCACATTGGCGTCGCCATGACGCAACTGTTGAACGCCGCGCTTGGAGGATGGCCTGACGAGTCAACATCAAGCCGACTGTGGCGCCTGCATCTTCAAGGGCGCGCCGCCGGGTCGACGTTTGCCACACTGGTGGATGCCTTATTCTTCTGGCAGGAGGACCACTGCCGCAAGGCGTACGAGGCTGAGCGCGCTCGCTACCACGTTCCGCCGATTCTGAGGTAACGATGCCCCTCTACAAGGTCATTCGCAAGGTCGACGACGCCGAGGTCACGCGATACGCGGCGGCTCAGGTCGCGCTTGTCGACCAGTACCCGCTGGCCGACTACGACCACGAGGAAGTGCCCGACGCGCCGCCGGAGAACCCGCCCTACGAGGGGCCGTGGACCATCACCCGGCTGGCGTTCATCAACCGCTTCACCGACGCCGAGTGGATCGCCTTCGACCTGGCGGCGCTTGATGACCCGACCGGTGCGCCGGCCGCGCGGCTGGATCTGCACGCGCGTGGCGGCGCACATCATCGGCCTGCCGGCCGCGCATACGCACGACCTGGTCGGGTTGGAGGCGATTGCGGGCGCTACGGGACGAGGCTGCAGTGACCGCGCCAGACACGCGCATGCTGTTGCAGCGCCGGCTGCCGGCCGGCGATCACGCCCGGTGGCGTACCGTGCTGCGCTTCGGGATGGCGCAGGTCGCTGAGGTGGACGCGCTGCTGGTCTGGGCCCGGCGCATCGACCACAGCGTAGCCTGGCGCATCACCACGCACGACGGCCGCCAGATCACCTGACATCGGAGACACCCATGCCCATCGTCGTCAGCGCCCCGCCGGTCAAGCCCGCCATCACCTACGACAAGGTGCACCTGCGCGAACTGCGCATCGTGCTGTCCGAGGACAACGTGAGCAAGGCCCAGGTGCGCATCGTCTACAGCTTGTTCGGGCGCGACGGCGACGGCCTCAAGCACCTGATGCCGCAGCAACACGTCGTCGTGATCGAGGACGCCTTCGTCGAGGCCGCAACGAAGGCTGCGCAGGGCAACCAGGCGCTGGCCCAGGCGCTCGGGGCCATCGAGGGCGCCATCGCCGCGATCCTCAACGAGCGCGGAACGCACGGGGCCGTGACGCAGGAGGCCTGAGTGGCCTACGTCGTATCGGCCACAGTCGTCGTCGGCGAGGCCGAGGTTGCTACGTCGCTGGACGTGCCAATCAACGCGGGGCATCAGTCCGGCGACTTGCTCGTCATCATCGCGCAGCAGGACGTCGGGACCGGTACGCTGACGGGGCCGAGCGGCTGGTCGACGCTGCTGTCCGGGTCGCAGGCCACGCAGAACGCGCAGAGGACGTGGGGCTGGTACAAGCTGGCGACGTCCGACGCCGAGCCAAACGCCAACGTGTCGTCGACCCTCAACGACGACTTGCACGCGGCGATGATCGTCATCCGCGGGGCCGACCAGACCACGCCTATCGATGTCGTCAGCGGGGCGCAGTCGACCGCCACGACCGCCGCGTTCACGGTCACGGGTGTGACGACGACGGCGGCGAACTGCCTGGTGCTGTACGGGGTCGGCAACGACAACGGGGCCATAAGCTTGCTGGTCCCCGACAACGGCCAGGCGCTCGAACCTGTGGCCGTCCGCTACGGCGCCGGTGGGGCCATCAGCGTGGGATACCGCTACCAGCAGTCGGCCGGCGCGACCGGGACCGTGACGTGGCGCCGTAGCCGCACCGCCGGCGGGACTGGGTTCTGCTTCGCCGTCCGCGACGACGGTGACAACGCCCAGGCGCTGACGTTGGCGGCGCGTCCGCATGTGCTCGCGTATTACGGCCTGGCAAACTCCGACTCGACGGCTCCATCCCCACAGGAGCCATGGATCGCAAGCGCGACCGAGCTGGCCCCTGACCAGATCACGTCGACCATCGACGGCAAGTCGGTGTCCTCATCGCAGTCCACGCACACATTCGGATCGACATCGGCCGGCACATTGCTTGACCCGACATCGATGGTGCTGTCGTCGACCGAGAACCTTGGTTCCCCTGGCTGGGTCGGGCATGTGTTGCAGCCCACAACCACGACCGACCTGTCCGACAGCCTGTTGTCGTTCAATTTCAGCACCGTCGGCGTTGCGCTGTCGCACACCCCTGGGCCGCTGCTGCTGCTGCTCGCAGACAGCAGCGGGAACTGGGTAGCGCTGGAGGCGGTACTTCGCCCGGGGCTGATAGCCAGCACCTGGTATCAGGTCTTCCTCGACACGGCGGCGACCCCCTACGCCAGCAACGGAACCATGGACTGGTCAGCCGTTGCCCGTATCGGGTGGGTGTGGCTTCGGGCAGCAGGCTACACAGCGAATCAGCCNNCGGCGGCGGGGCGCGCAAGCCGCCTGAACTTAGCGTCGCTGTGATGCTGCGCAACAGCATCGATGGCTGGTACGGTGAGCGCTCGCGGCTGATGGCGGTTCAGGGCGTATCGCAACTACTCGACGGTCCGCCGATCGAGTTCGGTAACGGCTCCGCCGCGTCGCGGATCAACCTGCTCGGCGCGAGCATCGAGACACTGCCGCCGTTCGCCACGACGATACCGGAGCGGTTCTACAGGCACGCACCGTATAGCGCCTCCATTCGGATCAAGGCAGGCGCGAGCGACCAGATGCTGCTGCGCGCGTGCGTGCTGTCGAGTGAAGACGAGCGCGACTTCATCATCGACGCATCGTCCAGCGCGAGCGCGGACTACGACTTCGCCGGCGCGGTGCTGTCGGGCTGGCGGTTCAAGCTGCTGGCCTCGGGGGTGACCGTCAACAGCGCGACCATCACGCGCAGCCGCGGCATCGAACTCGACGGCTGCGCCCTGTACGACTGCGACGTCGGCAACGCACTGGAGACGCCGGCGATCGTCTGCGACGACCCGTCTGCCATCGAGCGCTGCGATTTCACGGCATCGGCGGACGGCGGCCACGCGATCGAGATCACGACGCCAGGCACCTACGCTTTCAGCGGCAACACGTTCACGGGCTACGGCGCCGACGGCACGCCCGACGCGGCGATCTACAACAACTCGGGCGGCGCTGTCACCCTGAACATCACCGGCGGCGGCGACACGCCGACCGTGCGCAACGGCACGGGCGCCAGCACGACGATCAACAGCGGGGCGACGCTGACCATTACCGGGCTGGTGGCCGGCACCGACATCGTGATTCTGGATGCCGGCACCGCAGACCATCGCCTCGATGTGGACGCGCACCCGGGCACGTCCTACGCCTACAACTACACCGCCACCGGCGACGTCGACATCGCGCTGTACCTGGCCGGCTATCGCCCGCTCGTCATCCGCGGCTACACGCTGACGACTGAGGATGCAACCCTGCCGGTGCAGCAGCAGGCTGACCCGGCGTATCTGAACCCGCCCTGATCGGAGGACTACATGGCGCTCATCATCGATCCCGACGACCTGGTGATCGGCACGAACCTGTCGCTGAACACGGCTGCGAGGACGTTCACGCTGACCGCGGCCGGCGACCTGGTGGCAAAGGACGGCGTGACGACCCAAGCCGTGTACTCGAAATTCATCGAGCTGTGGACGACCAGCGACTACAACAAGTTCCCGTTCCCCATGTATGCGATCGACGTTCGCAGCGGACAGTTCAGGTTCGGGACGGACGGCGCGACCTTCAACGGCTGGCGGCCGGCCAATGACGCCACGCGGCAGATGATGCGCAGCGCCGGCTGGCGCGAGTACGCCGCGAACGGCGACCTGCAGCGCGAGTATGTCGGCGTGGTCGCGCTGGCGTCCGGGCTGCCTAGCGGCGCGCAACTCTACTACCAGCGCGCGTCAGGCGGCACCGCAGTCAACTTCACGTTCGACGACGCCCCCAACGAGGCGATTCAGGTGTTCGGTGACACCAGCAACGGCAACTTCGACACGCGAACCTTCTTCCGCATGTTTGCCCGCGAGGAGGGGTACACCTACGACAACGCGGTGCTGGCCGATGTCGGTGAAACGGCTACAGGGGCGTTCAAGCTCCAACTGCCGATCAACGTGCAGGCGGACCTCAAGATCCAGGCCAACGATGCCACCGTGGCGTCCTCCGCGCCCTACACCGGCATCACCGTCGAGTTCTTCGGCACGAACCAAGACCGCAGCATCGGCGGCACCGACTACCCGTTCCGCAAGATCATCGACGGCAACGGCGCGACGCTGGAGCAGATCTACACCAAGGTGCAGTACCTGCTGCGCCAGAACGCCGACATCGACAGCGGCCCCGGCACCGTCAACGGCAAGACCGCTGACGAGCTGTGCTACTTCGTCGGCGACACGCTGTACACGACGCTCGGCGTTTTCATCGACAACATCGACGCCAACGACGCCAACCGGGTCGTGTTCGTCGACCAGAACGGCGTGGAGCGCACCTACCCGTTCGTCGCGGCCGGGACGCTGACCTTCAACGCCGTCTTGCAGGGCTCCGGCAGCTACTTTCGCATGTACTTCGCCACGCTGCCGGGGTCCGACGACGACTGGGGCGAGGCCGGCGCGGTGACGGTCAACGATGGCAACGGCGACCCCATCGTCGGGGCGATCAGCGGCGGTTCGCTGAGCTGGACGTTCGACTACGACGGCAACACGCAGGGCGGGCGCACGGCCGGCACGAACGCTGCGGTCCTTGTCGTTGCCGGCCGCCCAGGCTCGGCCAAGCCGGTCGTGGCGACCGGGACGATCACGCGCAGCAAGGGCATCGTCATCGCGCTGGTGGCCGAGGCCGACCCGAGCTACCTGAACCCCTGACGCGCCGTGGCTATCGCCTTCGACGCGCCGACCCGCCGGATCGTTCTGGATTCGGCGAGCGTCAGCGCGGCCGGGCTGTGGAGTCGCTGGGTGGACTGGCACGCCGAGGACGACAATGCGCGCTGGCCGCTGGCTTTCCGCCAGGTGGGCGGCGACGACCTGGGCGGCGGGCTGCTGATCCCGCCGTACTTCTTCCTGCTCAACGGGTGGCGCGTGCGCCCGATGGAGGCCAGCCATCTGCTCGTCATCACCGGCAACCT
>JRYF01008240.1_pt1 | contig 10446 bp, 9 predicted proteins | sample 235331 | NCBI WGS metagenome assembly JRYF01 (sample SAMN03074217, study PRJNA261475) | activated sludge metagenome | biome: Wastewater Treatment Plant; feature: Wastewater; material: Activated sludge; isolation source: activated biomass of a wastewater treatment plant treating hydrocarbon... ... | reverse complement strand
AGAAGTTATTTTTTAATCGTTACTTAGAAAATCCAGAATGACCAATAGCTCAAAGCGCCTTGGCCAAACGTTTTACTCATCTTCCTCCTTCCAGGTCGCCCCGTATTGTTCGACGAGGATGTTGTCGTAATGGTCGGCTTTCTCGAAGAGGTAGCGGAACATTTTCAACCCTGTTTCCAGGTTGAGGTAGCGATCGTAGATGATGAGGGATAGGATGACCTCCTGTCCCTTCACGCTCAAGGAAAGGTACTCCATCTCGTGGTTTTGCCGGAGCAGGTATTCATACACGCCCTGGATGTTTTCCTTTGGCAAATCGCATAGGATAGCATCACCGGCGATGAGGCCATTGTAGTAGCTGATGAAAATTTTGGCACTGCCTTCACGCACTTCCCAGAGGTTAAGCCCCCGGCGGGAAAGGCGGATGTCGTGGCCGCATTTTTCAAGGATTTCCTCGATGGTGCGGGCAATTCCGGCCGCTTCGTATTCTTCCACGTCGGTAGGCAGTTCGATTTTGGAGCCGCAGTTGGGGCAAAACCCTTTTTCGACAGTTTCAAAAACGAGGTGGCCACAGTTGCCGCAACGTGCTCCGGCCTTTCCACCGTGTTCGGCAAAGGCTTGGATGGTTTCGTCGAGGTAGGGGGCAGGCAGTGAAAAGCCGAGGTTTTCCCCCTGGTTGATGATGAAGGTATTGATGCCGATAACTTCGCCATATTCGTTGACCAATGGGCCACCGCTGTTGCCGGGGTTCAGTGCAGCGTCATGCTGGATGTACTTAATGCCGTTTTCCTTGTGCTGTGTGTTGGACACGATGCCCTGTGTAGCAGTGAATTTCAGGCCGAACGGATGGCCAATGGCCACCACGCGTTCGCCTTCCTTCACGCTTCGGGCAAGGCCCAATGGTACGGCAGGCAGGTCAGCTTTGGGTGCTTCGATAAAAGCCAGATCGAATTTTGGGTCTGTATAAACGACCCTCGATAGTTGGCGGGGAAGAGAGGCTCCGTCAATCACCACTTCCCGGTTGCCCCGCACGACGTGTTCGTTGGTGATGATCAGGTTGGGGCCGCGCAGGTAAAAGCCTGTGCCCGTGCTGTAAGGGGTGGCGATTTGGATGATGACTTGGCGGTATTTTTCAATAACTTCCTTCACGGCGGGAAGTTATGGATTTTTTTGAAGCTAGCCTGTTTCCCTGCATTGGAGCGCTGGGCAGGCGCAGCACATTCGAAGCCGCAAATAACGGCGAACACTGCAGATGAAGTTTTTTAACAAAATAGCCTCATAAAACCGGCACTTTCCATTTACTTTGTCCCTCGCAATTTCGCCCAAAAATTTCCCCTTTTACTTTTTCGGGTGCTCTCGGCCTGTAAGGGCCAGAGCCAAAATACAAACAAACTCGATCCGGATTTCCGATCCGGGCACTGTTGCCCTCCGGTAAAAGGTCTTTTTTTTTTGGGTAAACTTTCATGCTTGCAAACACTCAGACCAAAACCAATTGAGAATGGAAGCACAGAACAAATATCATCCTGACAACGAACTATTCAAGCGCTTCTGCACGGAGGACAGGATCACTTTGGACAGTATTTACAAGGACTATTTTCCCGTGATTACCCGGCTGGTCAAAAATAACAGTGGCAACTCACAGGACGGGGAGGATGTATTCCAGGAAGGACTAATAGTGCTATTAAATTACTGCAATGCAGAGGATTTTTCCCTCACGGTCAGCCTGAAAACTTTTTTCTACTCGGTCTGCAGGAAAATATGGCTAAAAAAAATCGAAGAAAAAAGGAAAAACAAGATAACCTTCAGGGATATTTGGGAATACAGTGATAACACACACGACTTGGACGAAAGCAAAATCAAAGAGGCAGAACGATTGGTACTCATCTGGAAAAACCTGGCCTCCATGCCAAAGAAAAAGAGAGAAACCTTGAACCTGTTTTACGTGGAGGATAAAAACCTTGCAGAAGTGGCTAAAATCATGGGGTTTTCCAGTCCTGAGTCGGCCAAAGTGCAAAAGTTCAAATACTTGAACGAGCTAAAGAAACTCATTATGAAAGACCCGGAACGCGACTGACCTTTCCGGCATTTTTCCTTTTGGCCAAGTGAGACTCGTTGCCTGTACACCGGACAGGAAGAACTGACCAACAAAATCAAAAAAATGAATTTGCTAACAGACAATGAATTGTCCCAAATAGAAGAATACCTCAAAGGTCAATTACCACCAGACGAGGCTGCACAAGTTGAAAAACGCATTGGCGAAGACCCTCGTTTTGCAGAAGAAGTGGAATGGATGCGGCAGATGGCCAATTTGAAAACGGAGCGCAAGGCATTTTCCGTACTGAATACTTTTCAGGAAATCCATCGCCGGCACCGGCGCAGGCGGATTGTTCGCAGGCTCGTCGTCTCCGGTGTGGCCGCCTGTTTGCTCGCTTTCCTTTTTTTCCATCTTTTTGGCCCGGAGCCTGAGTTGCCTGCCGACAATGGTCCCGAACCTACAATCGCACCTGCCGGGGAGGAACCCGCCCCTGCACCAATAGAAGATGTGATTCCAGAAAATGAGCAACCCGCTGCCCCGCCAACTACACCGCAACCCAACAACCCTGCTCCCCAAAAACAGCCCTCCAGCACATCCCCGCCTGTCGCCGCTAAAACAGTACCCCCGATAGATGTGGATGCGCTTATCCAATACAAAGAAGGTATCCAGACGCTCAAAGACGAATCCGCCCTCGGAGAAGCGAAAAAAAGCATGGATCAGGGAAAAAGAGTTGAAGCCTTGCCCATGCTGGAAAAGTATTTCGATAGCCTGACGGAGGAGGAGGAAGACTTCGAATTGCGCCTGGAAGCCGGGAAGATTTATTTAAAAGAAGTAAAAAACTACGAACGGGCAGCCCATCATTTCAGGAAAGTGGCCGAAGGCGACTTTATCCCTCGATATAAAATGGAGGGCAGGTTTTACCTCGCCTGTACCTACCTGGCCCAGGGGCGGGCCGAAGAAGCAAAAAAATTGCTCAATGTGGTAGCCGCTGGCAGCATCGAGCCGTGGAAAACGCAGGCAGCCGAACTTTTGAAGAGGTTTTGATAAAAAAAGCCCTCCTTTGATGGCCGATTGATCCATTTTTTCAAATTTTGTCCAGCAAAATCGAGCGGCAGTACGGGCAGCGTCCCGGCAGTCCGCCGGCAATCCTGCAATGAGGCCACTCCGAAAAGTCATTTCAAGTTGTAGTGCGTTGCACAGGCAGAAGAATATTTAGAGAGAGAGAATTTTATTTGAAAGAAAATTTTTTAAAAAAATTTTCTTTCAAANNTCTGTTTGTTTTTTTCTGTTATGCTGACTTTTCGGAGTGGACTCTGCAATCCAACAATTCCGCAGACTTTGAACCAACAGGAACTAGCCGCCAAAGTGGTGGACAAAATGTATTTCAATGATCCTTTCAGCCTTTGGCTCGGCATCGAGCGGCTGGAGGACGGCCCCGGCATTTCCGTCCTGCGCATGACCGTGCGCCGGGAAATGACCAATGGGTTCGGCATCGCACATGGCGGCATCACTTACTCCCTGGCCGACAGTGCCCTCGCCTTCGCTTCCAATTCGCACGGGCGCATGGCCGTTTCCATCGAAACATCCATTTCCCATACGGCACAAGTGCGGGAAGGCGACGTGCTCACCGCTACCGCCGTCGAGGAGTTTTTATCGAACAAAATCGCCAACTACCGCATCGAGGTAAAAAACCAGCACGGCAAGGTGGTCGCTCTTTTCAAAGGCATCGTCTATCGCACCGGCAAGGAATGGGAACTTAACGAGCCATGACCTACACCCTCTCCAAACCGGATCGCATACTTCGCGGCGAAATCCACCTCGACGGCTCCAAGAGCATCAGCAACCGGGCGCTTGTCATCCAGGCCCTTTGCGGGGAGCATTTTGAAATAAAAAAACTGTCCACGTCGAATGACACCCGGCTCATGCAGCAACTCCTGTCCGATGCCGACCATGACCTGCTCGATGCCGGGGCCGCCGGCACCACGTTCCGCTTCCTCACCGCTTACCTTGCCACACGGCCGGGAACGCAAACGCTCACCGGCTCGCCCCGCATGAAACAGCGGCCCATCGGTGCGCTCGTGGATGCCTTGCGCACGCTCGGCGCTCGCATCGAGTACCTGGAACAGGAAGGCTTTCCCCCGCTCCGTATCCATTCCCCCGAAAATCTTGGCGACGTGAAAACGGTTGCCGTGCCCGTCGGTACGAGCAGCCAGTTTCTTTCGGCCCTTCTCCTCATCGCCCCTGTCTTGCCCAACGGCCTCGAACTTCGGCTGGAAGGGGAACCTGTCTCCCGGCCCTACCTCGACATGACCCTGCAGATCATGGCCTATTTTGGTGCAAAACATACCTGGGAAGAAAATATCATCTGCGTTTCACCCCAACCCTACCAAGCACGGGACATCACGGTGGAAGCAGACTGGACAGCTGCATCCTACTTTTATGCCTTGGCCGCCTTCTCTGAACATTGCGACCTGCGGCTGCACGGATTGCGAGAGGATAGCTGGCAGGGCGATGCTGCCATTGCCAGGATGATGGAGGGTTTTGGCGTGGAAACGATTTTTCACGATCAACAGGTACACCTGAGCAAAGTACCCGGTGCGCTGCCTTTTTTCGAGCAGGATTTCCTGCCTTGCCCCGACCTCGCCCAAACACTGGCAGTTGTGTGTGGCGGACTCGGCACACAGGGACTTTTCAGCGGCCTTTCCACCCTTCGCATCAAGGAAACCGACCGCATTGCAGCCATGCAGCACGAACTGGCCAAAGTCCACGTCTTTCTATCGAAACTGCCCCCCCGTTTTTCAAAAAAATCAGACCGGGAGTATTTCATGGTAGAAGGCAAAGCCAACCTGACCGGCTCGCCCACCTTTGATACCTACGACGACCATCGCATGGCCATGGCCTTTGCCCCTTTGGCCTTGTTGGGCGAAGTGAAAATTGCCGAACCGGGCGTTGTCGGCAAATCTTATCCGGCATTTTGGGAAGATTTTGCAAAATTGGGATTCCGGATCGAGGAGGCTGCATGAAAGCAGTTGTTGCGAACGTGTCTGTCCGCACTACCACTTGCCGTCCAGGGCGAGCACTTTTATTTCATATCGCTGGTTGAAAAGGTGTTCTTCCTCGCTGCACCTTGTGCTGCCTTTGCAATGGTTGAGCGGCATGGTGCCACCGCAGGCCTTTACGGCGATCCGGTCTTTTGCAATGCCGTCCTTCACCATATATTCCTGGGCAGTGGCGGCCCGGTTTTGCGAAAGAAGGAAGTTTTCCTTTTCGTCGCCGGATGCTTCCGTGTGGGCGCTAAGTTCAATTTTGAGCGAAGGATACTGGCGCATCAGGTCGGCCACTTTGTCGAGCATGGCTGAGACGCGGGGCGTGAGTTGCCAGATATTGTAGTCAAAAACTGCATTGTCCAGCCGGAATCGCTCGCCGGCGATGAGGGTTCCCGTTTCCAGTTTCAGCATGAAATCGCCGAAGGAAGGCAACAGTTCCGGTGCAGGCATTTCGCCGCTGGGCGGCGTGGTCTTTTGGCCCAAGCTTTCGCTTTCGGTCTTTTGCTGCGGCGGTACTTCGGTTTTTTCGCTGGGCTTGGGCAGCTCCTGGCTCGCCTTTTTTTCCTTAAATTCCTCAACTGCTACTGCTTGGGTCACGGTTTTTTCTTTCACGGGAGGGGCTGCCACGGGTTGCGGCAATTCTTCGACAGGTTCGCTTTTGGGTACGGATGTTACGGGCGCGGGGCGGGGCGGCTCTTCCATCGTTCCGGCGAGCGTCGGCGCTTCGTCCAGCACGGTGAAAATATAGACATCGTCGTCGCCACCGCTGCGCGAGGAAGTGAAAAGGCCACTGCGTTGATCGGGGGCCACGAAAATGGATATATCGTCGAGTGGGCTGTTGATGGGTTTGCCGAGGTTGCGGGGCACTTTCCAGTTGCCTTCTTCGTCGCGCTCGGTCACGAAAATGTCGAAACCGCCGAAACCGGGATGGCCCTTCGAGCAAAAGTACAGCCTGCCAGCGCTGTCGGCGAAAGGGAATCCCTCATTGAATGGCGTGTTGACGACCGGGCCGAGATTTTCGGGCTTGTCCCAGTCATCGCCTTTGCGCCGGACGACCCATATATCCGTGCCGCCTTGCCCGCCCGGCTTGTTTGTGGTGAAATACAGCACCTGCCCATCGGGCGAAATGGCGGGGTGCATGAAGTTGTAGTTGGGGCTGCAAAAGGAAAGTTTCTCGACGTTTTTCCAGCGTTCGCTGCCGGAAGAAACGGCCCTGAAAAGTTGCAGGCTATAAGCATTCTGTTTGTTCAGCACATTGTCGTTGCGGGTGAAATAGATTTCCGATCCATCGGCCGTGATGGAGGCATTGCCCGTGTTTTTGTTTGTTTCGCTGAGTTTTGATGAAAATTGTTTAGGCTCGCTGTATGTACCGTCCGGTTTTTTTTCGCTGAAATAGAGGTCGAGGTAGTCCCGCCCTGTCCAGCCCGATTTTTCTTTGAGCAGTTTCAGGCCGGTCTGTCGGTCGGAGGAGAAGAGTATGCCGCCTTGCCAGAAAATCGGGGCATTGTCGTCGGCGGGCGAATTGTGCTCAAATTCCCTGACCTCCACATACTGGAAATAAGGCTGGATGGAGGAAACGCTGTCGCAGGATTGGATCATCAATTTGGCCTTTTCGTCCCCCGGCTCCAGGACGAGGTAATCGGTCAGCCATTTTTTGGCCTCCTCGTACTTGCCATTGCTCATCAGTGCCTCGGCATAGTAGAAGTAGGTGTCAGGTTTCGATTTGGGGTCTTTGACCACTTCGGCGTAGAGTGTTTCGGCCAAGTCCATTTTATTGTTCATGCGATAGCAATAGGCCAGCTTGGTTTTCAGGTTGAGCGCACCCCTGCCAGGTTTGCCGGTGGCTTCCAGTTCCGTAAGCGCTTGGCGGTAAAGCACAGCAGCGTCGGCAAATTGGCTGTTCTTGAAAAGTTCGTTGGCCTTGTCCACCGACTTCGATTGGGCCTGTACCGCCATGAGCGGGAGGGCGGCCAACACAACGGGCAGGATATATCGGATGAAATGACGAACACGTATTCCCTTCATGTCAGACTTAGGTTTGGTTAATCAATGGCAGTGTTTGCACACTGCATTTTCATTGGGCGTACTCATAGTTCAAAAACACCCCCAAAAGCGGGAGGAGAGAGAAAAAATGGAATTTTTCTCTATCCCCCGCACCTTTCTGGGCGATTACTTTCAAAAAGTATGCGAGATAGGGTTGGCAGGGTCATCATCTGTCCCCGGCGAACCTCGAATTGAAAGTCCTGTAGCCAATCAACTGATCGTAGCGGCCACCAAACGGACGGTAATATAGGAGGATAGAGTAGGTGTTGTCGGTCTCGTGCCAACTGCCCTCGGTGATATCGAAGCGGGGTTCCATTCCCCCGCGCGGCAGCAAGGCATACATGTAATCATAGAAACCTTGTTTGAGCTTTACCTTAGCCACGTAACTGCTGATGGCCGGGTTGTAGGTCATGCGAAACTGTTCCTTGAGTTGCCAGTCCGTCAGGCCGCCAAAGATAAACACATCTTCGTTGTCGTATTCTGTCGGGCTGTAGAGCGAGAAAAAGACGTTGACGTATTCGCTCTGCAATTCGTGTACGGTCACTTCGTCAAAAGCCAGCCGGAGGGCTTGATTGCCGCCGTCTCCCGGATTGGCGATGATCCGCTCGAAATAGCGCCTGTCCCCGTCGTCCATGTTTTCTATGATGAAATTCCCGTTGATGTCGAAGGCATCGAAATAAGGCATGTTCCCTCTTTTGCGGTCTTGCTCCAGCCATACTTCATACCCGTTTTCGGTAAATTCGACCGAACGGAGGCCCGGCCCCGGATAACGCAGCCCGCGCAGGTTCAGTGCCCGGAACTCTTTGCCGGCCTCAAAAACGATTTTTCCCTGATAGTCGAAACGCTGTACCTCCGGGCGGCTGAACAAAGGCCGCACTTCCGCAATGGCATTGTCCCATCGGCCATTTTGAAGCACGAAAGCGGATAATTCCTGTTGAGGGTTCCTAATCTCGAAGCGCTCATGGTTGACGGTGAAATCTATTTCGTGGTGGGTGTCAATCTTGCTGACAGTGGAGGGCCGCCTCACCCTTGCCGTGATTTTCACTTTGGGATCAACTATCATGAAGCGACGGGTGATGATCAGCCTTTTGTCCCGGTCATTTTCATACACCTTCAAAAGGTAGTTGCCCGATTTGGTGAACTGCATGTCCCGGTTGGGCAGCAGGAGCCGGTAGTGCGTGTAGATGGATTTTGCCTTGAAAGAATAGTCAAAGGTCTGGATGCGCTGGTCGTTGAAGCCGTTCATGTACTCAAACTCGGTGAGACCGGAAGGCTGCCAATTGGCATCGCAATGAATGACGGAGTAGCTGTAATCCACAAACTCTTCGTTCAGGTCGTCGAAGGAGAGGAGCAGTTCCGCTTCGTTGCCCAGTTCCAGGATGGGCATACTGATCAGCAATCCATTGATGTGAAACTTCACGGACTTGATGTTGTCCTGATACACATGGTCGTAGTAGCGCAAATTCTTTTCCTGGGAAAAGCACAGGAGCGGAAGGATAGCAGCAAGTAGAATCAGCGAAATGTTTTTTTTCATCATCATATATTCACCCACCGAAAAGTGGTTTGCGAGGGGTTTGAGGGGTTTGATTAGTTTGAAGGATTTGAGGGGTTTGAAGAGGCAGTTCTCAACCATCCAACCATCTCAACCATCCAACCATTTCAGCAAAAATAGAAGGAAAATTTCATTGAGACGCGAGATTGGCGAACCTTTGCCGGGCAGTAAACGATAGTATTGCCCCTGTGATTTTGCAAAAAGGCAAATACAGCTACGCCGAACGGCCTTGTCCATGAAAAAAAAAGACTCCGATACCGGCACAAAGCCGATGAGTTTAGCCCGTAAAGCGGGCATTTTCACCATCAGCCGCGCCGTCACCATCCTGTCGCAACTGTTGGCTGTGGTCATCCTCACGCACAACCTACCCCAGGCGGATGCGGGCATTGTTTTTTTCCTGCTCACCATTTACGGTACGGCCCAAACCTTCGGCCAACTCGGCCTGCCCGACAGTGTTTTTTATTTTTTTGAAAAACTGCCTCCCTCCTCCCGCAGGGGAATTGCCCTGCTGATAGGCCGTTCGCTGTTGTGGCTCAGTTTGGCCGGTGCAGCGGTCATGTTGGCCATTGCTTGGGTCGGGGCCACGCGGGAAGGCTTTGGAGAAGTGCGCCTGCTCGTTTGGGCGTTGATGGGCCTGCTCATTTTCGAGTTGCCCACGCTGCCCATGCCCAACATCCTCATAGCCCTCGACCGCGCAAAAACGGCTGCGGGTTTGAACATCTTCATCGGCTTCGCTCAATTTGCCGCCATGACCATACCGTTGTTGCTGCCCAACCCCGTGACGGGCATCACCTTCGGGCTGCTGGGGTATGGGGCCTTGCGGATGGCCGTCAGCGCAGTACTGTTTTTGGGATTTTTCAATAAGGAGGCATCGGCCCCGTTGCCCCCCGGCACAATGCGAGAGATATTCTCTTACAGCGTGCCGCTCAGTTTGGCCCAAGTGTTTTGGGGCCTCAACCGGCAGATTGACAAGTATATCGTACAGTGGTTCCTGCCCGCCACTTTTGCCGTTTACACTGCCGGGGCTTACGAAATACCGATCATTCCCACCATTGCCTATTCGGTCGCCTCCGTGATGATGCCGCAGCTTGTGGGGCATTACCTGAGGGACGAAAAAGCAGCCTTGCTCGAACTTTGGTACAAAAGCATCCGCAAGGTTTCGGTCATCGTGTTGCCGTTGGTCATGGTGTTCGTGGTGGCTGCGGAGGAGTTTATCGCCTTGCTTTTCCCCGAAAGTTATGCCGATGCGGCCGTGCCGTTCCGCATTTATACCTTAATACTATTGCAGCGCGTGGCTTCTTACAGCAATATGCAAAAGGCCCTGGGAAGCACCAAAGAGATCACTTACGCCGCCATCTATCTCTTTGCCATAAATGCTGCACTGTCCATCCCGCTGGTGATGTGGCTGGGCATCGCCGGGCCGCCCATTGCCTCGCTCATCGCCAACGTGTTCACGTGGTGGTATGCCCTTTCGAGGATACAACGGTTGTTGGGGGTCAAATTTCGGGAGGTGTTCCCCTTCGGTTTTTACGGCAAAGCACTCGGCGTGGCCGCCATTCCCGCATTACCCGTTTTTTTTGTGAAATACTTTTGGACATTGCCGCCCACCGTTGCATTCCCGTCTATCGCTGCCGGTTACCTGCTGCTCTATGTCGTGCTGGCCAGGGCGACGGCCATACTCGAAGAGGAAGATTGGCAGAGGCTGCTGCGGGCGCTTCGTTTAAAAAGAAAATAGCGTTTCCCCGATTTTCGGTGACTTGTCCTGAAATACG
>JRYF01000079.1_pt1 | contig 10448 bp, 10 predicted proteins | sample 235331 | NCBI WGS metagenome assembly JRYF01 (sample SAMN03074217, study PRJNA261475) | activated sludge metagenome | biome: Wastewater Treatment Plant; feature: Wastewater; material: Activated sludge; isolation source: activated biomass of a wastewater treatment plant treating hydrocarbon... ... | reverse complement strand
GGCCGATGGGAACAACGGGTTCTACTACCAGACCATCGACTCCGCCATCCAGCGCGAAGGCGACATGATGACCGTGCTCGACGTCCTGGCCAGGGAAGTCGGCATCCTCGGCATCTTCTCGGATTGGCCGGCGACGGTGACCTACTACGCCAACTGCATGGGCCTGAAGTAACGGGAATCGGTGGCGGCGGGACCGCGCGCGCAAGATCTCGTTCCGCCGCCACCGAACGCTTATCCGTCAAGTATGATCCGGGAGTCCTTCGCGTCGCGCTTCGCCACCCGTCGCCCGCAGCGCCTCATGAAGTCGCTTGCGGCTATCCTCCGCGTGCAGGCGCAACAGGTCGGCGGCCAGATCGGGATTTCTAGCCGCGACGGCGTCGAGGATGGCCCGATGTTCCGCCAGTGACAGCGCCATACTTTTCTTATTGTGGAGATAAGCCTTGCGACGAAACAGGGACAGTTGCGCGACCAGACGGCGGTAGGTCTCATGCAGCACCGCGTTACCGCTCAGACGCGCGAGCGCGTCGTGGAAGGTGACATTTAGACTAGTATAGGGATTTACATCGTCTTCCTCGGCGGCCAGAGCCATCGCCGCGATGATGTTCCGCAGTTCGGCGAGCCCCGCTTCGGAGAGGTTCTCCGCCGCCTTGCGGCCGATCAACACCTCAAGAACGATGCGTACCTCATAGATTTGATCCGCCTCCTCCGGGCTCAGGGTGCGGACGAAGACCCCGCAATTCTTTTCGATCTGGATCAATCCTTTCTCTTCCAGACCCCGGAAAGCCTCGCGCACCGGGCCACGCGAGACGCCGAGCGCCGAGGCCAGGGCGACTTCCCGCAGGGGCTCTCCTGGTGGGAGTCGCCCATCGAGAATCATGCCTTCCAACTTCTCCTGCACCAGATCGGGCAGGGACTGCTTTCTCAGCAGGGTCAGGGCGTCAGGATAACTCATTTTTTCAGTGGCTTACTGGATTCTTTGCGATAAAACACTCTCCCCGTGGTGGGGAGAACTGGGATAGGGGACGAACGATTACGCAAAGGATAAACCGACGGAGACCGGTTTTGTTATTTGTAAATTGTCAACAATCTGCAATCAAGGCTCCCTACACTGGCGCCAGTTTAGCCAACAAGCAAAGAAGGGGGATTCTGATGTTTCGCAAGTTCATGTTTGTCATGCTGGCGCTCGGCATCATCGCGTTCGGCGCCACCGCGCGCGCCGAGGCCATCAAACTGGCCGTCACTGATCTGGTCGGTCTGGAAGAACTGCAACGGGAGTTCGGCGCGTTCAAGGCCGAACTCGAAAAGGCCACCGGCTCCAAAATTGAATTTCTGCCGGTCACCAACCGCACCGCCGCGTTGGAGGCCCTGCGCTTCAAGAAGGTGGATTTCGTGTTGACCGGCCCGGCCGAATACGTGGTCATGAAAAAGCGGGCGAACGCCGATGTCGTGGTGGGGCTGTCGCGCCCCAACTATTTCTCGATGATCGTGGTGATGGCTGACAGTCCGTATTTTTCGCTCAAGGAATTGAAGGGCCAGAAGATCGGCATGGGGTCGGTCGGTTCGACCTCCCGGCATCTCGGCCCCATGCACGTTCTGGCCGAGGCCGGCGTGGATCCCCTCAAGGACGTCCAGGTCATCCACACCAACGTCCGCCTGGTTTGGGAATCGCTGAAGAAAGGCGATGTCGCGGCGGCCGGCATCGGCCGTTCCGACTACGAGGGTCTTCTGGCCAAGGAAGCGGAAACCAAGGGCGGCTTGCCCTCGAGCGCTTTTCGGGTACTGGCGCGCAGCCCCGACCTGCCCAACGACCTGCTGATCGCCGGCGAGCACGTCGATCCCGCGGTGGTCGAGACAATGCGCAAGGCGTTCTCCGAGCACTCCGACGCCTTGGTCGCCGCGATCCTGGTCGGTGAGCAGAACAAAAAATACGCGGGCATGCGCTTTTTAACCCAGATCGGGGACAAGGACTACGACGTGGTGCGCGTCATGTTCAAGACGGCCGGATATCCCGAATATTCCGAGTTCATCGGCGACTGAGGCGGTTACCCATGAACGGGTCGGAGCGCATGACTTCACCATCCCCCCTCGCCCTTCAGGTGCGGGGGCTTGCCAAAACCTTCCGCAACAGCAAGACGCCAGTTTGGGCGAACGTATCCTTCGACGTGCCCGCCAGCCAGCGGGTCGCCATCATCGGCGGCAACGGCACCGGCAAGAGCACGCTGCTGCGCTGCTGCCTGCGCCTGATCGAGCCCGACGCGGGGGAAATCCGGCTGCACGACAAGAAGCTTACGGGAACGCCCTCGCGGCATCTGCGGCGGCTGCGCGCGCATGTCGGGTTCGTGTTCCAGAAACACAACCTAGTGCCGCGCCTGTCGGTGTTGACCAACGTCCTGCACGGCGGCATGGCGCGGGCGCGGGGACCGCGCTACTGGCTCCAGTCGCTCGCCCGGCGGGAAGAACGCGAGTACGCCCTGCATTGTCTGGAGCAGGTGAAGCTGGCGCACCTGGCGACGCGGCGGGCCGATCACCTGTCCGGCGGACAGTCCCAGCGGGTGGCCATCGCCCGCGCCCTGATGCAGCGGCCGAAGATGATTTTCGCCGACGAACCGGTAGCCAGCCTCGATCCCCAGGCCGGCGAGGAGGTCATGGAAACCTTCGCCGAACTGACGCGGGCGCACGGCCTGACCTTGATGTTCGTGTCGCACCACCTCGAACACGCCATCCACTATGCCGACCGCGTGCTCGGGTTGCGCGGCGGCCGGCTCGATCTCGATGCGCCAGTCGCCACGGAAAGCGTCGCCACGCTGAGGACTCTTTATGACTGACGTTCGCTCCTCGGCTTCGGCCCCGCCGACCCGGTTCGGGGCGCCCAGCCCGCTGTCCGCCGTGCTGTTCGTCGCCTTCCTGGGCTTTTTTACCTGGTCGCTGGCGGGGGCGGGCATCTCCATTTCCAGCCTGATCAGCGGCTTGCCGAACATGGCGCGGATCGCTGGCGAGATGGTGCCGCCGGCGACCGACCGTTTCTTTCCCATGTTGCAGTCGGTCCTGGTGACTTTTCAGATGGCCGTCGTGGGCACCGCGATCGGCCTGGTGTTGAGTCTGCCCCTCGCCGTTCTGGCCTCGCGCAACCATTCCCCGCATCCGCTGGTGCGTTCGGCGGTACGCGGGCTGATTAGCTTCGTGCGCACCGTGCCCGACCTGGCCTGGGCCTTGTTCTTCGTCGTCTCGGTGGGGCTGGGGCCGTTCGCCGGTACTCTGACCCTGATCGTCGATACCATCGGTTTCTGCGGCCGCTTCTTCGCCGAGGCGATGGAGGAGGTCGATCCGGGTCCGCCGGAGGCGATGGCCGCCATCGGCGCGGGGCCGGTCGATATCATCGTCTGCGCCACCCTGCCGATGGCCTTGCCCAGTCTGATCAACACCAGTCTGTTCGCGCTGGAGAAAGCGGTGCGGTCCTCGGTCGTGCTGGGCTTGGTCGGGGCGGGCGGCATCGGCGCCGAACTGGCGGTGTCCATGGAAACCTTCCGCTTCGACCAGGCCTCGACCATCATCCTGATGATCCTGGTGCTGGTGATCGCGGTTGAGACACTGTCTTCCAGGGCGCGGGCTCACCTCATCGGCGGACGCGGCTGATCTACAACGGGAAAAAACCATGATGCCAGAAAGAATCACTGTCAACGGCCGCGACTATGCCTGGCCCCAACGTCCCACCGTCGTGATCTGCGTCGATGGCAGCGAACCGGCCTACATCGAACAGGCGGTGGCCGTCGGCGTCATGCCGTTCATGAGAGACATGCTGGCGCGGGGCGCCGATCTCCGCGCCGATTGCGTCGTGCCGAGCTTCACCAATCCTAACAATCTCAGCATCGTCACCGGAGTTCCGCCGGCGGTGCATGGTATCTGCGGAAATTATTTCCTCGATCCGGTCAGCGGCGAGGAAGTGATGATGAACGATCCCTCCTTCCTGCGCTGCGGAACGCTACTCGCGGCCTTCGCCGAGGCGGGGGCCAAGGTGGCGGTGGTGACCGCCAAGGACAAGTTGCGCGCCTTGCTGGGGCATGGTCTAACTCTGAGTTCGGGGTGCGTGGCGTGCTTTTCGGCGGAAAAAGCTGATCAGGCGACCGTGGAGATCAACGGCATCGGCGAGGTGTTGAATGTCGTCGGCCTGGCCTTGCCGCCGGTGTATTCAGCGGAGTTGTCGGAGTTCGTCTTCGCGGCCGGAGCGCGTCTCTTGGAGACCGGCCATTGGGACTTGATGTACCTTTCCACCACCGATTACATCCAGCATCAGCACGCTCCCGGTACGCCGGTCGCTAACGCCTTCTACGCCATGCTGGATCGGTATCTGGCCCGCCTCGACGCCCTGGGGGCCACGCTGGCGATCACTGCCGACCATGGCATGAACGCCAAGCACGATGCGAATGGTCAGCCCAACGTCATCTATCTCCAGCCCTTGCTGGATAGCTGGCTGGGGGAAAACCGCGCTCGGGTCATCCTGCCCATCACCGACCCTTACGTGGTCCATCATGGGGCCTTGGGCGGCTTCGCGCTCGTTTACCTCGATTCAAAGGCCCATGCAGTCGAGGTGGTCGAGCGCCTCGAACTTACGGACGGGATCATGGCCGTGCTGACCCGCGAAGCGGCCTGCGCGCGTTTTAAGCTGCCTCCGGACCGGGAAGGAGATTTGATCGTGCTGGCCGACCGCGATCACGTACTCGGCTCCAGCCCCGATCACCACGATCTGTCCCAATTGAAGGAGCCGCTGCGCTCGCACGGCGGGGTCACGGAGCAGCGGGTGCCGCTGCTTTTCAACCGTCCTTGCGAAGGTCTCTCCCCCAACACGCCGTTGCGCAACTTCGACGCCTTTCATCTCGCCCTAAATCTGGCGCGTTGAAGGACGGGTTGGGAACGTCGGCGTTAAACCGCGCCCGTAAAGCGGCGTCAAAGTCCAGAGTAGCCGCGAATCAGAGCGGCTGAACACTGGGGGCAAATCAAAAGCCTACAACCTGGACTCAGCGGGCTGATACCCTCAATTCCACTCGAAGAACCTGGCCGACGATCAGGCTGGGTGGTCCTAAACCCTATGTTCAAAATTATGAGATTCATCGTCATCGCCGTGCTTCTCGCCATTGGGGTGGGAGCAGTCCTCCAATTCTTTAACCCGAACGGCGAAGCACCCGCAACCGGGCAACGCTCGGGGTGGATGCAACGGTAATCCAAGAAGCATCGAACCGCTCAGATCAATTTAGCCATCAAAAACATCAAGGAAATGTCACTAAAATAAAACCCAACATCGATGCTCAAAAAACAACTGGCCTCGAGCGGCTCATGCACGAAAGCCCCGGCTCTGTCGGGGGATGGTTACTGTAAAATGGACGGAGTTTGGCGAAGTCGAAGAGTATTTTTTTCCATAAAATTCTTTAGTGAACAAGGACTCATGCGGGACTTTCTTGCTTGTCGACCAAATGCAGGAACAGTTCTTCCAACCGGTTGGCCTTGTTGCGTAGGCTGGAAACTTCGATGCCTCGCGCCGTCAGTTGCTGGAACAAGGCATTGATCCCCGCTTGCTTGGCCACATCCACCTCCAAGGTGAAATCATCCAACCGCCGCAGGATATAACCGCTGATTTCGGGCGCTTCTAGCAAGGGTCGTTGCAGGTCGAGCACGAAGGTTTCCAGATGCAGGCGATTGAGCAAGGTTTGCATTCGGGTATTTTCGATGATCGTGCCGCGATCGATGATGGCGATATGTCGGCAGAGGGTTTCGGCTTCTTCCAGGTAATGGGTAGTGAGGATGATGGTGGTGCCCTGGGCGTTGATCCGGCGCAGAAAATCCCACATCGAGCGGCGTATCTCGATATCCACTCCGGCGGTGGGCTCGTCGAGAATCAGCAGTCGAGGCTCGTGAACCAGGGCGCGGGCGATCATCAGCCGCCGCTTCATGCCACCGGATAACTGGCGGGCCATCTCCCGCCGCTTTTCCCACAAGCCGAGTTGCCGCAGATAGGTTTCGGCGCGCTGGTAGGCCAGTTCCCGGGGAATCCCGTAATAACCCGCCTGATTGACCAGGATTTCGACCACCGGCTCGAACTGGTTGAAGTTGAATTCCTGTGGCACTAACCCGATACAACGCTTGGCGGCGGTCAGATCGGTGTCCAGATCGTGTTCGAACACTTGGACCGTGCCGCCGGTTTTGCGCACCAGCGAACAGACGATCCCAATGGTGGTGGATTTGCCAGCGCCGTTGGGGCCGAGCAGGGCGAAAAATTCCCCCTCCGCTACCTCCAGGTCAATCCCACGCACGGCTTCCAACCCGTTGGCGTAGGTTTTGCGCAGACCGCGCAGGGTCAGAGCCGGAATGGTCATGAACGAAGGACCGTCATGCGCGCGGCGGCGGGAATCCTGGAGTAGGGGATCATGGTTTTCGGGGCAGCAGGTAGGACTCAAACTCGGGTGTGTAGCGTTCCTGAAAACCGTCCGGGCTGACCAGGAGGAAATACGCCGCCAGGCGATGCTCGCTGGCCAAGCGAAAACCGGGTTCCGCGCCGGCGGCCATCAGCGCGGTGGCGATGGCGTCAGCTTCCATGGAGCGGTCGCCGAGCACCGTCACCGAAGCCAGGGTTTGCGGGACCGGCCGGCCGGTGCGTGGGTCGATGAGGTGCGAATAGCGTCGCCCCTCCTGTTCGAAGAAGTTGCGGTAGTCGCCGGAGGTAGAGACGCTGCGGTCGCCAGGTCGAATCAACCGCTCGACCGCGCGCTGCCCGGGCACGGGTTTTTCAATGGCAATCGTCCAAGGTTGGCCTTGGCCGTTCTTGCCCCGGACGCGGACCTCGCCGGCGATCGAAACCAGATAATCTTGGATGCCGGTCGTTTCCACCAGCGCGGTTAACCGATCCACGCCGTGACCCTTGGCGATGGCCGAAAGATCGACGTAAAGGTCGGCGCGATCCTTTTTCAGCGCCGGTGGTTCCGCCCGCGCGTGCAGTTGCCAGTAGCCGACCCGTTCGCGCGCTTGGGCGATGGCGCTGTCGGAAGGGGGTTCCTCGCGGCGGGGAGTCGGTCCAAATCCCCACAGATTGACCAGCGGCCCCACGGTGATATCGAAGGCGCCGCCGCTCAACTCGCTAATGCGGAGCGCCTCGGCCACCACTTCCAGGAGTTCGGGGGAGACCGCCACCCAGTCGGTGCTGGGGTTCCGGTTGAAACGCGACAACTCCGAGTCCGGATCGTAAGTCGACATCTGTTGGTTGACTTGGGCCAGCAGGTGATCGATTTGCGCCTGAAAATCGCCGGGAACGGTCTGTCCGGGCGCCGGCACCAGCTTGAGATCGTAACTGGTGCCCATGGTGGAGCCGGTGAAGCGCACGGTGGGATCGGGCTTTTCACAGGCGGCCAGCGTCAGGGCGGCCAGCAACGGGATTAAAAACCGGAGGAGGGTGGCGCACATTGGTGGAGGGCAAGTAGGTTGGGAGAAGCACGGTCGGCAAGGCAACGGACGGGCAGCGATGCGGCGGGAACGGAGTACGGGTCGTCCGTACTCCATCCCCGCCGATTCTCAGTGGCTCGCTTCCATCGCGGCGATGGCATCCGCCATGCCGACCACCCGGCGGGCGCTTTCGACGTGGAGATTTTCGACCAGCTTGCCTTCGACCACGACCACGCCTTCACCGCGGGCCGCCGCCGCCGCATGCGCTTCGATGATGCGCCGCGACCAGGCGACATCCTCCGGCTTGGGCGTGAACACCTTGTTGCATGGACCCAGTTGTTTCGGGTGGATGAGGGTTTTGCCGTCGAAACCCAGTTCCTGACCCTGCCGGCAGGCGAATTCGAAACCGGCCTCGTCGTTCAGGTCGAGGTAGACACCGTCGAGGATGGCGAGTCCGGCGGCGCGGGCCGCCAGCAGACAGAGGCCCAGCGAGACCATGAACGGCAGGCGCTCGTGGGTGTGCGCGCAGTCCAGTTCCTTAGCCAGATCGGACGTGCCCATCACCAGGCACTCCATACGCGGGGTCGACTCGGCGATCCGCTGCGATTCGAGGACGCTGCGCGGGGTTTCCATCATGGCCCAGATCGCCATCGATTCCGGGGCGCCGTTGGCGCGCATGATGGCTTCCATGTGCCGGATGGCGTCGGCGCTCTCCACCTTGGGCAGCAGCAAGGCGTCCGCGCCCGATTTCGAAGCCATGGCGATATCCTCGTAGCCCCAACGGGTCGAAAGGGCGTTGACGCGGATGATGGTCTCGCGCATACCAAAGCCCCCGGCGGCCACGGCCTCGCACACTTGCTTGCGGGCCAGTTCCTTGGCGTCGGGAGCGACGGCATCTTCCAGATCGAGAATCAGGCCATCGGCGGGTAGGGCACGGGCTTTTTCCAGGGCACGGGCGTTGGAACCGGGCATGTACAGGACGCTGCGACGCGGGCGCGCGGTTTTGGACATTGGATCTTCCTCCTAACTTTTTTATGAGGTGGTGGGGACGACAGGAATAAGGATGCTTTTCGTCATTATACGGACAGGTCCCGAATTCATCATTAGTCGCGATTGATTTATCCTTAAACTTGCAAGTCACCCCTTGTTTCCCACACCCGACGACCTCGGAGGGCGCGATCCATGTCCGCTTATGCCTTTCCCTTTACCGAGATCGAGTATCCCGACAGCGATGGACTTCCCATGGCGGAAAGCGATTATCAGCGTGAATATCTGACTTATGCCGTGGAAGCCCTGCGCGGCCATTTTCGGGAGCGCGATGACGTGTACGTCTCCGGCAACCTGTTCATCTANNGCCCCGGATGTGTTCGTGGTGATCGGCGCGTCCAATCACGACCGGCCCTCCTACAAGCTGTGGAACGAGCCCAAGGGGCCGGATTTCGTGCTCGAAATCACCTCCAAAAGTACCCGTGGCGAGGACCAGGGGGTCAAGCGCGGCATCTATGCCTACCTGGGGGTTCGGGAATACTGGCAATACGATCCGACCGGCGATTATCTGGACCCCCCGTTGCAAGGTTTTCAACTGAGCGAACGGAATTACTGGCCCCTGCGCGCCACCACACCGTTACCGGGCGGTTTCAGCTTGCGCAGCGAGGTACTGGGGTTGGACCTGCGCCTCGAGGAGGGGGTGTTTCGTTTCCATGATCCCCGCACTGGGCAGAAGTTATTGAGCTATCTGGAAGCCGAGCAGGCCCGCTCGGCCGCCGAGGCGACCGCCGCGCGAGAACTGGCGCTGCGTCAGGCGGCCGAGGCGCGGCTGGCCGAGATCGCCGGCATCGCGCCCACGACCCTCACCCGGCGCAAGCGCGCCGGCGCGCTCGCCCCGGCCGAGGGCGACCACGTGCTCCGCCTCGCCGCCCTGCTCGAGCGCGCCACGCACGTGTTCGAGGACGANNTGCGGGGGAGTGATCCGGACATCTCGGGACGCTGAGGGTCGAGAGCATGGCAGGGTGAGTTCCACGGCATGAACCTGAATCCGCGCCAGCAGGAAATCCTGCAACGGGTCCGACAAACCGGTTTCGTATCCATCGACGATCTGGTGGCCCATTTTCAGGTTACCCCCCAGACCATTCGCCGGGATCTCAACATGCTGTGCGACCTGGGGCTGTTACGCCGCTTCCACGGCGGCGCCGGCGTGCCCTCCAGCGTCGAGAACATCGCTTATCCGACGCGCCAGGTATTGAATCTCACTGAGAAACAGCGAATCGCCCGGCTGGTGGCGCGACATATCCCCGACCAATCTTCCCTGTTCATCAATCTGGGGACGACCACCGAAGAGGTGGCCAAGGCCCTTGGCGATCACGCCGGTTTGCGGGTTATCACGAATAATCTCAACGTCGCCACGCTGCTCAGCGACAAACCTGGTTTCGAGGTGATCATCACGGGCGGCGTGGTCCGGCATCGGGACCGGGGCGTGGTCGGCGAGGCGACGGTCGATTTTATCAAGCAGTTCAAGGTTGATTTCGGGATCATCGGCGTTTCCGGCATCGACGAGGATGGCACGCTGCTGGATTTCGATTACCGCGAAGTCCGGGTTGCCCAGGCCATCATCGCCAACTCCCGGCAGGTGCTGCTGGTGACCGACCACAGCAAATNNTTCCGAAGTGAACATGCTGTTCACCGACTGTCCTCCTCCGAAAGGCATAACGGCATTGCTCGTCGAGGCCGGGGTCCAGGTCCATGTGGCGGACTCCGACGGCGGCGCCCTCTTGCAAAGCTGATTTCAACCTCCTCATTTAGTTACTGATTCTCTCTCCGATGGGTTGAGAGCGTCACCCCTTCCTTACTTCCATGTTGCGCCCGCCGCTGGGCTGGTGCCTTCGAGATTTTCAATTTTTTCTATTGCGAGCTTAAATTTTTCAAATTTTCACTTGAACATTCGTTTTTGCTCGTTATAATCAGCACCAAGGGACGTAACATCGGGTCATTCTGGCTTCACGAGGGCAGATTGACCATGACCAAGC